>ERZ761602.4878-NODE-4878-length-16516-cov-5.179029_pt1 | contig 16516 bp, 10 predicted proteins | sample MGYA00512165_ERZ761602 | MGnify/ENA primary metagenome ERZ761602 (study PRJEB28899, sample SAMN02445085) | bioreactor sludge metagenome | biome: EBPR sludge; isolation source: Thorneside wastewater treatment plant | place: Australia: Brisbane, Thorneside...
GGACTGGCACATCTGGCGAACTACGTTAGACAAAAAGACAGCCCAAATCACAAAATTTAGAGGCTCCGCCATCAGCCCCACACCTCTTCCTAATGGTCGCGAAATGATCATTTCTTCCTCTAAGGATGGAGACCCCGAGCTCTATACGATGTCGATGGATGGTCAGATCAAGCAGCGGCTTACCAAGTCTCGTGGAGCAGACATCGCGCCCTCCATGGGTCAAGACGGCCGGACGATCTGCTTTAGCACCGAGCGATGGGGCAACTTGCACGTGGCCGCTCTCAATCTGGGGAATTTAGAAGTTCGCCGGCTCACACGAGTCGGAACATTGAACGACACCTGTTCTTGGAATCCGCGCGACAATCTCATTTTATTCTCGGGGATGGACACCGATCGTGAGTTCGACGTGTTTGCGATGAACGATCAAGGCAATGACATGGAGCGCCTTACCTATGACGCTAGCTTCAACGAAGCACCTCACTGGAGTCCGGACGGAAAGCTCATCGTGTTTAGCTCTCGTCGAGCGTTAGGTGGCGGTCGGGGATCGCGCAGCCAAATCTACGTGATGAAGGCCGATGGAACTCAGGTGGGTGTGATCGCCGAGTTGCCGGGCGACGCTACCCAACCGAACTGGTCACCTCGACTCGGCTACGAATAACCGATCGAAAAGTGCTTTTCACGATTTTCACCCTCCTCTAAAGTGATCATTCACAATTTTGAAGAGGAGGGTTCCGATGAAAACTTTACTTATTTCTTTAACGATTCTTTTAGGTGTTTCCGAACTTGCGCATGCGGGAGGCCCCGGAACGCTCCTTCGAGCAGCGCGACTCAGAAAAAAGGTGGCCGTCTCCAACCCTGAGGCCATTCGAGTGATCGCCGGGCGTAAAGCAGCTGACCAAACCTTCACGGTGGGAATCGACAGCCTTGCCACCCACGAAATTTGGATGACGAAATTCCAAACCATGGAAAGTGCCGTCACGAATAGCGATCAAACGCTCACGATTTCCGTGCGAGGAAAAGATTATCCCATTGCAGTGGCCTCAGGCACTTCACTTCAACAACTGGCAGAGCTTATCAACGCTCAGAAGATCGGAATCATTGCTTCGGTTTATGACACGGGCGATGGCAGTTCTGAAAGTGCGCGCATGACCGTCACCGATTTGCTTTCCGGAAAATCAAACCCGGAGCAAACACGAGGCGTAAACTTCAATTTAGGATTTTCGAGCACGCTTACAAATTTAACGACCTATGATTTTGGGAGCAAACCCCTCATTGAGGGCCTCGATTCTAAGATCAATTTAAATGGTCTTACGAAGGATCCTATTTATCGAGATTCCAATGTCATCGCTGATCTCTTCGATTACGTGAAGATCACACTCAAGAAGGAATCAGCGGATCCGATTACCGTAAAAATTGGTCAATAGGGCCTTTCATGCTACGTTTCGCGGATGCGCTGTCTTGTCACCGGCGGAGCCGGCTTCATTGGAAGCAATTTAGTTGAGCATTTGCTCACGGTAAAAGATGGTTCGAAGCACGACGTCGTCGTCTATGACAATTTATTGACCGGGCATCGATCCAATTTACAGGGCTTCAACTGCGAATTTCATCAGATCGATGTATCGGAGGAACTCCCCGATCACGGCAAGTTCGATTGGATCTTTCATCAAGCGGCGATCACGGATCCTCGCCATGGCGACGATTCGGAAACGTTGCACAAAAATATCGTGGGCTTTGAGCGAATTTTGAGATTGGCCGAACAACACAAATCCAAATTGGTCTACGCTTCGACCGCGGGCCTCTACGGCAACGGACCTGTTCCCATGAAGGAAGATCAGCCCAAAGAAATTTTGACGGCTTACGGCGAATCAAAATGGAAAATGGATCAAATGGCGACTCCGCTTATGGGCAAAATGCACATCGTGGGGTTACGCTACTTCAATGTGTTTGGTCCGCGCGAAAGCGGTAAGGGCCGTCCAGCGAGCATGATCTATCATTTGAGTAAGCAGATGGTGGAAGGTAAACGCCCGCGCATTTTTAAAATGGGCGAGCAAATACGCGATCACATTTACGTGAAAGATTGTGTGAGAGCGAATCTTTTAGCGCTCGAAGGAAAATGTGGGGTTTACAATGTGGGCACCGGAATTGGCACAAATTTCAATGAGCTCGTGGCAGCACTCAACCGTTGCTGGAAAATGGATTTGGCGCCCGAATATTTCGACATGCCCTATGATCCAAAGACCTATCAAAGCAACACTCAAGCTGAACCTTCCCTTGCTGCGGCAAATTTAAAATTCAAAGCGAAGTATTCTTTGGACGATGGAATCTTGGATTACATCCCTTCGATGAAAAAAGAATTTAACCTGTCGTAAGATAGCGAGGCGTTGCTCGACTCTCGAGGCCCTTTTTCACATGGACATACACCTCATCTACGGTGATTTGCTGCATGCAAACATTATTCGTGCACGGTGAGAATCGATGATTGAAAACATTCACGCAGGGTGAACAGGCCAAGCTCTTAGTAATTGCCACTTTATTTGCGCCAATTGCTCCATACAAAAACGGAGTTTCCGGTCCAAAGAGCGTAATGGCATACATATCGCTCAGCGAGGAAAAGTGACCCGGGCCCGAATCATTGGTCACGAGCACATCCGAGAGCGTGTAGAGCGCAAATAACTCCCGAAAATTCGTGAGCCCCGCCACGGAATGCACGTGCTCCGCACCAATGGCTTTCACAATTTGTTCGATCGGACCGCGCTCCGCGGGTGCACCGGTGAATAAAATCGTGGAGCTCGGATAATCACGACGAATGCGCTTGGCGAGTTCGATGTAATTTTTTTCATCCCACTTTCGGAGGGGAAGCAAATCGCTGGCATTGGCATTGAGTAAAACGATCGGTCCATTAAAAATTTGCGCGTCTAATTCCTGCAATTTCTTCTTCAGCGCTTCTAACTCCTGCGAGGTTGGAACGTAAGGAGGAATCGACGTAGGTTTTTCCGGAGGTAGGGCCTTCATCAGAGGTCTCTCGGCAGGATTTCGAAGCGAGACTTCCACAAGTAGACGAAAATATTGTGCCGTATGAATGTAGGAGTTGTACTGCACCTTATGTGTCATGAGATTCCCACGATAGGGAGCATCCGCCGTGAAACGATCCAAGCCTATGCGCCGAGGAATCCCCGTCAGGTAAGACAGAATTGCAGATCCTCTGGCGAAAAATTCGAGATCAATCAACGTATCGATTTTTTGAGAGCGCACTTTCCAGAGGGTCTTAAGAATGTCGATGGCAAATCGATGCAGTCCTTTCACTCGCACGGAGAAAATATTTTCCTCCGGAATCATATTTAAAATCTGAAGAGGAAATTTATTTTCCTCAAACACGTAAAAATAAACATTCTCTCGCCCGACGAGCTCGATCGCTCGGCGAAGCGCATCGTAAGCCAAGATCGTCGAGCCCTGTTCGATCAATTTCACAAAGACGATTTTTTGAGGACGCCCCTCAGGGACGGAGGCATCGACGAGTCGGCCCAGGGTAGACTTCCAAGCGGTGAGCAGAATGCAGAGCGGCACTCCAACATACTGATCAATGCGCCTCATCCGATGAAAATTCATGCTTTTTGGCTACCATTGGGGGATTAGGGCCTCAAGGATAAAACCCCTCGGCACTTCTATGTCTCCAAATCCCTATTCCTTCTTGCGTTCGCAAGAATTCATACTGGGTTTCAATCGCTTTTTTAAGGTCGGTAAAGCGATCCAACGGAAAAAATTGATAGTCATTGAGCCCGGCCGAGCTCGTATCCACAAAATAGAGGGGGGGATTCTTCTCGAGATCCTCCAAATATTTCTCCATCGCGCCAGGCAAGGGCCTTGATTCCGGAGACTTGAATCCCGGTATCCGCCCCGAGACATAGTCTGCAAAAATAAATCGACCGGATGCTCCGCGCTCACTGGTCACATAAAGTTGAGGGGCCATCCCCCACACCAAAATACGATCGGTAGGTTGGGAGTTCTCTCGAATCCAATTGCCCACCCGCTGCACCTTGGCCTGATTTTCACGAGAAAAGGACCAAGATTTCGAAAAGCGATCTCTCTCTAAATTGAAGAATGAATAAAATAAAAACGGAAACAGTGAAAAAGCGACGACCAGAAAGCGATAACTTCCGCGACGCTTCCACAATTCATGCACAGCCGGGGCAGCCCAAATAGAAAAATACCAAATGAGCGGCACAAAATAGTGTGTGTAGTAACGCCCTGAAAGAAAAATGGTTAGGAGTGCACCAAGCCCCGCGCCCAACGCCGCCGCATCGTGAGCGGACTTGAATGTCCACGCACGAGCCCGAAAAAATCCTGCCCACCATAAGAGTGGCCAAGATGCGAGCATTCCCCCGATCGCAATCCAAGGTCCCGTTTGTTCGTTCTTCACTTCTCGAGAGGAACCCACGTACTGGAGCCCATCGAAGAGCACATGATTCCAAAATGCTTCGTCCGCCCCTTGAAGCCGAAAATGAAAATAGACACTCGCCCATACGGCAATCACACCGACCGCAGCGACACTGCTGATCGATATCCAATGTCCAACTCGTTGTCTCCACTCCGCTCGCTCGTAAAAAAGAATCGTGAGCGCCATCCCGCCAAAGATGAGTACGGCATATTGCTTGAAAAGAATCGCTATTCCTAAACAAATTCCAGACGCCACCGCAAATCCCAATCGTCGACCCTCTACCGGCCGAATGGCTTTCACCCAAAGGAGTTGACTCAAGATTAGAAAAAGAAGCATTGGCAATTCGGCATTGCAGGAAATCACTTCACGCGGAAAGCACGCCGAGAAAATTGCATAGAGAATCGCCGCGGTTTTGCCGCCGATTCGATAGGCCAAAACGCAAAGTAAAGTGACGAGAACAAAAAATGTCGCATGGACGGCAAACAAATTCCAAGATCCGCCCACGCCAGCGATCGCTCCATACAACCAAAAAATCCCAGGGGCCTTTCGGTCGATCGCGTCTATATATAAGACACCGCCCTGACTCAATTTTTCAGCAAAAGCGAGATAGTTGGACTCATCGAGGGATACGCCGAGGGGTTCCACCAAAAAGGTGAGGCGGCCTACGAGCAGAATGAAAAGGATGAGGAGCCAAAATCCGTAAGCCACAGAAAGTCTTTTACTTTCCCGAACGGCATGCGAAAAGAACTAAATGTCCGCTCCCGGAGGGAAAACTCGAGCCGCCGCCATCGATATCGGATCTAATTCTATTTTACTGACGATCGCCGAGGTGGGAACGACGCCTTCGGGTATTCCTCTTCGACTGCTTCATGATGAAGCGCAAGTGACAGGCCTCTCTAAAGGCTTGAGCGTGGAAGGGTTCATCACAGAGACCGCCCAAAATCGTGCGCAACCCGTGCTCACTCGCTATGCCAAATTGATTCAGGAGATGAAAGCCTCCGCCACGCTCGTCACCGGCACCGAAGCTTTTCGACGGGCGAAAAATGGAAATGAAGTAAAAACATCTTTCGAAAAAATTTTGGGATCTCGCATTGAAATTATTTCCGGAGATCGCGAGGCCGAACTCTCCTTTTGGAGTGTTCAAAAGGAATTAAGTGCTCAAAATTTAGATCGCTTGAATTTGGTCTTTGATATTGGCGGGGCCAGCACTGAACTTTGCCTGGGAAATTCTGATGGCATTCAGCAGCGCATCTCTCTCAAGGTGGGCAGTGTGGTGCTCGCCGAAAAATTTAAGTTAAATGAAGTGTGTGATCCCGCGGCCGCAATCTCTTACGTGCAAGAGATGATCGATCGCGATGTACCCTGGAAGACCAATGTCTTCGGAAGTACGGGAATTGGTGTCGCCGGAACGATCACCACGCTGATTGCGATGGAACAGAGAATAGATCCTTACGTGAGAGCCAAGGTACATGGTCAAAGCATTTCCGTCGCAGAGGTGCGTGCTCGCTTGGAAAATCTTTGCTCTAAAACTCCTTCTCAGCGCGCTGAACATCCTGGTCTCCCCATCGACCGTGCGGATGTGATCACTGGTGGAGTGAGCATTGCGCTCGGGCTTATGCAAAAATTCGAATGGCCTAAGATCGCCTGCATGGATTCAGGCGTGCGCTTTGGCGCGCTGTATGAGCTACTCGGAGTCTAAAATCCTCTAAGATCCAAAGACGTGCCGGTTGGCATCCCCGAGGGAGTCGTTGTTGCAGGCGCGGTTGTGGGCTGAGGTTTAGAGTTGCTCAATCCATTCCGGATAGAACGCTCGGTATTCAGATATCCTAAATATCGCTTTTCAGTCTCGAGCTCTTCCTCTTTCTTTTTCAGTCGTGCTTTATTTTCCGTCAATTGCTGCAGATAAGAATTCTCCGGGTCGTTCCACTTAATTTGGTTAGACCTGATTTGATCCCGCTCCTTCCTGAGAGCCTGGATCTCCTTCGCCAGTTCAAAGGTTTTTAATCTTCTCGCTTTCATGTCTGCCTCAATCACTCCCATCGGACGCGGCCCGAATCCCATGAATAAAAACGACGACCCTATCGCATCTACGACACCTTCTATATTTTCTCCCTCTCTCTTAGATTCTTTTGCTGAGTCGACTTTGATGGTCACCGCCTCGAATTCCTCAGTGCCAGCGAGAAGCGATTCATCCGCGGGCTTTGGCTGCGCTATGGCGGTGGAGACAAAAAGACATAAAATGATCATAAAGGAAATAGATCGTGTGTTCATAGAATACCTCACTTGGGTTCGAGTTATGAAATCGAACACTTGCAAATGAGATGCCAAGTAATTTCACAATCATTTCAATCTGTGTGCATTCGCGTGCAACCTGTTTTCGCTTAGATCGGACCTACCCCGAAATAAAGAGTACCTATGGGATCGTATTTCCCAGATGGACAGGGGCTTTGAGTAACTTCGCATCGGCGATTGAGCACGAACCCATAACCGAATTTCAAAGGACCGACCGGGGTATTCACGCGCACCCCGGGTCCTGCGCCGTAGCGTAAATCCCACGGACGCCATGTGCGGTTGCTTCGAAAGGAGTTTCCGCCATCAAAAAATCCTAACAAATCGATTCCCCAAGCGATCGGAATGTAAGCCTCACTCATGAATGAAAAGAAGGAATCTCCACCATCTCTATCTCGAGGGCTAATCGATTTCTCTCCAAAACCACGAACCGAATTTTCCCCTCCGATGGCGAATCGCTTTTCGACAGGTATTTCTTTGCGACGCTGCGTCCCTTTCTCGATGTAGGTACGATCGCCATAAACTCCCGAAAAGCCCTCACTGATGGCAAAAGCAAAGCCGATGACCTTGCCTTTTCGAATGGTATACAGAGGAAAGAAAATTTCTTGCCGAGCCTGTTGTTGCCAGAAGCTTTCTTGGCCTCCCAAGTAAGGACTATAAAAATCAAAATCCAAAATTGTGCGTAACCCTTTGATGGGATTAAATTCATCATCACGAAAGTCCAGCGTGATTGTTTCTCCAATCGAAGTGAGACGTTTCAATTCCTTATCGCGATCGGTTGTATTGGTTCCAATCTTCACATTGAAGGGATCGGAAAACTCAATGTCATAGTGCGTAGTAAAGATGAATTTTCGACTCCATCGATAATCCACCGCCGCGCGAAAACTGTTACTGAGAAGGCCAAGTCGTCGCAAATCTTGCTTTGAGTGTGTGTAAGACAAGCGTCCGTCTACAGAAAAATCGAAAAGACTGGGCTCGAAGTATTCAAGAGTGATTCGTCGCTGTATAAAGGGCAGGCTCTGTCGATTGAGAACGGTGCCAATCGCGGGCGTCTCTCCATCGAATCGACGATTTGCCTTTAAAAACATGTTCAATCGTCGAGCGTCGCCACCAATGTTGGCGTAAGTCCCACGAAATACGGCTCGAAGCCCGTCCACTGTGCCATATCCCGGTCCTATATCGAACCTAAGCCGTGCCGCCTCGTTTACGTCCACTAAGACATAAACCAAACCCGCCTTAGGATCCTTCTCCAAAATCTGAATGTCGACATTTCGAACGATCCCTAAACGAAAGATTTGCGAAATCGAATCGCGAACCTTTTCTTGCTCAAAAATATCTCCTTCTCGCAGCAAAACCTCACGACGCAGCACTTTATATTTCGTTCGAACGGCGCCGCGCACTAAGACTTTCGCCACTTTGTAGCGAGGGCCCGCGTTGACAATGATCCGAATGGAAAGCCCAGAATCCAGCCGCTTGGAATCCCTGGTTACTTCAGCATCCAAATACCCAAGATTGATCAGCGCTCGAGCGAGTTCCTTTTGAAGATCATCAATTCGTGTTGAATCGAATTTTTTTCCAGAGCGAATGGCATCTCTAAGATCTTCAGCTTCCTGAATCTTACGAAACCCATCGGGCATTCCCTCGACGCCCGATTCCAAGATTGGAAAGATATCGCCCTCGTTCATATAGAGGACAGGACGAACGGTATATTTTGCGGCATCGATGACGAAGTCTATGCTGCGAACTTGAAAATCGATGAATCCTTCATTGATGAGAACTCGAGTAAGGTCTTCCTTGATCGCCTTTCGATAGGCCTCTTCGCGAAATGCCGCCCCTGCCCTCAGTTCAGAAATCGAATTGTAGTACGATAAAACTTTCTCACGATTCGAAACGCCAATGAGATCGGGTTCCGTCAAAGAGAATTGAACCCCTTTATTCGTGCGGATCGTAATGTGCTGAACTCCACCGTCTTCCAGTCTCTTCTCGGTCGTAACAACGACATTCAAATATCCCCTTTCCACAAATTCATGCTTGATCTCATCGACTAATTCTTCGAGAAACCACTTCGGAAAGGTCTCTTCCCGATCGATGAATCGCTTTAGATAATTTCTTTCAAAGAAGTCCCCTTCGAAATCGATGACCGTGGGTAAATTTTCCCGAATATTCCACGTAAGCCTCACCCCTTTGGTATTTGCGAGAAGTTCAATCGTAGGACTGAACACCTCAGCAAAGTAAAAATCGGAATTGAGATACTGCTTCAAAATATTTTTGGTATCTTCATCGAGCTTCAAGGGGCGAAAGGCTCTATTGGGCCGATTGGCCAAGACGCGCTCAAGCCGATCCACTGGGATTTTATTCGCTCCGGAAAAAACTACTTCAGAAACGTAATAGTGATCTCCCAAAAGAATTTGAATATTGAGTTGGTTCTCGACGGGCTCGATGGAGACCTGTCCGTCAAGAAATCCTCGCCCTTGAACCTCCTGTAAAATGCAGCGGCTCAGTTGGGAAAGACGCTCCTGGGTCATGTCCATCGATTCATGAATGCCGAAACAAATGCGACGCAGCTCCCCTCCAAAGCTGATTCGATCTCCTACAAAATTGATGTCTTCAAAATACAAGTGGGGAACGACAGAAACATTAAGGACATTGGAATCTTGATCCCAACGGACATCCAAACTCTTGAAACGATCGGTGGCATTGAGCAAGGATTTTGAAATATCGATCAACCGAGAATCAAATTTGTCGCCTCGTTTAAGCGGCAATATCGATTCGACCACTTCTCTCTGATTTGGTGGATCTACCCGAATGTCCGCAATCGTCTGCGCTTTCAGCTCCAGCGAGCTAAAAATTATGAATAGAAATGTAAGCAGTCCCTTCAACATAATTAAAGTGCCGAACTGCGCTCCTTTACTCAAACTCAAATCTAAACCGAATATCGCCCCCAAAATCGCCATTCGACTCTGTTTCGACATCTCTCCAAGATCCCACCAAGTGAATGACTCGGTTTAACGCAAAATCCAGCTCCACTCGATGCCCTCCGGAAGCCGTCAGGAAATTGGAATAATTTAAAAGCAATCGATTGCGAATCAGATCCGCACCCACCGTCAACTGAAGTTCTGTCTGGCCGGTCTGCTCGTAAAATGCGGGAAGCAATGAAAGACGCTGAATGCCGAGATCCGTCGAGAGCCGTCCCTCCAACTTATCCTGCAATTGACCTGTCACGAATGAAATTCCAGTATAGGCAGCTGAAAGACGAGGATCCGTACTCGTCCTCTGCTCCTCATCGAGCGAGGTTCGAGGAGTCATGCCGTAAGTAATGAGCGCCAAGATCTCTTTTTCTGTCAAAGGGGGGTCGGACGAATATCGAATTCGCTGGCTTCCCGGTCCGCCTACTAAATTGATATCCACTCGATAAATATCGACTTCGGTTTCCGCTCGAATATCGTAAGAAGGAATATTTGATTTTTGGTCGGTAAATTGAATCGATCCCGATCGCACGACAAATTGCCGATTATTGTAGCGGAACTGTCCTCGAACAATGTTTATGGCACCACGAAGCTGGGGTTCTCTGAGAGTTCCCCCAAGAGTAAGATTCATCGTCGCCGCGCCCTCCGCAAGATTATTCCGAATATCAAATGGTGAGGACGTAACCATCTGCACATTTAATTTCCACAATTTCCATGCCGGTTCCTGCTGCTCTAGCGGTTGAAATTCACGTTTCTCCGGTTCTAACATCTTTAAGAGATCAGCTTTTGCATCCACTCGCCGTCGAAAAATTCCATCCGTGATATCGAGTCGACCCCCAATCTCGCCATTGTTAGGCGATTCCACTCTCAAGGTGATCGGTCCCGAGGTACGAAAAGATAAACCCGTTTCGGGTTGGATCAGCGTATTCTCTAAGCGCAAATTAAGTAGAGCAGAGCTCACTTCGAAGTTTTCCAATCGAAGCGTCCCTGCGCCACTGACCGAGCCTTCCTTAAGCGACCCCTTCAATTTCTCTAATGAGAATTGGGATTGCTTGGCCGTAAGGACTGCCTCGACATCTCGAATGACCACCGGCGAGTTTTGAAAGGCCACTACTCCATTTTCGACTTCCAAACGTCCTGAAAATCCCGAAGGAACCAATTCTCCATGGATTGAAAAATTTCCTTCCGAACGCGCGATCGATGGAACCATGGTGACAACGGACCGAAGATCGGAATCCCCCTCAAAAGTGAGTTTGAAGTCTGATGGATTCCCATAGTAGCCACCCACTTTTAAGAGATTTCTCTCAGAATGCACCCGTATGGTGTCGCTGACCCAACGCTCATTTCCACTAGAAGATCGAACGAGTTTCACTTCAAAGGGATCTAAAGTTTGAAGAGCGAGATCGCCTCTTTGGATGGTCGCTCTGCGAATCTTAATTTCTCCCTCCCGCGAAAAATCTTCCGTAAAAAGAGCGATCAATAAATTTTTCTCCTTAGAGCGGCTGCGTTCCTGCTTCCAAGTAAAATTTGCTTCGCCGTCGACAGGGAGTTGTAAACGACGAAGGCTTGGAACCTCGCTGAGTGTGAAAACGTCAAAAAAATTCAAACTGGCCTTTAGTTTTGCCTCGCGCTGGCGAGCATTTTGAGAAGCACTACCCGTCACTCGAATCCGGGTACCAAAAAGGGAGCCGTTAAAATCGAGACTATCCTTCACCCAATTCAAATGAATGGCGGAATCCAACTGAGCCGTTCCGGCTAAGGAGCTTTTATAAATGTTCATGTCGGCTTTCATCGAAGGAACGGCTCGCTGATAATCCAATCGAAAGTCCGTTAACCCTTGAAAATTGAAGTCCCGTCTCATGAGGTAAAGCCAATCGCTCAGTCTTACGCCCTGGCCCTCCGCCCACAAATCCGCGATCCCATTTGAATCCATCGTAAGCTCCGCCCGAATAGGCTTTGATTCCGGCGACACTCGAACCTCAATCGCATCCAAATAAGTTTCATTTTCAGCCATGGCCCAATGCGCGCGAGCTTGGCGGCCTTTCGTTCGGTCTCCTTGAAGTGCCCAATCATTTAACTCGACCCGACCCGATCCCAAAGGTTGATCAAGTCGACCTTTGAAAAATCCTTCCGATGTAACGAGTCCCGATACGGGCAAATCTTGAATGTGGAAAAGATTCCCTAAGAACGAGAGAGGGGCGGCGCGCGTGGTCACTTTCAGATTTGAAAACTCATCCTCTTGCCCGGGCTTTGTAAAATAAAGTCCGCCGTTCAAGCTCATCTGATCGCTCAGAAAAGGCTCCGCCGTTAGATGTCGATTCTTCAACATCAAAAGGCCTCGAAAATTTGTCAGTTTATATCCGGCCATCTGGAAATATGAAAATTGATTATCAACCTTCATCACCAAACTTGATTTCGGTCCGGAATAAGAACCCTTCATCACTCCATCAAAATTAATGGGATGGCGGTAAAGTTCTCCCAGATCTTTTCCGTGGAAGGTGGTATCCCACCTCAAATCAAAATTTTTCTCGTCCCACTTTGCGCCGCCCTTCCATTTGCTTCCACCCGTTTCCAATTCGGCGGAAAATTCTCCCGAGCTCAATGTGAGGGTGCCTGAGCCTTTCGTAACGACCTCTGGCATAAAGAGAATTTCTCGCTCTGTTTGGAAAGTGCGAATTCGGTAATTATCCATTTTAAGATTCCACCGAAACTGGCCTTGAAATTGATCCGCCATCTTTCCTTCGAGTTCTACGGTGCCATTCACATCTCCCTGCCATTTGCCCAAATGCTCCCCAACCAAGCTCAAATAACCTCCAAGGGGTGCATGTGCGACTTCCAATTTCAAAGTAGAGGATCGATCAGGAACTAGAAAAATCTGGCCAGAGCCTCGAACCTTTTCACTGCCAGATTGCAAATCCAAATTGGAAACGACAATTTCGGGATACTTCAGTTCAAATTTAGCCTGGGCATTCGTCCAATCCTTCCCTTGCAACGTAACGTCGGTGGCGGAAATGGCTCCCGATCCCACCAAAGATTTCCAAGGACCTGCCACCCTAAATGAAGCCGCCAAATTTCCCTTGGATTTTTTCACCCGAGGAAAAAGATGATTAATATCGGCAGAGACCGTTCCGTAAAGATCCAGAAATGGATCAGCCCACTTTCGAATTTCTCCAGAAATCTCTAAGTATTCCGTCGCCGATTCAAAGCGCACACTTCCAAAACGAGTTCGCCTATTCGAGTGCGATCCATTTTGAAGCTTTACGTCTCCTGAAAAAGGCCCCCAAGTTCCCGACTTCAGATCGGTGAGATGAATGAGTCCCTCAAACTCTGTTTCACGCGCGCTCAAAGACAATTGCACGTCTTCGATATTCAAAATTCCGTGCACATCTTGAATGGCTCCAACACCTTTGGTGAGATCGACTTCCAGCTCGACATTCTGAAGCCGAATGTCTCCAATCGATGTTTGAAAGGCTGAAGGAATGATCACACTCTTTGGCCGGGCCGTGTCGAGCCAGATGCGAATGTCATTGATATTCTTGAGATGATAACGAAAGCCCTCGATTTCAATTGAACTCAAATAAAGTTCTTTAAAAAACAAAAGAGGGATGGAAAAGAAAACGGAGATCCCCACAGATACGCGCTTAATTTTTGCGAGTTCCGTAGAATTTTTATGACGCGCCTCTACTCCCAAAAGTTCAATCGTCGGCTCAAGCTTAAAAACTGAAACTTTGGCCGTTTCATATTGCACCGAAACTCCAAAACGACTTTGAGCAGCCTGCAGAATTCGATCCCGAAGCCCATTTTGAAAAGTCTCCGTTCGAACAAAAATCGAGATTGCAATCAGTGTCCCACCGAGGATTAAAAGAAAGGTGCCAAGCGAAATGCCCGTCACGATGGAGATAATTCGCAAAACTCGCTTCCGAATGTTCTTTCGGAGCTCCCGAAGCTCGTTTAGCGGTTCTTGATCCATTGGCGGCACACCTCAGAATATCAGACCAAAATGGCTCAAGCACCTTATTAACAGCGATGTAAGGCAGACTAACGCAAGAAGTCATTCGACAGTCTATTCGACTGTGTAGATGAACGATCTTACTATGGACCGATGAATCCGAAGGTCGCCGTGATTATTCCGGCCTACAACGAAGAAGATGTTATTCGCGACTGCTTGGAAGGTTTGAAGGAGCAAACCTACTCTAACTTTAAGGCACATATCATTGACGATCAGTCCTCGGATTCTACGGCCTCCATTATTCGCGAATATGCTGAAAAATTTCCCGATCGCTTTGAGCTAAAACAATATGGAAAAGTGGGGCCAGGTCGCGCCCGCAACATCGTCGCCAAAGAGGTTTCCGCAGAGATTCTCGCCTTTACAGATGCTGACGCCAAGCCTTCACCTCGTTGGCTTGAAGAATTGCTGCGAGGGTTTGAACGATCTGACGTTGGATCAGTGGGTGGACCTCAATTTGCGATGCCCAACTCGAACTCATTCCAACGTAGACTCGAGTCGATCTTTTCGAAATTCCGATTCTTTATCGATTTTCACAAAGGCACTTTCTCCAAAGAAATTTTCGAAACCGCTCACAATCCACTTTGTAATGTGAGTTATCGTCGCAAGCTCTTTGAAGAGCTCAAAGGTTTTCGAGAGGATCTTTTCCCAGGCGAAGATGTCGAAATTGATCTTCGCGTGAAATCGAAGGGCTACAAAATTCTCTACAATCCCGAAGCGATTGTTCATCACCATCGTCCGGAAAATATTCAACGATTCCGAAAAGTGATGTTTGCTTACGGTCGCGCACAAGGAGAACTTGTTCGACTCCACGGCTTCAAAAGAATGATTCAATGGTTTGGCTTATTCGCCCTCATTCTGCCAATTGGCGCGCTTATCGCTCTTGGAGTTCTGCAATTCTTCCTTCCAACCATTGTGCTATTGGGCGCACTCACAATCGCTTGGAGCTATCGTCCGACCACGGAAACCTATTGGAGTATTTTTTGGAATGGTCTGGATTGGTTTAAAGGATTTGCGACGGGGCTAAGAAAAAATCTAAGCCGCTGACTTTGACCGGACGTCCGTGGAGGCTGCAAATGCTTCATGCGAGGGAACGCGCTTTGCCGGTTGAAACACGTAACAATAATGCAACAACCCTGCCATTGCGAAGAGTGGAAGAGCAAGAGCAGTTAAAATCCAGATTCCATTAGTCGTCGGGCGCAACTGCAACGCAATGGCAGAAATTGCACAAATCCCAAAAAATATCGTAAGAACGCCCACCACGCCCGTATGAAGAAGACCGCTTTCAAGCAGTTTGTGATGGAGATGCTCTCGATCAGGCCGAAAGATATTTCGAACCGCAGATTGATGATACCACATGAACTGAAATTTATTGACTCGACGAAGAACGCGCAATGTCGGCGCCTGTCGAGCGTAACGTCTGACAATCGAAGCTGTGGTGTCCAAAAGCCAAACCCCGCAGAGCAAAACAGAAATGATCGGATTCCATTCCATTCCAATCTCGGCAGTAGGCGCAGCCCGCATCGCAAAGAAGACACTGGCGTAGGCCACCAAGAATCCAAGCAGCAGACTTCCTGAGTCCCCCAAGAAAATCTTAGCGGGACTCCAATTGAATTTTAAAAAAGCAGTACAAGCTCCAGCGAAGGCCAATCCAACAAAGACCCACGGGTATTGCCCGCCTGCGAATGCCAAAATGGATATCACCAAACCAAATACAAGAAGTAGCGTTGAAGTGAGGCCATCAATTCCATCAAGCAAGTTCACCGAGTTCGGAACAATCGTAAGCCAAGAGAATAAAAGAAAGGCTCCCATCGCAGGGGACAATTCCGCACCCAACATCGAAGTGGGAATCGGAAGAAACTGAATACTCACAAGGCTGATGATGGATTGAGCGATTAGCTTCTGCCCCGCTGACAATCCTTTCAGATCATCAATGCATCCGAGGGCGAACATACCCGTTCCCCCTATCAAAAATCCAAAGAGAGAAAGTGCGTTCGAACTAAACTGAGTTCCCGCTAAGCCATTTAGTTTATCTGAGTGAAGAGCGGTGAGAATCGCCACCGATGTGCCGAGCCAAATTGCAGGAAAAAGTCCGAGACCACCAAGGCGAGGTGTGGGCTCCAAATGGATCTTTCGACGGTCCGGAAGATCCAAGACGTTCCACGCGCGAGCTCGCACTATCACGCGAGGGACTATGAGCAAGGTCGACGCAACCGCTACAGCGAAAACCCCGAACCCCAGTAAACATACAAAGCCAAGACTCAACATTTCTATTTCCAGCTAAAATCGCCTTAAATCCGAATATAAAGGAATTCCCAGAAATGAGCCAAGCGGAAGAATGAGGAATATGAGGGCCATTCGTGTTCACTTTGGGTAAACAATATCCGGAATCAAACTGAGAATTTGAAACTCCAAAGAACCGGAGAGCTAAATTGGGGTTTTTCGTCGCCTGACCAAGGAAATTGGGCTTAAGTGGTCCCGATTTTGGCATCCGCTATGAAGATTCTTTATCTCTACAATGGAGAAGACGATAAGACCCTCGCCGCTTCGTCGGATACTACTTATTCGTATTCTCTGAATGCAGGTCGGCTTCTATCCAAGGATCTCCTATCTCTAAACGACGCCGACGAACTCAATCGCCTGGCCCTTCAATTGAGAGACGATTACAGCTCGTTCATTTTTTCACTGAACGAGCGTTTTCTGCGCCGCTCTCTGACGACAGAAAACTCTCTTTCGCTTTTCTTTCTGAGTGATTTGTCCAACAAACGAACCGAGCACTTCATGACGTTCGATGTCGTCTGCCACATTCTTCTGCTGTTG
>ERZ761602.4880-NODE-4880-length-16512-cov-10.790484_pt1 | contig 16512 bp, 8 predicted proteins | sample MGYA00512165_ERZ761602 | MGnify/ENA primary metagenome ERZ761602 (study PRJEB28899, sample SAMN02445085) | bioreactor sludge metagenome | biome: EBPR sludge; isolation source: Thorneside wastewater treatment plant | place: Australia: Brisbane, Thorneside...
CTGGAACGATGATGCCGATATGCCTTGATTCGCGTCAGGCCGGCCCCGCAGCGCACGCCGGCGTCACTCGAACCCGTTGCCGAACAGGAAGTCCGCCTCGTAGGCACCGCGATCGACCGCCGGGCCGATCTGGCGCGTGCGGCCGTCGAGATCGTGTGCACTGACACCGCTGTTGAGGCCTGCATCGATGGCTGGCGAGTCCCGGCGCAGGCGCAGATCGTTCGTCGAGTGGACGAACCTGGGATCGACGTTGACGTTGTTGCTGCTGCCCGCCGCGTAGCTGCCGCAAGGGTGTTCGATGACGTTGTTGTTGAGCATGTGCTGGTCCCCCGAGATATCGCAGTACACGGAAACCGGGTTGCCGTAGAGGATATTGTTCCAGGCGAACGACGTGGGGCTGGTGTCGAAGTCGACCACGAAGGCAAACCCGGTCGGCGCAACGAGTTGATTGCGGGTCAACGTGTTGTTGCTGAAGAGCACGGCGCCACCTGCACCCGGGGCGAACACGGCACTGCCGTTCGCTGCCCAGTTGTCGACGAACAGGTTGTTACGGATGGTGCGCTGCGTACCGCCGATGTACAGCGCACCGCCGTTCACGGTGGCGCGGTTGTTGCGGAAGATCAGGTTCTCGATGGTCACCGGTCCGGAGCCGTGGACCGCAAGGCCACCGCCGTTGCCGAAGTACAACGAACTCGACATCTGGCGGCCGCCGCGGATCGTCAGCCAGCTCAGGTTGGTCTGGCCGCTGCCGACGCCGCTACGCAGGAAGACCAGGCCCGCGCGTTGTTCTGCGCCATCGATGACGCTCGCGCTGGCGTCGTAGCCGGGCCGGTCACACGGACCGATCAGCGGCAACCATCCGCCAGAGATGGAGATGTTGTCGCCAGGCGGAAACGTCTCGCGAAAGCCATTGGGCAGCGGCGACGGGTAGACCCCCGGCCGCAAGCGAATGGTGTCGGTGCTGTCCGCGTTGCTGGCGGCAGCTTCAATGGCCGCCTGCAACTCCGCCGAATTGGACACGCAGAAGCTGGCGGCGACCAGCGGCAGCGGGAGCAATGCCGCCAACAGCGGCACGAGGGACGCGATCCTGCGCATGACCAGGCTACCCGCCGGGGCGGAAGGCCCGGCTTTGCCCGCTCAACGGAGCGCGGCGGGAAAAGCGAACGCGTTACCCGCAGCCATCCGGCAAGGTACCGGCTGGCGCCGGGCTTGCGCCCCCGGCGGCCTGGTTCCCGCAGGCTTTCCCGCTGGTCGCTGCTCAGTTCTCGAAGCCGTGCCGGAACACAATATCGCCGCCGATGACGAAGTCCCAGATGCCGCGCCCGTAAGTCGAGAAGCGGGCGGTGGCGAGCGCATCGATGTAGTCGACATGCCAGTAGATCTGGTCGGGCGATTGCGCCGCGCCGATCGCCACCCAACTCGTGAGCGCGGTGTCGTAGTAGTACGGTCCGAGTTCGGTGGCGGCGAACAGGTGCGCGCCGTCGGCGGACATCGCCAGGTGATAGACCAGGGTACTCGGCAGGCCGGTGTTGAACGGGCTGAAGCTGTCGCCGTTGGTGGTCGAGCGGTACACACCGGGCCCGGAGTAGCCGGCGCCGGCCACGTACAGCGTGCCGGGTGTGGTGGTGTGCACCAGGATGCAGTTGCCATAGAAGAACTGGCCGTCCGGCATGCCGCTGCTGCGCAAGGTGAAGCCGGCGCCGCTGTCGCGGTAGACCTGGCCGGCATCGTTGACCACGTAACGGGTGAGGCCGTCGCGCGAGTACTGGACATCGGTGACCTTGCTGCCGAAGTCGAAGCTGCCCTCGCTGTGGCTGATGCTGCTGCCGTTCCAGGTCAGCGTGATCAGGCGGTTGCGGTTGCCGCCGATGCCGCCGCCGGCCAGCAGCGCACGGTTGGGATTGAGCGGATCGGCTTCGAGCGGCGCCAGGAACAGCCAGTCCTGCAGATTGTTGGCGGTGAAATCCCAACTGCGCAGCGCCATCCAGGTACCGCTTGCCGGGTTGGTGTCGAGTTGCACGAAGCCCGGGTAGACCATCCACAGCGAGCTGCCGTTGTTGGAGGAACTCAGGTGCGCGTAGTCGCCGCTGATGGTCTGCACGAAATTGTTGATGCCGGGCACTGGCGCCGTGGCCTTCTGGTAGCCCTGGTCCTGCGAGCCGCCGAGCATCGCGTAGGGCTGGGTGCGCACGGTATAGCTGCCGTAGAACTGGCCGTTGCGCAGGCCGGCGAGCGAGAGGTTCTGCACCGTCAGCAAGCCATCCAGCGATTCATAGGTGCCACCATCGGTGGACACATAGATGCGCTCGTTGTTGTTGCCGTCGACGAACACATCGATGTTGGGGATATCGGCATGCAGCTTGGTCGCCTCCTGGCCGTAGTAATCCTGCCAGGGATTGACCATCTGCCAGGTCTGCGCGCCGTCGTGGCTGCGATAGGCATTGACGCCGCCGACGTACACGCGCAGCGGATCGCGGGTGGAGGTCTCGGCGGAATTCAGGCCGAACAGAGTGGTCGGCGCATCGGTGCGCCGGGTCCAGCTGGCGCCACCGTCGAGGCTGCGATAGACCTCGGTGACCCCGCCGCGTTCGATGAAGGCAAACAGGAAAGTCGTGCCGGCATTGACGCCGCCGCTGAGCGCGACGCGGTTGCTGCTGGAGAGTGCCGCCGCGCCGGTCACGGTCGACACATTGACCAGCGCGTGGGTGGCGGGCGTGATGGTCTTCAGCTGCAGTCCGTCCAGCAGGTACATCGTGCTGCTGTTGTAGCGCGGCGAGAACAGCGCGGCCTGGTCGCGCGCCGTCAGGTAGGCCACCGGCGCAAAGCTGCTGCCGCGGTTAGTCGAGGCGTACAGGCGCGGCCGGAAGGAGCCGCTGAATTCGTTGCGCAGTGCGTACACCTCGGTGCCGCCCGGATCGCGGCTGGCGAAGCCGGTGGCGTACCAGAAGTTGCTGCTCGCGAAACCGGTGGCGGACTGCCAGGTGGCGCCGCCGTCGTCGCTGCGCCAGACCCCGGACGGCGCGTCCGACAGCACCAGCAAGCGCTCCGGGCCGGTCAGCCGCTGCAGGTAGCCGAAACTGCCGTTGGGTGTGAAACTGGCGCCGTCGGCCGGGCTGGTCCAGTTCAGCGGCCCGCGGTCGGCGCGCCAGAGGTTGCCGCCGTGGCTGAACACGTTGAGGCGGTTGGCCGCCACGTCGTACTCGGTGGCGAGCGTGCGTCCGGCGATGTTGCCGCTGCCGCGCTCGGCCCATTGCCCGCTGACCGCCGGCGTGCGCACTGCGCGGTAGGCGGCCTCCGGAGCGCCCGCGGCGCGCAGGGCGAAGACAGCCTCGCGGCGTTCGCCAATCGCCTGGGCGCGAAACGCGGCATCCTGCGCGCGCCAGTCGGTCCCCGGTGCGGCGCGGTGCATGCCCGCGATCCAGGCCTCGCGCCGGCGGTGATGGTCCGCACGTTCGCCCGGCGCCTGTTCGACCGGTGGCGGCAGAGGCCGCTCCGCCAGCCCGCCGCCGGCCGGAAACCGGCTGGCGGCCAGGGCCGCGACAGCAATCGCGGCGAGCCCAAGTGCAAGTCGCTTCATGGCGTTCTCCACCAGCCGAGGCCCGCGCAGTGTTGCGCGATTGCATACCGACGTAAACACCTGTCGTCGGGTGGCTGGTGTCGGGTTGGGTTTCCATCTGGGCCTGGTCGGGATCAAGCCCGAGGTGCAGGGCGCTGAAGCTAGCGCCGGCCGGCTAGCATCGCCGCCATGAATGATTCCCTGCACCCACCGCTGCCACCTGCCGAGTTGGCCGCGCTGACGATGGCATTGCGCGAGTTGCTGTCGGCGCTGCCACCAGAGCAGCCGCTACCGACCTACCACGAAGTGGCGCGTACGCTGCACCTTGAGCCACCGCACACGGTGTACCGGGTGATCCAGGCGCTGGAACAATCCATGCGCGAGGACGCCGCCGCGGGGCGGCCACTGGTCGCGGCGCGGGTGGTGTCGCGGGTGCGCGACCGCCTCCCGGCGCCGGGCTTCTTCGACTTGGCGACGCGGCTGGGATTGCACGACGGCGCCGAGAGCGGCCCGGCGGCGCGCGCCTTCCATCAGGCGCAGCTGCAGGCGCTGGCGCGCGCCGGCTGAGCTCAAGGCGAGCCCGCGCCCGGTGCCAGGCGCGCGGCCAGCGCAACGCGCACGTCGGGCTCGGCCACTGCGGGGAGCGCAGCGCGCGCCTGTGCGAGCGCGTCGGCGCGCGCTGCGCCGCTACGCACCGCGGCCAGCGTGAGCCAGGCGCGCACGCGCAGCGCGGCGTCCGAGTCCTCAGCCGCGAGCAAGCGCAGCGCGGTCTCGGCGGAATCGGCGGCGGCGGCGCCATCGCCGCCGGACAGCAGCAACTCGCCGATGGCCGCGTGCATCGCCGCCAGTTGCGGGTGGTCGGCGCCGACCGCGGCAATGCCGGCGGCCAGTGCGCGTCGGTACAGCGCCAGCGCCTCGGCATCCTCGCCCGCCTGATCCAGGCGCTCGCCGAGGTTGTGCAGTGCGACCATCGATTCCCAGTGGTCCTCGCCGAAATTGGCCAGTGCGATGTCCAGCGCGCGCCGGCTGATGGCGATGGTGCGTGGGTGGTCGCCCTGCGCCTGGTAGATTGCGCCAGCGTTGCCGAGCAGCAGGCCCAGACGCGGGTGGGTCGGCCCGAGCAGCGCCTCGGCCTGCGGCAGCAGGCGCTCGTAGGCGGCGCGTGCCGCCGGCCATTCGCCCAGGTAGATGTGGTTGTTGCCAAGGTTGGACAGCGCGCGCAACAGCAGGTAGTCGGGCCGCTCGCCGGCCAACTCGGTGGCGATCGCCACCGCCTCGGTGGCCTTCGGCGCAGCGGCGGCGAACTCGCCGCGCGACTGCAGCACGCGGGTCTCGTCGAGCAGCAGTTGCAGCCCGAGCGCCGGGGCCGGCGCCTCGATGCCACGATAGACCGCGCGCGCCAGCCCGATCCACTGGCTGGCGCCGGCGCTGTCCTGCGCCTTGGCCTGCAGGCTGCCGGCCAGGTGCGCCGCGGAAAGCACCGCGCGCGCCGGATCGCGCCCGGCCAAGGCCTCGGCGAAGGCGCGCTGGTAGCCGGCGCGCGCAGCATCGAAGTCATTGGTGTCGTCGCGCGCGCGGGCGCCGACGCGCCGAATTGGACACGCAGAAGCTGGCGGCGACCAGCGGCAGCGGGAGTAGGGCCGCCAGCGGCGGCACGAGGGACACGATCCAGCGCATGACGAGGCTTCCCATCGGGGCGCTGCGCCCGGCTTTGCCCGCTCAACGGAGCGCGGCGGGAAAAGCGAACGCCGAGCACGCGGCCATCGGCCAGCCGCCTACCCGACGGCGCAGACCTCGAAGGCCATGCGCCGGGGCCCGAGCCCGGACATTTCATGAGGTCGCGAGGAAATGGTCCGATTTGCCCGTTGGGACGCGGAAATCCGACAACTGGTCGAGATGACAGACTGTGCGCAGCCATTTCCTCGCTCACGCGGCGCTCGCTCGTTCTTTGCGCCGGGCTCGTCGTTGCTCGTCGTCGCCATGGAACCACCATGGCTCCGCCCAGGGCGTCAGCATAGCTACCGCCCGTTCGAGCGGGCGCGCCGCATGCGGCGCAAGCTTGCCAGCTCTCACCCTCGCGCCTAGATCCCGACGCAAAGCCCTTCGCGATCATCCGCGTGCCCTCATGAAATATCCGGGCGAGCGACCCGGGCTTCATCGATCACTCGAATCCGCCGCCGCCCGGCCCGCTGCCGCCGAAGATCAGGTCCGGTACGCCGTGGTCGACGAAAGCGTTGTAGCTTGCCGTGTTGTCGGGCAGGAAGGGATCGAAGCCGTCGCCCTCGCCGAGCAGGATGCCCGCGCTGATCGGCAACTGGCCCAGACTCGCCGGTATGCCTTCGGCGACCAGATCGAAGTCCAGGTATCCGGCCTCGCCCGCCAGCAGATTGGGCGCCATCAGGCTGCACACCGCGCCGGCCTGCGAATTGGGACTGCACTGCCAGCCGCTGGCTATTCCGGCATGGGTGTGCGGGGGCACGCTGACCGCCACGATCGGCGCGGCCGCCGCAATGCGACCGACGTTGCGCACCTGGATGCGGTAGCGGAAGACGCCGGCCGGCGGGACCGCGCCTTCCTCGAGGATCGAGATGCCGAGGTCGGCGCCGTCGATCTGCGCGTCCTGCAGGCGCAGCTGGCCGTCGATGGCGCGCGTCGGAGCGCCCAGGGCGTAGCGGCCGGCGGCGAAAGCCACGGCCGTGCCGAGCTGGTCGATGGCGGCACCGTCCGCGGGCACGATCCGGCCCACGACACGCCACTGCTGCAGGCTCTGCTGTTGCAACACGTAGACCGCGCCGCGCTGGATCTCGCCGCCGGGATCCGCACCGGGCGCGCCGATCAGGGCGCGGCCGTCGCGCAACGCGAGTGCGCTGCCGTAGCCATCGCCGGTGGCGCCGTCGGCGGCGGCGAGCTTGCCCGTCTGGCCCCACTGCCCGGTGCCCGTGGCGTCCCGCGCCAGCGCGTACACCGCTCCCCGCCCGGGCATCTGGAAGGCGGTGGCGTTCGGCGCTCCCACCAGCGCGTCGGAGCCCTCGACGACCAGGCGCTCGCCGAAGCGGGCCAGGCTGGAGCCATCGAGCTGGGCATCGGCCGGCGTGATCTTGCGCACCTGTCCCCAGTGGCCCGCGCCTCCTTGATCGCGGCGATAGAGATACACCGCGCCGTTGCGGAAGCCGCTCGGATTCATGGCGAAGATCGAGCCGATCAGGGCATCGTCGCCGGCCAGCGCCACCGCGCTGCCGTAGCGATCGAAGTCGGCTCCGTCGGCGGCCGTGAACGATCGCAGCAGTCCCCACTGGTCGGCCCCACCCTGTTGCCGCTCGTAGAGGTAGGCGCGACCCTGACAGACGTTGGCTGCGAGGGTCTTGCAGTTGGCGCCGATCAGCGCGCGCTCGGCGCTCAGGGCCACCGACCAGCCGAAGAAATCCGACACGCCGCCATCGTCCGGCAGCAGCTTGCGGCGCAGGCCCCATTGGCCGGCGCCGCCGAGATCGCGCTCGAACAGGTAGGCGGCACCCTGGTCGGCATTGCTCCCCTCGCTGCGGTTGTAGGCGCCGACCAGCAAGCGGCCGCCGGCCATCGCCAGCGCGAAACCGAACTCGTCGCCTGCCTGGGCGTCCGGCGCCACCAGGGTGTGCACCAGCTGGTAGGCGCCGGTGAGCAGCTCGCGGCGGTACAGAAAGACCACGCCCTGATCCTCGCGTCCGTCCACATCCTGCGCGGGAGCGCCGACTGCCATCCAGTCGCCCTCGCTGGCGATGGCTTCCGCGTAACGCGCCGCAGCGCTGAGACCGTCCGGCACGACCCACTGCCCATGGGCGGGGCCGCCCGCTCCGCCAGCGCGCGCATGCAGGGCGAAGTGGCGTGGTCGGGCCGGACTCGCGCCCTCGCCCGCCTCCGGGGCGCCGACGAACAGGGTGTCCCCGGCCAGCGCAACGGCCTGACCCACCATCGAGCCCCAGTCGGCGCCCTCGAAGCGCTGCCGCAGCGCGAAAGCGGCTCGGTGATAGGGCATGCGCTCGAACACATAGGCCGCCGTGCGAATCGCCGTCGCCCCCTCGTCGCCCGGGGCACCGACCACCAGGCGCTCATCGCCGAGCGCCAGCGACAGGCCGAATCCGTCGCGCTCGGCGGGAACCGGGGCCTCGATCAGGTTGTCCAGGCCGAAATTCTCCGGCCCGCCGGAGGACTCGATGTGCACGAATACACGTCCCTGCAGCAGGCTCTGGGTGCCGAATTCACGGGCGCCGACGACGAGCGTGTCGCCCTCGATGGCCAACGCGCGGCCGTAGTTGTCCCCGGCATTCAGCAGACTGGGTTGCAGCAGGCGTCGCGGTGCGGAGTCGAACGCAGTCCCCGTCCAGCGGAATAGTCCGACCGCACCACGACCACCGTTGTGCCCGGGATCGCCCACCGCGAGCCAGTCCGTGGACAGTGACAATCGCTCGAAACTCGAGAAGCCTGCCGGTTTGTCGATCACCTGGCGCTGTACGAAGTTCGTGCCCGTACCGCCATCCAGCGCGTAAACCGCCAGCTTCTGGCCAGCGGAGACGCTGACCAGCCGGCCCAGCCTGGCGGCGATGACCGATCCGAACAGCGGGTTCGGCGTACTGACTGCCTGGCCCGCGACCAGGCCCGCGGCCTCCCAGGTCTCGCGCGACAGATTGCGCTGGTAGACGCGGACTTCGCCGGACTGGTTCGAGGCCAGCGGATAGCTGGCGCCGATCAGCAAGAGCGCGCCGTCGAAGGCCAGCCCGGCACCGAAGCGGCGGCCGGGCGCGGGTGCAGGATCGGCCAGGCATTGCTGGCGCCGCCAGGCTTCGATGCCGCCGGCGGCGCGTTCGTAGACGCACACCTCGCCGTCGTCCGGGCGGGCCACGGCCACGAAATCGCCGGAAGCGGCCATCGCCGTCTGCGCCTCGTCGGTGGGCGCGAAGCCCGCCGGGTGGACCTGCTGGACCACCTGGAAGGGCTCCTGCATGCGGAACACGTAGGTGTCCGGCGTGGCGCTGCCCGAGGCCACCAGCAGATCCTCGCCGTTGCTGGCGAGCGCTTCCCCGAATTCGTCGGCGAAGGCGTCGAAGAGTCCATCGGGCCGGGTTTCGCGCAAAGTTTGGGCATGAATCCAGACCCCAGCCTGTTCGCGGTAGCGCTCGACCACGCCGTCGTCTGCGCCGAAAACACGACCGACGATCAGGCTCGTGCCCAACCAGGCCAGCGCCTGCCCGCCGCCGACGATGCGCTGCACGGGGTTCCAACTGCTGCCGGCACGCGCATACAGGTGTACGGCGTGGTAGCTGCTGATCGCCAGGCGACCGGCAGCGACAGCGAGATTAGCGCCGAACAGGGGCTCCGGGGCACCGTTCTGGTCGATCCGCGCCTCATGGGCCCAGTTCCCGCTGATGGCATCCCGGCGGAAGACCTCCACACGGGAGGTGCTATCCGGAGTGCTCGTGTGGACGTTGACGGCGAGCACGTCATCGGCCACCGCCAGCGAGTAGCCGAACTGATCGCTCGCCGCGGGCGTGGGCGCGGTGAGGGTGGCGATCGGAATCCAGTTCGTCAGTCCGCCCGGACCCGGGCGATACAGATGGACGGCACCGGCATCCTGCACCCCGCCGGGATCGGCCAGCCGTGCGGCGACGAAAAGCTCGAGCCCGGTCAGCGCGATCTGCGTGACGAAATGGCCGCTGCCGAAAGCGGAGGTATCGATCCTGGCCGCCTGCCCCCATTGGTCGCTGCCGCCGCGATGGCGTTCGAAGACATAGACCCCCCGCGAGCCGAGCGCCGCCACCACCGCGATCTGCGGGCCGATGGCGACACTGGCACCGAAGAAGTCGCCCGGCGTACCGTCGGAGGGCGCCAGTATCTTGATCGGCTGCCACTGTCCGCTCGCCTGGCGGCCCATGACCACTGCCGTGCCGGGATGGCCGGACACGGCGCGGCCGACGATCGCCAGATCGCCCGCCATCGCCACCGCAACGTCGCCGTTCAGGGCCACGCCCGGCAGCAAGCGGTCGAATTTCTGGACCTCGGCCACCTGGGCGTCGGGCAGGGCGGGCAAGCGGGCGGCTTCGGCGGCCGGGCAGAGACCGATCAGCAGCAGGCAGCAGGACAGCAACAGCGTACGAGTCATGGTCAGGACGGCAGGTGGAAAACTGCCCCGATCACAGCGAGAAGCGTGCCAGCGCTCCAGGCGGCCCTGGACACGTGCTCGGCGTCCCAAGGCCGGGAAAAGCCACCGAGAACCGCGCTCCGGCGTCCCGCCGACGGGACAGGCTGTGGGTGACCGGGCCCAGGAGTCCGGCGCTCGCAGGCGGCCGACCAGCGCTGCCGGGGAAGGCCCCACCCGAATGAACTGCGCCGATGGCTCGAAGCCCTGCGCACAGGCCGAGGCCACAACCGCGCCATCGTCGCACTCGCCGATCAAGATCACGCGCCTGGCCCGGCGCGCCCACAGAAGCCTGCCTCCTGGGACGCGAGCGGAACAGCGCGTCTGGGTGACCAGGCCGTCGGGTTTCGGATCACACCATGGCGCCGGCCAACACAGGCTGATGGAGACGTCGAATGTATGTCCGCTAAGCAGCAGGGGAGTTCCCCCGGCTCTGCCGGGGTGGCAGTAGAAGTTTGACGTTTGCTGGAGTCCATCGCGGAGACTCCCGTCGTGAGCCGCCAAGCACACGATGAGGAGAAACCGCGATGGACAAGTATCGAAGTTTAAATCACACGCAGTGGGAGTGCCTGTACCACGTCGTGTTCATACCGAAGTGCCGCCGCCGCACGTTGTACGAGGGACTGCGGAAGTATCTCGGGAGTCTGTTCAAGGAGTTGGCTTCGCAGAAGGAAAGTGAGGTGGAGGAGGGGCACTTGATGCGCGACCATGTGCACATGTTGCTTCGGATTCCGCCGAAGTACGCGGTGTCGAACGTGGTGGGATACATCAAGGGTAAGAGCGCGATCCACTTGGCGCGGGTGTACGGAGAGCGCAAGCGGAACTTCGTGGGGCAGCACTTCTGGGCAAGAGGCTACTTCGTTTCGACCGTTGGCGCTGACGAAGCGGTAGTGCGCGCGTACATTCGGAACCAGGAAGCTGAGGACACGCGACTGGATCAGTTGGAGCTACTACGGTGAAAGACCACCTTCAGGTGGCGCCAATGATGTGGGGACGTGTCAACGTCCCCGCCTAGCCGCTTTGAGCGGCTCACACATTTAAAGCCCCCGGCTCTGCCGGGGGATACTTACCAGTTCCTCTACTGCCTGCCGCACACGAAGGTTCAACGAAACAGACCCAAGTCGAAGGAATCCACCCAAACAGCGAGCGCGATCCCGCGAGGGCTGCGCTCACCCCGAAGCACCGCGCTGGTCGCAAAGACTCAAAGACTCGCGCGTGCAACTGGGGAGCCGTCCATGTATGTCCTGGTTCCGCGCCGCCCAGTTCCGCGCCAGTTCCGTCGTCCCAGTTCCGAGTTCCGCCCGCGGTCGGTGACACGCCCGGTTCCGCCTGCTCCGGTTTCCAGAGGCACTCCGGTTCGGGGCGCGCCTCATCTTGGCGATGTGCATGGCTGGCGTGGTCGCGATCTGGTGGGTGACGCAAAGCGTCGCTCTGGCGGCCCCGGTCGCCGTCCCACTGGTTCCGCGCATCTACGCGGCCGTGAAGCTGGTGAGTGGCGGTCGCTTGATGGGGGGCTGATGCTGCGCGAAGGCGTGCTCTCGCGCGCCGGTTGCGTACTCTTCGGCCTCGGTTGCCGGTTCCTGATGTCGGCTGGTCCCGATGATCCGCCAGACACACGGACCGTGCCGCCGCCGATCGGCGACACCGGCGCCGTCATGGCTTTGTAGTACCTGGTCATGGGCTACTACGCGGGCAAATGCAAAGGACTCGAGGCGTGGGCCCGGCCTGACCCGGACATTTCATGAGGTCGCGAGGAAATGGCCCGGTTTCGCTGTCGTGACGCGAGAATCCGCAGTTCGGTCGCAATGACGAAGTGTCCGCAGCCATTTCCTCGCTTACGCGGCCCTCGCTCGTTCTTTGCGCCGGTCTCTTCGTTGCTCGTCGTCGCAATGGAGCAACCATTCCTCCTCCTCGCGCCTCGATCCCGGCGCAAAGCCCTTCGCGATCATCCGCGTTCCCCTCATGAAACATCCGGGCTAAGTGAGATGCGTGATCGGGCTTGCGTGAAGATGGCGAAGCACTCGGACACCCCGCTGGCGTTGAAATCGACGCTGACCGACGGCTCCGCCCCGCCTCATGGATTAGGCAGCCCAAAGCTGGCCGGCGCCAACAGCCAGTCGGTACGCTGATTGCTGTCAACCCCGCTTCTCTGCAAGCTGATGCCCGTGGAACCGGTACCGAGGCCAGTCCAGTCCGCCGACACCGCGAGTGCACTTGGCGTGCTGCTGTAGGTGCACGCGCCGCCGCCGCAGTTCGCCGGCAACCACTGCCCGGCGGCCTGCACGAACTGCAGATTGGCCGGGAACGCTGTCGTTGGATTGGCAAGATCGCTGCGACCGACTGCGACGACGTCGATCAGCGCCTGACTCACCGGAAGCCGTAGCGCAATGATGCGGTTCGAGTAGAGAATGCCTGCCGCCGATCCGCGCACATCCCAGGCGCTGGCGTAACAGGCCGGATCGACGCATTGCCCCTGCGAAACGGTCTCGTCGGTCTCGCCCATCGGCGCGAAATGCACGACGATGCGGTCGCCAGCGGCGACGATGATCGGTGGCAGCACCGCGAGCAAGGTGCCCGCCCCGCCGGCCGCGGGATCCTGGACCGCCTCGACGCCGGCGACGCTGCCGCCCGTGAGCGCGCGAATCTCGAGCAGGTCACGGTTCGCGTTGATGTTGCCATTGATTTCGCTGATCTCGATGCCGGCCGCACCCACAAAGCCGGCGAAACTCGCCATGGTAAAGCCGGGGCTTATCGGCTTGCCGGTCAGGTCTTGCACGCTGCCTGCCACCGTCACTCCATACGGGGTCGAAGCCACCTGGGCACTGGTCTGGACGTCGACGTGGCGTCCGCTGACGCTGGCCCCGGTGGCCAGCAGACCGCCGCTGAAGGTGAACTGGCTGCCGTCGGCAAGAATACTGGCGGACAGGATGCGGCGGTCGAAGACCACGCGCACCACATTGCCCGTCACCGGAAAGGCAGCGAGCACCCTCACCGCCGGGCAATCGAGGCCGGCAATATCGGCCGTCGCGAACGGCGATACCTGGGCGTTGGTGTTGAAGCGCCACAGGGGTACCCGCTGCGCGGTCAAGGAACAACTGGACACCAGGTCGATATCGTCGAACAGGGTGACGGGCGCCCGCAGCACCAGCGCCGGGTTCCCTGAGATGGCAGGCGTATCCAGTCGCGCAGACAGGAACCCACTGCCAGCACTGACGGGCGTGGTCGCCAGGAGTCCCGCGATGGAGATCAGCTCGCTCTCGTAGTTCGCGAGTTGGCTGACCAGATCGCCGGTCATCGCCACGTCCTGCGTCCATGGCGCCAAAGGTCTGCCGGTCGCACTGCGGGTGTATCCGATCAATGCCGTCACTTCGCGACGGGACTGCGCCGTCGCCAGCGTTGTCACGGTGAAAGACACCTCATCGCCGGGTTGCGGCAGCGGACTCAGTGTGGTGGGGTCGATACGCAGGAAAATGGCCGGACCCACCGGACCACCCTGGACGAAGATGCCGGCCGGGTCACTGCCCACCTGCGGCTTCACATAGGTCACGATCGCTCGATCGACCGGCAAGCTCGCAACACCGTCCGGCGCCGCGCGCACTGCAGCCAGCTGCACCACGGCATCCGTCTCGAATCCGCTGCCGTAGAGATAATCCACCTGGGCCAGGGCCTGCGGGGCGTAGAGCATCCCTGCCAGAGCCAACCAGAATGCCAGTGTAAAGGCTTGTGAGCCGCATGAAAGAACCAAGGACATGTGTCGCTCCGATTCGGCGCGTCGGTGCCGTTCCAGTGCTGACCTAGGCGTAGTCCAGGGCGCGGATGTCTCATCGGATTGCGCGCGGCGCTCGCCAAGCCAAGTGACTGCGATAAAGTCGAACCGGATTCAGCCATTCTCGGAATCGCCCGCCCGAGAGGTCATGGCGCTCGGACAGGCCGGCGCGCCGCCACGGTAAGTTGGCTGCTCCTCCAGATCGAAACCCACTGGCGGACTTACCTGATCGCCGATGCCAGCGACAAGAAGAGCGCCTGGTACGCGCGCAATCGGGTTGACCTGGTCCGCGTGCTTCTCGAGCGGGCTGGCCGCACAGTACCCGACCTTCATCACACGGTACTGGCCTTGCGGCTGGTCACCACACTGGGTGGTGCCACCCATGACGCGCTGGCGCCCCGCCAACCGCGGCGGCGCATCGATGGCTGAGGCACAGCGCGAGGTCGCGGCAAGGCGCATTCTGGTGCGATAGCGCGCCGATGGGGAACGCACAAGCGCGGCCGCGATATGCTTGCCGCCATGCAGCGCGCGCACACGAACCAAGCGGCCGTCGCGCCCGAAGGCGGCCCGGACCAAGGGCTGCACCGGGCGCTGTTCCGCATCGCCGACCTCGCCAACGGCAACCGCGAACTGGTCGCAGTGCTGGGCGACATCCACGCCGAACTGCGCAATTTGCTCGACGCACGCAACTTCTACGTGGTGCTGCTCGACGAAGACCGCGCGCATTTCCGCTTCGCCTATTACGCCGATGAGTGCGACGAGCAGCCGCCGCCGCTCGACCAGGCGCTGTCGCTGGCGCACTACGCGCACACCGCAACCGCTGCACTGCTGCGCCACGGGCGCGTGGTGCAGGGCGATGCAACGCGGATGTCTGCCGAGCTCGGCAGCGACTTTTCTGCCGCGCCAGGGCCGCGTCCCGCCGATTGGCTTGGCGTGCCCATGCTTGGCGCCGATGGGGTCGCCGGCGCCCTGGTGGTGCAGTCCTACGTACCGGATCGGAGTTGCGGCGCCCACGTGCGCGACGTGCTCACCTTCGTCGCGCAGCTGCTGCAGACGGTCCTGGACCGGCGTTCGCTGCAGCAGCGTTTGCAACAGCGCGTCGAGGAGCGCACCCTGGCGCTGTGCGAAGAAGTGGCCGAGCGAGAGCATGCCGTGCGCCTGCAGCAGGCGCTGTTCCGGATCGCCGAGTTGGCGGGAACACCGATTGCGCTGGACGCCTTCTACGCGGCACTGCACCGGATCGTCGGCGAACTGCTGAACGCGAAGAACTTCTACATCGTGCTGCTCGACGATGATGGCCTCGGGCTGCACTTCCCCTATCAGGTCGACGAAACCGGCGACGTGTATCTGCCGCGTCGGCTCCGTCGCGGCCTCAGCGAGTACTTGTTGCGCCATGGGCAACCGGTTCTGCTGCATGCCGACGAGATCCCACCGCTGCACGCCTCCGGTGAGGTCGAGTTGATCGGCACGCCCTCGGTGTGCTGGCTAGGCGTTCCCCTGCGTACCGGCGACCGCGTGGTCGGCGGCATCGTCGTGCAAAGCTATACACCCGGTGTCACCTACACGCAGGCTGACCAGGCGCTACTGAGCTTCGTTTCGGTACATATCGCCAGCGCGCTGGAGCGGCGCCAGGCGCAGGATGCGCTGCGCCTCAGCCACGCCGAGCTGCAGGCCGCGCTGCAAAGCCTGCGCGACACTCAGCACGATCTGGTGGAATCCGAGAAGATGGCAGCGCTGGGGCAACTGGTCGCCGGGGTCGCGCATGAGGTCAACACGCCGCTTGGGATCGCGATCACCGCGGTCAGTGGCCTGCATGAGCAGGTCGAGCAGATCCGACGCGATGCTGCAGGGCAAAGCCTGTCGCGCGGCCGCTTCGAGCACTTCCTCGGGTACGCCGAGCAGGCCGCCGATCTGATCGCACGCAATCTCGAACGGTCTGCCGAGCTGATCCGAACCTTCAAACAGGTCGCGGTGGATCGCTCTGCCGCCGATCGCCGCCGATTCGACTTGCGCGCGATGCTGGCCGAGCTGCTGCCAAGCCTGCGGCTGTTGTGGAAGCACCGTGCGGTGGATCTGGAAGTGCAGTGCGCGGATGCGATCGAACTCGACAGCCATCCCGGCGCCCTCGGCCAAGTGATCACGAACCTGGTACAGAACGCGCTGATCCATGGGTTTTGCGAAAGCGGCGGCGGGCGCATGCGTCTGACCGCAGAGATCGCCGCCGCCGATCGCCTGCTGCTGCGTTTCAGCGACGATGGCGCCGGCGTTTCGTCTGAAGGCCTGCCGCACATCTTCGAGCCCTTCTACACCACCCGTCGCGGCGAGGGCTGCACGGGGCTCGGGCTGCACATCGTGTACAACCTCGTGACTGAAAGACTCGGCGGGCGCATTCGCGTCGAAAGCACGCCGGGGCAGGGCACGCAGTTCACCCTCGACCTGCCGCTTCGCGCCCCTTAGGCGGCAGCTACGCCTTCGTCTTCGCCAACCGCCCGCTGGCGTGCGCGGGCTGAGGTCAGGGCGAGCCCGCGCCCGGTTCCAGGCGCGCGGCCAGCGCGGCGCGCACGTCCGGCTCGGCCACTGCGGGCAGCGCAGCGCGCGCCTGTGCGAGCGCGTCCGCGCGCGCTACGCCGCTGCGCACCGCGGCCAGCGTCAGCCAGGCGCGCACGCGCAGCGCGGCGTCGGAATCCTCTGCCGCGAGCAGGCGCAGTGCCGCATCCGCGGCGGCGCTGGCGCCGGAAACGTCGCCCTGCGCCAACAGTAACTCGCCGATGGCAGCGTGCATGGCCGCCAGTTGCGGGTGTTCGGCGCCGACTGCCGCGGTGCCGGCGGCCAGCGCGCGTCGGTACAGCACCAGCGCCTCGGCATCCTCGCCGGCCTGATCCAGGCGCTCGCCGAGGTTGTGCAGCGCCACCATCGTTTCCCAGTGCTGCTCGCCGAAATTGGCGAGCGCGATCTCCAGCGCGCGGCGGCTGATGGCGATGGTGCGTGGGTGGTCGCCCTGCGCCTGGTAGATTGCGCCAG
>ERZ761602.4885-NODE-4885-length-16491-cov-7.017644_pt1 | contig 16491 bp, 11 predicted proteins | sample MGYA00512165_ERZ761602 | MGnify/ENA primary metagenome ERZ761602 (study PRJEB28899, sample SAMN02445085) | bioreactor sludge metagenome | biome: EBPR sludge; isolation source: Thorneside wastewater treatment plant | place: Australia: Brisbane, Thorneside...
GCCATGACGCCCTCCTCCCCCCGACTATGCTGCTACGGCCAATCACCCCGCAACGCGGCGACCCGTTCGCGCAGCAGCGCCGAGGTAGCCCGCTGCGCCGGTATCGGCTCGCCCACCGTCAGTTCGATCCGTGACCAGAACCGCCGGGGGAAATGGCTCATCGCCTTGCCGTAACGGCGGCTGAAGAAGCTGCCCCACAGCCCGCGCAACGCCATCGGCACCACCGGCGCCGGCGTGCGCTGGATGATCTGCTCGATGCCGGCCTTGAACGGACCGATTTCCCCGTCCGCGGTCAGTTTTCCTTCCGGGAAGATGCCCACCACCTCGCCCTCCTCCAGATAGCGCGCCACCCGGTCGTAGGCTCGCTCCAACAGTTCCGGATTCTCGTGCGCCGGAGCGATGGGAATCGCGCCAGCGGTGCGGAACACGAAATTCAACAGCGGAATCTTGAAGATCCGGTGGTCCATCACGAACCGGATCGGTCGCCGGCAACAGCCGATCACCACCAGCGCGTCCATGTAGCTGACGTGGTTGCACACCACCACCATGGGTCCCTCGGCGGGAATATGTTCCAGCCCCCGCGTCTTCAACCGGTAACCCACGTTCACCAGGATCCAGACGATGAAGCGCATCAGGAACTCGGGCACCAGGGTGAAGATGTAGACCGCCACCGCCGCGTTGAAAATCGCCATCAGCAACAACAACTGCGGAATACTCAGTCCCCGGTCCAGCATCACCACCGCGATGATCGCCGCCGCCACCATGAACACCGCGTTGAGAATATTGTTGCCGGCGATCACCCGCGACAGATGGCTGGGTTGGCTGCGCTGCTGCACCAGGGCATAGAGGGGAACGATGAAGAAGCCGCCGAACATGCCGATCAACACCACGTCCATCACCACCCGCCAACTGCCCGGCTGGCCCAGAAACGCCAGCACGCCCAGCAACTCCCCGCTGGCCGGGGGCGTCGCCGGGGTAGCGAAGAACAGGTCCACCCCAAACACGGTCAGGCCGATGGAACCGAACGGCACCAGACCCAGTTCCACCTGGCGCCCGGACATGCGCTCGCACAGCAGCGAACCCAGGCCGATGCCGACGGCGAACAGCGTCAACAACAGCGTGACCACATGTTCGCCGCCGCCCAGGGTCAACTTGGTGAAGTTGGGCAATTGCGCGACGTAGACGCTGCCCAGGAACCAGAACCAGGAAATGCCGAGCACCGACTGAAACACGGTGAAGCTCTGGTAGGTGAACTTGAGAATGTTCCAGGTCTCGCTGACCGGGTTCCAGTTGATCTTCAGGTCCGGCGCGGCGGGTGGCGCCGGGGGAATCGCCCAACTGGTCAGAAAACCGAGCACGGCGATCAGGATGACCGCGCCGGACACCCATACATGGCCCAGTTGCCAGGCGATGAGCACGCCGCCCAGGATGGTGCCCAACAGGATGGCGAGATTGGTGCCCATCTCCACCCAGGCGTTGCCACCGACCAGTTCATCGGGTTTGAGATGCTGCGGCATGATGCTGTACTTGGCCGGCCCGAACAGAGTCGAATGAAAGCCCATCATGAACAGCATGGCGATCAACAGCGGCACGTTGTTCAAAATGAATCCCGCCGCCGCCCCCAGCATGATCACGATCTCCAGCAGCTTGACCCAGCGGATGTAGCGCGACTTCTCGTACTTGTCGCACAACTGGCCGGCGGTAGCCGAGAACAGGAAGAACGGCAGCACGAACAGGCCGGCGCAAAGATTGATCAGGAAGTTGGAACGGCCGGGATCGACGTTCGCCGCCTGGAACGCGATCAGGATGATCAGGGCGTTCTTGAACACGTTGTCGTTGAACGCGCCCAGGAACTGGGTGACGAAGAACGGCAGGAACCGCCGCTCCCTAAGCAGGGTGAATTCGTTGTCGTGAGCCATGCGGCGGAGCGCTCCAGGATCGGATGATTCAAATCAGGTTTCGGTGATGCGGATGGGCGTCGAGCCCGGCAGGGTCTCGACCAGGCCAGCCCCCAGCCATTGCGCCGGCGTGCGGTAGCCACCGGCGGGTGCGTGCGCCAGCAGCCGCTCGACCACCGCCAGCGCGCCTTGCACCGTTACATCATAGCCGTTGGCGGTTTGCACGCGGCCGACTTTGCGCGCGCCGGCGGCGTTCGTGACCTCGCCCCACACCCAGGTGGGAGTCCGCTGGCGCTGCGCGGCGTCGGGACCGCGCACGGTGGCGGCGACGCGCTGTTTGATCAGGGCTTGCACCAGACCCAGCCCAAGGAAGGGTTGCAACCAGGGCAGCAACCAGCGCCAGCGCAACAACGTCGGCGACGTCGGAATATAAACCTCGATATGGGCAATGCCGGTGCTGTGGAAGGCGGTGGCGACATCGCCCCAGGGAATGGTCATGGCGGTTTTCTCGCCCCGGCCAAAGTCGATCCGGCGGATGTTCCAGACCGGCGGCACCGGGACGATGCGACTGTCGCGGCGCACCCGCCCGCCCTTGCCCAAACCTTCCACCATCGTGTTCGCGGTGCCGGGGCTGAAGCCAGAGCGGGAATCGAAGCCCAGCGCCAGATGGGTTGCGTCCGGCAACGCCGCCTTGAGCGCCACCGCCAGGCAGTCGGTCGGAATCACATCGAAACCCACGCCGGGACAGAGGACGACGCCAGCCGCCCTCGCCTCCGCGTCGCGGGCGCGCAGCGCCTCGAACACTTCGATTTCGCCGGTAATGTCCAGATAGTGAATCCGACCGTTCAGGCAGGCGTCGGTCAGCGGCGCGGCGGTGGCCGAGAACGGTCCGGCGCAATTCAACACCAGCGTCATGCCAGCCAGGGCTTGCGCCGTCGCGGCGTCGGCGAGCGCGAACGTCCGGCATTCGCAACCCAATTCCCGTGCCAGCGGCGTCAACCGTGCCGCCGATCGGCCAGCCAGCACCGGGCGCAGTCCCCGTCGCCGGGCCTCGCGAGCGATCAGTTCGCCGCTGTAGCCGTTGGCGCCGTAAATCATCCATTGGGAGTCATTCATCGGTTTCGCCCTCGTGGATTTTGGTCGTTTATGGTCAGGCAGGGACGATGAGCCGACAAGTCCCGCGTCAAACTTTCCGCGCGGCGATGGCAACATTCGTCAGCAGACCCGTTTTCCATGAAAATTCGGAGTCGAACTCCGGATTTTCCTGGTAAAATGCCACCATGCTCGACCGACCGGATTATCTAAAACACCTGGCAACCGCTGTCAGTCGTTCGCCCATCACCGCGCTGCTGGGTCCCCGACAATGTGGCAAAACCACCTTGGCGCGGAGGTTCAGTGTGGACCAGCCGGTGACCTGGTTCGATCTGGAATCGCCAACGGACCGGCAGCGCCTGCAAAACCCAGAACTGATGCTCGGCCTGTTGCAAGGTTTGGTGGTCATGGATGAAATCCAGGCGCTACCCGAACTGTTCAACGTGCTGCGGGTACTGGCGGATCGGACGGCAAGCGCCACGCGGTTCCTGATTCTCGGCAGCGCCTCGCCGGTCCTGATCCGAAAGGCCTCGGAAAGTCTGGCGGGGCGGGTCGAATTCGTGGAATTGAACGGCTTCGACCTGCGGGAAACCGGTGGGGAAACATGGCAACCACTGTGGGTCAGGGGCGGCTTTCCTCGGGCCTTTCTCGCCGCGTCCGACGCCGACAGTCTAGCCTGGCGCGAGGGTTTCGTCCGCACCTTCCTGGAGCGCGACATCCCGCAACTCGGCATCACCATCCCCGCGCCGGCCATGCGACGGTTCTGGACCATGCTGGCGCATTACCACGGCCAGTACTGGAACGCGGCGGAGCTGGCGCGCGCCATGGGCCTGTCGGACAAGACGGTGCGGAGTTATTTGGACCTGCTGACGGGTGTTTACATGGTGCGGCAGTTACAGCCCTGGCACGAAAACATCGGCAAGCGACAAGTCAAGGCGCCCAAGCTTTATCTGCGCGATTCCGGGTTGCTGCACGGGCTGTTGAACCTGCCCGACTGGCACAGCCTGATCGCTCACCCCAAGGTGGGTGCATCCTGGGAGGGCTTCGTCATCGAGCAAGTCTTGCAAACGCTGCGTCCGACCGAGGCGTTTTTTTGGGCAACCCAGAATGGGGCGGAATTGGATCTGCTGTTTTTCCACCGGGGTCGACGCCACGGCGTCGAGGTCAAGTTCAACGAAGCGCCGAAAATTGCCCGTTCGCAGCACATCGCCCTAAACGACTTGGCGCTGGAACATCTATGGATCGTCTATCCCGGCCCCCATCGTTACCCCGTGCATGACCGGATCACGATGTGGCCGATCAGGGACATCGCGGAGTTGGCGCGGGAGTTGGGAACGAGCGGCGGAACGGGCGGCGCAAGTTGAGGATTGACGACTCCCGCAAGACATTGCCTTAAGGGTGCCTTAAGCATCGCCGGGAACAATGGCGCGCAACGAAGGAATCGGAATGGTTCCGATTCCGGTCTTGTTGCGCGAGAGGTAACCATCATGAAACTTCCCGGTACGCTTAGAAAACTCACGTTGGCGGTCGCGCTGGCGACCAGCGGCGCGGTTCTGACGGTGGGCGCCCTGCCCGTGGCGCGGGCCGCCGACGCCCCGCCCCCCGTTCAGGTGGAAATGACCGTCCCCGATTTCAGCACGCTGGTTGAGCGCAACGCGGCGGCGGTGGTCAACATCACCGTCACCGGCAAGAAGCCGCCGACCGTGGTCATGCGGGGCTTCCCGCAGCAGGATGACGAAGACAACCCGTTCGCACCGTTTTTCAAACAGTTCCCCATGCCACCGATGCCGCATGGCGGTAAGGGCACGCCGGTTCAGGGACTGGGTTCCGGCTTCATCATCTCCGCCGACGGCTACCTCATCACTAACCACCACGTGGTGGATGGGGCGGAAAAAATCAACGTCAAGCTGAACGACAAGCGCGAGTTTCCGGCCAAGGTGATCGGCAGCGACCCGCAGTCCGACATCGCCCTGTTGAAAATCGCCGCCACCGGCATGCCGACCGTGTCTTTCGGCGACGCCGACCGCCTCAAGGTCGGCCAGTGGGTGTTCGCCATCGGCGCGCCGTTCGGGCTGGAACGCACCGCCACCAAGGGCATCGTCAGCGCCCTGGGCCGCTCGTTGCCGAGCGACGCCTACGTGCCGTTCATCCAGACCGATGTGCCGATCAATCCGGGTAACTCCGGCGGGCCGCTGTTCGACCTCAACGGCAAGGTGGTGGGCATCAACTCCCAGATCTTCAGCCGCAGCGGTGGTTACATGGGGCTGTCGTTCGCCATTCCGGCCAACGTGGCGATGGACGTGGTGACGCAACTCAAGGCCGACGGTCGGGTGAGCCGGGGTTGGATGGGCGTCAGCTTGCAGGAAGTGACGCAGGATTTGGCGCGCTCGTTCAATCTGGAGCAGCCACGCGGCGCGCTGGTGGCGGACGTGAGCGCGGACGGCCCCGCCGCCAGGGCCGGGTTGAAAACTGGCGACATCATCGTCGCCTACGCCGGCAAGCCGGTGAACGACAGCGCCGATCTGCCGCCGCTGGTGGGTTCGAGCAAGCCCGGCGCCAGCAAGGCGCTGACGGTGATCCGCGACGGCAAGGAACGGGAGATCACGGTCACGCTCGGCCAGTTGCCGGACAAGGATAAGGGCGAACTGGCGCTGAACAGCGCCCCGGATGATGGCTCGCCCCGGCTGAACGTCGTGGTGGCCGATTTGCCCGCTGGCCAGGGCGGACGAGGCGAAGGTGGCGTGCAGGTCCAGCGGGTCGGATCGGGTCCCGCCGCCGAGGCTGGCGTGCAACCGGGCGATATTCTGGTGAGCCTGAACAATCAGCAGATTCGAGACGCCGCCCATCTGCGGCAACTGGTGAAGGAACTGCCGCCGGGCAAGCGGGTTCCGCTGCTGGTCAAGCGCGACGAAGGCTCATTGTATCTGGCGGTGGAAATTCCGGCCCGCGCCAATCCAGCCGGGTAAACCGTGTAGGCGTGGCCTTGGCCGCGATCCGACCCAATCGCGACTGGGGCCGCCTCCGCCAACAAGGTTATGGATGAATATGGGTGTGTTTTTGGCTGGGCCGATGGACGAACCCGGTGTAAATAGGGTTTTAGGGCCGGGCTCCCACGCTCCAGCGGGAACCCCAGCCATCGCGATACTCCAGCGTTGTGGGCCGCTGGAGCGATTCCGGACACATTCCCACGCTGGAGCGTGAGAGTCAGGCCGGATAATTTCATTTCTGAAAATCGCCTAACGGTGCTGTCGCCTATCGCGAACAAAACCACAGTTTGTTGCCTTCGCTGTCGAGAAAACTACCCACGTAGTAATCGTCGTAGGGCTGGACCTCGTCGGCGATGACGATTCCGCGACTACGCAAGGCATCCTGCGTCGCCAAGGCATGATCAGTCTCAATAGTCACCCGGGGATTGGGTGTTGCGGTGGGCGCCTCCCAATCGGGTTTCAGCATCAGAATGACTTGATCGAGCCACCAGCCAACCTGCTCTGTCCCTTCATAAGCGGGTGAAAGCGCCAGTTGCCGACCGTAAAACCGATTGGCGCGATCCAAGTCGCTGACCGCCAAGGCAATGACCTTGACCCGTTGAAAACCCAGCGGAGGAAAAGTGTCATTCATCGTGTTGCTCTCCGAATCGGAAAAATCGCTAACGTCTTGAGCAGGCAGCACCGTCACCGGAGTGAGAAGCCTCTAATCGCCCATCGTGATGGGTAGTTTCGGGAACGATTCGAGAGATGGCGGGTTAATCGTTACGGCTTGGCATAATTCACCATTCCGGTGATGTCGACCACCACGACCGGTTCATCTCCGACGACCCAGGCATCATGGCCAGGCGGCAGGAGGGAGACCTCGCCCGGCCCAAACTCCTGTTCGCTGCCATCGTCCATCCGCACGCCGAGGCGACCGAAAACGTGATACTGGAGGTGGGGAGCTTCGCAGCTTGCGGTGTTTACCAAGGGCTTGACGCAGGTGGACCATTTCCACCCTGGTTGGAGGATTGCGCGACCAAAAGTGATGCCACCCAATTCAACCAGCTTTAACTCTCCTCGGTCGAAGGTTCTCGTTTCATCGGGTTGAGAAAAGCTCTTCTGTTGCATTTGTGCCATGGTTCTTCTCCTCTGCAAGAGAGTATTGCAACGTGCGGGGCACGAAGGTACTGGTCGGCGGTTTGCACCTGATGGAACGGACGATGAATTTAGCCACCATCAAGTTCTATAGATAGCAGAAAAACCAGGTAGCGCAATCAACTTTTCCAAGGTGAAAAAAATACCGTTGAGATTAGGAAAGTTATATCTTGCGGCCAAGACCGTACCTAACCTCTATCGCTCGAACCGAAATGCGCATTCTATTGGCGGAAGACGACCCGATGATCGGCGACAGCCTGCGCAAAGGCTTGCGCGGCGAGGGCTTCACCGTGGACTGGGTCCAGGACGGACGGAGCGCGGAACGGGCGCTGGAAACGGCCGACTACGCGCTGGTGCTGCTCGATCTCGGTCTGCCGGGCAAGGAGGGGCTGGCGGTGCTGAACGGCTGGCGGCGACGCGGCCTGACCGTACCGGTGCTGATTCTCACCGCCCGCGACGCCGTGCCGGACCGGGTCAAGGGGCTGGACAGCAGTAGGGTATGCACCGCGTACCTTTTTCGAAGCGCGAACGCTGGCCGATACGCGCTGCACACACCCGACTTGACTCAATCCGTGAAGACAGGCCCTTATACCCCGGATTCGATCCCGCTCCGGTCATCCGCCAGAACCGATTCTAGCCAATCCGGCAATTCGCCACGGTCGGAGAGCGTGCGGCACAGTTCGTGTAGCGCGTCCGTCCATGCGGTAGCAATCAGCCGCTCCGCCGAATCGGGTTGCCACTCACGCAATACCGCGACCAGCACCAGCGCCGAAGCTTGCTGAGGTGACAAGGGCAGCAGGGCCAGCGTCGGAAACAGGGGCAACTGCGGATTGATTGCATCGCCGCCGACTACGCCGTCGCCCTTCACCAGTGCCCGAAGCGCTTCGGCAAGTGTTCCGTGGATGTCTTCCACCCACAGTCGCGGTAATTCGACGGACCAGCGTTCCCCCAAGGGCTGAGCAGCAGCATAGGCCAGATCGAAGATCAGATCCAGGCAATGGTGAGGCTGTAACTGGTCTTGTAAATTGGTCCAAAAATTCCGTAGCGGTTCGGGGATAATGGTCTTCTTTCCTTTCCCGCAAATAATAACCAATGCCCTAAAGTGCTGAGATAAAACATCGAAAAGCTGCTGGGGATCTTCCTGGTTGTACCGTGGTGGCGGCCAAAGGTGATCAGCAAATCCCGTTTCGATCTCAAATTCTTCTGGAGCCGATAATCCACTTGGTTGAATATTGCGAAGCCAAAATAATGCACTACGTTTATCCGCTGTCTCTTGCGTCTGGCAACACAAAAATGAAAATGCTCGAAAAAAGTCCTGCGATTGCAGGGAAAACCCAAATATCCGTCCTCTAAGTAGTAATATTGCCATCAAATTGGTGCTATCTTGCTCACCACACTTTTCCCGCCCATCGCTCTTTAGTTGAAGCCACCATTTTATCCGCTCTTCTGATTGAAGTTTCGACCATACCATCTCATCACCAAGACATTCTCGCCAAAAAATATCTAGGGCTTGGTGTTTGAGGGATTGTGGAATAACCTTAATCCAACGTCTTGCACGCTGGTACATCGCGAGCCGTCGCAACGGATCAATCATCGTCACCATTGCACAAACCCAAAGCAGCCAGCATTGTGCGCTATATTCCTCATTACCCGTAAAGAAGCCATGCGGAAGAGTACCACTGGAAAATCGCTCGGTATTGGTTGCGAACATCTGAAATATATGATCAGGCCCTGTCTCCGCTCCTCCCCGCTGCAAATTCAGAGCATGAGGATAACCCTCGGCATCAAGTTCAATAGCCTCGACGAATAAACGAAAGAAATCGAGTGAATGGGATGCCAATCGCCATTTGGCTTGCCAGTTTTTGCTTGATTTTGCATCATTGGAAGTAGCGCTGAAGCCACCGAGCAAGCGAAACCAGCCGTCTCGGATACCTGGTTGCATCAGGCGCGTGCGTTCAAAGAACGCGTGGGTTGCGAGACCGCGTTCTGGCTTCAGTCCCTGCTGGGCCAGCAGCACCGCGAGGTCATCGAAGCGGTTCGCCTCCAAGGCCTTGCGTAGCATATCGGGAGCGTGCCGCAAAGTTGGTGCGATCTGGTAGAGCCCTTCGATTCGCAACAACGCACTCAAGTCGTCCACGTTGTTAACGCGGAGCTGGCTGGCGCGCTGGGCAACGCCGGTCAGCAGACGCCAGACCTTGCGCGGCTGAACCGGCCCATCGACCGCCGTGAGCCACAGGGTGCGCATCAGGTCGGTGACGAACTGAACGCTACGCAGACTGTCGGCCAGATGAGGATGATCGTCGCGGTTCGCCCGCGCGAACTCTCGGGCGCAAACCGCTGCCAACAGTGCAATGTCTTCGCGGGTGCGCTCCGGTAAACGCAGTTCAACGGTGATGGTCTTACGGAGCAATTCCGCTGGGGCCTCGGGATTCGGTGGAGCCGCAAGCAATTCGGTCTCATCCATGCAGACCACCAGTGCAAAACCGAGCCCCTGCGAAAATCGGCTTAGGGCGCGCAGAAAACCGCGCTGTTGCTCAACGGCAGCGCGGTCCAAGTCGTCAATAATAACGATCTCCGGCAGGGCGCTGGCAAAGACGGCGATGTTGCGGATGAAACGATCAAGCGGAACAGTGTAAAGGCCTTGGGTAGGGTCAATCGTGTTATAGGTCGCCGTAGCTCCGCCTAAGACAGATTTCAGAAGCGGTACAAACAGCGTGAGCAATCCCACGATGGATGCCCACTTCAAGCTGGCCTCGGTCGATACCCATCCCCAGCAACCAGCCGAGTCGGACCAGCATGTGGTGAGGGTCCAGCCATTCCAGGAGCCCCAGATGAATAATACTGTCAAGACCCACAACAGAGCGAACAGCGGCGTCAATATAACGAGATTGCGCAAGATACGCCGCCATAAAACCGCCGTGTAGAAGCGCCACTCCAAAAGATCAGCCTTGAAGAAACTGACATCGAAGCGGACGATGCGTGGTCCCAGCATCCAGTCGCGAAATCGTTGCCATACGCTGCGCCGCCGTGCCAGCCGCGTGACGACATTGCCGACTACAGTGGATTTGCCTTGACCGAGAGTGCCGAAAAGACCGATCCGCGGCGGTGTCTGCTTCCGATCACGACGTGGTGTCCGCAACCAGTCTGCGAGTTGCGCTTCTAGCGAGTCGATCACCGGATCAAGCCGGTAGTCATCATACTGCCGACGCCTGGCTTCATCGAGAGGCCGGTCGTCGGGCAAGTGTAGCACCGGCGATTGCGAATCCCTTGCTTCTGCCATCAGGGTGATTCAAGTTGTCCGTTTTTTACCGGAGTCGAGATCCAGCCACACCTGCCGACCTCGCTGATCGCGGGCTACTGCCAGCCACCAGGGCCGCTCGGAGTCGCCGTCGTCCACCAGCGAATCTTTCCAGCACACCGCCTTCTGTTGGGGCCGCTCATCGTTGGTCCATACGCTCTGCCAGACGCTACCCTGTAAAGCCTCGGTCGGGAAGTCCACATTAGCTGGCAAGGGCTGGCGCGGACGAGGGTAGGCGACACCAGCCAGGCACTCAGCATTCCAGCCATCGCGGCTGTAGCGCAGATCAATGCAGAGCGGATGACGAACCCAATAGGCGGCGATATCAAGCGCGTATTGCAACGGCACGCGCAGCGCGGTCCAGGCACGCTTAGGATCAGGTGCGCCGTGGGCATGGGCTTCTTCTTTGTGCGCCATCTGGGCCTCATCCAAAGCCCTGACTGCGTCGCTAGTCAAGTAGTTGCTGAAGTTCCAGCCGGTAATCCCGCTGTGCCAGTCCTTGAGCCAAGCGATGCAGGTCACTCTCTCATCGTCGCCCGGCGGCTCAGGTTGCTTGTCTTCATGCGCGATCAACACAGCCGTCTGGGCCAGCGCGAGTTGTGTAGTTACCTCGATAAATCGGTCCGCCGTTTCAACCCGACGAGTTGCGTCCTCCGTTTCCCAGTTTTGCGCCAAGTCTTGCAAGAGTCGAGCGAGCAACGGCGGCAGCGATCTTGGGCCACATTCAAGATAGGCACCAATCACCGTCAACGGTGTTTTGGTGCCTCTAAGGGGTGCGGGGTAGAGAATCAACTCGGGCTGATCCTGGCTGAAACTGCCCACCACACGCCGAGCCCATTCTTTTACGGTTAAAACCTCAACCGGCGTGTTCTCCCGCACACGTTCGCCACCTGTCGGCTTCGCGTATTGATCCGTCGGGATACGTAGCACCCGTACCGCCTCAGCAGGTTTCTGCTTGATGCCGTCGTCGCGCAGCGTCTGACTGTATATCAGATACTTCGGGAAACCCGCGTAAGGGAACTGCCGTGCCAGTTTCTCGCCGGTATCGACGGAGATCGCCTCACCGTAGCGCTCCGGCAGGCGCATATCGAGGGAAATCAAGTGAAAGTACCGACGTGCCAGCAACCGTTCCGCCGTCTGTTGATCAATCGCTGAAGTGATTTTCAAACCCGATAATTTGGCGTTCTCCGCCGCGTCCTGCAAAAGTTCCCGCATCGGCACAACCCAGTCACGCTCTTCATCGTCGACGATCAACACCTGCCAGGGATAGTCGTTCAGTGCTTTCATGCTGTCTCCTTGAAAGTAGGGGGGCAAGCCAATCGCATCTCAAAGATCGCGCCGGTTGAGGGCTGGGGCAACGGAAATATCAGATCTCCTTGCAGCAAGCGCATCCGGGCGCGAGCAAAGGCCAGTGCGGAGCCCAGCCCCTGAGTCTTGGTCGTCTCCCCCCATTGGAACAGCTTGGACTGGAACCCGGCGGAGACCCCGCAACCATTATCGGTGACGCGCAAAACGATCTGGCGCCCATCATCCGTCGCGCTGACCGATATCTGCGGTGATTGCTGCCCGGCAGTGGCATCCAGTGCGTTCTCCAACAGCGAGTACAGCACCAAAGCCGCAATTTCCGGGTCAGTCCGGGCCATCAAGCCATCCGGGACGGAGACGCTGACTGCGGCGGCAGCCAGCCGGGTCTCCAAGTCCTGCCGCGCCTTGGCGATGATCTCGATGACCGCGACTACCTTCAATTCAATCGCCTTCACATATCCTCGCGAACGGTGGAAAGAACCCGCGATCTCCCCGGCGTTGGCCCGCAGGTCGGCGATAGCCCGGCCGAACGCAGCCTGATCATGCCGTTTGAAGGCTATTTCCACCCGATCAATGTGGTTGGACATTCCGCCGGTCAGGCTCCCCAGGCGATGCCGGAAATGCTGCATCACATGCCCGACCAGGGCTACCTCCTCCCCGATTATATTCTTTTGCAATAGCTCGCGGATGTGCGTCTGTCGATTGTCAAGTTCCGAGAACAGGCGTGCCATTCGGCCAAGCAACACGATATCAACTTCACCCATTGGCGGTGGCAGCGCCCACATCAGCAGGATAGCCCGGTGCGGTGGCGCCACTTCGCTGCGCCGTAGCCAAAGTACTGCATCGGCCTTCTGGGTAAGCCGGCTACCGTCACTAGCGATCAATTCGACTTTGCCGAATTTTCCCTCTTCGTTGGTGAAGCTTGCCCAGTGATCCCGCCAGTCCTCAGCCTTGAAAAGGCTACCAACCCAGCTTGTTTCCCATCCTTCACGATAGGCGCGCTCGACTTGTTCCTGGACTCGTTTCTCATCAATGCCGGCGAAGCGGAAATCTAAACCCTGAACTGCCCAGTAGCTGTTGGTATCAGTCGATAAAGCGAGGTCGACAAGAACGCTGTAGCCACAGAATATGTACAATAAATTACGCAAATGCTTATTTAGTGTTGCAGAATCCTCATGTGCGAATTGGTACACAAAATTTGTCATGCCGTCCAACACCTGTGCATTGCGGATCCGTTCGATCGCATTAGCGGCAAGAGCAGCGGCAGCCTTCACGAATTCTTCGTCATATCTACGATAGAAATCAACATGACGATGTTCGAGATTAACTGCTCCGATAACTGATCGACCAATCGAAAGAGGCACACACAATTCGGAGCGGATTTTGCCATCACAGGCGTGCTGTATGGCTGTGTATTTTTTCGTATCCCGGATTCGTAGCGATGTATTTTTATTAATTACCGTTGCATAAACGCCGCCTTCAGTCGTAATGAAAAGCGGTCCCGTATTTGATTTTAGTCCAATCAATGCACGTCTCTTCAACTCGCCGGTACCAAAATCCAAGAGCCGGACCATCACCTTGGCATTCTGGTTATCCTGTTGGTGCAATTCTATGTGCAGGGACTCAGCGAGAGTTCTGCAAACCTCGTCCTGATTTTTGGCCGACCCGGCTGCGGTTGCGAATTTTAGCAGTTCAGTTTGGCGATCCCGCAGCCTCCCCACCCGAATGGCAGAGGCCAGTAGCCGGGCTAGAACGCTGATGTATTGGCAATCAATCTGGTCATATAAGGTTTCAAAGTTAGCCGGCTGGATCATCGTAATGAAGCCGACGTTGCGTTTGCCGAGCACGGTACCTACCCCAAGTAGCCGCTTGCCGACAATGTCGGAGCGATTCGACCCAACGTCTTCCAGGGTCAACGGTCCACGTATTATCGCTTCACGACTTTGCTCAACGATTTCCCGCAAAACGGGTACCTCGTCAATACTGATTGGCTCTCGGTGATTAGAAAATTTGTTCTCCGGGTAGCAAGCGATTAACTCATAGCGGCCATGCTCTCTACGGAACCTTACAAAGGACCATTCCATCTGTAATTCATTCACTACAAAACGCACGATAGTCTTGGGAATATCCATGATCCCGGCAGTAGGTTCATCAAGCATGGTGGCCACATCCCGCAGCAGTTTCACCCAGGAACGGCGTCGGGCAGTGCGTCTCCAGTCATCAAGTTGTTCACCGATACGCCCAAGGAATACAGCGTCTCCAGTTTTGCCGTAGAGGATCGCTTCCGGTTCCAGCAATGCGGCTTCGGATAGCCAGCGTGATGGCTTTTCCCCAGTCCAGTTGCGGTCACCGCTACGAAGACGGTCCTCCTCAAGATCCCTAAGCTGATTACCGGTGGTCAACACGACCGGGAGAGCGACGCATCCAGGTTCCCATCGCAAATCCTTCAAGTAATCGACGCCATGCTTGCCGCCGCAGTCAAAGTTGATATCGATGACCATGGCATCCGGCTGCCAGCCTTCCTGTTGGTATTGTCGTAGCACCTCCAAAAGATCGGGCGTTTCGACGTCCGGTGACCAGAAACGCAGGTCCATTTGATCTGGATAAAAATTTTCCAGACTGCGTTTCAAGCTTTCAAAGAAGCGAGCATCGTCGTCGGCGATGAGTACTCGTGGCGGGCGGAGGCGTTTCGGTAACGGAATTCTATTAAGTTCTTGGGATGGAGGTAACGACCCGCTCATGTCGGAGGAAAGTGGCGGCACTTGAACCTGATTCTCAGGGAATACCTCTGGCAAAGTCAGATCCTTGGACTTGAGGGATGGCTTTGCCGTATCGCCTTTAGATCGTTTCACGAGCAATCTCCTCCACGGCCTGAGGCCGGCGATCCAGGCTGAACTGAAAACCAGTGAAGAACCCTGCTGGCAGGGTCGTGGGTTCCATCAGCGTCAACTCGCCGCCCAGATAATGGGCTATCAGTCGGGCCAGATAGAGGCCCTGACCATGACCCTGACGACGAGTGGTATAGCCACGCCGGAAGATTTCTTTCGCCTCCCGAGGTGGAATCACTGGCCCGTTGTTAATCAAATTCAACGTAAGCTGGGTACTGTCTTCCCGCTCGATAAGGACCTGAATCCGCCGGGGTGCTGGTATGTTCCCTTCCACCAGGGCGTTGAGCGCATTGGTCAGGATGTTCATCAGGGCTTGAGATAAGAGCACCACATCAGACTGGATACGCTGCGCCGCGAATTGCTCAGCGTTCCAAACTAATTCAGTCTTAGCGTGGCCAAGGCGGTTATTTAGGAGTAGCTTCAACTGAGCAAAGACCTGATTCAGGTTACTTTCTTCAACTTGGGCACGCTTGTCCAGATTGTTGAACGCATCAGTGATGGCATAAAGGTGAAGAGCCAGTTCCGCGACACCGTGAGCGTAGAGAGCAGCCAGATCGATTTTCGGATTGTTGGTCTCCTCGGCGATCTGCCGCAAAAGATAGAATTCCTCCCGAGCTTGACCATAGGCGGTGCGCATGTTGTAGCCGATCTCATGGTGCAGCAGGCCAGGAGCGATCAGATTGATCATATCGCGGCGATCGGCTTCGCTAAACCGGGCCAGGGCGAGCACCTGATGCTCCAATTGCCGCCAGGCCAGCGCCAGCACGGTCAGCAGACGCATATCCTGGCGCATGATCGACGGTGGTTCGGGATATAACGAATCACCGAGGTTGCGGTACAACGTGAACACGGCGCGGCCGTAGTAACGGCCATCACTGGGCAGAGCGACGGCATTGATCCAATAATCCGATTCGCCAGCCATGTGTCGGCGCACATCGAGCACCGCATCGAAGAAGGCTGAGCCGCCGAAGGTCAGTGCGTACCAGCCGTCGATGTCGGCTTGTGCCTCGACGACAGGGGCAATGAAAGGGTCATCGCGCCAATTTGGCAGATGCTCCATGCACCGTTGCGCAAACGCGGCAGGGTGTAGCCCGGCGCCAACCAGCGGGCGTACTGCGACGACCTCCCCGCGAACTGTTTCAGCCTCCAGCATCACCAGCCAGGGACCACGATGGCGCTCGGTGTCCTCGACGCGCCGTTCTCGCCGGTAGCGGGCAATGAATTCCTCGACCAGAGCCTCGCGCGGGATGGCGCTCTCGGTAGCTCGAAACATTTCGAGGACCCAGGCATCGGCATCGCGGCTCGAAGCTGGAACCGCCCGGCGGCGCCCACGGCTTCCAGAGTGGGCCGGCATTGGCAGGCGCTGGGCCTCCTCGCGGAGCGAGGAGATATCCTGGCTGCTGCTGTTGGCGACTTTCCTAACCAGGCCCAACGCCTGTTCCATCGCCGACAGGGCGGGGTGCTGAGTATCCAGGTTGTGTACTAAGTCCTGCGCCTGATCGCGCAACCGTCCCAGCTCGCTAGCACGCACCTTAGTCAATTCCTGTGCCAGTGCGGAGGCTTGCGCGAGCAGACTATGGATTGGAGTGCGCTGGTCCGGGTTGTTTTCAGTCGCCAATGATTTCACCCAACAGGTCGGAAAATAAAGACGGTGGTCTCAGCACTTGGAGCCGAAAACCTGAAGCTCAACATTCAGGACAGCAGATGGGAGCAACTATAGCCAATTCCGTAGCGTAAGCATATTCCATGCCACGACCACACCTGGTACGGATAGTATTATCCGTGAAGGGGTTATCGGCGCTGGTTTATTTTTTGACCGCCGGGAAGATTTCAATAGGATTTACGCATTGACAGGAGGTTGAAATTGTGGGTTGAGGTGCTGCAAG
>ERZ761602.4886-NODE-4886-length-16487-cov-5.731621_pt1 | contig 16487 bp, 10 predicted proteins | sample MGYA00512165_ERZ761602 | MGnify/ENA primary metagenome ERZ761602 (study PRJEB28899, sample SAMN02445085) | bioreactor sludge metagenome | biome: EBPR sludge; isolation source: Thorneside wastewater treatment plant | place: Australia: Brisbane, Thorneside...
GTCCTGCACCGCGCCGATGATGAAGCCGTTGCGATGAGCGTTGAAGCTGCCGACAGTCTGGGTGCCGCCGGTGTAGGGCTTGGGGCCCGCCCCGCCCGGATTGGATGAAGCATAGTTGCCTGCGCTTTGAACCATATTCATGAGGAAGTCGCGGTTGGTCCAGTCATTGACCTGGCAGTCCGCGGTGTACTCGCCCCAGTCATCACTGCCGCCGCCGAAAGCCGAGTAGCTGTGATTGTCCGCCACGTGGTTCCAGTTGTGCTTGGCGTTGCGGCGCTTCTGGTCCACATTGCTCCAGAAGTGGGCCAAGGCGTAGGCCTTGGGCGCGTAACCTTTGGCCGTGGCATTGCCTGTGCCGTCGCCGACGATGGTGCCCGTGACGTGCGTGCCGTGGTCCTGGAATGACTGAGTGTCTACCCGAAGTACCCGCTTGGTGCCGGCGCCTATAAGCGAAGGCACGGGGGCATTCTGGAACTGTTCGTGTGTGTCGCGCGCCGGACCGTTGTCCCAGACGCCGACTATCTGATTCGTACCGTCCAGGTTGTAGGGCGCCACACCGATGACCGCCGGCTGCGCATTGCTGATGGAAACACTCGTCTGGTTGTCGGCCACCTTGCGCGGCATCAGCTCGATGCGTTCCAGCCATGGGCTGCGCGCCAGCACCTGCAGGCCGGCATCGCTGACCCGCACAGAAACCAGAGGGGTGTCCAGGCTCAGCCGGCCCTGCTCAAGTGTCGCTTCAAGCAACGCCGCCCCAGCCCCGGCCAACAGGGCCTCGGCCTCGGCAGAATCAGTGTCACGCCAGAAAAGCAGCTGCAGGTCACGCGTGCCGGCGGACTCCAGCACGCCCCTGGAGCAGACATCCTCGGGAAGTGAAACCAGAGTCCCCAGAACCTCCGGCGTAGACAGCAGCCACTTCCGCAGGGATTCCAGTGCTTGAGCGTCGCGGGCCCGCACGACGCTAGTGTTGGGCCAGAGATAGCCAATGGGCGAGACGCCGCGCTCTTGCATGGCCTGGGCCAGAGTGCGTGTCAGGGGCCGATCAAACTTCACATAAAGCGGAGCGCGCGCCTCCAAGGACGGAACAGGGCAGGCGGCGTCGGCCAGCGCGTAGCGGCTGCGCAGCATGATGAGACGCCGTGACTCCTCCACATCAAGCATTCGCTCAAAGCGCAGCTTCGAAGACTGGTCATAGGGCGGACCCAGCTCAAGGCTGCTCGCGGGGCTCGCAGGCCGCCGATCCTGCCCGTCGACTCCACCACGACTCCATGTCACGGCGCAAAGCGCGGCAAGGAGTACCCCTGCCGCGCCCAAGCAAGCTGACCTGCACATGGCAGCGCTCCCGGAACTGATTCTGAAGGAACTCACAGTAATTCTACACCGGCCGCGACCTCCGCGCTGACCTCAAAGCCAGTGACAGCAGCATCAGGCCGGCGACAATGCACCAAAGGTCACTGGAGCTTGATCCCGTCGTGCAGCCCCCGTCATCCTTTGAGCCCCCGCCTCCCCCACCGGCATCGGGCCCGCCGCCCGCGCCCACAAATACCGTGACGGTATCCACATCAACGCCGCCGCGGCCGTCGTCCACGGTAAGCTGGAAAGCCAAGGTGTCCGCGGCCGCCGGCGCAGTGAAACTGGCCGTGGCGCCAGTTCCCGTCAACACAACGGTGTTCACGCCCGCCACCTGCACCCAGGTGTACGTCAACGGGTCGCTGTCCGGGTCGCTGCTGGCTGCCCCGCTGAGGTTCACGGTCGCTCCGGTGGCGACGTTCTGATCCGGTCCGGCATCGGCCACGGGCGGATTGTTGGGCACCGTGGTATCCAGCACCGTTATGACGACATCGTCGGTGTCGGTGCCGCCGCGCCCGTCATTGACTGTAAGGCGGAAAGTCAGCGGCGTCGCGGCTGAAACACTGGGCGCCGTGAAGGATGGCGTGGCCGTGGAAGAGCCGCTGAGCGAGACCGTCGGGCTTCCCGCAATCTGGACCCAGGAGAAGCTGAGAGCATCGCCGTCGGGGTCGCTGCTGAGGGTGCCGTTGAGGTTGGCGGTGCTGCCTTCCGGCACGTTCTGGTCCGTTCCGGCGTTGGCCTGGGGTGGATTGTTGGGGGCCGTGGTGTCCAGTACCGTAACGACGACGTCGTCGTTGCTGGTGCCGCCGCGCCCGTCGCTGACGGTCACCCTGAACGTGAACTGGGTGTTGACCGTCACCGAGGGCGCCGTGAACGTAGGCGTTGCCGTGGCCGCGCCGCTGAGTGCGATCGTGGGCGCCCCGGCAACCTGCGTCCACGCATAGGTCAGCGGGTCGCCATCGGGATCAAAACTTGCCGTGCCATTGAGTTGTCCTGACGCGCCCTCGTTTACATTGAAGTCAACGCCGGCACTGGCCGCGGGCGGATTATTGCCGGCCACGGGCGGGTCAAACTCGAACTCGAGGGCGCAGAACACGATGCTGCCTGTGTTGTTGGCGTTGTTGTCGCGCACGGTGATCGTCCAGGTTCCCTGGGCGTTCTTGTTGTAGAGCGACGTCACGTCGTCGTTGTATTTGCGCGTGTCCGGAAACACGCCAAAGATGTCGTCGCGCGTGCTGGTGTCATTGCCCTCCAGCAGAACCTCGGTGTTGTCGGGATGGCGCAAACGAATGCTGATGTCGCCGCGCTGCGTGTGCAGGACGTTCACGTAGGCCCGAACGTGGCGCACAAGCTTGCTCTGAGTCACGTTGAATGTACGCGCCACGCCGGGCGCCGTGTTGTCAGGAATGGCCACCGGCGTGCCTGAATTGAGGGGATCGTGGTAGATCACCCCGTCGCGCGCCATGGGGCGGTTGCAGGCCACGACAAATCCAATGGGCGTGGCCGGGTCCGGCAATGAAAAGCCCTTGACGCGGATCGTCCAGGTCCCGGTGGCCGGGTTTGCCACGACAGCCTGCTCGAGGTTGTCGCGGCGATTGGGACCCGTCTGCACAAAGGGTGTGTACTGGCTGCCCGTGCCGGTCAGGCCGCTGTAGGGGTAGTGAATGGTCGTGCCGTTGGGAGCGATGAGCTCCAGATCGAGATCATTCACAAGAATCACCGCAGCACCTGAGGCCGGCTGGGTGTCGAGCCAGCTCAGGGTCACCTTGAGGGGCGATGCACTGGAGCTGACCTGCACAAAGTAGTTGGAAACGCTGGCCTGGCGCGCGATGCCGCGCATCAGCTGGCTGCCGCCTCCCGCGCTGTCAGCCAGTATCAGGTCCGCGGCGGCCTTGACGTCCACCAGGCCAAAGCCCGTGGCGTAATCCGGCCCCGCTGGAATCGTGACGGACCCGGAGGTGTAGGCGACATCCACGGCCGTCTGGGCGATGATGGCCCGGGCCATGTCCGGCGCCAGGGGCATGTTCCCGTGTTCCCGCTTCCAAAGCTGAGATAGCAGGATGACTGAGCCGCAGAACGAAGGTCCGCTCATGCTGGTGCCCGAGTAGGCAGCGTAGGCATTCGTGGGCACCGTGCTGGTGAGCTGCTCGCCGTTGGCGCAAATGGTGGGAAGGAGCCGCCCGTCATTCATGGGCCCGCGGCTGGAAAAGCCCGAAACCAACCCGGAGTCCGAGAGCGAACCGACGCAGAATCCGTTTTTGATGCCCGAGTCGTGGGTAATCGTCGTGTTTCCCGAACCATCGTTGCCGGCGCTCTTGCACATGAGCATGAGCAGGTCGCGGTTGTCCACGTCCATGATGCTTGCGTAGCTGTCATAGCCGCCATAACCACTGGTATTGCCGTAGCTGTGGTTGTCCGCGCTGTGCTGGCTGTTGTGGCGGCGCAGCCGGCGTTCAGAGGGCACATCTCCGCCAAAGCTGTAGGCAAAGCCCGTGGCCTGAGGCGCAAATCCACGCGCTGAGCTGTTGCCCGCGCCGCTGCCCAGAATGGTGCCAAAGACGTGGGTAGCGTGGCTGCTGGTGGTTCCGGTCTCGGCGTTGGTCACCCGCCCGCCATAGTCCGGGTGAAGCTGGACCGGCCCTCCGTCCCAGATGGCGGCAATCTCCCCGGCGCCGGTCAGGTTGTAGGGAGCAGCAATGACCTGATTTGCCTTGGCCAGGTTCACGCTCGTCTGGTTGTGCAACGCGAGTGTGGGCTCAAATTCGACATGCTGGACCAGGGGATGGCGGACCAGCGCCAACGCCTTACCCCGAGAACCATGCACGTCTACATAGGGCGTTTCCAGATTCAGGGCACCGCTGGGTTCGGTCGAGGCCGATCTAATCGCGCACTCGAGCGCGCTCAGCAAGGCTGCGGCCTGCAAGGGTTCGGCGTCGGGCCAGAAGTTGACGCGCAGGGGCCGGCTGAACTCTTCGCCTGACTGGAGCGTACGCCACAGATCATCGGCGCAGGCGTCCATTTCCTGCCTCAGGCGCGTGCCAAGAACCAGCGCGCTGTTGGCCAGAACGCGCGAAACACGCTCCAGGGCGGCCTGGTCGCGGGCCCGGATCATGTAGGTCCGCAAAAAGGCATATCCAACCACGGAGGCCCCGGCAGCCTCCAGGTCGGCTTTGAGCGCCGCCGTCATGTCCGAAGACAGCGACAGGTAAAACGGTTGTGTTGGATCGAGAGTCGGTAACGGGCGCGATGGATCTGCGAGGATGTATCGTGACTTCAACCGAATGAGCGAAGCCCGTTCTTCATTACTAAGCCCAGATTCGAAGTTCTGTTGCGCCACCGGGTCAAAGGGCATCCCGATGTCGAGGCTGCTTTTCTCAAAGCCGCCCCGCTGCGCCTTCTGGCTCTGCACTTTCTCCGGCACACTGTTCAAGAACAGTCCCGTTGCGCCGAACGCCAAAGCCACAAGTACCAACGCGGAATAAGGCCGCATGGTGCCTCCACTCGAATCCGAAATGTCAAAGAACATAGGCAAGGGACTTCCCTGCCCCCAGCCTTCCAAACGTTATGCTACCCAAATGGTTCAATACTTTACGAAGTTCCGCCGGCCTTAGCACATGCCCGGCGGAACGCACAACTATTGACTTGGGCTGGAGTTACGCGCCTTCGCCACCTACCAAACTGGCAGCGCGGCTCAGGGCCGGATCAGACTCTTCTTTCTTGAGCGCCTTTGCCATGGGCTTGGCCACAATGAAGTTGCACAGCGTTGGCTTTCCTTTGAAGCCCGGCAATTCCCCGGCAGGATAGTTTCGCTCGTAGTAGGTGGGAGGCTCGTAGGTCTGGCCGGCAGCCAGGCGCTTGGCCTCCTTCTTCAGCTTGTAGGATACGTAAGTACCGCCCACAGCCGATGCCACACGGGCCTTGAGCCCGAACTCCTTGACCATGTCGCGCCGCAGCTTCTCAATCTGGGGTCCGAGCACGGGATGCTTCTTGTAGTGGCGTGCCGCGCCGGTGACCACAGAGATGTGGTTGGTGGCCATCTGGCCGACCTCCCACTTGAAGCGTGCGCGGACGCGCGCGTCAGGGTGATTCTTGTAGCGCTGCCAGCCGTTGAGCATGGTCCGGACCATGCGCACAAGGCTGGGGCCGTTGACCTCGAAGTCGCGACGGAAGGCCCGCAGCAGGAGTTCGGTTTCCTCGCCGTTCTTGATGTGCGGATGGCGGAAGTTGAACTTGTGCTGACCGTGAACATCAGGCAGCGCACACTCCTCTTCCGAGAGCAGGACACCCTTCTCACTCAGCTCCTTGTGCAGCCCCGTTCCCGGCAAGGGCGTGTAGAGCATGAACTGGTGGAAGTCTGTGGCGTGCGAGACCGCGTAGTCGATGGCCTCGTCAATGTTGTCCAGCGTGTGCTCTTCCAGCCCGATGATGCTGGAGCCCAGCACGCGCATGCCGTGCGACTGCAGTTCCTTGATCAACGCTACCGAGTCAACACCCCTGAGTTTGTTGTACTGGCTGCCCTTGCCTTCCAGCCCCATCCAGATCCACGACACCCCGATGCGCACCAGTTCATCGTAGCTGTACTGGCGCAGCACGTTGGCTGAGGCAAACAGGTAGAACGTCCAGGGTTTGTTGTGCTTCTCCATGAGCTCAAGCAGCTGCATGGCGCGCGGCTTCAAGAGCAGGAAATTCTCGTCCATGACGAAGAACGAAACGGACTTCGTGCGCTTCTCCAGCTCGCAGAGGATGTGAAACAGCTCCTCGCCTGTCTGGTAGAAGTTGTCGAACTTGCCCTTGCCCCCGAACATGTGCGAAGTGGAGCAGAAGTTGCAGCCCAGCGGGCAGCCCACGGAAGGAATCAGCGTCGATGCCGTCTCGCCGGGGTCATTGGGTACATCCACGCCCAGCGCGCGCATGTTAATGGGCGTGAGCACGACCGGATGATTGAGGGGGCGATTTTCGTCTTCACCCAGGAATTTCCGAAACCAGCGTACACCCTCGCCCTTGACGATGTGGTCGGCGTCGATGCGGCGCGAAAGATCCGGCAGATTGGCCAGGTGCCCCCCCACCACGATGGTGGCTTTGGGGCGATGCTTGCGGATCAGTTCGCACATCTTCTTCACTTTGAGCACATTGACGAGGATGCTGCTGATGCCGACGATGTCGTAGTCGTTGTCAATCAGCTCCTGCTCAAAGCGCTCAAGCGTGGGGAAATCCAGCAGGTTGCAGCGTGTGTCGAGGTTGCACTGGATCATCATCAGGCCCCAGCTGCGATGAAAGATTCTCAGCGAGAAGGCGCCCTGAACGCGCGTCACCTGGTTGTGGTACAGCTCCATGGGGTTGATCACACGGCTGCCGAATTCGTCGTCCTGCGCATAGGGGCCAAACACGCTGGACAGCAGAATGCGGGCATCCTTGCCCTTGGGATGCTTGGGGTGCGTAGACATGTTGATGAGTTGCCTTTCGAGCAAACCGGACCATTTCAGGATAAACATGTCCTGATATACACAATTGATGCCGCTCCGGCAACCCACAAGGTCATTTGCCTGCCGCTTTGTGCTCCCCGGGCAGACCAGGCGTTCTACTACCCTTGTCACGCCTTTGGCGTTAAGCTTCAGCCATGAATCTGACCGCGGAACTTCAGCAGGCTCAGCAGGAAATCGAAACGCACGCCCGCGATTTCGGGCTGGATTTCTTTGAGACGCACTTCGAGCTTCTTGAGTACGACGAACTCAACGAAGTGGCGGCCTTTGGCGGCTTTCCCTCGCGCTACCCCCACTGGCGCCATGGCATGGCTTACGAAGAGCTGCTCAAGAGCTACACCTACGGCATCTCCAAGATCTACGAGCTGGTCATCAACAACAATCCCTGTATCGCCTACCTGATGGTCAGCAACGACTTCGTGAGCCAGAAGATGGTCATGGCCCATGTCTACGGCCACTGCGACTTCTTCAAGAACAATCTCTGGTTCAGCAAGACCAACCGCCGCATGATTGACCAGATGGCCAATCACTCGTCGCGGGTGCGGCGCTACATGGACCATTACGGTCGCGACCGCGTCGAGGCCTTCATAGATGCCTGCCTTTCCCTCGAGAACCTCATAGACCCCGGCTTGCCCTTCACCCGGCCTCTGGTCAAGAAGGACGTTACCCAGGTCGAGGATGAAAGCACCCATATCGAGATCACGAAGCTCAAGTCCAAAGATTACATGGACCGCTTCATCAACCCGCCCGAGGCGCTGGCCAGGCAGCGCGAGGAGCTGGAGAAAAAGCGCGGCCAGCGCCCGAAGTTTCCGGAAGAACCGATCCGCGACGTGCTCTGGTTCCTGATGAACTATGCGCCCCTTCGAAACTGGCAACGCGATGTGGTCAGCATCATCCGTGACGAGGCCTACTACTTCGCGCCCCAGCGACAGACCAAGATCATGAACGAAGGCTGGGCCAGCTACTGGCACTCCACCATCATGACGCAACGGGCGGCCAAGGCCTCCGAAATCGTGGACTTCGCAGACCACCATTCCATGACCATGGGCGGGCGCGCCGGCCCCTTGAATCCCTACAAGCTGGGTCTGGAGCTATTCCGAGACATCGAGTACCGCTGGGACCGGGGCCAGCACGGCCTTGATTTCGAGCGCTGCGACGACATTCACAAGCGAGAGAACTGGGACACCGGCGCCACGGGCGAGGGCCGGCGCAAGATATTCGAGGTTCGGCGCATCTACAACGACCTCACCTTCATTGACGAGTTCCTGACTGAGGATTTCTGCAGACGTTCCAAGCTCTTTGCCTACGACTTCAATCCGCAAACCGGGCAATACGAGATTTCCAGCCGCGACGTGAAAGCCGTCCGCCACAAGCTTCTGCGCCAGCTGACTAACATGGGTGAACCGCGCATCGGAGTGGAGGACGGCAACTACAAGAACCGCGGCGAGCTGTTGCTTACTCACCAGCACGACGGCTACGACCTTGACCCAGGCTACACACGTGAGACCCTCAAGGCCCTTTACAAGATCTGGGGCCGGCCGGTGACCATTGCCAGCAGGAGGGATGGCAAGGAACTGCTGGTAAGCCACGACGGGCGTGAGTTCAACGAGAACGGGACCAAGGGGCGCTGATGCTCCGCGAATCGGCAATTGCCCCTTGGTAATGGCACCTCTGCCGCGCTATACTGCCGCTTCCCCCGTGGCGACAAGCGAGTGATCCGGCATGCGTTATGCCCTGATTTTTGCTTTGGCCCTGGCTTCTTTTACGTCGGCCGCCTGCTCGTCGGGCCCCGAGGTTCAGGGAAATGCCCCCCAGCCCATCGGCGGCGGCGCCTCTCCCCAGCGTGGCACCTGGAGCAAGTACATCCAGGTCATGACTGAGCGCGAGCGCATGACGTTCTTCGACCTCATCGATGACGCCGATCGTCGCCTCTGGCTCACCCGCAACGGCATTGACGTCCGTGCTGAACTGGCCGAGCGCCTGGCGCGCGGCATCTCTGTAGACGCTGCCAAGCGCCGCATCAACGATCCGCTTGACCACGAGGAAAAACGCGGCCAGGACACCATGCTGTTCTACAGCCGCTACAACACGGAAAGCCGCACCAACTACTATCTGCAGTTCCGCTCGGACCAACTGATCAGCTGGAACACGTACACGTTGGCACAGCAGGAGCGCACTCTCGGCCTGATGCAATTCGAGCTCGACTTGATCCGCAAGTTTGACTCCTACCTTGAGCCCGGCATGGGCCCTGAAGAGATCCGCTCGCTGGCCACACGCTCAAAGAAGAACGCCGACGACACGGCCCTGGCCCTGCGCGACCGCGTCAGCGACAGCAATTACAAAGGTCCTGTCGAAGTTGTTGCCGTGGAAGGACCGGACGGCAAGAAGGTTCTCCAAGCGCGGCGCGGCGGCTCGCGCGAAACCGTCTACCATCAGCCCTGGCTGGAAGGCACCAACCACTACACGACATCGCACGTCGTGGAAGAACGCATGCTCATGGCTCAGTCCAAGGCCGAAATGCTGGCCTGGTTTGACCGCGAACCTGACAACAAGATCATCCATCGTCCGTTTGAGACGCATCAGTTCTTTCTCGCCTACAAGAGCACTCGTGGCGCCGTAGAGCGCGTTACCGTTGAATTCGTCTACCGCAACGGCCTGCTTGAGAACTGGTTTGTATATCACGACGAATAGCTCAGTCTCCCGTGGCGCGAATACCCCCGCTCCTGGCGGGGGTATTCCGTTATGCCCGTGACCGATTCCCCCTCAGCCGCGTCTCAGCGATTACCCAGTGCGCGACAGTCCGCGTCGATGCCGGCAACACTGGCCGACCGCCTCGGCCAGCGCCTCCATATTTCGCCCAATACCCTGTTGATCGTGACAGCCGCCGCCATCGGACTTGGAGCAGCCCTTGCCAACTACGCCTTCTACTGGCTGATCCAGGGCGCTCATCGCTTGTTCTTCCATGTCATCGCTGCGGACGTACTGGGCGCAGTCACACCCCGGGGGCAGCATTTCCAGCTGTCGGAGGGCCGTGCCTGGCTGATTGCCCTGCTGCCGGGGCTGGGCGTGGTGCTGCTCTACTTTCTGGCGCGCGTCTTCCCCGGAGAAGTTTACGGCTACGGCATGCCTCGCTTTCTTGAGCGCGTGAACCTGAAAGATGCCCGGCTTCCCGCTCGCAACATCGTGATCAAGATGCTGAGCGCCGCCATTACCGTGGGAAGCGGAGGCAGCGTCGGCAAGGAGGGTCCTGTTGTTCAGATTGGCGGCACCATGGGAAGCGTGGCTTCCGGTCTGTTGGGCATGAGCACCGAGCGCACGCGCCTGCTCGTTGCCAGTGGCGCTGCAGCCGCGATTGCGGCCGCGTTCGACGCCCCCATCGCCGGCGTGCTGTTTGCCATTGAGATCATCTTGATTGGTGCCTTTGAGTTGCAGGTGTTCACCATGCTGATTGTGGCGGCGGCCTCAAGCGTTGCCCTGACACGCGGCCTGTTGAACGTGCCCTCTGTCTTCGGCGAGGTGCCCGTGCTTGATTTCCCAGCGGGCTGGCAGTTGATGCTCTACCTTGGCCTTGGCGTGTTGCTGGGCCTTGCGGCATGGCTTTACAACACACTGTTCCACCGCATCGGCCGGTTATGGAAGGCCCTGCCGCTGAACCAGCACTTGAAGCCGTTCCTCGGGGCCTCGCTGGTGGGACTGCTGGGTGTCTTTGTGTTTGGCGTCTTTGGTGACGGTGCAGAGTGGATTGCCCGCCTCTTCGCTGCAAGCTCAGACGATCTGCCGGCCATTCTCGATGAAATGTGGCTCCCCGGAGACATGGGAGGCCATTACCTGCTCATGGGTCTGGGGCTGGTGGCTCTGGCGCTCTTCAAGATGCTGGCCACGGCCACCACGTTGGGAAGCGGCGGCGCGGGCGGCGTGTTTGGCCCGGCCCTGTTCATCGGCGCAGCACTGGGCACCGCCTTTGGCTTGGCCATGATGAGCCTGTTTCCCGGAGCGGTGCAGGACTTTCGGCCCTTTACCCTGGTGAGCATGTGTGCGTTTCTGTCGGCTAGCACCCACGCGCCTTTGACCAGCATCTTTCTGATGTTCGAGGTCACCAACCGGGCGGATTCCGTCTTGCCTGTGCTCTTTGCCAGCGTTCTGGGCACAGCGCTCTCGCACAAGATGAACCGCGAAAGCATTGATACTCTCGAACTGGCTGAGCGCCGGGTGGACATGCACCTCGGCAAAGAGGAGCGCATCCTCGTGATCACTCCAGTCGCGGAGGTCATGCGCACGCGCGTGGAACGCGTAAACATCAAAGAACCCCTGCGTCAGCTGGTGGCGCGCGTCCTCGAAAGCCGTCACACTCACTTTCCGGTGGTGGACGACGAAGGCCACCTGCGCGGCATTGTAGGCCTGTCCGACATCCGCTCAGTCCTGGCCCAACCCGAGGCCCTGGACTTTCTCATCGCACTTGACGTGGCCGCAACCGACGTGGTGTTTGTACAGACCGACGACAACCTGCGCACGGCCATGAGCAAATTGAACTTCCGCGGGTTTTCAGAGATTCCCGTCGTCGATGCGGATGGCAAACTGGCCGGCATGCTGGCGCAGATCGACGTGATCAATGCTTACAACAAGAAAATCCTCCAGGCCAAACTGTAGGATTTGCTTAGACATCACACCATGACCCCTGATCCCGCCTTGATCGCTACTCCGACTTATCACCTCGGCCGCCTGCGCGTAACCTGCTTGTTCGACGGCTGGCTGCTGCTGGATGGCGGCGCCATGTTTGGCGTGGTGCCCAAAACGCTCTGGGAGAAGAAGCTGCCCGCAGATGCGCTCAACCGCGTCAAGCTGGCCCTGCGCCCCTTGCTGGTGCGTACGCCCGCCGGGCCGGTGGTAGTTGAAAGTGGCGTGGGCGATGCCATTACCGGCAAGTTTGTCGACATCTACGGCATCCAGCGCATGGGCCCCACCCTGGACGAACAGGTGGCCGCACAGGGCGTAGACCCGGCAGAAGTGAAACACGTGGTACTTACCCATCTGCACTGGGATCATTCCGGCGGCTGCTGCAAGCTCGTCAATGACCGCTACAGACCTTGCTTCCCCAACGCCACTTACCACGTTCAGGAAGCAGAGTGGGACACCGCCATGGCGGCCAACAACGTTCACAAGGCCAGCTACGTTCCGGCGTCGTTGGTGCCGCTGAAAGAAGAAGGCCGCTTGAAGCTTCATGGGGGCAGCGGACCCGTAGTCGAAGGCCTGCGCTTTGAACTGACGCGGGGCCACACCAAGAATCACGCAGTCGTCTGGATCGAAGACGGTGAGGCCAACGGCTGCTTCATGGGCGACCTGATCGAGACTTCCGCCCACGTGCCTCTGCCCTGGATCAGCGCCTACGACTACTGCACCGGCGAGAGCTTCAAGGCGCGGCAGCGGCTTTACCCGCAGTTCGCCGATCGCCGCACCCTGCTGTTCATTTACCACGACCCGGCGGTGGCGGCGATCCGGCTGCTTCGAGATCAAAGCAAGTGGGATTTTGAGGTTGTCAGTTAGCCGTCGTAACAAGGCTCACGTCGCGATGTGCAAGCCGGAGACTATTGCCGCGAACCGATGCTATGGCAGGAGGCGCGGATAGCAGCGCCACCCCACTCACTTTTGGGTTTGGCAGGCACTCACATCAATCTCGATGGTTGTTGATGGCGAATCGTTGGATAACGCCACTACCGCGCTTACCCCCCTGAGACCATTACCCGCATCAATGAATACACAGTACTCCTTGATTGGCAGGGAATAGAACGTCGAAGTAGATCCTGCCACTGAACGCGGCCCCACAACAGGTCCGCCCCAAGGCCGCAGCAACGTGCAACGATAGACCACGCCATCGACACGATTCAGCAATACCACACTGATGGAGCCCCTGGCTTTGTTCAGCCGAATAGCACCCAAGTCAATGGTCTGGCCGGGCATTCCGCTCACCGGGATGATGACAGGGTCATACCCTTCCGCCCACAGCACGAGTTCCCTTACGGAACTTGCTACTCCGTTGAGTTCACTGCGGCCCTGGCTGTCACCAGTAGCTCGGCCGTTATGCTCGTCACTCGCGGCCGTTCCCCTGCTGTTCCTGGCCAGAACAAAATCCGGCCAGAATTGAAGGTCGGAAGTCAACACCGAAGGCCAGAGAGGATCACCTTGCTCGTTCACGGCGGTCACTTTGTACGTCACCGGCGGCTTGGGCTCCGCAACTATGGTGACAAACTCTCCCGCGCACAGCTTTATACGCTCTGCCCGAAATGCAACACGGGTTCCTCGGCATCTGACCAGTACCGCATACTCTCCATACAGGTCATCCCCGACCCATTCATAGATTCCGGGACCGACGCGATCCTCGCCCCCGACATAGGACGCCCGACCGTCTCGAATGTTGACTTGACAGGGCTCTGCCGAATCGATGCCTCGCACTTCGACCCGGATTCCCGCCTGGGGTTTTGCTGATCTCTTCACCACGCACACCAAAGGCTGTGGCCCGTCCTCCGCAAACTTGAAACTTGGACGCACTTCAAACCCTAGTCTGACAGAAAAACACAATACCCGCAAAGCAACTCCAGCCGGCACGCTCCTTACCTCAATCCACGGCATTCCGTTTGGACGGAATGATTGATATCCGCGTAATTCCCGCCCGGCCTTGACGAACACGACGCGCACTTCCCCGGCAAAAGGCTGACCGTCTTCATAGTAAACCTCAATAATCCGCGAGTCAGCAGAAGACACAATCACGGAAATACGATTGCTGCCGTTGCTAAGCCTGCCCGCACAAAATCCCTTAGGTAAGGGTGCCGGAAACGCAGGTGCTCTCACCACAGTAAACTGGGAATCGATCACCCTGAACAGAATTGCCACCGACTTCGGGACGATCAAGCTTTCGGAGACCACGAAATTGCCGTTGGAGTCGGTCAGGCCAACGTTGTCCAATCGTTCAATCTGGGTGTTCACACCCCGCTGAAAGAAATCGCGTAATGTAATCTCATTGATCAGGCTGAACTCGAATGCCAGACCAGTCTGCGGTGCTCCTGCCTGATTCGTAAAAGTCAACACAACTTCCAACTTGGGCTGTTCGGGCACAACTTCCTGCTGGCCTTCAAGCGACTTTGTTCTCGTGTCAGTTTGAGGTTGGGACATCCGAGGAGTAGGTGTGGGGACAACCGCTGGTTCAGCGATCGATGCGACAGGCAGTTCAGGCACATCCCCCACCGGCGGCGGAGATGCCCCTTGCTCATTATCGACTGCAATCACCAGGAGTGCTGCAGCCAGTAACATGAGAAGCAAGACAAGCGTCGCCGCCTCACGCTTCCGACTTTTGGTCATAGTATCCATCACTCCAGTGTGAAGGCCTGAATTGAGACGGGGGTCCCCGTGTTGTCCCATGCAACCATCGTGGCAGAAACGGGAGACCAAGTGGCAGCCCAGGACGTGGCTGTTACTTCCGGTCGCGAGACGTGGGCCTGTCCGGTCACCCATAGTGCATACATGAGTGAAATGTCCGCCGCATTCACAGTGAATCCCACCGAGTCCAGGCGTGCATGACAAGCCACCGTAGCATGGTCCTCTGCAAACTGTTGGGCGAGATTGGTATCGATCAGGTTACTTGGCGCCGCGGCGCACTCAAGAAACACACCGCCCCACGCTTCGTGCCAATAGCCACCAGAACCAGTCTGGTAATTCAGTACACTGACTTGCATTCGCAAATCGGCACTAAACGTCACGCTCCATTGACCCGTAACACCAGGCGGGAGCCCCGTGATCGACCCTGAAACCTCTTTGCTGTCTGTCGCATCTCCGCTGCCACTGCCGAAAGGTCCCGTTTCGTCGCCCATCACGGATACCGACGTGGTACCACCAGCCGCTGAAGTTGCAGTGAAGTTCCCGCTTGAAGCTGGCGTCCAATCGATCGGAGTAATTGTTACGTTGGCAGTCACCAGACCGAAAACAGTCCCCAAGAGCACCGACACAATCACAAGCAAAGCGGCGCAAACCTGCAAACTCATCCTCAGCACGGGGCGCATTGGTATTCCCTCCTGACAAAACGACATGAATTGGTCACGATTGGCATGAGCATAAAGCATACTCAACCTCCTCCTCCTCAAGGAGGATTTCGAGGAATCAACGAATTATTGAGACAGATTCTATCGAGACTGCTCGGGATCGGGCTTGGCGGCGCTGACGCGGATTTCGCCGTTGGCGTCCTGCTCAATCGTGATCTGACGCTGTTTGACGAGTTCCAGCAGCGCCAGGAAGTTGCCGATCACCTCGGCCTTGTCCTTTCTGGGGCCCACCAACTTTGAGAAATCGACACGGCCGTCACGCCTCAGCTGCTCCAGGATCAGCTCAATGTAGTCCCGTACGCTGCGCTCGTTGAGGTTCACCTGGTGGGCGCGGGGCGAGACGATTTCACCCTCCAGCCGCGCCCAGGCCCGATAGAGATCCACGGGACTGACGTTCTCGACGTAGGTGTCGTTGCTGCTGTCGACCTCGGGCGGTACCAGAAGATCGTTCGGGCGGCCATGACGCTTGCTCTGCGCCGCGAAGCGCTCACCCACTAAATAGGCCAAGTCCCTGAGGCGTTTGTACTCGAGAAGCTGCCGCACCAGTTTGGCGCGCTCGGCCTCAGCCTCCTTGGTCTGTGTGCTCTGGGCCAGTACGAGGTCGCTCTTGAGCTTGAGCAAGGAGGCTGCCATGGTCAAAAACTCGCCCGCGTACTCGAGATCCAGCACCTGCATGGCCTCGAGTTCCTTGATGTACTGCTCGGCGATCTCGGCGATGGGCAAGTTGTAGATGTCCACCTCGGCGCGGCGGCAAAGGTACAGCAGCAAGTCCAGTGGACCTGTGTACAGCTCGGTGGAAACGCGGGGTTCGGGCATCAGCTTGCTCCCCAGATCATGGCCGGCAGCATGATGTAGGGTTTCATCAACGCGGTGATGAATGGATCGAGCAGCATGCCGCCGGGCAGAATCCAGAACAGCACCACGAAGATCATGAAGCCAAAGGGCTCAATGCGCGACAGCAGCTCGCGCAGGCGCCAGTTTCCGAAGAAGTAGAGAATGCGGCTGCCATCAAGAGGCGGAATGGGAACCAGGTTGAACACGCTGTAGATGATGGCAGTCACGTAGGTGAGCAGGAACAGGCGCTCGAGCACGGCTAGAATCTTCACCTCGGAACCTGCAAAGAACGGAAAGAACGAGAGGTGCAGCACCAAGCAGATCAGCGCCACAACAAACCCGCCCGCCGGCCCGGCAAAGGCCACAATGGCGTGGTCGCGCGCCGGATAGCGGAAGTTGTGCACCCCCACCGGCACCCAAGCCATGCCCATGGGAAAGCCCAGCGCGATGGAAGTGATCAGCGGCAGTCCCACGCTGTTGAACACACTCATGGGGTCGTTCCAGTTGACGTGGCGGATCGGGTTGACTGTGCGCTTTCCCAGCGCGTAGGCGGTGTCATCTCCCAGCCACCATGCGGCCCAGGCGTGCCCGCCCTCGTGGAACCCCATCTGGGCAAACCAGGCAATCATGCACAGCACGACGTGCGTGGCGTCAACGCCGGCGAAGCTGACCGCGAGGAACCCCATCAGGGCCATACTCCGGAGAACACTTCACGGGCCGGACCCGTCTTGTAGAC
>ERZ761602.4889-NODE-4889-length-16483-cov-3.825298_pt1 | contig 16483 bp, 17 predicted proteins | sample MGYA00512165_ERZ761602 | MGnify/ENA primary metagenome ERZ761602 (study PRJEB28899, sample SAMN02445085) | bioreactor sludge metagenome | biome: EBPR sludge; isolation source: Thorneside wastewater treatment plant | place: Australia: Brisbane, Thorneside...
GAGCTTGCGTTCGAGGGGGGCCAGAACGCCGCTGAGGCTGGTGCCGCGCTTGAGCACCTGCCCTTCGGGCCCGAACAGCGCATAGAGCCCCTGTTTCGCCCGCAGGGCGGGGATCTTTTCGACGCGGTAGACCGGCGTTTCGGCGGTTCGGCGAAAGATGCTGAACACCGCGCGGTCCCTGAGTGTCGAGATGCCATAGTCGCGCCAGATCCCGGCCGCGACGAACCGGCCATAGACCGACAGGATCGCGCCCAGTTCGGTGCGGTCGAAGCTGACGGTTTCCGGGATCGGCGGGGGTGGCAGGAACGGCTGGATGGTCATGCAGGGATGGTGGGGCTGACCTGCGCGGAAATCAAGCATCCCGCGCCGCCTTTGGGCGGCGCCATCAAAACTTCGCGCCAGGGCCGCGCCGTGACCGCAATGCCGCCCGGTTTGCGGGCGAGACTGGGTCCATCGTGAGGGTGAAGGTTGCGCGCCGGGCGAACCCCCATTCGGCCGGACCAGGCGCAGCGCGTGAAGGGCCGGGCACTTTCGGGCGCCCGGCCCGGTTCGCCTCAGCCGCAGATGATCGCGATGATCCGGCTGCGCGTGGCATGGTCCAGCACCACATTCAGGCGCCTTTCGGAATAGTCCATCGTGACCGGGTCACCCTGCGCATAGATGCGCACGGGGCCCGGAGCGGCAATCGTCGCGGGGACCGGCCCGCCGATCAGGCCCTGCAACTCCGAGGCGCCGCAGGCATCGGCAGCGGCCGGGGCGCCGGAGCCGAACTGGCAGGCGCCCAGCGCAAACAGCGCGACAAGGGTCAGGACGGGGTTCATGCGGGGACTCCCTTCGCAGGTGCGGCCACTGGACAGGACCGGGACAAACCCATATCTCGCATGGATGACCCAGAAGAAACACGACCCCAACAGCAAAGTGATCGCCGAAAACCGCCGCGCGCGGTTCGATTACTTCATCGAGAGCGATCTCGAATGCGGGATCATGCTGGTGGGGTCCGAGGTGAAATCGCTGCGGCAGGGCGGGGCGAACATCGCCGAAAGCTATGCCTCGGTCGAGGAGGGGGAGTTGTGGCTGATCAACAGCGCCATCGCCCCCTATGCGCAGGCAAAGACCTGGGGCCATGAGGAGCGGCGCAAGCGCAAGCTGTTGGTCAGCCGCAAGGAATTGTCCAAGCTCTGGGCTGCGACGGCAAAGCAGGGCATGACCCTGGTGCCGATGGTGATGTATTTCAACGACAAGGGCCGGGTGAAGCTGAAGATCGGCGTCGCCAAGGGCAAGAAGCTGGCCGACAAGCGCGAGACCGAGGCCAAGCGCGACTGGGACCGCCAGAAGCGGCGCCTGCTGAAAGAGCAGGGCTGATCCTTTGCTCGCGCGCATTCGGGAGCGGTTGCTCCGAAGGTGCGTATTTGGGGCAGAATGAAGGGGCAAGCCTGCGCCTTTCATCTGTCCTTCAAATATCCCCGGGGGAGGTGCGCAGCACCGTGGGGGGCGGCGCCCCCCGCTAGCCCAGCCGCGTGCCCTGCGGCCAGTCGAGCCCGCGCAGGATCTCGGCCGCGTCCATGGGGCGCTTGCCCTCGCGCTGGGCGCGCAGGATGCGCAAGGCGCCTGTGCCGCAGGCGATGGTCAGGTCGCCCAGATGCGAGCCGGGTTCGCCCGGCCCCTCTGCCGCCCCATGGATCGCCCGCGCGTCCAGCAGTTTGAGCCGCCCCGAGGGGGTTTCGCACCAGGCGCCGGGAAAGGGCGAGAGGCCGCGCACCTGCCGGGCGATTGCCTCGGCGGGGCGGGTCCAGTCGATGCGGGCCTCGGACTTGTCGATCTTGGCGGCATAGGTCACGCCCTCGGCGGGTTGGGGCCGGGGGGTCAGGGTGCCCAGCCGGTCCAGTGCCGTCACGATCAGCTTTGCCCCCATGGCGCTGAGCCGGTCGTGCAGGGTTGCGGTGGTGTCGGCCTCGGTGATCAGGGTTTCGTCGCAAAGCAGCACCGGTCCGGTATCCAGCCCCGCCTCCATCCGCATGATGCACACGCCGGTCCGCGCATCGCCCGCCAGGATTGCCCGGTGGATCGGCGCGGCCCCCCGCCAGCGCGGCAGCAGGCTGGCGTGGATGTTCAGGCAGCCATGGCGGGGCGCGTCCAGCACGGCCTGCGGCAGGATCAGCCCATAGGCGACCACCACGGCGACATCGGCGCCCAGATCGGCAAAGGCCTGCTGGTCGGCCGGGTCGTGCAGCCGGACCGGGTGGCGGACGGTCAGGCCCAGCGCCTCGGCGCGGACCTGCACCGGCGAGGGGCGGTCCTGCTGGCCCCGTCCGGCCGGACGGGGCGGCTGGCAATAGACGCAGACCACCTCATGCGCCGCGTGCAGCGCCTCGAGCACCGGCACCGAAAATTCGGGGGTTCCCATGAAGATCACGCGCATGGAAGGGCCTTTTGCTGAGGATGCCTCTGGCCGAAGGGCGGCATCATGGCGCGGATGTCAAGACCGCAGCGCCCCCGCCAGATCCGGCGCGACAGACTCTGGTTGCCAGAGGTGGCGCGGTCGGACAATACTCGCGCCAGGTCAGGAGGCGCCCATGTTCGGTTTCACGGCTTTGCTGGGCGTCCTCGCCAACTGGGCGGTCCTGGTCCTGATGGCCCTGCTGATCTGGCTGCTGCGCGACCGGGGGGTGAAGGTGATCCTCGCCCTGGTCGCCTATGGGCTGCTTTTGCTGCTGAACGCCGACACCTTTGTCTATACCGTCACCGGGGCGATGATCTATCCCGAGGACCCCGGCGGCGCCTTGATGCAGGCGATCCGCTCGCTGGGCTGGTACAGGTTCGAGATCAACGCCTTTGCCGCCGTGGCAACCCTGGTGCTGCTGGTGCCTTGGCCAAAGGCGCGGGGCCTGAGGATCCTGGCAATCGCCACGCTGATCGGATTTGCCCTGACGCTTCTGGCGACCTTTGCGTTCAGCGGACTCGACATGCGCTGATTCCGCGCGTCGGTCGCGTAGGGTGGGGTTTCACCCCACCACCTTGCGCGCGCGGCGGATCAGCATGTCGCGTTTCACCTTCGAGAGCCGGTCGAAATACATCTTCCCGTCCAGATGGTCGATCTGGTGCTGGACGCTCGTCGCCCAGAGGCCGACGAAATCGCGCTCTTCCAGAATCCCCTGATCGTTGAGGAACCGCACCGTCACCGCGCGCGGCCTCTCGATCGTCGCCCAGACGCCGGGCAGGTTGGGGCTGCCCTCGTCGTGGCTGCGCATCTGGACCGAGGCGTGCAGCACCTCGGGGTTGGCCATGCGCACCGCCTGCCCGCGCCCCTCGGAGGCGTCCACCACCGCCAGCCGCAGCATGACGCCGATTTGCGGCGCCGCCAGACCGACGCCGGGCATCGCCTCCATCGTGTCGATCATGTCCTGCCAATGGGCGCGGATGTCGTCGGTCAGGGTGTCGACCGGCGCAGCAGGCGTGCGCAGGCGGGGGTCGGGCCAGGGGATGCAACGGCGGATCATGGGGGATCTGTTATCAAGGCCCGTATGCGGCGTCCATCGCCCATGGGGGCGGCGCATCGGGCACGCCGCCCAGCGCGGGCACGATCAGGCCCGAGGCGATCGTCCCCATCCCCCGCGCGACCAGTGGCAGGCGTCCAAGCGGCGCGATCACCCGGTCACGCAGGGCGGCGATCAGCGCGCTGTCGGATTGGTATTGCGGCGTCAGGAACCGGCTGAGGGTCTGATACACCAGCAGATGCCCGCGTCTGAGCCGGGCATGGAGGGGCAGGGCCTCGTCAAGCGGGGCCATGTCCAGCGCCACGGCCAGCGCCGCCGCGTCGAGCAGTGCCATGTTTGCCCCCTGTCCCAGTTGCGGGCTGGCCCGGTGTGCGGCATCGCCGATATGCACCAGCCCGGGCGCATGGGGGCGGCGCAGGGTGCCGTGCGAATAGCGCGCCAGCACCATCTGCGCGGGGTCGGTGACCTGCGCCAGGAAGGGCGCGAGATCCGGCCAGATCGACAGCGCCTCGGATTTCCAGGGGGTCAGGCCGGCGGTCAGCCAGTCCGCGTGACAATCGGCGCGCAGCGACCAGAAGAAGGCGACCTTCTGGCGTCCCTCGCCCGGCAAGTGCCCCAGCGGCAGCACCCCCACCATCCGCCGGGCGGCGACATAGCGCTGGCTGAGGCGGTCGGCGGGCAGGGCGGTTTCCGGCCAGTCCAGCGTTGTCCAGAGTGCGCCGTAAGGCAGCGGGCGCGAGAGCAGCGGCGACAGCGGCGAATGCGCGCCCAGCGCGTCGACGATCAGGTCGAAGGCCTCGCTCTGGTGCCCGCCCTGCATCCTGAGCCGGCCCGCGGATTGCCCGACCACCTCGGCGCCTGTCCGGACCGTCACGCCCAGCGCCACCAGCCGTTCATGGAGCGCGGCGAACAGTGCTGCGCGGTGCAGGCCCAGCCCGTGCAGCCCGGCGCCCGCCGCGTCATAGCGCACCGACAGCGTGCCGATGCCGGTGCGCGCCTCGATCCCGTGCAGAACCCGGATCGGTGTGCCCAGCGCGCGCGCCCGCTCCCCGGCGCCCAGCCAGTCGAGCACCTTTTGCCCCACCGGCTGCACCACCAGCCCCGACCCCACGGGGCGCGGCGCGTCGAACCGGTCGAACACCTGCACGCGGTGCCCGGCCAAGGTCAGCGCGATGCCCGCGGCCAGTCCGCCAACCCCCGCCCCGGCCACCGCGATGCGCAACCGGGGTTGCATGGGTCAGCCCCGCGCGCGTTCGCGTTTCAGCTTTTCCATCTTGCGGGTGATCAGCTGGCGCTTGATCGGGCCCAGGTAATCGATGAACAGCCGACCGTTCAGATGGTCCAGTTCATGCTGGGCGCAGGTCGCCCAGAGGCCGGTGAATTCTTCCTCGTGGCGCTTGCCGTCGAGGCCCAGCCAGGCCATCCGCACCGAAGCCGGGCGGGTGACGTCGGCGTATTGTTCGGGGATCGACAGGCAGCCTTCCTCATAGGTGCTGGTCTCGTCGGACGCCCAGGTGATCTCGGGGTTGATCAGCACCATGGGGCGCGGCGCCGCGCCCTCTTCCTTGACGCAATCCATCACGAAAAGCCGTTGCAGCACGCCAACCTGCGGCGCCGCCAGCCCGACGCCGGGCGCGTCATACATGGTTTGCAGCATGTCCTCGGCCAGCGCGCCCAGATCGGTGGTGACCGAGGACACGGGTTCGCACACCTTCTTGAGGCGCGGGTCGGGATGGATCAGGATGTTGCGCAGGCTCATGGCGTTGATTTAGGCGATGCAAGGGGTTGGTGCAATGGGTCCGGCCATGGCTCAGGGCATGCCACGCCGAAAGGCGCCGGTGCTGGAAATGGTACAAAGGACCAGAATGGCGCAGAAATTCGGAACCATGTTCCAATTGTCTTGATGTAGTTGGAACGAAGTAACTTGACCCAGCAATGGACCTGACAGAATGAATTTCGACGAGATCATCGACCGCCGCGGCACCCATTCGGTGAAATGGGACAAGATGCAGGCCCTCTACGGGGTCGATCCGGCGGATGGCCTCGCCATGTGGGTCGCCGACATGGACTTTCGTCCGCCGCAGGCCGTGCAGGAGGCGCTTCAGGGGATGCTGGCGCACGGGATCTACGGCTATTTCGGCGATGACCGCGCCTATCTGGACTCGATCCGCTGGTGGATGGCAAATCGGCATGGCTGGCAGATCGATCCCGCGCATGTCTTTACCACCCACGGGCTGGTCAATGGCACGGCGCTGTGCGTGCAGGCTTTCAGCCAGCCCGGCGAAGGGGTGGTGCTGTTCACGCCGGTCTATCATGCCTTTGCCCGGGTGATCCGCGGCGCCGGGCGCAAGGTGGTCGAGGTGCCGCTGGTCGAGGTGGAGGGCCGAATGACCATGGCCTTTCCGGACACGCTGCCCGAAGGCACGACCATGGCCATCCTGTGTTCCCCGCACAATCCGGGCGGTCAGGTCTGGACGCAGGCGGAATTGCGCGCCGTGGCCGATTTCGCCAAGGCGCACGATCTGGTGCTGGTCTCGGATGAGATCCACCATGATCTGGTGATGCCCGGGCATCGCCACACCGTGATGGCCAATGCGGCGCCCGACATCGCCGACCGGCTGGTGATGATGACGGCGGCGACCAAGACCTTCAACATCGCGGGCGCCCATACCGGCAATGTCATCATCGCCGACCCCGGATTGCGCGCCCGGTTCGCGCGGGTGATGGACGGCGGCGGCATCAGCCCGAATTCCTTTGGCCTTTTCATGGTCACCGCGGCCTATTCGCCCGAGGGGGCAGAATGGGTGGATGCGCTGAACCTCTATCTGGATGGCAACCGGCAGGTGTTCGAATCCGGGTTGGCGTCGATCCCCGGCCTGCGCCTGACCCCGCTGCAGGCGACCTATCTGGAATGGGTGGATTTCGCCGGCACCGGCATGGACGCGGCCGAAGTTGCCCGGCGGGTGGAAAAGGACGCCCGCATCGCGGCCAATTACGGTTCCAGTTTCGGGCGTGGCGGCGAAAGCTTTCTGCGGTTCAACATCGCGACGCCGCGGGCCCTGGTGGCGCAGGCGGTCGAACGGATGCAGGCGGCCTTCGGGGACCTGCAATAGGGGTTTCGCGGCGCAGGGGACCGGGCAGGGGCGCATTCTGCCCCCCTCGCGCTGGCGGGCTGACCCCCCTGAGGATATTTGAGGACAGATGAGGGGGCGCGGCAGGTTTTGTTTAACCTTGACCCTGTTTGCCCGGAGAGCATCCTCGGGGAGGGATAGGGAGGGGTGGAAAACCCCTCCCGGTCGGGTGCGGGTGGCAACCCGCCGACGCGAGGCCCCCTCGACGGGGGCCGAGCGTCGCCCCCCCTGACAATCCTCGTCCTGACGGACTTCTGAGACCAGCCAGAGCGCTGACATGGCGCGCCGCCCTGCGCGCCTTGCCCGAGTTGCGCGTCAGGTGGCAGGCCCCGTCAGATAGCCCGCCGTCGGCCCGCGATCCTCGACATAGTCGCGGATCGGGGTTTGGGCGATGATCGTGTCGCGCTTGAATTCATACGTCATTTCACCCGCTTCCTCGCCCGCGGCGATGATGAGGGCGTGGCTGACGTGGCGGGGGCCGTCAAAGATGTCGACCAGGCCGCGCAGCCGGGGCGTGCGTTCGGCATCGACGCTGAATCCGTTGTCCCACAACCGGAGGATCGGCAGCACCTGGTCGCCCACCTGCACGCTGAGCCGCGAGCTTTTGCGTTGCGCGCGTTTCTGGGCTGCTGCGATCCCGCGCCGGATATCCTCTGGTAGAGACTCGAACATCTGACCCCCCGACTGTGCCCCTGATGATGGCGTCGATTTCGACAATAACAAGTCAATCCGGGTCCGGGACTGCGACATTTTCCGGCATGTGTTCGAATGCGCACAGAGCCTGCGCTGAGCCCAAAGGTTGACGGGGGCGCCTGAGCGCGCACCTTTGGGGAAAACGGAAAGGACATGGTATGGGACGACTGATCGACGGTCGCTGGTCGACGGAATGGTACGACACCGCCAGCACGGGCGGGGTGTTTCGCCGCACCGAAGCGCAATGGCGCAACTGGATCACGCTCGACGGCGCGCCGGGCCCCTCGGGCAGCGGCGGGTTCAGGGCCGAGGCCGGGCGCTATCACCTCTATGTCTCGCATGCCTGTCCCTGGGCGCATCGGGTGATGATCGTGCGGGCGCTGATGGGTCTGGAGGATCAGATCGGCGTTTCGGTCGTGCATCCCGACATGCTGGAGAACGGGTGGGAATTCCGCACGGACTTTCCCGGCGCCACCGGGGATGCGCTGTTCGGGTCCGAGTTCCTGCACCAGATCTATACCCGCGCCGATCCGGCGGCGAGTTGCCGGGTCACCGTTCCGGTGCTGTGGGACCGCGAGCGTGGCACGATTGTCTCGAATGAAAGCAGCGAGATCATCCGCATGCTGGCCGCTTTCGGGCAGGGGCCGGACCTGTGGCCCGAGGATCTGCGCGTGCCGCTGGAGCCGGTGAACGCCCGCATCTACGAGACCCTGAACAACGGCGTCTATCTGGCCGGATTCGCCACCACGCAGGCCGCCTATGACGCGGCGATCGGCCCGCTGTTCGACACGCTGGACTGGCTGGAGGCGCGGCTGGGCCGCCAGCGCTGGCTGATGGGTGACCGCCTGACCGAGGGCGACATCCGCCTGTTCACCACGCTGGTGCGCTTTGACGCGGTTTACCACGGGCATTTCAAATGCAACCGGCGGCGGATCGTGGATTACCCCGCGTTGTGGGGGTTCACGCGCGACCTGTACCAGCAGCCGGGGGTGGCCGGGACGGTCCACATGGATCACATCACGCGCCACTATCATTACAGCCATGACACGATCAATCCGCACCGGATCGTGCCCATCGGCCCGGTGCTGGACTTTCTGGCGCCGCACGGGCGGGGATAGGGGTCAGGCGGTTTCGGTTTCGGACTTGGAGCGCTTTTGCAGCCTGAGGAAGGTGAACAGGCCGGCGGGTGAAAGCCGCCGCTCCTCGGCGACCTGCAGCGAGGCTTCGCCCAGAATGCGGCCCTGTTCGAAATCGGCGTGCCAGCCCAGCCGGTTGGCCAACGGCGCCAGACGGCGTTCGATCCAGGCCAGCGGGCCGGTTTCGCGGGCGAAATGGTTGACGATGATGACCTGCCCGCCGGGTTTGCAGACCCGCGAAATCTCGGCGATCACGGTTTCCGGGTCCGGCACGACCGAGACCAGATACATCGCCACCACCCAGTCAAAATGGGCATCCGGGAAATCGAGACGGCGCGCATCCATCTGGCGCAGCTCGCGCACCTGGGTCAGGCCCTCGCGCGCGACCCGTTCGCGGGCGATCGCCAGCATGTCGTCGGAATAGTCGATGCCGGTCACCTCGAGATGCGGCGCATAGCCGGGCAGTGACAGGCCCGTGCCGACCCCGACCTCCAGCACCCGCCCTTGCCCGCGATTGACCTCGGCCACCGCGCGCTGCCGTCCCATCCGGGTGACGATTCCGAAGGTGCGGTCATAAACCGGCGCCCAGCGGCGATAGGTGCGGGTGACGGCGTCGAGATCCATGCGGTTTTCCTTTGCATTCCGGCGGGCACGGCGAGGGGTGAATTGCCCGCTGGTGGATTGATAGAGGGGGCGGGCGGGGGTTTCCACCTTTTACTTGACGCTGCGTCAGCCAAAGCGCTGAAACATGCGCACCAGCGGGACATTGACATAGTAATTGTCGCGCCAGACCTGCCGTTTGTCCACAAAACCGGACATTGCCAGCGTATCCAGATACTTGGTTGCCGTGGGACGGGACACGCCAAGGTCGCGCATGACAAAGTCGATGCGCGTGTAGGGGTGGCGAAAGAGGTTGTTGAGCAGATCGTGGCTGTAGAATTTCGGGTGCTCGGACCGGATCCGGCGCTTGTAATCGGCCATCTGCTCGCGGAACGCCTCGACCATCTCGACGGTGATCGCGGCGGTTTCTTCGATGGCGCGCAGGATGTAGAGCACCCAGTCTTCCCAGTTCCCTTCGTCGCGCACGGACTGCAACAGGCGGTAATAGTCCGATCTGTTGCGGTTGATGTGGCGGCTGAGATAGAGGATCGGCGTGTCCAGAAGCCCCTGTTTCGTAAGGTAAAGCACGTTCAGGATGCGCCCGATGCGGCCGTTGCCATCGGGAAAGGGGTGGATGCTCTCGAACTGATGATGGATCACCGCCATCTTGATCAGCGGGTCGAGGCCCGACAGCGCATCATCGTTGATGAAGCGTTCGAGATTGGCCATGCCATTGTGAATAGAGACACTGTCTTGTGGTGGAATATGCACGCGTTCCCCCGTGCGCTGGTCCATCAAGACGGTTCCGGCCATTGTCCGAAAACCGTCGTCGCGGTTTTTCAGCAGGCGGAACATTTCGACCAGCACGGCGTTGGTCAGCAGGCCCTGCCCCTCGCCCATGCGCCGAAAGCCCAGCCTGAGGGCATCGCGATAGCGCGCGACCTCCTTGGCCGGGCCGGTGGTCTGGTCGGGGAAGAGGTCGCCCTTGTAGATGTCGTCCTGCGTGGTGACGATGTTCTCGATTTCGGAACTGGCCTGGGCTTCCTGAATCGCGAGCGGGTCGATCAGGATGCCCTGATTGGGGATCGATAGTGCGATGCCCTTCAGATGCGCCAGCTGCGACTTGGCGGCGACGAGGGCCTTGAGGACCGGGATCGTCTCCAGGTCGACGGTCAGCGGCAGGTCCGGGATGGCATAGGTGGGTTGCGTGGGCGCCTTCGCGGTGGGTTTCTTTACATGAGAGGGCTCTCATGCAAAGAAAACGCGGAATTCTTTACATGATAGGGGTGTCATGTAAAGAAATTCCGCGAATTCGGGGCCTCATGCGTCCAGGTTCTCCACGCTCAGCGCGTTTTTCTGGATGAACTCGCGCCGGGGTTCGACCACGTCGCCCATCAGCTTCGAGAAGATATCGTCGGCCTCGACCACGTCATCCACCTTGACCTGCAACAGCGTGCGGGCTTCCGGGTCCAGCGTGGTTTCCCAAAGCTGCTCGGGGTTCATTTCGCCAAGGCCCTTGTAGCGTTGCAGGCTGAGACCCTTTTCCCCTTCGGCAAGGACCGCGCGCAGCAGGTCGAGGGGCCCGTGGATCAGGGTCGCGCGGTCGCGGCGGATCAGGCGGGCGGGGCGGCTGTAAACCTCTTGCAGCGCGCCGGTCATGCGGGCGAGGCGCCCGGCCTCGCCGGACCGCAGGGCGGCACCGTCCAGAACGCGCACCTCCTCGACCCCGCGCAGCATCCGCGACAGCCTGAGGCCGTGGTCCTGCGTCGGGCGGCCCTGCCAGCCCTTTTCATATTCGGGCGCGATCAGATCGAGGCGCGCGGCCACCGAATCGGCGACGCGCTGCGAATCGGCGTCCAGCGCGCCGGGGATCAGCGCGCCGGCGATGGTGGCCTGTTCCAGGATGTGGTGCGGGTAATGGGTGGGGAAGGAATCGAGCACCCGGCGCGTGTGCCGGGCCTCGCCGACAACCCGGGCCAGATCGGCGCCCGCCAGGTCGATGCCGTTCTCCAGCCGCAGCACGGCGCCCTCGATCCCCTGCGCGACCAGATAATCCTCGAGCGCGGCGCGGTCCTTCAGATACACCTCGGACTTGCCGCGCGCGACCTTGTAAAGCGGGGGCTCGGCGATATAGAGATGCCCGCCTTCGATCAGTTGCGGCATCTGGCGGAAGAAGAAGGTCAGCAGAAGCGTGCGGATATGCGCGCCGTCCACGTCGGCGTCGGTCATGATGACGACCTTGTGATAGCGCAACTTGCTCAGGTCGAATTCATCGCGCCCGATGCCGGTGCCCAGCGCGGTGATCAGGGTGCCGATTTCCTGCGAGCCCAGCATCCGGTCAAAACGCGCGCGTTCGACGTTCAGGATCTTGCCGCGCAGCGGCAGCACGGCCTGATTGTGGCGCGAACGGCCCTGTTTGGCGCTGCCGCCGGCCGAATCCCCCTCGACGAGGAAGAGTTCGGATTTCGCCGGGTCGCGTTCCTGACAATCGGCCAGCTTGCCGGGCAGGCTGGCGACATCCAGCGCCGTCTTGCGCCGGGTCAGGTCGCGCGCCTTGCGGGCGGCTTCGCGCGCCAGCGCGGCTTCGACGATCTTGCCGACGATCTGTTTCGCGGGGCCGGGGTTTTCCTCGAACCACTCGCCCAGCTTTTCGTTCACCAGGTTCTCGACCGCCGGACGCACCTCGGAAGAGACCAGCTTGTCCTTGGTCTGGCTGGAGAATTTCGGATCGGGCACCTTGACCGACAGCACGCAGGTCAGACCTTCGCGCGCGTCATCGCCGGTGAAGGCGATCTTTTCCTTCTTGGCGATCCCGCTTTCCTGCGCGTATTTGGTGATCGTGCGGGTCAGCGCGCCGCGAAAGCCCGCCAGATGCGTGCCGCCGTCGCGCTGCGGGATGTTGTTGGTAAAGGGCAGCACCGTTTCGTGATAGCTGTCGTTCCACCACATCGCCACTTCGATGCCGATGCCGTCCTTCTCGCCGGAAATCCAGATCGGTTCCGGCAGGACGGGGGATTTCGAGCGGTCCAGAAAGCGCACGAATTCGCGCACGCCGCCGTCATAGAGGAATTCGCTGCGCAGGGGTTCGGCGGGGCGTTCGTCCTCGAGCACGATCTGCACGCCGGAATTGAGGAAGGCCAGTTCGCGCAGCCGGTTTTCCAGCGTCTTGAAGACGTAATCGAGGTTCGAAAAGGTGCCGTCCGGGCGGTTCGTCTTGGCCGAGGCCATGAAGCGCACCTCGGTCCCCTTTTCGCCGGGCTGGGCGGGGCCGACGGCGTGCAGCGAGACCGCGGTATCGCCATTTTCGAACCGCGCCAGCCATTCCTTGCCGCCGCGCCAGATGCGCAGTTCCAGCCAGTCGGAGAGGGCGTTGACCACCGACACGCCGACGCCGTGCAGACCGCCCGAGACCTTGTAGGAATTCTGGTCGAATTTGCCGCCCGCGTGCAACTGGGTCATGATGACCTCGGCCGCAGAGACACCTTCCTCGGCGTGGATGTCGGTCGGAATCCCGCGCCCGTTGTCGCGCACGGACACGCTGGAATCGGCGTGAATCTTCACGCTGACGCGGGTGGCATGCCCGGCCAGAGCCTCGTCGATGCCGTTGTCCACCACCTCATAGACCATGTGGTGCAGGCCCGAGCCGTCATCGGTGTCGCCGATGTACATGCCGGGGCGCTTGCGCACCGCATCCAGACCCTTGAGAACCTTGATGGAATCCGCGCCGTATTCCTCGCGCGGGGCAGCTTGGGCTGTCATGCAGATAATCCGTCTATTTCCTGCACGATCCTTAGCGGATCATGCCGGGATTGTCACGCGCCGGACACAAGATTTGGGGTCGCGTCAGACCGCGACGGTCAATCCCGCAAAAGCCACGCGCTGGCCGCTGCGGCCCCGTCGGCATAGCTCCATGTGATGGTCAGGGTGCCTTTCCGGTCAGCGATGGCCAGCACGGCGAGGTTGTCCTCGCAGATGTCGAAGCCGGCCGCCAGATGTTCGGTCGCGCGCAGCGAGCTGGCGCCGGTTTCGCCAAACTGCCAGTAGCCGGCGCAGAAAAGCCCGGGATAGTCGACCAGCGCGCCATCGGGATAGAGCGTCAGGATCATGTCCCAGTTCTGTCCATCGGGCTGGATGCCGACGCCCGTCCAATAGCCCGTCTGGTCGACGGGCATGACCTGCGCCGCCGCGGGCAGGGCGACCAGGGCGGCGAAGGCGGAGGCGAGGATGGGGCGCATGGCTGGCTCCTTGTGTTTGACGCAAGGTGCGGTGGCAGAGGGCCTTGCGTCAAGCCGCCTCAGGTAAAGGGGATGACCAGACCGACCAGAATCAGCAAGGCGCCGGAAACGCGGTTCAGCCGGGCCAGGGCCTGCGGGCTGGACAGAAGGCGGCGCGCGCGGTCCAGAAACAGCGCCAGCCCCAGGTTGCCCACAAGCGGAATGATCCCGGACACGGCGATGATGGCGGCAATGTCGAGACCGGTCACCCGGGTGAGATCGAAGAACCCCGGCAGCACGCCCATGTAGAACAGGATCGCCTTTGGATTGCCGACCACGGCGGCCACGCCCACGGCGAACCCGGCCCAGAGGCCCGGGCGGGTCAGGCGGCTGTCGGCGCGCAGCGTGGTTGCCGGTTTGCGCCACAAGAGCAGGCCCATGACGATGAAGACGCCCGCCGCGACCCAGCGCAGGGCTTCGAGAAACCCGCCATAGACCGACAGCACCCAGCTGAGCCCGAAGATCGCGCAGAGGGGCCAGATCAGATCGCCCAGCGCCACGCCCACGGCCAGCGGCCAGGCCCCGGCCATGCCGCCCGACAGGGCGCGCGCGATCAGCGCGACCCAGACCGGGCCCGGGATGACCCACAGAACCGCCATGCCGCCCGCATAGAGCAGCAGTTGATGCAGCGAGATGGTCATGCGAGGCGTCCTTTGTCATCGAGCGGCCAGAAGGGGTTGTGCGCGACCTCCCAGACATGGCCATCGGGATCGGCGTAATAGCCGGAGTATCCGCCCCAGAACACGGATTCGGGGGCTTTCAGCGGGGTCGCGCCTGCCGCCAGGGCCGCGCGATAGGCGATGTCGACCTCGGCGGGCGAGGGGAAATTCTGCGCCAGCGTCGCCGCGCCGGTGCCCAGGTCGGCAACGGGGCGGTCCTGATCCCTTGCCAGATCGGCGAGGCCGAACAGCGCCATGCGCATGCCGCCCAGATCAAAGAAGACCGCACTGGGCGCGCGTTCGACCGGTGACCAGCCAAGGGCGGTATAAAAGGCGGTGGCGCGGTCCAGATCGGCCACGCCCAGCGTGACCAGGGTGATGCGTTGCGGAGTCATGGCAGGTCCATCGGGGTCAGGGGGGAGGCAGCGGTGACGGAAAAGGCCTGTGCGCGCGGGCCCAGTGGGGCGAAGAGGCCGGGCTCCGTCCCGGTCAGGAAGGCCTGCGCGCCCAGAGCGCAGAGCGCGTCATGAAGCGCCTCGCGTCGGGAAGGGTCGAGATGGGCGGCGACCTCGTCGAGCAGAAGGATCGGCGCAAGGCCGGTGTCCGTGTGCAGCGCCCGGGCATGGGTGAGGATCGTTGCGATCAGAAGCGCCTTTTGTTCGCCGGTCGAGCACATGGCGGCGGGCAGGCCGCGCGCGGACCACAAGGCGCCCAGATCGGCGCGGTGCGGGCCGGTCAGGCTGCGCCCGGCGGCCATGTCGCGCCGCCGCCCCTCGGCCAGGGCGCGGGCCAGATCGGTGGGGCTGTCGTCGATCAGCGTGAGATCGGCCTGCGGAAAGGGGCTGGCGGGGTCTGCGGCCCGGGCGAGGCGGGCCAGCGCGGCCAGCCGGTTGGCGGTGATCTGCGCTCCGGTCTCGGCCATGCGCGATTCGAGCACGGTGAACCAGCCCGCATCCTGCGCCCCCTCGCGCAAGAGGCGGTTCCGTTCGCGCATCGCCTTGTCATAGGCCAGGGCGGCCTCGGCATGATCGGGGGCAAAGCCCAGGGTGAGGCGGTCCAGAAAGCGGCGGCGCCCCTCGGCCCCCTCGATCCAGAGCCGGTCCATCGCCGGGGTCAGCCAGAGCATCGGCACCAGCCGCCCCAAGGCGGATTGCGGCGTGGCCTTGCCGTCGATGCGCACCGAGCGGGGGCTCTCTGGGCGGGCCTCGGTCAGGATGTCATGCGGGGTGCCATGGCGCATCAGCACGGCTTCGATGCGCCAGCCCAGCCCCGCGGGCTGACCGATCAGCTCCTCGGGCGGCGCGCGCCTGAGGCCGCGGCCGGGGGAGAGAAGCGAGATTGCCTCGAGCAGGTTGGTCTTGCCCGCGCCATTCGGGCCGCAAAGCACCACCGGGCGGCCGTCGAAATCCGCCTCGATGCGGACATGCGAGCGAAACTGCATCAGGCGGATTCGGGCGAGGGAGAGCGACATGGCGGGCCTGAAAAAGAAAGGGGGGCTGTCTGCCCCCCTCATCGCTGCGCGATTTCACCCCCCGAGGATATTTGCGGACAGATGAAGGGGCGCCGGAGGGTCAGACCCGCATCGGCATGACGACATAGACCGCCGAGGCGTCCGAACCTTCGCGCACCAGGGCCGGATCGCCTGCGGCGTTGAACATCAGGACGGCGTTTTCGCGGTCGATCTGGCTGGCGATTTCCAGCAGGTATTTGGCGTTGAAGCCGATTTCCAGCCGCTCGTCGGCATAGGCCACCACGAGTTCTTCCTGCGCCATGCCGGATTCGGGCGAGTTGACGGTCAGGGTCAGCCGGTCTTCGTCGAGGATCAGCTTGACCGCGCGCGTGCGCTCGGACGAGACGGTGGCGACGCGGTCGACGGCCTTGGCAAAGTCGCCCGCATCGACTTCGAGGCGGCGGGTGTTGTTCAGCGGGATGACGCGCGAATAGTCGGGGAAGGTGCCGTCGATCACCTTCGAGGTCAGCGCCATGTCGGCGGTGGCAAAGCGGATCTTGGTTTCCGAAACCGAGATGGCGATGTCGCTGGCATCGTCTTCCAGCAGCTTGCGCAATTCGTTCACCGTCTTGCGCGGCACGATCACGCCGGGCATCCCCTCGGCCCCGGCGGGCAGCGGCGCATCGACCCGGGCCAGCCGGTGGCCATCGGTGGCCACGCAGCGCAGCATCCGGCCATCGGGCGAATCCGCGACATGCAGATAGACGCCGTTCAGGTAATAGCGGGTTTCCTCGGTGGAAATCGCGAATTTGGTCTTTTCGAACAGGCGCCGCAGATCGCCCGCCTTGGCACTGAAATTGGTCTGGTATTCCGACGTCGCCATCAGCGGGAAATCGTCGCGCGGCAGGGTGGCGAGCGCGAAGGTCGAGCGCCCGGCCTCGACCGTCAGGCGGCCGGTGCGCGGATCGTCGGTCAGCGCGACCAGCGCCCCGTCGGGCAGCTTGCGCACGATTTCATGCAGCATGACGGCGGACACGGTGGTGGCG
>ERZ761602.4890-NODE-4890-length-16480-cov-9.786119_pt1 | contig 16480 bp, 12 predicted proteins | sample MGYA00512165_ERZ761602 | MGnify/ENA primary metagenome ERZ761602 (study PRJEB28899, sample SAMN02445085) | bioreactor sludge metagenome | biome: EBPR sludge; isolation source: Thorneside wastewater treatment plant | place: Australia: Brisbane, Thorneside...
GGAAACTCTCCTTGTGATGCGCCAGGCACCACTTGGCCATGATCGAGCCGCCGCGACTGACAATGCCGGTGACGCGCTTGGCGGTCAGCGGGATGTATTTCAGGCGCACGCCGGCGTGGATGGTGAAATAGCTGACGCCCTGCTCGGCCTGCTCGATCAGCGTATCGCGGAAGATCTCCCAGGTCAGATCCTCGGCCTTGCCGTTGACCTTTTCCAACGCCTGGTAGATCGGCACCGTGCCGATCGGCACCGGCGAGTTGCGGATGATCCATTCCCTGGTTTCATGAATGTGCTTGCCGGTGGAAAGGTCCATGACGGTGTCCGCACCCCAGCGGATCGACCACACCATCTTCTCGACTTCCTCGGCGATGGAACTCGATACCGCCGAGTTGCCGATATTGGCGTTGATCTTCACCAGGAAGTTGCGGCCGATGATCATCGGCTCCAGTTCCGGGTGGTTGATGTTGCACGGGATGATGGCGCGGCCGCGGGCGACTTCATCGCGCACGAATTCGGGCGTCACGTTCTTCGGCAAGGACGCGCCGAAGCTCTCGCCGGCATGGTGGCGCAGCAGGTTCTGATCGCGGATCTGGTCGAGCAGTTGATTCTCGCGGATGGCGATGTATTCCATCTCCGGCGTGATGATGCCGCGCCGCGCGTAATGCATCTGGCTGACATTGGCCCCGGCCCTGGCAACTCGCGGCCTGCGAATGTGTTCGAAGCGCAGGTGCGCGGTGGCCGGGTCGACCAACCGGGCGTGACCGAACTTGCTGGTCGGTCCGGCGAGTTGTTCGGTATCGCCGCGTTCTTCGATCCAGCGCGCGCGCATCGGGTGCAGACCCTTGCGCAGATCGATGCTCGCCGACGGATCGGTGTACGGACCGCTGGTGTCGTAAACCGCGAGGCTGGGATTGATTTCGGCGCCGAAGGACTTGGGCGTACGCGATTGCGAAATCTCGCGCATCGGCACGCGCAAGTCGTCGCGCGAACCATGCGCGTAGATCTTGCGCGAGCCCGGAATCGGGCGGATGACGTCAGCGGACAGCTGCTCGGCTTGTTGCATCAGATCGGCGGTCACCGCATTCATCGTCGCGCTCCGGAAATGGCAGGGACGAAGCGGTGGCGGCGGATGTGCCGCGTGTTTCGGCGCATCCGAAGCTTCCCTACACCGGTACTAACCGGATCAGGTTCGAAGGGACTGTCTCAGCCCGGCTCGCGCCCGGCACCCCCGCTTCAGGGGACGGATTGTAGCGCAGCGGACCGGGCGCAGCGTTCGGCTCCGCGAAACGCAGGTTGGGCAGCGCTGCATCTGCCAACATCTGCCCGAGTTCAAGTTGGGCAGGCGAAGCGCTGCCCAACCTGCGCAACTGAAGTGCATCCAGAGCGGCGGCAAGCCACCGCCCCCAGATTCAGCGCAGTTCGCGTGCAAAAAAGGTCCACGCCAGCGCGGTCATGAAGGCACGTTGGGAATTGTTGGCGGCGCCGCCGTGACCGCCCTCGATGTTTTCGTAATAGAGAACGTCGTGGCCCTGCTGTTTCATCTTCGCCACCATCTTGCGCGCGTGACCGGGGTGAACGCGGTCGTCGCGGGTGGACGTGGTGAACAAGGTACGCGGGTATTTCACGTCCGCCTTGACGTTGTGGTAAGGCGAGAAAGTCTGGATGAACTGCCATTCCTTCGGGTCGTCCGGATTGCCGTACTCGCCCATCCACGAGGCGCCGGCCAGCAGCGTGTGGTAGCGCTGCATGTCGAGCAGCGGCACCTGGCAGACAATCGCGCCGAACAGGTCCGGATACTGCGTGAGCATGTTGCCCATCAGCAGACCGCCGTTGGAACCGCCCATGGTGCCCAGGTGCGGGGTCGATGTGACCTTGCGCGCGATCAGATCGCGCGCCACCGCTGCGAAGTCCTCATAAGCCTTGTTGCGATTGGCCTTGAGTGCGGCCTGGTGCCACTTCGGCCCGAACTCGCCGCCGCCGCGGATGTTGGCGAGCACATAAACGCCGCCCTTGTTGAGCCAGGCGTCGCCGATGTTGGCGGAATAGCTGGGCGTCATCGACACTTCGAAACCGCCGTAGCCATAGAGCACGGTCGGGTTCTTGCCGTTCAACTCGATGGCTTTGGCCGCCACCTGAAAATACGGAATGCGCGTGCCGTCGGCGCTGGTCGCTTCGTGCTGGCTGACCGCCAGCTTGCTCGAGTCGAAAAAGGCCGGCAGCGACTTCAGCAGCTCCGGCGCGCCCTTGCCCACTTCACCGTAGTGCAGACTGGTCGGCGTCAGGAAATCGGTGGCGGTGACGAAATAGGCGTCCGATTCGCGATCATCGACCGCGCCGACGCTGACCGAGCCGAACTCGGGCAGTCCCGGCAGCGCCTCGCGCGTCCATCCGTTCGCACCCGACGTCCACACGTAGACGCGGTTCTTCACGTTGTCGAGTTCGTTGACGATGATGTGGTTACGCGTCGGCGAGTAGCCGGCCAGCGACGATCGATCGGTCGGCGTGAACAACGGCGTCAGTTCGCGCTTGCCGGACATGAAGTCGTCGAGCCTGGTGACCAGCAGCGATCCGGCCGGCCAGGTCTTGCCGCCGACGGCCCAGTCATCGCGCAACTCAACCAACAGCCATTCGCGATGCAGGCTGGCGTTGGCACTGTCGGGCTTGTCGACCTTGACCTGTTTGCCGTCCTGCAACAGGTACATCTCGCTGCTGTAGAAGGTCATCGCGCGCATGATGCCCTGGCGCTCGAAGCCGGGCGTGGTGTCGGCAAAAGCGCCGTTCCACACGTCCTCGACCTTGCCTTCGTACACCGTTTCCGCTGCGGTCAGCGGCGTACCGCGCGTCCAGCGCTTGGCAATGCGCGGATAACCGGAGCTGGTCAGCGAGCCCGGGCCGAAGTCGGTGCCGACGAACAATGTGTCGGCGTCGATCCAGCTGGCACCGCTCTTGGCCTCTTCCAGCTTGAAGCCGCCCTCGACGAAGGACTTGGCTACGGTGTCGAACTCGCGGACCACGCTGGCGTCGGCTCCGCCGCGCGACAGCGACAGCAGGCACAGACGCGCCTCGGGCTCCAGGCAATCAGCGCCGGAGAACACCCAGTTCTCGTTTTCTTCCTTGGCCAGCGCGTCGACGTCGAGCACCGTTTCCCACGCGGGCTCGGCCTTGCGATACTCGTCCAGCGTGGTGCGGCGCCAGAGGCCACGCACATGCTCGGCGTCGCGCCAGAAGTTGTAGTAGTACTCACCCTGCTTGCCGACGTAAGCGATCTTCTCGTCGGAATCGAGTATCTCCAGCGTGCGCTTCTCGATGCGCTTGAAATCGCCCGAACGCGTCAGTTCATCGACGCTGTCGGCGTTCTGTTCGGCGGCCCAAGCTAGTGCCTTTTCGTCTTCGACCGCTTCGAGCCATTGGTTGGGATCGGTAGCGGCGGTATCGGCGTAGGCATTCATGGCGAGCATCAGGGGAATCATCAAAGACAACGGGCGCACGGCGCACCTCCCGGCAGAGTTGAGCCGCGCACCCTAATCGCACGTCGATGCGCTGTCCATGGGCCGGAGGTCTTGGAGGCGGTTGTTGGTTGTTGGTAGTGGTTGCTGGCTCAAGGGCCAGCTCTTGTGGGTCCAGACTTGTCTGGACGCCTTTCGCCTGATCACCCAGGAGCGTCCAGACAAGTCTGGACCCAGCGGAGCCACGGCATCAGCGTCCAGACAAGTCTGGACCCAGGAGGAGCAGACACCAGCCGCGTCGCAACGGGATGACCCGCATCAGACACAGCCTGTGCCATCCGCAGTAGCCTTGGCACTCCTGGCCACTGCTGCGAGGTCGCCGTGCGTTCATCCGCTCCCAGCGCAGTCCTGGCACTGCTGATCGCCGCGGCTCTCGGCGGATGCAGCGACCCGCCGGCCGACGGCTATCAGGGATATCTGGAGGCCGACTACGCCTATGTCGGCGCGCCGGTTGGCGGGCGTCTGGTGCAACTGCCGGTGCAACGCGGGGCAGCGGTCGAGGCGGGCGCACCGCTGTTCGCGCTGGATGGCGAGCTCGAGCGCCAGCAACTGGCCGAGGCCCAGGGGCGGCTGGCGCAGGCTCGGGCACAGCGGGCCGATCTTGACCTCGGCCGTCGGCCCGACGAGATCCGGGTGATCTCCGAACGTGTACGCGAGGCACGTTCGACCCTGGCCCTCGCCGACAAGGAACTCAAGCGCACGCGCGACCTGCAGCAGCGCGGACTGACCTCGAATGACGCCCTGGATCGTGCCGCAGCGGTGCAGGCGCAAGCGCAGGCGCGGCTGGCCTCGACGCTGGCCGAGCAGCGCAGCGCCGAACTCGCGGGTCGTCCGGACGCCATGGCGGCTGGCGACGCGGCAGTCGCCGCTGCGCAAGCGGTGGTGAACCAGGCGCAATGGCGGGTAGATCAAACCAAAGTGGATGCAATCGTTGCAGCGAGGGTCGAAGACACGCTGTATCAGGTCGGCGAGTGGGTGCCGGCGGGTGCGCCGGTCATCAAGTTGCTGCCGGCGCAAGGTCCGTTCGTGCGCTTTTTCGTGCCGCTGGCGGAGTTGTCGCAATGGGCGCCAGGCATCACCGTGAGCGTCGACTGCGACGGCTGCGAGGCCACGCAGACCGCACGCGTCGAGTTCATCGCCGCGGCCCCCGAATACACGCCACCGGTGATCTTCAGCGAGGCGCGCAACGAGGATCTGGTCTACCGGGTCGAGGCGCGCTTCGAAACCGCCTCATTGCTGGCACCGGGGTTGCCGGTGCGGGTGCGGCGGTGAGGGGGCGCATCAAGCAGGAACGGGGCTTCGGGCTGGGGCCTGCGGCGCGGGATCGGAACTCTCGGGCCAGCGCCAGGCACTTTGAAGCGGGGAACCCAATACCCACTCGTCCCCACATGGCCTCATCAATGCGCACCAGCCCCCAGCCCCCAGCCCCGCCTCTGCTTTTCCAGTGCACGGCCGCCGCACCATGACCGCCTACGCCATCGACGTCCGCGGCCTGAGCAAATCCTTCGGCGACAAGAAGGTGGTCGACGGCCTCGACCTGCGTGTCGAACGCGGCGCGATCTATGGGTTTCTCGGACCGAACGGTTCGGGCAAGACCACCACGATTCGCATGTTGTGCGGGTTGCTCACCGCCGATGCCGGAGAGGGCACCTGCCTCGGGCTCGATGTGCGTCGCGACAGCAACGTGATCAAGTCGCAGGTCGGTTACATGACGCAGAAGTTCACCTGGTGGGAAGACCTGACCATCGAGGAGAACCTGCGTTTCGCCGCGCGCATGCACGGGCTGGCGAATGCGCGCAGCGTGGTTGACGCGGCGCTCGAGCGACTCGGCCTGGCGCAGCGGCGCAGGCAACTTGCCGGCGAGTTGTCGGGCGGCTGGAAACAGCGCCTCGCCTTGGCGGCGTGCCTGCTGCATCAACCCCGGCTGTTGCTGCTGGACGAGCCCACCGCTGGCGTCGACCCCAAGGCGCGTCGCGAGTTCTGGGCGGAAATCCACGCGCTGGCGCGCGAGGGCCTGACCGTGCTGGTGTCGACGCATTACATGGACGAGGCCGAGCGCTGTCACCGACTGGCCTACATCGCTTTCGGCAAGCTGCTCGCCGAAGGCACGCCGCAGCAGATCCTCGATCAGGTCGGACTGTGCACCTTCGCCATCGATGGTGCGCCGGCCGTGGCGGTCGACGAAATCAGCCGATTGCCCGGCGTCGAGCAGGTGGTGCCGTTCGGCCTGCGTTTGCATGTGTCCGGCGTCGACGCGGCGACATTGTCGACGAGTGTTGCCGGATACACGCATCGGCACCAGTTGTCCTGGCAACCCGTCGATTCGTCGCTGGAAGACGCGTTCATCGCGTTGATGCGGGGTGGCAAGCCGTGAGCTTGCGCCAGGCTCTGCCGGAGGAGCGTCCGGACGTCCGGACCCACAAGAGCGCGGGCAGTTCGTGGGTCCGGACATGGTCTGGACGCTTTCCCCGCCCGTGCGCGGCATTGCAGCAGGAGCGGTGCCCATGAACCCGTTCTCCTGGCGCCGCCTGCTGGCAGTGCTGGCCAAGGAATTCATCCAGATGCGTCGCGATCGGCTGACCTTCGCGATGATGGTCGGCATTCCGATCATGCAGCTGTGCCTGTTCGGCTACGCGATCAACACCGATCCGAAGCACCTGCCGACGGCGATCGTCGCTGCCGAGTCCAGCGAGTTCACGCGACGACTGATCTCGGCAATGACGCTTTCGGACTACTTCGACATCGTTGCGACGCCGGCCTCGATCGATCACGGTCGCGAATTGATCGCGCGCGGCGACGTGCAATTCCTGCTGCGCATCCCGCCCGACTTCGCGCGCGATCTGGTACGCGGCGAGCGTCCGGCGCTGCTGGTCGAGATCGACGCCACCGATCCGGTCGCCAGCGGCAACGCGATGGCCGCGCTCGGGCCTTTGGTCGAGCAGTCGCTGGCCAGCGAGATCAAGGGCCCACTTGCCCACTTGAATCCGAAGCCAGGCTCGATCGACCTGCGCATCCAGCGTCGCTACAACCCGGAGGGACTGACCGCCTACAACATCGTGCCCGGCCTGATGGGCGTGATCCTGACAATGACGCTGATCATGATGACTGGCCTGGCCATTGCGCGCGAGCGCGAGCGTGGCACCTTCGAGAACCTGCTGGCGATGCCGGTCAGGCCGCTGGAAATCATGCTCGGCAAGCTGGTGCCCTACATCCTGGTCGCCTACGTCCAGGTCGGCGTGATCCTGGTCGCCGCGCACCTGCTGTTCGCAGTGCCGATCCTGGGTTCGCTGTGGCTGCTGCTCGGCTGCACCCTCGCCTTCATCGTCGCCAACCTGTCGGTCGGCCTGCTGTTCTCGACGCTGGCGAAGAACCAGATGCAGGCGATGCAGATGACGTTCTTCTTTTTCCTGCCGTCGATGCTGCTGTCCGGCTTCATGTTTCCCTTTCGCGGCATGCCTGGTTGGGCGCAGGCGATCGGCGAGCTGCTGCCGCTGACGCATTTCCTGCGCATCGTTCGCGGCATCTTGCTCAAGGTCAATGGCCCCGCCGATGTTTGGCCTAACCTGTGGCCGCTGCTGGCGTTCACGCTGGTGGTGGTGGCGTTCGGGGCAAAGAGGTTCAGGAAGACGCTGGACTGAGCTTGAGAGCAGTGAGTAGTGAATAGTGAGTGGTGATTAAGAGCCTGCAATGTCGCGCGGTTCGCTTCGTCATCACCGGAGGCCGCGCAAGTGCCGGTTTTTACTCACCACTCACTATTCACTACTCACCGCTCTTCGATGACCTCTGGCACTTTTGCCAATCGCCGCCAAATACGAGTCTTCGCGCTTGAGCATTCGAGCCGCGGACCGCTACCCTTGTCATCTTTCCTTTTCACATCGGGATGCTGAGAACGCGCCATGGCCGGAACCCTCAATTTCGAACGCGCTCGCTTCAATATGGTCGAGCAACAGGTACGCCCGTGGGAGGTGCTGGACCCACGTGTGCTGGACGTGCTCGGCGAAGTGAAGCGTGAGGACTTCGTGCCGCCGCGCCATCGCAAACTGGCGTTCGCTGACCTGTCGATTCCGCTCGACCACGGCGAGTTCATGATGAAGCCGGTGATCGAGGGTCGGTTGTTGCAGGCGCTGGAATTGAACGGCGACGAGGAAGTGCTGGAAATCGGTACCGGTAGCGGTTTTTTGACCGCCTGCCTGGCGCGACTGGCACGTCAGGTGGTGTCGATCGAGCGTCATGGCGATCTCGCCGAGCGCGCGCGCGGTCGCATCGGCGCCAGCGGCATCCGCAACGTCCAGGTCGCTGCGGAAGATGCGTTCGCCTGTAGCCCGAGCCAGACTTTCCACGCCATCGCCGTGACCGGTGCGGTTGCCACCGTTCCGGACAGTTTCCTGCGCTGGCTCAAGCCCGGTGGCCGCATGTTCATCATCAGCGGCCTGTCGCCGGCAATGAACGCGCAATTGCTGCTGCGGCATGGGCCTGATCAGGTCGAAGCGCGCAGCCTGTTCGAAACCGACCTGCCCTATCTGAAGGGCGCGGAACCCGCGTCCCGATTCGTTATCTGAAAAACTTTCCACGAGGATTACCATGCGTCGCCATCAATTGACCATTGCCCTGATCGCGGGCTTGACTGCCCTGAGCAGCGCGGCGCCCGCCGCCGATCTGGCCCAGATCTACGAGATGGCACGCGTCAGCGACCCGCAACTGGCCGCGGCCGAGTCGGCGATGCTCGCCGCCGGCGAAGGGGTCGTCCAGGCACGTTCGGCGTTGTTGCCGAACCTCAGCGGCAGTGCAAGCTACGGCAGCTCGAACAGCAACAGTTCATCGATCACGTCGATCCCGAATGAGGACGGAACCGTCAGCTTCGGCCGCGCCGACGGCGGCGGCGATACCAACACGCGCAGCTACCAGCTGCGGCTGACGCAGAGCATCTACAACCACTCCAACTACACGCGCTTGCGCGGCGCGCGCGCTGGCGAATCGCAGTTCGCCGCCAGTTACGATGCTGCGCTCGACAACCTCATCGTGCGGGTCGCCACGGCGTATTTCGAAGCGCTCACCGCGACCACCAACCTGAATGCGGTCAAGGCGGAGGAAACTGCGGTCAAGCGCCAACTGGAGCAAGCGGAACAACGCTTCGAAGTCGGCCTGTCGGCGATTACCGACGTCCACGAAGCGCAGGCGCGCTACGACGCCGCGCGCGCCGCCGCGATCCTCGCGCAGTTCCAGCTCGACGACGCTTTCGAGGCGCTCACCGAACTGACTGGCAAGCCGGTCAGCGATTTGCGACCGGTCGCGGAGAAACTGAACCTCAGCAGCCCGGTGCCGGATGATTCCGAGGCCTGGGTGAAGACCGCCGAGGCCGAAAGCCCGACGCTGGCGGTGCGCCGCTTCGCGCTGGAACAGGCGGAACAGGCGGTCGAGACGGCCAAGGCCGGCCACTTGCCGACGATCGCCGCTGACTATTCGTGGGTCGACCAGAACACATCCGGAGACCGTTTTTCGAACAACGTCTCGTTCCCCGCCGATGGCGATTTCCGCGACCATGGATTCGGCATCACGCTCAATGTGCCCATCTTCGAGGGCCTTGCCACGCAATCGCGCGTGCGCCAGGAAACGCACAACCGCGATGCCGCCGCCGACCAGTACGAACAGGAACAGCGCGCCATCGTGCGTGCCACGCGCAAGGCCTATCGGGCCGTCGCCGCCGGCATCACCGAAGTCGAGGCGCGCAGCCAGGCTCTGATCTCGGCACAGAGCGCGCTGGATGCCACGCAGGCCGGCTTCGAAGTCGGCACCCGCACCATCGTCGACGTGTTGATCAGCCAGCAAGTGTTGTTCCAGGCACAACGCGACTACGCGTCGTCGCGCCACAACTACCTGCTGAACTCGCTGCGCCTGAAGCAGGCGGCCGGCACCATTACCGTGGCCGACCTGCAGGCAGTCAACGCCGTGCTTCAGTAGGGGGAGCGTGCTCCGAGCGGGTTTATCCCGCGAAAGCGCTCGCGGAGTAAATCCGCTCCCACATGCAAATCAATGCCTTACGGCGTTTGGTGGGAGTCACGGTCGCCCCTGTCGGTGCGCTTGTTCGGGCATCGAACTGGCGGCGACCATGAGGACTGCTTTTTTATCCGCAAAGGACGCAAAGGACGCAAAGAAAGCCAAGAACCAGAGTGTTGATGTTCTGCTGGCTTTGTTTTCCTTTGCGTCCTTTGCGTCCTTTGCGGAAAAAGCTTTTCTTTCCGATACTTGCGTGATGTTTGGCGGAGTGTTCGCTTCGTCAGCAAGCCCGATCATCCGGGTCCTGCGGACCCACCTTCTCCCCGCGAACGGGGAGCGGGAACCGCCGCCGCGGGGAGAAGATCTCCCGCAGCCGCCAACACCTCCTCGATCGCCACCAAGGTGCGTGGCACCGCGCCGCGCTCGCGCTCCACTACCGTCAAAGCGGCGGCGCCCATCGCGGCCGCTCGCTTCGGGTCGCTGAGGATGCGCACCACCTGGCTGCCAAGCGTGGCGCCATTGGCCACGCGCACCGCGGCGTCCTCGGCGATCAATGTGTCGGTGATCTCCGCGAAGTTGAAGGTATGCGGCCCGATCAGGATCGGCTTGCTCAGCGCAGCGGGTTCCAGCACATTGTGCCCACCGATGCGATCGAGGCTGCCGCCGACGAAACAGGCGTCGGCGCAGGCATAGAACTTGAGCAACTCGCCCATGGTGTCGACCACGAAACACTGTGAATCGAGCGAGGCGATGTGGTCCTCGCTGCGGCAACTGGTGCGAAATCCATAGGAGCGACAAAGCGAGATCGCGGCGCGGAAGCGTTCCGGGTGGCGCGGCACCAGGATCAGCAAGGCGTCGGGGAAACGACCGAGAATGCGGGCGTGCGCCTGCAATACCGCAGCCTCCTCGCCTTCGTGGGTGCTGGCGGCGATCCACACCGGGCGCAGCGCGCCCCAGGTGGTGCGCCACTCGCGCGCGATCTCGTCGAGGCCGCCGGGCACCGCCATGTCGAACTTGATGTTGCCGACCACGCGCATGCGTTCGGGCGCTGCGCCCAGGCGCAGGAAGCGTTCGCCGTCGACCTGCGACTGTGCCGCCACCAGCGCCGCGCAACGCACGGCGTCGCCGACCAGCGAGATCGCCGGCCCGTAGCCCCTGAGGCTGCGTTCGGACAGTCGCGCGTTGGCGATGAAGATCGGAATGCCGCACGCGCTGCAGGCAAAATACAGGTTCGGCCAGATCTCGGTCTCCATGATCACGGCGATGCGCGGCTTCACACGCGCAAGGAAACGTTCGATGGCCGCCGGCAGGTCGTACGGAAGGTAGACGTGGAAGACGCGATCGCCGAACTGCTTGAGCACCCGATCAGAGCCCGTCGGCGTGATCGTGGTGACCACCAGCGGCTGGTCCGGATGCCGCTTCATCAGTTCCTGAATCAGCGGAATGGCGGCATTGAACTCACCCACCGAGACCGCGTGCACCCAGATCGACGAAGCGAAGCCGGGATCGCGAAACCAGCCGAAGCGCTCCGGCCAGCGCGAAAAATAGCCACGGTTGCGCAGCCCGCGAAATGCCAGGCGATACAGGATCACCGGCATCGCCAGGTACATCGCCAGCGTATAGAGGCGGCGCGAGAGTCGGCGCATGCGGGTTCGGGGCGGGTGGTGGCGCAGTATCGCGCAGTGCGGGGTGCGGGGGATGGCTCTTGAGGGTCAAGACTTGTCTGGACGCTTTTCGCGGCGAACCGGGAAGAGCGTCCGGACAAGTCCGGACCCACAGAAGCCAAGGCTCGCGCAGCACAGGCTCTGGTGGGTCCAGACTTGTCTGGACGCTTTTCGCCGGGAACCTCGAAGAGCGTCCGGATGAATCCCGACCCACAACAGCAAAGATCGGCACGAAGCAGGGCTCTGGTGGGTCCAGACTTGTCTGGACGCTTTTCGCCGACCGCCCCTAGACTGCTTCCCATGCGCAAGGTAAAAACAGCCGCCCGGCCACTGTGGCACCCGTACTCGTGGCCGAGCTGGATCGCGGTCGGCTTGTTGTGGCTGATCGCGCGGATTCCGCATCGATTGGCGTTGGCGCTGGGCGCCGCGGCTGGTCCGCTGGTGCTTGCGTTGATGCCACGTCGACGCCACATTCTCGAGCGCAACCTGGAACTTTGTTTTCCCGATTGGAGCGACACGCAGCGACGCGCCGTCGCGCGCGAAAACGCCCGCGAATCCGGGCGCATGCTGGTGGCTTTTGCCTGGGGCTGGTTCGGGTCGATCCGCCGAGTCGGCAGATTGCCCGTGGTTGTGGAGGGCATCGAACACATCGAATCCGCGCGCGCGTCGGGACGCGGTGTGTTGCTGGTCGGTGCGCATTTCAGTCATCTGGAACTGGCCGGTCGCTTGCTGTGCCGATTCACGCCGGTGGCTGGCATGTACCGCGAACACCATGACCCCGGCTTCGAATGGGCGATCCGGCGCGCGCGATTGCGCTATGCAAACGCCATGTTCCGCCGTGACGAAGTCCGCGCTGCAGTGCGCCACGTCAAGTCCGGCGGTACGCTCTGGTATGCACCGGATCAGGAGTACCGTCGCGGAGAACGAGTGTTTGCGCCGTTCTTCGGCATCCCGGCATCGACCATCACCGCCACCCACCAGTTGGCACGCCTGAGCGGCGCCGCGGTGATCGGTTTCGAACATCGTCGCGAGGCCGACGGCAGCTATCGGCTGCGCCTGCACCCGCCACTCGCCGGTTTCCCCAGCAACGACGCGCTGGCGGACACCACGCGCGTCAACGCGATGCTGGAACACATCGTGCGCCAGGCGCCTGAGCAGTATTTGTGGCTGCATGGGCGCTTCAAGACGCGGCCGACGCGGGAAGAAGCGTCGCTGTATGCCTAAAATCCAGGGTTTTCCCGGCTGATCGCCCCCCGATGACCACCACGCTGTCCGAATCCAATCTGCCAGGCCTGACCCGCGTGCATCGCGGCAAGGTCCGCGACGTTTACGCGCTGCCCGAACAGCGCCTGCTGATGGTCGCCACCGACCGCCTTTCTGCGTTCGATGTGATCCTGCCCGACCCGATTCCGGGCAAGGGCGAGATCCTCACCGAGATGTCTAACTTCTGGTTCGCGCTGACGGCGCCGACCTGCCCGAACCACCTGACCGGCATCGATCCCGCCAGCGTGCTGCCGCCGGGCACCGACGTGGCGCTGTATCAGCGCCGCAGCGTGGTTGCGCGGCGCTTGAAGCCGGTACCGGTGGAGGCGATCGCGCGCGGTTACCTCATCGGTTCCGGCTGGAAGGAATACCAGGCGCGCGGCAGCGTCTGCGGCATCGCGCTGCCCGCCGGCATCGAGATGGCGGGCGAGTTGCCCGAGCCGCTGTTCACGCCGTCGACCAAGGCTGCGGTTGGCGATCACGACGAGAACATCGGCTTCGACCGCGTGGTCGAACTGGTCGGTGCGGATCTGGCCGAACGGATGCGCGCGGCGACGCTGGCGCTGTACGCGCAGGCGCGGCGCCATGCGGCGACGCGCGGGATCATCATCGCCGACACCAAGTTCGAATTCGGTCTCGACGAAGACGGCACGCTGCGCGTCATGGATGAGATGCTCACCCCCGACTCCTCGCGCTTCTGGCCCGCCGCCGATTGGATGCCTGGCCGCAACCCTCCCTCCTTCGACAAACAGTACGTGCGCGACTATCTAGAATCGCTCGACTGGAACAAGACCGCGCCCGGGCCGGCAATTCCCGCGGAAATCATCGAGGGCACGCGGGCGAAGTATGCCGAGGCCTTGCGGTTGTTGACGGCGTGAGTCGAGGCCGGCACCTGTGGGAGCGGGTTTATCCCGCGACCTCTCGCTTTGCTCCCACAACACAGCAAGAGCTCGCGGGATAAACCCGCTCCCACAAACAGCATCCAGCCATGAGCCTTTCTCCCGATCGCCTTTCCGCCCTCGCCGCCTTCGCCCGCTCGCATCTCGGCGAACTCGACGAAGCGCCAACCGCCGCCTCCGCCGACGCCAGCTTTCGCAGTTACTGGCGCGTGCGTCAGGGCGTGCGCAGCTGGGTGGTGATGAACGCGCCGCCGGACAAGGAGGACGTCGGTCCGTTCATCGATATCGCCACCCGCCTGCGCGCGGCCGGACTCAACGCACCGGAGGTGATCGCCCAGGACCTGGAGCAGGGTTTCCTGCTGCTCAGCGATCTTGGCGTTCGTACCTACCTGCCCGAGCTCGACGAGGGCTCGGTCGAGGCGCTGTATGGCGATGCGCTCGACGCGCTGCAGACCATGCAGTCGCAGGTCGTTGTCTGCGGCCTGCCGGCCTACGACGCGGCGCGCCTGAGCGCCGAGATGGCGCTGTTTCCAACCTGGTTCCTGCAACGACACCTCGGCCGTGAGGCGAATCGCGCCGAGGCAGAGTTGATCGCGAGCTGCACGCAGCGACTGCTCGACAGCGCGGCCGAACAGCCGGTCGCCTTTGTCCATCGCGATTACCACTCGCGCAACCTGATGATCGTGCCCGGCGCCAATCCCGGGATCATCGACTTCCAGGATGCGGTGGTCGGCCCGGTCACCTACGACCTGGTCTCGCTGCTGAAGGACTGCTACATCCAGTGGCCACTGGCGCGTGTTCATGGCTGGGCCGAAGCCTACCGCCAACGACTGGTCGGGGCGGGCATGATCGAGGTCGGCCCGACTCGCTGGCGCCGCTGGTTCGACTGGATGGGCCTGCAGCGGCATCTCAAGGTGCTCGGCATCTTCGCGCGATTGAACTATCGCGACGGCAAGGCCGGGTACTTGAACGATCTGCCGCTGGTGCTCGATTACACGCTGGCGGTATGCGCGCGCTACGGTGAACTGGCGGCGTTCGGGGAATGGCTGGAGAGGATCACGCGTGACGTCGATCTGACCCGGCCAAGGGTTTGAGCTGCTTCCCCGGTGCGTGGGTTTTTGTCGGAGCTGGCTTTTGTGGGAGCTGGCTTTTGTGGGAGCTGGCTTTTGTGGGAGCTGGCTTTTGTGGGAGCTGGCTTTTGTGGGAGCGGGTTTATCCCGCGATCTGGCTGCCAAAAGCTCGCGGGATAAACCCGCTCCCACAAAAACCAGCTCCAACAGAAACAACGGCTACAGGAGCTTGCGGGCCAAGGCGAACGCAATCGCCGCCGCCACCAGCGACAGCAGCACATTGGCGAGCACGTAGACCACCGCGATGCGCTCCTGCCCGCGCAGCCACAGCCCGAGCGCATCGAGGCTGAAGGCCGAGAAGGTGGTCAGTCCGCCGAGGAACCCCACCAGCACCAGCGCATGCACGCTGGCCGTGTCGTGGCGCGCGCTGGCCCAGGCGAAGAAGGCGCCGGCGAGTGCGCAACCCACCATGTTTACGGTCAACGTCGCCCATGGCGCCGGCGCGCCGAGCAGGCGAACGATACCCTGCCCGACCCAGAAGCGCGTCAATGCACCTCCAGCTCCGCCGAGGGCGACCAGCAGACTGAGGGCGAGAAGGTTCATCGGGCGGGGCACCGGCAAAGCCGACGCGCACGCCCGCCCCTGGAGGGCCGCGCGCCTGCGCGGCCGCTGTGCAACGATTCGACGCCAGGCGCAGTGGCGCAGGCGCGCCGCCCTGCAAAGGCAAGGGCGTGCACCGCACTACCCGCTCCGCGCGCGCCGTAACCCTTGCCCCGCTTCATTTCCGCCCTCCCAAGGCTTCCCGGCGCCGCTGCCTGATCCACTCCAGTCGCTCCCTGATCTTGATCTCCAATCCGCGCTCGACCGGCTGGTACAGCACCTGCTCGCCGATTTCCTCGGGAAAACCGCGTTGATCGAAGGCGATGCCCTGGTCGGCCTCGTGGTCGTACTGGTAACCCTTGCCGTAGCCCAGGCCCTTCATCAGTTTGGTCGGCGCGTTGCGCAGTTCCAGCGGCACCGGAAGGCTGCCGCCCGACTCGACCAGCGCGCGCGCTGCCTTGTGCGCCATGTAGGCGGCGTTGCTCTTCGGCGCCACGGCCAGGTACAGCACCAGTTGCGCCAGCGCGACTTCACCCTCGGGCGAGCCGAGGCGCTCCCAGGTCTGCCAGGCGTCGATCGACATGGACAGCGCGCGCGGGTCGGCATTGCCGATGTCCTCGCTGGCGAAACGCGTCAGCCGCCGCGCGAGGTAGGTGGGATCGCAGCCGCCATCGAGCATGCGGCAAAACCAGTACAGCGCGGCGTCGGCATTGGAACTGCGCAGCGTCTTGTGCAGCGCCGAGATCTGATCGTAAAAGGCTTCGCCGCCCTTGTCGAAGCGCCGGAAGCTCTCGCTGACCACGCTGCGCAGCAATTCGAAAGTGATCTCGCCGCCGTCGTCGATCTGGTCGGCAGCGATGTCGAGCAGGGTCAGCGCGCGGCGCACATCGCCATCGGCAACTTCGGCGAGGCGCTCCAGCGCGGCCGGTTCGGCGCTGAGTGAGCGCGCCCCCAGGCCGCGCTCGCGATCGCCGAGCGCGCGCCGCAGGGCGGCCAACAATTCGTCGGCAGACACGGGCTTGAGCACATGCACGCGACAGCGCGACAGCAGCGCCGAATTGACCTCGAATGAGGGATTCTCGGTGGTGGCACCGATCAAGGTTATGGTGCCGTCCTCCACATGCGGCAGGAAGGCGTCCTGCTGCGCCTTGTTGAAACGGTGCACCTCGTCGACGAACAACACGCTGCGCTTGCCGAGATCGCGATTGGACTTCGCCGCTGCGACTGCAGCGCGCACCTCGGCGACGCCACCGAGCACCGCCGACATTGCCATGAACTCGGCCTCGCCGGCATGCGCGCACAAGCGCGCCAGCGTGGTCTTGCCGCAACCCGGCGGGCCCCACAGGATCATCGAATACGGCCGACCGGCTTCGAGCGCCTTGCGCAACGGCTTGCCCGGCGCCAGCAAATGCCCCTGGCCGACGATCTCGTCGAGCGTGCGCGGCCGCATGCGCTCGGCGAGCGGGGCGGAAGGCGCGGCGGGG
>ERZ761602.4892-NODE-4892-length-16472-cov-15.594262_pt1 | contig 16472 bp, 12 predicted proteins | sample MGYA00512165_ERZ761602 | MGnify/ENA primary metagenome ERZ761602 (study PRJEB28899, sample SAMN02445085) | bioreactor sludge metagenome | biome: EBPR sludge; isolation source: Thorneside wastewater treatment plant | place: Australia: Brisbane, Thorneside...
CCCGCCGGTCGCGCCGCGCAGCTCGTCGAGCGCGGTCCACAGCTCGCGCGCCGCGCGCGCCGGCAGGCCGCCGAGATGGATCTCGACGCGGTCGTAGCCCTGCGCCGACGCCGGCCGCTCGCGCGACGTGGCGATGAGGCGCCCGCGGCCGAGGTGGGCGCCCAGCTCGCCCATGAGCCACGCCTGCTCGGCCGCCGAGAGCAGGTGCAGGTCGTCGACGACGGCGAGCGCGCCGGCCTGATCGAGCGCGCCGGCGAGCGCGACCGCGCGCTCCTCGTCGGTGCGCAGCTCGGTGACCGCGCCGAGCGCGCGCCGCAGCTCGTCGAGGAGCGCGCTCAGCCCCGTCGCCGTCGCGCGCGCGTGCACGGCCGGCCCCTCCCACGCCGCCGCCGCCGCGTACGCGAGGCTCGACTTGCCCACCCCCGCCAGCCCGCACACGACCGCGACCGGCACGCGCGCGAGCCCCCGCTCGAGCTGCGCCAGCTCGCGCTCGCGCCCGACGAACACCGCCGGCGGCCGCGGCGGCGGCGGCGGCGGCGCAACGACGGCCGCCGGCGGCGTCTTCTTCGCCGCCGGTTTCTTCGCCGGTGCCGGCTTCGCCGCCGGTTTCTTCGCCGCCGCCTTCGGCTTCTCCGCCGCCTTGGGCGGCGCGACGCGCGCCGGCTTCTTCGCCGGCGCCTTGCGCGTCACCCGCTTCTTGGGACTGGCCACGTCGGCCGCAGCCTACCGCGGCCGGGCGCTCGCTGTCGAAGCGCGCCCCTTCGACTCGTCCTCGCTGGCGCTCGGCCTCGCTCCTAACGAACGGCAGGGCGAACGGAATGACCCGGCTTCGCCCCTGACGCCCGATACGCCCGAGGCACTCTTCCCTCTTCCCGAGGCCCGAGGCCCGACGCCCGAGGCCCGACGAGCTGACGTGTGAGCGCCCCCGGCGCTCACACATCCAGCTCGTCGATCTCGTGGGCGTTGTCGGTGATGAGCTTGAAGCGGGCGGCGACGTCCTTGCCCATGAGCTCGGAGATGACGTTGTCGGTGGCGAGCTCCTCGCCCGGCGGCACGCGCACGCGCAGGGCGGCGCGCGTCTTGGGCTCGAGCGTCGTCATCTTCAAGGTCTCCGGGTTCATCTCGCCGAGGCCCTTGAACCGCGTGATGCTCGGCCGGGCGTTGCCCTTCTGGTGCTGCTTGATGAGCCGCTCCTTGTGGAGGTCGTCGAGCGCCCAGTAGGTCTCCTTGCCGAGATCGATGCGGTACAGCGGCGGCTGCGCCAGGTAGATGTGGCCCGCGTCGATCAGCTTCTTCATGTGGCGGAAGAAGAAGGTGAGGAGCAACGTCGAGATGTGGTGGCCGTCGGCGTCGGCGTCCATCAGGAGGAAGATCTTGCCGTAGCGCAGCTTGCCGAGGTCGAGCTGGTCGCCCATGCCACAGCCGAGGGCGCTGACGATGTCCTGGAGCTCCTTGTTCGACAGGAGCTTCTGGGTGTTCGCCTGCTCGGCGTTCAGCACCTTGCCGCGCAACGGCAGGATCGCCTGCGTGCGCCGGTCGCGGCCCTGCTTGGCCGAGCCGCCGGCGGAGTCACCCTCGACGATGAACAGCTCGCTCTCCTCGGGGTCCGTCGACGCGCAGTCGGCGAGCTTGCCCGGCAGGTTGAGCCGGTGCGAGACCGCGCTCTTGCGCGTCACCTGCTGCGCCGCCGCGCGCGAGGCCTCGCGCGCCCGCGCCGCGATGATGGCGCGCGCGACCACCGCCTGCGCCCAGTTGGGGTTGCCGTTCAGGTAGTTCTCGAGCGCCGGCCGCACCAGCGCCTCGACCTGGGCCGCGACCTCGGGGTTGTTGAGCCGGTTCTTGGTCTGGCTCTGGAACTGCGGGTCGTGCACGTACGTCGACAGGATCGCGACCACGCCCTCGCGGATGTCCTCGGCCGTGAGCGTCACGCCCTTGGGATCCAGGTTGTGGGTCGAGATGTAGTTGCGCACCGCCTTCAGGACGGCGTCGCGCAGGCCCTTGTCGTGGGTGCCGCCGTCGGGCGTCGGCACGCTGTTGACGTGGCTCTTGATGAGCTCGTCGGTCGCCTCGGTCCACGCCAGCGCCAGCTCGACGCCCAGCTTGGCGTCGTCGTCGCGCTTCTCGAGGTAGAAGACCGCGCCGCCCTGCGGCACCTGCGCCTTGCCCCGCTGGGTGATGAGCGTGGGCAGCCACTCGGCGATGCCCTTCTCGTGGTGGTACCGGTGCGTCACCGGCCCGCCCTCGGCGGTCTCGTCGATGAAGATCATCTCGAGGCCGTGGTGCAGGTAGCTCTTGGTCTCGAGCCGCTCGGCGATGAGCTCGGGATCGAACGCGAGCTTGCCGCCGAAGACCTCGTCGTCGGGGCGGAACTTCACCAGCGTGCCCGAGCCGCGCGCGTTGCCCAGCGTCTTGAACCTGGACGTGACCTCGCCGCGCGCGAACTTCATCTCGTGGCGCTCGCCGTCGCGCTTCACCTGCACGACCAGCTCCGCCGACAGCGCGTTCACCACCGCCGAGCCGACGCCGTGCAGACCGCCCGACACGGCGTAGCTCTTGCCGCGGTCGAACTTGCCGCCCGAGTGCAGCGTGCTGAAGACCACCTCGAGCGCGGTCTTCTTGAACTTGGGCATCATGTCGACGGGGATGCCGCGGCCGTTGTCCTCGACCGTCGCGCTCTTGCCGTCCTTGTGGAGCGTGACCTCCACCTTGGTGGCGTGGCCGTTGATCGCCTCGTCGATCGAGTTGTCGACCAGCTCCCAGAGCAGGTGGTGGTAGCCGTCCTTGCCGGTGCCGCCGATGTACATGCCGGGGCGCTTGCGCACCGGCTCGAGGCCCTCGAGGACCTGGATCTCGTTGCCCGAGTACTTCTTGGCCGAGGCCATGGCTACTTGCCCTCCGTCGACGGCGCCGGCGTGCCCAGCGACGGGATCGTCACCGGCGGCTTCGGCACCGAGAAGGTCGTGCGCTTCTGGAGCTGGTGGCCCTTGCCGCCGCGCGAGGTCAGCTCCTTGACCAGCGCGGTCTGCGTGAAGTCCTTGCCCGCGGCGTTCTCGAGCCGCAGGACCGTGCCCTTCTCGCCGGCGACGAACCCGATCACGTGGTCGTCGTCGGCGGTCTTGACCACGGTGACGCCGCGGCCCGGGCCCTCGAGCCTGGAGATCTCCTCGGCCTTGCACTGGAGCACGTGGCCCTTGTGCGTCGCCGCGATCACGAAGTCGGTGTCCTTCACGCCGACGACGCCGATGATCTCGTCGCCCTCGCTCGGCTTGGCGAAGCGCCGGCCGGCCTTGGTCGTGACCTCGGTGTGGCCGGCCGTCGCGAAGCGCAGGCCGTACCCGTTCTTGCTCACCGCCAGCATCGTCTCCGGCACGACCAGGCGTGGATCGAGCGACATCGCCGCCACGATCCGCTCGCCGTCGCCGAACTTGAAGTACTTCTGCGCCGGGTCGCCGTAGCCGGTGGTCGCCGCGATGTCGTTGATCTTCACGACGTACGCCGAGCCGCGGCTGGTGAAGAAGATGACCTTCTCCTTGGTCGAGCCGGGCAGGACCGCCATGACCTCGTCGCCCTCGCGCGTGCGCGTCGACGTCGGGTCCTTGAGCTCGCGCACGCGCTTGATCCAGCCGTCGCGCGTGACGACCACGTTGGCGTCCTCGTCGATGATGAACGCGTCCTCGCTGACCTCGATCTCCTCGGCGGTCGCGCCGGTCTTGGTCCTGCGCTTGCTGCCGTGGGCGGTCTTGATCTCCTCGAGATCGCCCTTCACCACGTCCCAGAGCTTGGCCTCGCTCTTCAGGATGGCGCGGATCTTCTTGGCCTGCGCCTCCTTCTCGGCCAGCTCCTCGCGGATGATCTTGATCTCCAGCTTGGCCAGCTTGTAGAGCTTGAGCTCGAGGATCGCGTCGACCTGGATCTCGTCGAGGCCGAAGCGCTTCATCAGCTTCTGCGCGGCGTCGGCCTTGCCGTCCGAGGCGCGGATGATCTTGATGGTCTCGTCGAGCGCATCGAAGATCTTGGCGAAGCCCTCGAGGATGTGGATGCGCCGCTCGAGCTGGCGCAGCTCGTGCCGGAAGCGCCGGCGCGTGACCCGCATGCGGAAGTCGAGGAAGTGCTGCAGCACGTCCTTCAGGCCCATGCGCTGCGGCTGCGCCGGCGGCTCGGGGTTGGCGAGGCCGTCGTCGTTGCCGTCGCCGCCGCCGTCGCTCGCGCCCTCGTCCTCCTCGTCGTCGCCGTTGGCCGGGACCAGCGCGGTGATGTTGAGGTTGAAGTTCTGCTGCAGCGGCGTGTGCTTGTAGAGGTACGCCATCACCACCGTCGGGTCGGCCTCGCGCTTGATCTCGAGCACGATGCGGACGTCGGTGGTGGACTCGTCGCGGACGTCGAGGAGGAAGGGCAGCTTCCTCGACAGGATCACCTCGGCGATCTTCTCGACCAGGGACGCCTTGGTCATCGCCCACGGGATCGACGTGATGACGATGTCGGTCCCGCCCCGCTTCTTCTCCTCGAGCTTGTACTCGCCGCGGACGCGGATCGCGCCCTGGCCGGCGTCGTAGATCTCGCGCAGCTCGGGCTTGGAGTTGAGGATCTGGCCGCCGGTCGGGAAGTCCGGGCCCTGCACGAACTTCATGAGGTTCGTGGTCGTGAGACTCCGGTCGCCGATGAGCGCGATCGCCGCGTCGACCACCTCGCCCAGGTTGTGGGGCGGGATGTTGGTCGCCATGCCGACCGCGATGCCGGTCGAGCCGTTGACGAGCAGGTTGGGGAAGCGGGCGGGCAGGACCTGCGGCTCGACGGTGGTGCCGTCGTAGTTCGACCGCATCGGCACGGTCTTCTGATCGAGCTCGCGCAGGAGGTCCATCGCCGGCGGCGCGAGGCGGCACTCGGTGTAGCGGTAGGCCGCCGCCTCGTCGCCGTCGAGCGAGCCGAAGTTGCCGGAGCCGTCGACCAGCGGCAGGCGCAGCGTGAAGTCCTGCGCCATGCGCACCATCGCGTCGTAGACCGAGGAGTCGCCGTGGGGGTGGTACTTACCGAGGACGGAACCGACGACCTTCGCCGACTTGCGGTGCTTGGCCTCGGGGCGGAGATGCTCCTCGTAGAGCATCGCGTAGAGGATGCGGCGCTGCACCGGCTTCAGGCCGTCGCGCACGTCGGGGAGCGCGCGGGCCGTGATGACCGACAGCGCGTAGTTGAGGTAGCGGCGCCGGGCCTCCGCCGCGAGCGCGGTGTCGTCCTCGCCGCCGCCTCCGCCGCCACCATAGATGTTGGTGGGAGGCGCGCCGGCGTCACCGCCGCCGCTGCCCCCCTTCGTCTTCGCTTTGCGCCCTTCTCTGGGCGCGACTGTCGCTTTCTTCTTGGCCATGATGCTGCCGGTCGAAGGAACGGCGACCTTACTCGGCTCGCCGAAAAGGTCTAGCTGGTCGGGATCGGTAACGGGTTCCACGGCTCCTCCTCGGGTCCCCGAAGGGCGGCGTATCACGCCACGCTGACGCTCTCCGGCTATTGCCCGTGATGAAACGGTTTTTGCCCCGCGCCGGGGTGACGTGGTACAGGGGGATTTCCGGCCCATGGTCGACAGACGACATCGAGCGCGCAAGAAATCCACCCTCGAGATGGGTGGAAAGGCGCCCGCGAAGAGCGGGACGTTGCGGCTCTTCGTCCTGCTCGCGGTGATGGTGCTGGTGAATCTGTACGTGTTCGTCTGGCGCGACGGCACGTCGATCGGCGACATCCGTCAGAAGGCCAAGGACGCCGAGATCGGTCAGGTCGGGCTCGCCGGCGGTCCGGGCGCCGGCGCGAAGTCGCCCGACGGCGGCGCGCCGGTGACGAGCGCCGGCGGCGCGGCCGACAGCGCGCCCGACGCCGGCGGCCTCTTCGAGGGCGCCGTCGGCAAGAACGAGAGCTTCGGCAAGATCCTGCGCAGCAAGGTCGGCCTGGCCGCCGGACCCGCCGACGAGCTCATCCGCGCGGTCGGCCCGGTGTTCGACTTCCGCGGCCTGCGCCCGGGGCAGGCGTGGAAGGTCGTCGTCGACGACGCCGGCAAGGTCGACTCCTTCGAGCTCGTGGTGTCGCGCACGCTCACGATCCGCGCCGCGCGCGACGAGGCGACGGGTGAGCTCGTCGCGACCAAGGACGAGGCGGCGACCCGCATCGAGGTGAAGGAGGTCGGTGGCCGCATCGACAGCTCGCTCTACGCGGCGGTGAAGGACGCGGGCGCCGACACCGGCCTGGTCAGCTTCTTCGTCGACGTGTTCGCGTACGACCTCGACTTCTACAACGACACCCACGACGGCGACACGTTCAAGGTGATCGTCGAGGCCGAGTACAAGGACGCCGAGCTCCTCCGCTACCGCCGCATCCTCGCCGCCGAGTACGCCGGCAAGGCCGGCACGTTCCGGGCGCTGTACTGGGAGCCGCCCAGGGGCAAGGGTCGCTACTACGACAGCACCGGGCAGTCGGTCGAGAAGAGCATGCTGAAGACGCCGCTCAAGTTCGCGCGTGTCTCGAGCGGCTTCAACCCGCGGCGCATGCACCCGGTCCTGCACACGGTGCGCGGCCACTTCGGCACCGACTTCGCGGCGCCGACGGGCACGCCGGTGTGGGCCGCCGCCGACGGCGTCATCACCGGCCGCGCCTACTCCGGCGGCGCCGGCAACATGGTGACGCTTCGCCACGACAACGGCCTCGTGACGCTCTACATGCACCTCTCGAAGTTCGCGGCCGGGCAGAAGGTGGGGCAGCGCGTCTCGGCCAAGACCGTCATCGGCTACGTCGGCACGACCGGCCTCTCGACCGGGCCCCACCTCCACTTCGGCGTGAAGAAGAACGGCGTCTACGTCGACTTCCACAAGCTCGCGCCCGCGCGCGCCGCCGGCGTCTCGAAGAAGGACATGCCCGCCTTCAAGGCGAGCATCCAGCCCGTCCTCGATCGCCTCGCCGCGATCCCGACGACGCCCGCCGGCGGCCTGCCGCTCGAAGCCGTCGCCGCGCCCTAGGCGCTCGGTCGGCCGAACACGACCCTGGCCGGCATGAAGCCGAGCCACGGCCAGAGCTCGGACGGCAGCGTGTCGATCGTCCCGACGATGTCGCGGCGCTCGCCGATGCGGACGCGCTGCGTGCGCGAGCGCGGCAGGTACTCGGTCCCGAACCAGGCGTAGGCCATGACCTCGCCGTCGTCGCCGGTCACGAACACCATCGTGCCGAAGCCGAAGCCGCCATCGCCGTTCATCTCCCGCGTGTCGTCCTGGTGCGGCAGGCGCGTGGCGTCGACGATGCGGATCGCGTACGCGCCGGGCCAGCCGGGCACCTGGTGCGCGGGCCCGACCGCGAAGCCGACGTGGCCCGTGATCTTCGACGTCGAGACGGGCGAGCGGAGCCAGGCGAAGGTGTCACCCGCCTGCACCTCGCGCACGGGGATGCGCCGCCAGCCCTTGCGCGCGCGCTCGGTCGGGGCGCGGGCGATGGCGTGGAAGAAGTCGCGCGCGACGGGCCGCGTGCCGGCGACGGCGCGGCGGGCCCGCGGCGCCGAGCGCTGCAGCACCCAGGCGGCCATGCCGGAGCAGTCCCAGGCGTAGTGCCCGTCCCGCGGGCGGACGACGGTGCGGGCCTGGTACTTCGTGGTCCGCAGGTCCGTGCGAACCGCCCCCAGCAGCTCGATCAGCTTGCCTCCGGCGGGGGTCGCCGCGTCCACGCGGCTCATCGTCTCCTCGGCGAGCGGGATCGCGGTGGCCTCCTCGGCCCTGGCGCGCGGCGGGCCCAGGCAGGCCGCGGCCAGCCCCACGGCGACGATCACCGTACGCATGCCCACAGCTCTGGGATGACATCGTGACCTTCGGCGCGCAAGGCACGAGATCGGTTGCCGAGGAGGGCGTTACCGCGCATCCTTCCAGAAGGCTCGTCGCCCGGAGGCATTCTTGGTCAAGCTGGTCCTGGGTCTTCTGAAAGGTGTCCTCCTGGGTGGAGCCATCGGCTACGGCGCGTACGCCGCCGGGCTCGACGGTGGGCTCCTCTGGCCGGTGTACGGCATCGTCGGCGCGTTCGTCGGTCTCGTCGCGGGCAAGCCGCTGTGGAAGCTCATCACCGACAAGAACGCGACGTCCTGGGTGAGCGTGCTCAAGGCGATCTTCGGTTTCGGCGTCGGCTGCGGGCTCTACGCGCTGGTGGCCAAGGTGTGGGGCGGCTTCGAGCTGACGCTCGACTTCCTCGAGGCCAGGCCGCGGCTCGTCCAGCACTGGCAGCCGGTGTTCGGTGCGGCGGTCGGCGGCTTCCTGGGCGCCTTCTTCGAGATCGACGACGCTATCGGCGGTGACGACGGAACCAGAGGGCGAGGCGCGGGTTCTGCCCCCGCCGCCAAAGGAAGCCGTCCAGCACGTAGTGAGTGAGCTGCGGGACGGCGAGGAGCGGCACCAGGAAGGTGTGCGCGTCGTCGAGCCCGAGGTCCCCGCCGAAGAGGTGCGGGCGGTCGTGCCAGATGGCGCGATCCCACAGTAGCTCCTCGAGGTACGCGACCGCCCACAGCGTCGCGGCGAAGACGAACACACCGCGGGCGAGGAGGCGCGCGCCGGGGCCTGCGGCGGTCGCCGGATCGGCCTGGGCGATGGCGCGGCCGTAGACGAAGACGAGCGCGGCGTACGGCACGCCGTGGATGAGCACGTTGGTGACGGTGAAGGTGAGATCGCCGTCGGTGGCGACGATGCCGGTGTACCAGCACGCGACCGTGGTCGCGACGACGAGGTGCTTGCCCCACGACGGCGCGCGCGTGCGCGCCTGCACGACGGCGCGGGCGACGTACGCGACGAGGATGGCGACGTAGAGCGCGCCGCCGATCGACGCGACCAGCTCGGGCACGCCGGTGGCGAAGTCGCCGGGGCGAAACCAGGCGAACGAGCGCTCGGGCGCGGCATGCCACCAGAGGAGCGGGTAGAGCGTCGCGGCGTAGATGGCGGCGCCGTCGATGATCGCGCCGGCGCGGTCGCGCTCGTCGTTGCGCGCGCGGTAGAGCGCGACCCAGCCGTACTGCTGGCGGACGAAGTGGAAGACGGCGACGTAGGCGAGGACGCGCCAGAAGAGCGCGGCTCCACCGGCGGCGTGGAGCGTGACGCCGGCGGCGTAGCCGGCGAGGGGCACGGCGGCGTAGAGCCGCGGGCGGCGGCGGAGCTCGACGGGATCGAGGTAGGTGACGAACGCGGTCGACCAGACGTGCGCGACGTCCACCATGAGCACGAGGACGATCCACGCGCTGTCGGGCGTCTCGCGCGGGAGGTCGAGGGCGGGCGCGAGCGCGACGACGGCGAGCGCGACGAGCGCGGGCAGGAGGAAGACCGCGAGGTCGAGGCGCGGCGAGAAGAGCCACCGGTCACCCCGAGCGAGGGCCGAAGGCCCGCCCTTCGACTCACCGCTGCGCGGCTCGCTCAGGGCGAACGGGTTCACGGGTTCCCTCCGCTTCCGACGCCGTCACCGACGCCGTCTCGGTCTCGGTCTCGGACCCGGTCTCGGTCTCGGTCTCGGACCCGGTCTCGGTCTCGGTCTCGGTCTCGGTCTCCGTCTGCGTCTGCGTCTGCGTCTGCGTCTGCGTCTGCGTCTGCGTCTGCGTCCGCGCCCGCGCGCACGCCGAGGGCGGCGATCACCTCGTCGGCCGCCCGCACGCCCTGGTCGAGCGCCTCCTCGAAGAGCGCGACGCCCGACAGCTCCGAGACCGCGAAGTGGATCGGCCCGAGCGGCGCGCGCGCCGCGGCGAGCGCGGGATCGAAGACGGCGCCGACGCGCGGGCGCGGCATGCCGTGGCCCCAGTAGGCGACGTCGATCCGCGTCGCGCGGGCGCGGAGGTCGGGGTGGGCGCGGGCGAGGTCCGCGAGCGCGGCCTCCGCCCAGTCCTCGCGCGACGCGGTGTCGAGCTCCCTGCGCGCCGTCGCGCCGTCGCCGGTGAACGGGTAGTACCAGGTGAACACGGTCGGCCCGTGCTCGCGGCCGCGCTGGTGCGTCGCGACGACGTAGCCGAGCGACGCGCTGTCGTAGAGGACGTTGTCCCAGGCCAGCGGCGCGTCGCCGTGGTGCGCGCGCGGTCGCGCGTCGAGGTGGAGGTTGGCGACGGCCCACGCGCCGCGGTCGAGCGCGGGGATGGCGCGGGCGCCGGCGCGCAGCGGCGCGACGACCTTGCGGGCGACGAAGCCCGGGATGGCGACGATCGCGCGGCGGGCGCGGAAGCCGCGCACGCCGTCGGGGGTGTGGGCGACGACCTCGACGTCGTGTCCGGACTGCCGGACGTCGGCGACCGCATGATCGACGAGCACGCGCGCGCCGAGCTTGCCGGCGAGGTGCGCGACGACGGCGCCGTTGCCCGCGGGCCAGGTGACGACCGGCTGGTGCTCGGCGCCCGGGCGCGCGAGGCGTGACGCGAAGTAGGCGAGGCCAGCCCACGCGCTGGTGTCGGCGGCGAGCAGCCCGAAGTCGTCGCGGCAGGCGTAGTCGCAGAGCCAGCGCAGGCGCGGCGAGCCGAGGCCGCGCTCGTCGAGCCACGCCGCGAACGACAGGCGGTCGAGCGCCGTCACCTCGGCGTCGTCGGAGCCGGCCGACGCCGGGAGCGCGAACGCGCGGCGCCCGCGGCCGTCGCGCCACGCGACCCAGCGATCGACCTCGGCGCGGAAGCGGGCGAGCTGCGCGCGATCGTCGCGGCTGGCGCCGGCGTGGAGGTACTGGCCCTCGTACCAGCGCCCGAGGTGGAAGACGCGCTCCTCGAGCTCGCGCACGCGCAGGTCCTCGGCCGCCACCGGCTCGCCGTGGTCGTCCGTGCCGTCGAGCGCGCCCATCTCCTCGAGCAGCGCGATCATCGACGTCTGGTGCCGGAGCGGGCTGACGACGTAGTGCGCGCCCCACGGATACGGCGTCACCGCCGACGCGCCCGCCTGCGCGGTGCCACCCACGACCCGATCGAGCTCGAGCACGACCACGTCCTTCACGCCCGCCCGATCGAGCCACCACGCGGCGCACAGCCCCGCGACGCCGCCGCCGATGACGACCACCTCCGCCGTCCGCCACGCAGCGTCCGGAACCCGGACACCCTCGCCGCCGAGGTCGCGGATCCGGTGCCCCGCGGCCTTGCCCGGCGTGAGCAGCTCGCCATCGGGCGTCCGCCCTCGCCGGCTCCCACGACATGACCCGGCGGCCGCCGCCCCGAGCAGCATCGTGATGAAGTCCCGTCGCGACGTCACGGCCTCACTGCCACCGGCGCCACTCCGATTCGTAGTAGCGCACCAGCATCTGGTTATCGAGCTGGTTCACCTCGACGTCGACCTCGGCCATGTCGGCGGGGAAGCGGAACATCGCGGCCATGGCCTCGGCGTCGAGGAAGCGGCGGGCCACGTTGGGCGGCGTCGTCGGCGGCGTGAACGGCTGCTTCTTCGCCAGCGCGAAACCCCAGACCCCGAACGACGGCACGGCGACGTGGTACGGCGCCACCGTGAAGCCGGCCGAGCGCATCGTGCGCACGATGCACCAGAACGACTTGCGGGCGAAGAGCGGCGACGTCGCCTGCACCGCGACCGCGCCGTCGGGCGCGAGCCGCGCCGCGAGCTGCTGGTAGAAGCTGCGCGTGTAGAGCTTGCCCAGGCCGAAGCTGTTGGGATCCGGGAAGTCGATGATGACGACGTCCCAGCCGCCGGGCGCGGTGCGCATCCACACCATCGCGTCGTCGTTCACGATCGTGACCCTCGGATCGGCGAGGGCCTGACGGTTGAGCTGCGCCAGCGGCGCGAAGCGGCGCGCCAGGTCGGTCATCGCCGGATCGAGATCGACCAGCGTCACCGCCTCCACCGACGGGTGCGCGAGCACCTCGCGGGCGGCGAGCCCGTCGCCGCCGCCGAGGATGAGCACCTTGTGCGGCGGGCGGCCGGCGTCAGCGGCCGCGACCATCGCCGGGTGCACCAGCGACTCGTGGTAGCGGTACTCGTCGGCCGACGCGAACTGCAGGTTGCCGTTCAGGAAGAGCTGGAAGCCGGACCCGCTGCGGGTCACGACGATGCGCTGGTAGGGCGAGGTCTTGGCGTAGACGATCTCGTCGGAGTAGAGGCGCTCCTCCGACCAGCGCGTGAGCCGGGACGAGAACAGGAGCCCCACGGTGAGCAGCGCGACCACGGCCACGGCGCGGAGGCGCACGGGCGTGACCTTGCCGATCTGGTCGGCCAGGAGCCACGTGCCCCACAGCCCGACCAGCGCGTTGCACAGGCCGATCACGAGCGACGTGCGCAGGAGGCCGAGCTCGGGGACGAAGAGGAGCGGGAAGAGCAAGGACGCGAGCAGCGCGCCGGCGTAGTCGAGCGAGAGCACGCGCGAGACCAGGTCCTTGAACGCGACCTCGCCCTGGAGGATGCGCATGAGCAGCGGCAGCTCGAGCCCGACCAGCGCGCCGATCACGAACACGAAGCCGAGCAGCACCACCTGGAAGCGCTGCACCTCGGCGAACGCGAGGAACAGGATCGGCGCCGAAAGGCCGCCGACCAGCGCCACCGCCAGCTCGACGTCGACGAAGCGGGTGGCGAGGTTGCCCTCGATGTGCCGCGACACCCACGCGCCGACGCCCATCGCCGACAGGTAGAGCCCGATCACCAGCGAGAACTGCATGACCGAGTCGCCGAGCAGGTAGCTGCCCATCGTCGCGGCGAGCAGCTCGTAGACCAGGCCGCACGTCGCCACCACCACCACGTTGACGTAGAGGAGCGTCGCCGGGGGCGGCCGTCGGGGGCGCTCCGCCATCGCGGTCAACCCGAGATCGCGGCGGAGATGATGAGCGCGAGCCCGATCAGCACCCCGGCGACGATGACGCCGAGCGCGACGTTCTGGTCCTCCTCGATCTCCTTGTGGAAGGAGAACGGGGCGACCTTGGCCATGAGCCAGAACGCCGCGGCGAACACGATCACGCCGACGCCCGCGAAGGCGGCCGACGACACCAGGGCATCTCCGAGCTGATCGATCTTCATCACTTTCCTCCGTGATAGCCGCCGTACCAGAAGTGGTAGGAGCGATAGCCGCCCGGCGAGCTGCGCACGCTGCCGGGCACCGTGTCGCGCGTGCTGCTCTTGAAGTCCCAGCCGAGCAGGCCGGCCACGAGGTACACGGCGAGCGCCGCGCCGGCGAGGCCGACGTAGAGCTTCACCAGCCACGACATCCCGGTGCGCGGCACCGGCGGACGATCGGGCGCGGGCGGCTCGACCGGCGTGGCGGGCGTGGCGGGCTCGGCCATGGCTAGTCGTCCCCTCCGCCGGCGAGCCCGGCAGGCGCGTGATCGCTCTCCGACCAGCGCCGGCGCTCGAAGCTCCAGCGCCACACCGCGAGGAGCAGGCCGGGCACGCCGAAGGCGATGAGCGCGTAGAGCGCGTGCCGCCAGCGGAAGACGTCCTGGCGGATGCGCACGTGGACCGAGTCGCGCAGCCCGAGCATCGGCTGCTGCACCTCGAGGCGGAGCAGGTAGCGGCCGGGATCGACCGCGGGCAGGACGTGCGTCGTCGACGGGCTGCCCTCGCTCCAGTACTCGCCGCCCTCGACGCCCGTGTAGTACGAGACCTCCTTCTCGAACGCCTCGACCGCGCCGGTCTTCTCGTTGACCAGGAACGCGGCGATGAAGGCCCACGAGTCGTTCACGTCGATGCGCAGCCTGACCTCGACGTTCTCGTGGCGGACGAGCTCGAACGGCTCGGAGAACACGACCAGCGGCACGGTGCTGGTGCCGAGCAGCTCGGGGGGCACCGCCTCGACGGGCGGCGCCTCGAGCGCGAGCCGCGTGTCGAGCACGACGCGCTTGTCGGCCGTGCCCAGGCGCGTGCACGTGATGCCGAGGAACGCGAGCGCGAGGACGGCGAACGCGCGGGTGGCGTGGCGGTGCTTGAAGGGCTGGTTGGGGGCGACGCCGTAGGTCTGGGGCAAGGTCGTGGTGAGGCCGAAGGCCTGGCGGATCTCGGCGGTCGTCTTGTAGACGCCGAGCGACCAGTTGATCTCGTCGCTGGTGGTCTCGCGCGAGAGCGCGGCCGGCGGCGCGACGTACTCGGCGGCGTCGACGCGCTCGCCGACGCGCACGCGCCAGTACATCTCGCCCCACACCTCGGTGACCTCGACCGCGGTCATCTCGAAGACGCGGAACCTGGTGCCCGCGTAGGTCGGGGTCTGGTGGTAGTCGAGCTGCACGGCCCCGGGCGGCAGCGTGGTGACGAAGCTCCAGTGCCCGTTGGCCTCGACCAGCCAGCGGAAGCCGACGGTGGGCTCGTAGAGCAGGTGCTCCTCCCAGAGGAAGAGCTCGCCGTCGGGGTAGCGGGCCTCGCGCTGCAGGCGGCCGATGAGCGTGTAGGTGACGCCGTCGAACGTGCCCTTCGAGCCGAGCGGGATCGTGCCCTGCTGACCGGGCGCCTGGGTGAGCGTCTCGATGATCGCGAGCGGGCCCTCGCAGTCGAGCAACGTCGCGCAGTGCACACACACGATGCGCATCGTGCGATCGGGGGCGCGCAGCTCGATGGGCGCGCCGCAGTTGGGGCAGGCGAGGCGGCCGGCGGCGGCCGCGGCGCGCGCCGGCAGCTCGCGCTCGCCGCCGCGGATGCCGAGCTCGGCGAGCGTGACCTGGCGCCCGAGGTAGACGTTCGGGTCCGGGTCGAGCGCGTCGGGGTCGCCGTAGTCGATGGTCGCGAAGCGGCCGTGGCCGTCGGCGAGGTCGGCGAACGCCGAGGCCGCGCCCGGCGTGAAGCGGAACGGGATCTCGCCCGCGGCGGCGACCAGCTCGGCCACGCCGCGCTCGCCGACCGTGAACAGCTGCGGGCCGTCGTCCTCGAGCTGGATCGTCGCGCCGGGGAAGACCTCGTCCCACCGCGGCGGGTCGCCGGCGCCGAGCGTCTCGAACGTCAGGTAGAAGCGGCCCTGCGCCTCGGCGAGCCAGCCCCAGCGGCCGTCGTCCATCTTGGCGTACCACTCGTCCCAGATGCCGCCGGCCGGGTGCTTGTACTGGGCGCGCCCGACGAGCATGAAGCCCTCGCCGCGGTAGCGGCCGTCGGCGAAGAGCGCGAGCGGCGACGCGGTCGGCGTGAGGTCGGCGATCTGCCCGAGCGTCTCGACGCCGCGATCGCCGCGTACGACGGCGGCGCGACAGCTGTCGCAGACGCGCACGAAGCTGTCGTCGTAGCGGAACTCGACCGGGGCCCCGCAGGTCGGGCACTGGACGTTCACGTGGGGGCTCCGCGCGCGACGGTGGTGACGGTGACGCGCGCCGCGCCGAGCGCCTCGCGCAGGAGCTCCGGCCAGTCGACGCCCGCCCGTTCGCGGCAGCAGTAGAGGTTGAACGTCGCGACCCCGCTCTCGGGGTACGTGTGACAGGCGAGGTGTGACTCGGCGAGCAGGTAGAGAGCGGTGACGCCGCCGGGGCCGCCGAAGCGGTGCACGTGTGGCTCGCCGATCACGGTGAGCGAAAGCCCGACGATCACGCCGTCGCAGAGGCGGCGGAGCGCGGCGGCGTCGCGCAGCCGGTCGGCGTCACAGCCGAACGCGTCGACGATCCATTCGGTACCCCCGGTCAAGGCGCGGCCAACGTATCACGCCTATGGCGCGGCGATCTCGACGCCGATCCCGACGACGTCGCGGCTGTGCCCGTACGTGCCGAGGTTCGCCGGCCGCGCGTCGGGCGCGAGCGGATTGTCCCACGGCAAGCCCGGCGCGCCGACGGTGGTGTCCCGCGCGAGCCGGCGCGACCAGCCGATCGTGATGATCGCGGCGCCGGCGGTGAGCTCGGCGCCGAGCGCGAGCGTGTGGCCGCCGCGGTCGACGCCGCCGAGCGTGGTGGCGTGGGTCGCCTGCGCGGCGCCGCGCCAGCCGTAGCCGAGGGAGAGCCAGGCGAAGCCGGGCATGACCTCGACGTCGAGGCCGGCGCGCAGGGCGCCGTGCGAGCGGCGGCCGATGCGCGTCGCCAGGCGCTCGATCGGCGCGCTGGCCCCGGTCTCGTCGATCACGCGGGCGCCCGTGATCCTCCACGCGTCGTCGCCGCCGCCGCGGTAGCTCCACGCCGTCGCGCCTCCCTCGATGGCGTAGCGCGCGCCGATCCACCGGACCCCGGCGTGCAAGACGAGCGGCGACGTGAAGCGGCCGTGCGCGCGCGCGCCGCTCGCGTCGACGGTGGGCGGATCGATGTCGACGTTCGGGTTCGCCGGCGTACGCGCGACGGTGATCGTCGCGTCGCCGGCGGCGTCGACGTCGGCCATCCAGCTCGCGCCGAGCGCCAGCTCGAGCGGGACCGCGGCGGGCGCCACCAGCGCACCGACGGCGCCGCCGGGGACGAGCGCGTCGGCGGCGTCGACCGTCACGATCACGTCGCGCGCCGGATAGCCGATCGGCGTGTCGCGGCCGCCGAACCCGGCCCACATGCGGCGGGCCTCGCGGGCGTCGCTGGTGAGCCGCTCGAGCCAGGGGTCGAGGCGCTCGAGGATGCGCTCGAAACCCGCCCAGGTCTCGGC
>ERZ761602.4893-NODE-4893-length-16470-cov-4.851234_pt1 | contig 16470 bp, 11 predicted proteins | sample MGYA00512165_ERZ761602 | MGnify/ENA primary metagenome ERZ761602 (study PRJEB28899, sample SAMN02445085) | bioreactor sludge metagenome | biome: EBPR sludge; isolation source: Thorneside wastewater treatment plant | place: Australia: Brisbane, Thorneside...
GGCCACCAACCCCGGCGAGATCGGCATCGTCGGCGGGGCCCGCGCGCACTTCGCGTACCAGCGCCTGCGCCTCGAGCCGCAGGTCACCTACGGCAACGATCCCACCAAGCCGGTCGCGGCCGTCTACATGCAGATCGACGCGCTCGACAACGTCGTCTTCGGTGACAACGCGCGCATCATCCGCACCCCGATCTTCGCCGCCGATCCGAGCTACACGGACTACGAAGGCTTCGACCTCGTCGACTCCTTCCGCATCGAACGCGCCTGGCTCGAGGTGCTCCTCCCGGTCGGTCAGCTCCGCGTCGGCCGCATGCCCTCGCAATGGGGCCTCGGTCTGCTCGCCCACGACGGCAACGGCCTCGGCGAGTGGGGCGACCCGCTCTTCGGCACCACCTTCGACCGCGTCCTCTTCGCGACGCGGCCGCTCACCGTCATCAACGCGCTCACGAGCGGCGACACCCGACCGACTCCGCTCATCTTCGCCCTCGCGTACGACAAGCTCGTCGAAGATCCCGTCCGCCCGGGCACCGATCCTCCGGCCCCGAACACCATCACGGTGGGCCCCTTCGGTCCGATCGGCACCGTGCCCTCCGAGCGCAACACGGTCCCCTTTCAAACGTGGATCGGCGAAGGCAACGACGTGAATCAAATGGCCGTCGCGCTCCTCTGGAACGACACCGAGGCGGGCCCGCGTTCGACCGACCGCTTCACCCTCGGCGGCTACTACGTCTACCGCTGGCAGCACCGCGGCGGTGCGCTTCGGCCGCTCCCGAGCGAGGAGCAAGCCTCGCGCGTGCACATCGTCGACCTCTACTGGAAGCTCGACTACGGCCTCGGCGGCTCGCGCCCTTCCCTCTACACCGAAGGTGAGATCGTCCACATCGGCGGCCGCACGAACACCGTCTCGCTCGCGGGCGGCTGCGACAACGACACCGGCATCTGCAACGAGACCGACGCGAACCTCTGGGGCGGCGCCTTCCGCGTCGGCGCCCGCAAGCACGGCGTCTGGGGCGCGCTCCTCGAGTGGGGCTGGTCCAGCGGCGACGGGCAATACTTCAACGACGACCGCCTGCGCGCGCGGCCGCTCCATCCCGACTATCACGTCGGCCTGATCATGTATCAGGTGGCTTTGAGCACCATGACCTCGATCGGCTTCGGCGAAGAGATTCGCCCGCTCTGGTCACGCGGTGGTGTGTGGAACTCGCACTACATGTTCCCGCAGTTCCGCTTCCACCTCATCCCGGGCTTCGAGCTCCACACCGCGGTGCTCGCGGCCTGGGCGCGCGAGCTGAACCCCTTCGTCTACACGAACGAACGCGACGACTTCACGGACACCGCGTGCGGCGCGTTCGAGCGCGACTGCGCGATGGGCGTCGAGGTCGACGTGGCGCTCCGCGTGAAGTGGGGCACCAACGACCTGCTCCGTTGGGACACCGAGGTCGGCTACATGTACGCAGGCGGCGCGGTCTCGGGCGGCTCCAACCTCCAAGAGCGTCACCTCTGGACGGTTCAAACCCGCCTCGCGATGGTGTTCTGAACGATCACCGCGGGTCGCACGGGATCGGCTCCCGCGACACCGCGACCTCGTCGAAGTAGACCGTCGTCGGCTCTTGGTCTGCGCTCGTCCACGCGAGGCCGAGCCCGAAGCGCAGGTAGGGCGTGTCGGGGAGCGTGTCGATCTCGGTCGCCTCGGTGACGAGGTCGACGTTCTCGCCGTGCTCCACCCAGCTCCGCGCTTCGCCCACGTCGCCCACGATCACGTGCGTGCGCACGCAGACCCATTCGTCACGCGGGAACGTGTACGCCGGATCCGGGAAGGTCGGGAAGCGCATCACGGAAGCCCCGACGTACATGAGCGATCCGGTGCCGTCGAGGTTGAAGCTCGCTGGCGCGTCGATCGGATCGAAGCCGCGGTGCGCGCCCGCGTGCATCAAGCTCACGTGTGCGATCGGTGAGTCGCTCGGCACGTACACGTACGAACGAAAGTGCAGATCTCCCGAGGCGACGACCTCGTCGTCGTCCGGCACCACGTCGTCCGCCGGACACCGCCCGCCGGGACGAAACGGGCAGACCAACCCCTGCGCCCATGACGCGGGGTTCGTGATGCGCGCGCGCAACATGAAGAGCCCGCGGTATGGCTCGACGCCGTCGGTCGCGCGCACCGGACCCACGCTGCCGAAGCCGACCTGGCGCCCCCAGTTGAAGCCCGGGTTCTCGAATCCGTCGCAAAACGCGCTCGATCCGAGGCGTCCTTCGCTCGTGCACTCCGAGAGCGAGTTCACGCCCGAGTCATCCGGAGCATCGAGCCCCGCATCGTCCGGCCCCGCATCCTCCGAGCCCGCGTCGACTCCCGCATCACGGCCCGCGTCACTCCCCGCGTCGAAGCCCGCATCCGTCCCTTCGCGCACGCAACGCTCGCCGCCCTGCACGAAACCACGCGCACCGTGGCGGCGATCGCCGAAAGCCTGCACGAAACCACGCGCACACGGCGGCGCGCGATTCGAAGCGTCGATCGGATCGAACGCGCAGCCGCCCAGCACGAGGAAGAGGCCGAGCGCGATCCAGACACCGCTCGATCGCGCGCCGATCATCCGAACCTCCAGCGAAAGCCGCCCGGACCGATCGCCGGACCGATCGCAGAGTCGTCGCCGTCGTCGGAGTCGCCACCGAGCACGAGCTCCACGATCGCCCACACGATGCCCGTCAGCGTGAGCACGCCTCCGACCCCGAAGAGCGCGTTGGCGCCGCGCCCGAGTCGGCGCGCTTCGTCCTCGAGCCGTAGCGTCGCGCGATGGGACTGGCTCTCGTCTTCCGCGTCGTCGTAGCGCGCGTTCGCGGTGAGCCCGAGCGCCGCGCCGACGCCGAGCGTGAGCACGCCGACGCCCGCGAGTGAGAACGCCGCGATCCGCAGCCCCGTCGGTCGCGCGGGCGACGTCGGCACGACGACCTCGACGGACGGCGCATCGCGAGCGCGCTCCACCTCTTCTTCGAGCGCACGTTGCCGACGGAGCGTGTCGAGGCTGCGTTCGACGTCCGGTCGCTCCTCCGCGTCCGGCACTTCGCGCAGGAACGCTTCGTACGCCTCGATCGCCCCGACCACACGCCCCGCTCGCTCGCGCGCGCTGCCGAGCGAGTAGAGCAACTGCGGCTCCGGACGAAGCGCGTACGCCTGTTCGAAGAGATCCGCCGCGAGCTCGAACTCGCCGTTGCCGTACGCCGCCGCCGCGCGCAGGAAGACGCGATGCGCGTCGTCCTCGGAAGGTGCGGCGGACGGTGCGGCGGACTGCGCGACGAGGTGTGAAGGCGCGAGCACGAGCGTCGAGACGAACGCGAGCGCAGCCGCCACGCGTCGCACGACCCCAACGAAGCGATCGCTCTGCACGCTCATGGATCGAGCCTCACGCTCAGCCGCGTCGGTCGCGCCCCGATGCGCACGCTGCGACGCAACGACGAATCGCCGGAAGGCGGCGCGAACCCGAACGGCCGCAGCTCCACGCGCGCGGTCCCCGCGGGCAACGTGAGCGAGAGCGGCGTGCGCCCCACGCGTCGCCCGTCGACATGCACGTCGGCCCATCCGCCCGGCGTCGCCACGTGCAGCTCGCCTTCCGTGACCTCGCGCTCCCGGCTCGGCCGCGCGCGCTCGTCACGCACGACGGCCGGCCGGGACGCGCTCATCCCGACTTCGGCCGGCGCGGCGATCTCCGTCGCGGTCTCGGTCGCGGTCTCGGTCGCGGTCTCGGTCGCGGTCGTGGGCGCGGTCTCCGACTCCGTCGCGGGCTCCGACTCCGTCGCGGTCTCCGACTCCGTCTCGGTCTCCGACTCCGTCTCGGTCTCCGACGCCGTCCCGGTGTTCGACTCCGTCTCGGTTGCGGTCGCGTTCATCACGACGATCGCCGACTCGCTCGCCGCGCCCAGCCGCACGTCCACCGGCTCGCGCGGCCACATCGCCCACCCGCCGAGGCTCCCGATCACCACCACCGAAGCCGCTGCACCGATCGCCCAGCCACGCCGCGTCCGCCGCACCTCCGTCGAATCGACGCGCGTGCTCAGCACCGCGGAGTCGAGGTCCACCTGCACGTCGAACGACGTCGGCGCCGCCACCTCGTCGCGCGCCGTCTGCTTCTCCGAGCGCGCATGCTTCGTCCGCACGGTCGGCGGCGCGCCGCGTCCCGACTCGCTCGGGAAGAGCCCCTCCATGAACGCAGCGACCTCGACCATGCCGGTCGGCGTCCCGCGCACCGCGAGCCAGCGTTGCAGCGCGATCCCGAGCTCACGCGCGGTCGCGTAGCGTGCCTCCCGCGGGCTGAGCGCGCGCTGCACGATCTCCACGAGCGCCGGATCCAGATCCGGACGCGCCTCCCGCAACGAGCCGAGCTGCCCCTGGGTGATCGACAGGATCAAATCGACTTCCGTCGCGCCCGACACCAATCGTTTGCCTGCGAGCAGCTCGAAGAGCACCGCGCCGAGACCCCACACGTCCGCGCGCCGGTCGATCTCTTCGCGACGGATCGCCTCGGGCGCCATGTACGCGAGCTTGCCCTTGAGCGCGCCGGAGGTCGTGCGGTGCAGGCGTCCGCGCGCAGTCGCGACGCCGAAGTCGACGATGCGCACGCCGCCGTCGAAGGTCACGAAGAGGTTCTGCGGCGAGACGTCGCGGTGCACGACGTGCAGCGGCTGTCCCTTCTCGTCCGTCAGCTCGTGCGCCGCGTGGAGCCCTTCGCACGCCTCCGCGACGATGCGTACGACCACGTCGTCGATGTCCGAGGTGCGCGCGCGGTTCTTCAATCGTCGGAGCACCTGCGAGACCGGCGCTCCGACCAGGAACTCCATCGCGATGAAGTAGCGACCGTCCGCGAGCCCGAAGTCGAACACCCGGCACACGTTCGGGTGATCGATGCGCGCCGCGATGCGCGCCTCGTCGAGGAACATCTCGACGAACTCGGGCTCCTCCGCGAGCTCCGGGCTCACCGTCTTGAGCGCGACCGTCTTCTCGAACCCCGCCGGCCCACGCACCAGCGCGCGATAGACACGACCCATCCCTCCCGCGGCGATCTCCTCCGCGAGCTCGTAGCGCCCCACCGAGGTGATCTCGGTCGGTAACGCGGCGGTGCCGGACGAACCGAAGCTCAGAAGACCTCCCGATCCATGGAAGAACGTAGCCGATCGAGCACGCCGAGCGAAAGCCACTCACCGATCGATACCCCAATTGCTCAGCAATTCCGAAGCTCTCGCGAGAGGTGCGTGCCCCCGCTTCGAAGCGCCGCTCCACCCACGGCCCGGGAATCCGCCACGCCCCCCACCCGTTGAGGCGCCCCGAACGAGCGGCCCTCACGGCCGGAAAGTTGACCCCCTCCCCCCCGCGGGCTAGCGCACGGGGTCGCGGGCATGCCTGGGCGAAGGGCGTGACCTGCCGTCAGGGCGACGACACCTCCGGGCGAGCGAGGGCGACACATGAGCGCGATGGTGCCGATGGGCGACGTAGTGAGCAGCAGCGAGCGCGGAGACGCGCGCGCCAAGTCGGTGGCTGACCCCGCCGACTCGGCCAAGAAGTCGGTGGAGCACGAGACCACGAGGACGAGCGGCGGCTGGAAGAAGCCGCTGTTCTTCTTGCTGAAGCTCGCGTTCAGCATCGCGATGTTGGTCGTCATCTTCCGCAAGGTCGTCTTGCGCGAAGGCGCCGAAGACCTCGGCGCGCGCATCGCGAACCTCCACTGGGGTTGGATCGCGGCCGCGGTCGGCATGCAGCTCACCGCGATCGTCTGCGCGGCCTTCCGCTGGCGCGCGCTGCTCTCCGGCCAAGGCATCCGCCCGAGCTGGGGCTTCCTCAGCGGCTCGATCATGATCGCGCGCTTCTGGGGCGCGTTCACCCCCGGTGGCTTCACCGGCTTCGGCGGCTGGCGCATCTACGACGTCGCCAAACACACCGGCAAGACCGCGCGCGCCGCCGCGACCATCGGCACCGAGACCCTCCTCGGTCAGACCGCGATGGGCGTGGTCATCGTCTTCGGCACCCTCCTCTTCGGCCTTCGCTTCGTGGGCATGGAAGGCGTCGCGCTCATCTGCGCCGTCTTCGCCGGCATCATCGCGGCCGCCATCACGCTGCTCGCGAAGCCCGCGCTCTTCCGCTTCTTCGCGAAGTTCCTTCCGGGCGGCATCCGCGCCCGCGTGAACACCCTCGTCGACGCGGTCTGCGCGTACGAGGGCAAGGGCGGCCTCCTCTTCAAGGCCTTCCTCCTCGGCGTCGGCGTGCACGCGTTCAACGGCCTCATCTACGTCTGCGCCGCGCAGGCCCTCGGCGTGCAGCTCGGCGTCGGCGAGGTCTTCTTCGCCAGCAACCTGCAGATCCTCTCCACGCTCCTGCCCGCGTCGATCAACGGCATCGGCCTGCGCGAGACCACGGCGGTCGCGCTCTACACGAGCCCCGCCATCGGTCTCCCGCTCAGCGTCGCGGTGCTCATCCCGATCGTCGGCTTCGCGTGCGAGATGTTCGTCTCCTCCTTCGGCGGCCTCGTCTTCCTCGCGCGCCGCAACGGCTACTCGCCCACCATCGCGGTCGACGATCCCGATCGTGAGGACGCCGCGCGCGCCGAGATCGTGGAGGTCGAAGAAGCCCATTGGCCGAAGCGCACGCGCGGCCTCTCGCTCGGCTTCTCCGGCGGCCTCGTCGCGGGTCTGCTCGTCGGCGTCACCGAAGCGCTCGTCGTGCTCGCGGGCGCGAACGGCACCGTCGCCTTCCGCGTCGTGCCCTACGGCGCCGCGGTCTACGCGATCTTCTTCGGCCTCGCGGGCGCGGGCCTCGGTCTCGTGCTCGCGTGGTCCGGTCGCTGGATGAAGCGCGAAGCCACCCCCGAGAACGAGGCCTTCGCGCGCACCGCCGCGTTCTTCGCGAGCGCGGCCGCCTTCGCCCTCGGCGCCTTCCGCATCCGCCGCGACGTCTTCGCGGAGGAGCTCGTGTGGAAGAGCGGCAAGGGCCTCGGCGTGCTCGTCGGCTGCCTCGTGGCCGCGACCGTGATCTACCTCGTGGTCTTCTTCGCGCTCCGCTTCGTGGGCAAGGAACGCCGCACTCCGTCCATCGACCGCGTCACGCCGATCGCTCTGCGCGCGTACACCGTTCCGCTCGCGGTCGCCGGTGTGATCGGCGCGCTCACCGGCGTGAGCTTCGCGAGCGGCGGCTCCGCTCCGCCGATCGTCGATCGCAACCCCTCCACCGCGACCGCCCCGAGCAACGCGGGCAACGTGCTCTTCATCGTGGTCGACACCCTGCGCGCCGATCACCTACCCGCCTACGGCTACACCGAGATTCAAACGCCGAACCTCGACGCCTTCGCGGCCGACGCGATCCGCTTCGACCAGGCGTTCGCGAACGCGAGCTGGACCCGCCCGAGCTTCGCCTCGATCCTCACCGGCCGTCTGCCTTCGAGCCACGGCGTCATGGCCAAGCCGGACGCGCTCGCGGACGAGCTCGTCACGATGCCGGAGGCCTTCGGCAACGCCGGTTGGGAGACGCGCGGCATCGCGACGAACTTCAACGTCGCGCCCTACTTCAACTTCCACCAGGGCTTCGATCGCTACGAGTACCTCGAGCCGAACTTCGTGCTCGGCGCGGACGACGCGGCCGCGAAGCTGCTCCTCGTGCAGACGCTCCGTCGCGTGATCGAGACGGTCGAAGCGAAGCTCGGCCGCGTGCCCCCCGGCAGTGCCTACCAAGACGCGGAAGTGGTCAACGCACGCCTCACGCAATGGCTCGACGAGCGTCGCGAGGGTGACCGTCCGTTCTTCCACTTCGTCGGGTACATGGACCCGCACGATCCCTACTACCCGCACCCCTACGACGGCACCGGCTACTCGCGCGCCGCCAACCAGCGCCCGCGTCCGGAAGAAGCACCGCGCCTGCGCGCGCTCTACGACGGCGAGATCGAGTTCTGGGACGGTCACTTCGGACAGTTGATCGAAGACCTGAAGCGTCGCGGCCTCTACGACGACATGACCATCGTCGTGACCTCCGATCACGGCGAAGAGTTCTGCGACCACGGCGGCTTCTGGCACGGCGTCACGCTCTACGACGAGCAGATCCGCGTGCCGCTCTTCGTGAAGCTCCCGCGCGGCGAGCGCGCCGGCACCGTCGTGCGCCACTGGGTGCAGTCGATCGATCTGATGCCCACCCTGCTCTCGCGCTTCGGCCTCGAGGTCCCGGATGGCGTCCAGGGCGGCAGCCTCTTCGCGGGCACCGACCGCGTCTACGCGGAAGAGAGCCACGAAGGCAACGTGCTCGAGAGCGTGCGCGAGCGCCGCGGCACCGACGAGTGGAAGATCCTCACCGCCAACGAAGGCAACCCGCGCGGCCTGCGCCCCGTCGAGGTCTACCGCGTCGACTTCGATCCGCGCGAGCAGAACGACGTCGCACCGACCGAGCGCGAAGCCACCGTGGGCCTGATGGAGACCCTCGTCGAAGAGGGCCGAAACGCCCGCGAAGGTCGCGTCGAAGGCCGAGCGGTCGACCTCACGGGCGACGCCGCGGAGCGCCTGCAGGCCATCGGGTACATGGAAGAAGAGTGACGACGACCCGAGGTCGATGAACCCCGCACGAAGAAAGCCCCGTCTCAGCGGGGCTTTCTTCGTTTGAACCCTTGCGCGCCTCGAGCTCTCTCGGCGCAGGCGAGCTCAGAGCTCGCGCGGCATCGGGATCTCCCGCTCCGGCATCCCCGGCGCGAGCTCCGGCGCGTCGCCTCGCGGCTCGGTTGCGCCGCTCGCCTGCTCGAGCCGCGGCGTGCCCGCCGTCACCGTGAACGCGATGCGGAAGCTCGGGTCGCCCGCGTCGTCGGCTTCCACTCCGTCGATCTCCCAGAAGTCCGCCTGCGACGCGCCGGGCGTCACGTCGAGGGTGATCCAGCCGCGTTTGATGAAGTTGATGTGCTTCATGTGCGGGTTGCCACGTCGCAGCCCCTCTTCGAGGCTGGCCCCGAGGCGCGGATCCGGCAACGCCGGCGAGCTCACCGCGCTCGTGACGAGCTCCACGCCGACCACGCCCGCTCCGGTCGAGGGATCGTAGACCTCGGGATCGAAGGGATCGCGCGTCAGCTCGATCGCCCAATGCGAGTGGATGTCTCCCGTGAGCACGATCGGGTTCTCCACCGACTCCAGCAGATCGAACAACCGCGCTCGCGCCGCTCCGTAGCCGTCCCACTGATCGAGATTGAACGGCGAGAACATGTCCGCCGGACCCGTGTTCAATTGCCCGACCATCACCTGCTGACCGAGGATCTTCCACGTCGCCGTCGACGCCTCGAGCCCTTCCGACAGCCAACGCTCCTGGTCTTCCCCGAGGAGCTGGCGAGTGGGATCGTCCGCGTCGTCCGCGTCCTCCGGAGGGGCATCGCGACCCCAGATGCGCGTGTCGAGCATGTAGAGCTCCGCGAGCGTTCCCCACGAGAACGCTCGCCAGATCTTGCCCTCCTCCTGCTCGCGCACCGGCAGCCACTCCACGTACGCCTGGTACGCGACGGCCTTGCGCTCTTCCCACGAGCCCTCGCTCGCCTGGTGATTGTCTGCCCCGTCACGGTGCGAGTTGTTGGTCGACTCGTGGTCGTCCCAGATGCAGATGAACGGGTGTTGTTGATGGATGGCCTGCAGGTCGCGATCGCGCCGATACTGCGCGTAGCGGGTGCGGTAATCCGAGAGAGACACGATCTCGTTCGCGGGCTCGTACGCGCGTTGATCGCCGTAGTCGTCGGTCGCGTACTCGTAGATGTAGTCTCCGAGGTGCAACACCACGTCGAGGTCCTCGGTCGCGAGGTGCCGGTACACGTGGAACCAGCCGTGCCCGAAGCTCGAGCAGCTCACCACCCCGAAGCGCGCGCGCTCCACCGCGCCGCTCGGCGCGGTGCGCGTGCGACCCACCAGCGAGCGGCCTCCGAGCGCGAAGAAGCGATAGTAGTACGTGGTCGCGGGCGAGAGCCCCGTCACGTCGACCTTCACGGTGTAGTCGCGCTCGGGCCCCGTCGTGAAGGTCCCTTCGAGGACCTCGTCGCGCAGCTCCGGATCGCTCGCCACCACCCAACGCACCTCGATCGGTCCGTCCGCCTCGGGCGTCACGCGCGTCCAGAGGATCACCGCGTCGGGCAGCGGATCCCCGCTCGCCACGCCGTGCACGAACGTCGGCGACGCGGTCAGAGGCGCCGAGCTCTCGCCTGCGCACCCCGCCGTCGGCACCGTCGTCGCCACCACCGCACCGCCGAGCCCGACGCCCGTACGCCGCAACCACTCCCGTCGTCCGACCATCCCACGCTCCCGCGCTCGAAACTCGCCGCGAGCCATCCAGCTCGCGCACCGTGAACCTCGCGTGTCTCCGCAGCGTCGCCGTGGCGCCCACGTGACGCCCTCGTGCCGGCTGGTGTCGACGCGTCTCGTCGTCCGCGAGCGACGCAGTGTCTCGGATCAGCGCGCCAGCCGCGCCGGCATCCACACCACGTACGCGCCCGCCGCGTCGGTGCGCGCGCGCCCGATCTCCACGTAGCGCGTGCTCCCCGGCGTGCGCCCGTACACGCGCACCTCCGCGTTCACGAGCGGCGCACCCTCCGGCGTCTGCACCTCCCCCGTGAGCGGGCGCGGCGTCTCGAGATCGAAGCGATCCGCGAGGGTCACGTCGACCGATCCGATCGCGCGATCCGGCACCACGATCCACGGGTACCCGCTCTCGCTCGGCGGACGGAGGTAGAGGTCGTACACGCCGCGATCGAGGCGCAGCTCGAAGCGACCGTCCTGGTCGAGCACCGCCTCGGTCGAGCGGTTGAAGCGCGACACTTCTTCTTCGTGGAACGCGCCGAGCGCGATCGCCTCGAGGTTGAGCCCCGCCACCGGCTCTCCGCTCGGCGTCCGCACCACCCCCCCGAGCCGCGCGCGCTCCGGCACCTCGAAGAGCTGCCCTTGGAGCACGCCTCCGGTCGGCGGCGGCTGAATCGTCACCGCGGACACGCTCACCACCGCGAGCGTCGACTGCGCGGGCGTGACCACCACGTCGTAGCTGCCCGCCAAGAGCTCCACCACCACGTCGCCCGATCCATCGGTCTCCGCGGTCGTGCGGAAGCTGCCGCCGAGCCCGCCGTCCACGTCGAAGACGTCGTTCGTCGTGAACGTGAGCACCGCGCCCGCGAGCGCCTCTCCGCCGTCGCTCTCGACCGTCGCGCGGTAGCTCACGCGTCGCGGCGTGGGCACTCGGACGCGCACGTTCTCGCCCGTCAGGAACGCCGGATCGACCGTGACCGTCGGGAAGAGCGAACGCTCGGTGCCGCCGGTGAGCCGCAGCACGTAGCGCTCGGCGTCCGGCGCGATCACGAGCGCGAACGCGCCCGTCTCGTCGGTCACGGCGGTGGACGACACCACGAGCCCCGACTCCACCTCGACCGCCTGCACCTGCAGGCCCGCTTCGTTCTGTTCGAGCTCCGACACCACGCTCACCACCGTGCCCGCGAGCGTGCACGCGCGGCTGCGCTCGGCCCCACACGGCGCGTCGAGGTACTCCGGGTAGTCGATCGCGATCGGCCACACGAAGTTCGTCGGCATCAACGGGCTCGCCATCGGCGTCTCCACGCCTCGGATGCGCAGCGGCGGCAGCACGCGCGACCACGGCATCCCGTCCTCGCGCGGCGCCGCCGTCGGTCGAATCTCCACGTCGTAGACGCGCCCCGTGCCGAGCCGCGCGCGGAAGTCGACCGTCTCGTCGCCGACCAGCGTGGGCTCCCCGAAGGTCGAGACACGCAGCCGCGACTCGGTGCGTCCTTCGAGCGGGCGCGTGAACACGAGCTCGGCCGGCACACGCGCGCCGTTCCACCGCACGGTCCCCACGAGGTCGACGTACGTCGGCTGGCGCAGCGTGCGTGCGAGCGGTCCGTCGACCACCTCCGGCTCCGTCGACCAGCTCGGCAAGGGCACCCCGGAGAGATCCGTCGGCGGCACCACCTCGATCACGATCTCCATCGGATCGGTGCGCGCGCTGACGCAGCGTCCAGTCTCCTCCTCGCAGCGATCGGCGCCACACTCCGCGTCGGCCCCGCAGAGGTTCTCGGGGCCGGTCGACGGAAGCTCGCCGAAGCCACAGCCGACGAGCGCGAGCAGCCACGCGTGCTTCCACCAGGAGCCCACACGCTCCGACGCGCGCTTCGACACCGCGCGCTCCGACGAGCGCTTCGACGCCCCGCGCTCCGACGAGCGCTTCGACACCGCGCGCTTCGACGCGCGCTTCGACACCGCGCGCTCCGACGCGCGCTTCGACACCGCGCGCTTCGACGCCCCGCGCATCGACTCCACGCCGCTCATGGGCACGTGCTCAAGTCGATGGCGTTGCCGCCGGGGTTGGTGACGCTGTCGATCACGCGGATCCACCAGACCGTCTGCGAGATGTCGCCTGGCTCGACCGGATCGCGGAAGCGGACGCCGCCGTCGAAGGCCGCCGTCACGAGCAGCTCGACCTTGTGGCAGCTCGGCGCGGGGGTCAGTCGCGTGGCGGGGATGCGCAGCGTGGTGCTGCGCTCGAGCGTCCCCGTCGCGGCGATGCGCGCGTCGCGATCGCTGACCAGCGCGGAGAGGTTGTTGCCCTCGAAGTCGAGCCAGAGCTGGTACTCCAGGCTCTGATCGACGTTCGGATCGCGGACCACCACCGGCAGCTCGAGCTGCGGCTCACCGTCGGCGAGATCGAAGGTGACGATGCGGTCGATCGTGGGCGCGTCCTCCGCCGCGAGCGTGATCACGGAGGGAGGGAAGTTGCGCTCCTCGGGCAGCTCGACCTTGTCCGTCACCAAACATCCCATCGCCAAACACGCCATGAAGCAGGTCGTCACCAAGCCGGCGGCCGACGTGGAGGCGGCTCGCACACCCGACGGCAGAGCAAGCCTCGTGCCCCTCGTCGGTCGACGACGGAAAACTGCGGGAATCATGGAGGTTCGGGAGATCGAAGGGCGGAGGGACGCGAACGCGCGTCACGCGAGTCGGACATTTTCGTCCGACCCCGGGCGCGTGCGCCACGACGGCCCGAAGCATCGCCGGGTGAGCGGAGGGGCGCAATCGTTTGGCCGTCCCGCCTCGACCGTGCAAGCTCCCGCAACGACCTTGAGCGCTCGACCGCGCATGACCTCCTGCGGCCGCGTTCGCTGCGAGAGATGACGCGCCGCTCTCCGACATCGCACGCCGAGCAGAGACGCCGAGCAGACACGCCGAGCAGACACGCCGAGCAGACACCGAGCGGGCGCGCTGGCCACGGATCGACGGACGCTACGTCACGAGAGGCGCTCCAAGCTCACACCTCGGTTGCCGCATCGGCGTGCGCGGCATCGAACGAGGGGGATACTTCGCGCGTGTGGGTCGTCACGCGCGTGTGGGTGCTCGCGATGCTCGCTGGCTGCGCGACGACCTCCGCGTGGGAGCGGGAGTTTCTCGCGCGACCCGAGATGAGCCTCGACGAGGACCCCGACGAGGCGGCGCTGAAGCAGCACTACCTCGGTACCCGTGAAGGCGCGGTCGGCGGCTCCGGTGGTGGGGGCGGCGGATGCGGCTGCAACTGACGTGTCTGGAGGCGGCCGCCAGCCCGAGCGACCCGACGTCACGTGAGCGGCGTCAGGCGCCCGAACCGAGCCAACTGACGAGGGCGCCGACGCGGCTCCCACCCCGACGCGCTTGTGTGCTCCTCGCGTTCGCCAACGCGTGGCTCGCGGCGACACCCGCGGTCGCACAAGAGTGGAGCGCGGGCGCGGACCTCCTCGTCTACACCGACACCGACGCCGTCCAGGTGGTCTCTCCCCAAGCGCACGTGCGACGCACCCTCGACGACGACGGCGGCATGATCTCCGCGCGCTTCACGGTCGACGTGGTGACCGCCGCCAGCGTCGACGTGGTCACCCACGCGACGCCGTCTTTCCGGGAGACCCGCTACGAGCTCGGTTTGTCCGCCTCGAAGGCCTTCGGCGCCCACCTTCCGTCGATGTCGTACCGCTACTCGCACGAGCCGGACTACGTCTCGCACGGAGGTCAGCTCGGCTGGCGGTCCCGGCTCGGCACCCCCGACAGCGTGCTGTCGTTGGGATACTGGCTCACGCACGACCTCGTCTTGCGCCACGGCACCTCGCGAAACGCGTTCTCCGAGACGGCATTCACGCACGACGCGAGTATTTCATTCGCACAAACGCTGTCGGATCGTAGCCTCTTGCGCTTCGGTTACGGCCTCGTCGTTCAAACGGGCTATCTCGAGAAGCCGTATCGGCACGTCCCGCTCTTCACTTCGGAATCCGTCGCGGCGGCCCGCGCCGACGGGACTCGGCTCGATCGGTCGAGCTTCGACGAGTACCGCGAGAGCCTGCGCCCACCCGAAGAGGTGCCCGATCTCCGGATCCGACACGCGCTCTCGGTGCGCGGGCTCCATCACCTCCCCGACGTTCGAACCACCCTCCGACTCGACTACCGGTTCTACTTCGACGATTGGGGTCTGCTCGCACACACGATCGAGCCCGCGGTTCGGACCCGGATCCGAGAGGCATGGGATCTGACGATCTTCGCGCGGGTGCACCGCCAAGACTCGGCGAGCTTCTGGAGACGCGTCTACCAGATCGACGAGGCGGGAACGGTGCCGAGCCTGCGATCCGTCGATCGCGATCTCTCCGCCTACACGACGCTCACCGCTGGCGGGCGCTTCGGATGGGAGTCCACGTCGGTCTCGCTCTACGTCGACCTCTCGGTCGCACACACGCGCTACGACTCCTTCCTCTACCGAGACCGGCTCACGGCGTTGATCGCGCGCGTCGGCGGGAGATTCTTCCGATGACTTCCGTCTCGCGTCTCTCCCGCGCGCGCTGGCTCGTCCCCGTGCTCGTGACGTCGCTCGGGTGTCTCGGATCGACGACCCGTGAAGAGGAGCGCGCCGCCCTCGGAGACACCGACCACCACGTCTTGGTCGACGGCCGGTGGGAAGAGCCGGGGCCGTTGCACCGACCCGGTCAGCCCTGTCTGGTCTGCCACTCGGGCGCCCACCCGGCGGAGGGCACGTCGTTCGAGGTCGCGGGCACGATCTACGAGCGCGCGACCGATCGCTACGGGGTGCCGGGCGTGCTCGTGACCCTCGAGGACGCCGAGGGGCCGTACGCGCAGGTCGTGACCAACCGAACGGGCAACTTCATGGTCGCGCGCGAAGGCGACGACGACGAGTCCGACGCGGGGATGGTGAGGGTGCGGCGAGCGTTCGTGCCACCGCTGCGCGTGACCATCGAGCGTGACGCGGTCGAGCGTTCGATGCGGAGCTTCGTGTGGCGAGAAGGGAGCTGCTCGAGCTGCCACCGCGCCGACGAAGCCGACGATTCGCCGGGGCGCGTGGTGCTGGAGGATGCGCCGTGATGCGTCCCGGACGTCCCGTCGCGGGCCGCGGGCCGACCGTCGGATCGTGCAACTCGTGGGACACGCGCGCGGCGCTCTGGATCCTGATCGCCGTTGGCCTGCTGGCGTGTGCGCCCGACACGAGACCCGTTCCGCTGGCCGAGCCCGACGTCGCGCGTTTCGGCGAGCTCCAGCCCTGGCTCGAAGCCCGCTGCGCCACCCTCGACTGCCACGGCGATCCCGGGCGTCCGCTGCGGCTCTTCTCCGAGACCGGCCTCCGCGCGCCGGGGACGAGCCGCGACGCGCCGCTGTCGTCCGAGGAGCTCGAGGACAACGCGTGGTCACTGTTCGGAGTCGACGACACTCCCGCCGAACGCCACCTCGCCGTGACCAAACCCCTCGCGCGGTCGGCGGGTGGCGTCGACCACGTGGGAGGCGACGTGTGGACGAGTCGGGAGGATCCGATGCACCGATGTCTCGTCGGGTGGCTCGACGAAACGCAGCGCCCGGAGAGCTGGTCCGTCGACTGCGCCGCCGCGAGGGCGGCGTGGAGCGTCCCACCCGAGAGCCCCTGACGTTCGGCCTCTCGGGACCTCAATCGTCGTCGTGCTCCTCCCGCTCTTCCTCGCCGTCCCCACGCCGGTCCGAACGCTGGTCGGGACTCGTCGACGCGCTCTCGGACGCCTCGCCGAGCTGAAGCCGCACCCCGATCAGGGGCATTGCGACGGTTCGGGTCGTCGCATCGTACCTCGCGACCAGCAAGCCGGCCCACCCCGCCGTCAAGGCCAAGAAGACGACCGCAGCGACCGGATGAATCGACGAAATCCCTTCGGCGGCCTCTCCTTCCTTGGTGCCGTGGATCATGCTTCCCGTGATGTTCTCGCGGTGCCGGATCGTGTGCCAGATCACCCCGGCGACGTGAACGATCACGACGGCCAAGAGCGCGTAGGCGAGGACCTCGTGGACCTCCTCGAACGCCTCGTTCGAGGACATCAGTGCGCCGCTGCCCCCGAGCCCGAGGGTCAGGCCGAGCATCGCCCAGATCGCGACGCTCGACCCCGGGTTGTGCCCCAGATGCCGCGTCCCCCCGCCGCGGATCGTCCCCTTAAAGTACTCGAA
>ERZ761602.4895-NODE-4895-length-16465-cov-7.417185_pt1 | contig 16465 bp, 19 predicted proteins | sample MGYA00512165_ERZ761602 | MGnify/ENA primary metagenome ERZ761602 (study PRJEB28899, sample SAMN02445085) | bioreactor sludge metagenome | biome: EBPR sludge; isolation source: Thorneside wastewater treatment plant | place: Australia: Brisbane, Thorneside...
CCCTTGACAGTTCAGAAAATATGTTCTAAAATCTCGCCCAGAAAAGAACACTTGTTCTAATTTTCGACAAGGAGGTCGAAATGAGCGCTTACCGGAATAACCCGCTTGGAGACGGTTTGAAACGTCTGTGGAACAACCTGCTCCACAACCGCCAGTTCAACCGCGGTGCCGCCTGGGGCATGATGATCCTCGGCGCCCTGCTGGCGTTCGAAGTCTTCAACTTCAGCACCACCCAATACGCCCTGCATGACATGCTCGGCGACCTGGCATTCGCCGGGATGAAATGGTCCACCATCCTGGCTGTCGCCTTCTGCGGCATCGACTTTGCCGGGATCGCCCGCATCTTCACCCCAGAGCAGGGGCGCGACGAACCCGCCGAGGTCTGGTACCTGTTCGGTGCCTGGATCCTTGCCGCCGGGTTCAATGCCTCCCTCACCTGGTGGGGCGTCTCGGTCGCGATTGCCAACAACGGCAACATTCAGGGAACTGCCGCAATGAGCTCCGAGTTCATCACCAAGGCTGTACCTGTCTTTGTAGCCTTCATGGTTTGGGTTGTACGCCTGTTGATCATCGGCACCTTCTCACTCGCTGGCGAACGTCTCTTCACCACCGCACAGGCGAATGATTACCGCAGCTCCTATAACCAGCCAAGACCCCAGCCCCAGCCCCAACCGCGCCCTGTCTATCAAAACCAGGCTCCACGCCCAACCCAGTATAACCAGCCTGTCAACCAACCTGTTCTGAGACCCGCCTCACAGATCAACCGCCCCGTCAACGCCGCGCCAGCGCAGAACACCTTCCGCCCGGCGCCCAAACCCGTATCATCGACCCAAAGCTCCTTCATCCCGCCCGAGCCGACGTATCACCCCGTCTCATTCGAAGCGCGCAGCCCCGAAGGCAGTGAACGCCGTTACGACGCATAAACTTTACCGACGCTTCCAAACGTCACCCACAATTTCATATCACACTTTTCGAGCCGGGTCCTTTAGACCCAGAAAAGAGACTTAGCTATGCCCCGCGCTCGTTCCACAAGAACATACAGGCAAACAGCCGCCATCCCACAGGAACAAGGGAGCGGCTGTTTTTCTGGTTTCACCATTATCCCGCTTGCCGTCATATTCGTCAGCATGATTCTTGGAAGCATGGCACTGCAGACCAGCCCGGTCCAATGGGATTCGATGCCCGATTCCAACTCAGCAGGCCTTTCCCCCATCTTTAGACCGGAAGTCCTCCATTGGGCTGATTCCATCCGCAAGTGGGCATCCGCCTCGAATCTCGACCCAAACCTGGTCGCCACCATCATGCAGATCGAATCCTGTGGGGATCCCCGCGCCACATCCGGCGCCGGTGCAATGGGACTATTCCAGGTCATGCCGTTTCACTTCCAAACCGGAGAGAATCCCTACGATCCTGAGATCAACGCCCTGCGCGGACTGAATTATCTTGCCCGCTCCCTTGCCGCCGCAAACGGAGACGCCCGCCTTGCGCTGGCAGGCTACAACGGCGGCATTGGCGTCATCCCCCGCGCCGAATGGACATGGCACGCCGAAACGAAACGTTATGTTTACTACGGATTGCCGATCTACAGCGACGCCGTCAACGGCATCAACCCCAGTCCCGCCATCAATGATTGGTATTCCAACTACGGAGTCAGCCTCTGCAACCAAGCCGCCGGACGCCTCGGCTTGCCCTAACCCAACCCCAATTACCAGTCACTATTTACCAATTACCCACCACTACCCAACTATCTAACCATTCCACTACTTCACCACATTCAACCAAATCACAAACGTCGTCCCCTCCCCCTCCCTGGACTCGACCTTGATCTGCCCGCCGTGCTGTTCCACGATCCATTTCGTGATGGACAAGCCCAATCCGAATCCGCTTACCTTGGAACGGGTGCGCGACTTCTCAGCACGATAAAAGCGATCAAAGATGTATGGCAGATCCTCGGCGGGAATCCCCGGTCCAGTATCGCGGACAATGATCCGCCCCTGTTCGCCGATGCGTGACAGGCTTAAGAATACTTCGCCTCCCTGCGGCGTGTACTGGATCGCATTCGCCACCAAATTCAAAAAGACCTGTTTCAATCTGTCACGGTCGCCTTTGACAACCGCCTCATCGATCTGGTTGAGGTGAACTCGGACCTTGGTTCCTGCCAGGACCCGCGTCTCGGTAAAGACCTCAGTCAACAACAAGTCGAGTTCCACCCGTGAAAAATTCAAGGGCAGCTTGCCAGACTCCGCCTGCGCCAACATCAATAACCCGCTGACCAGCCTGTTAAGCCTGCCCGCCTCCTGGTCGATGCTGTTCAACAAATCTTCGTCGGCTTCCTTGAATTTTCGAATCAGGTCAACATTCCCCTTGATGACCGTCAACGGCGTGCGCAATTCATGGCTTACATCCGCCAGGAAGCGCTGTTGAGATGTGAACAATGATTCCAACCGCTCCAATGTCTGGTTGACCGAAATGACCAGGTCGGCAACATCATCTCTCACACCGCCATGCATGGGAATGCGGCGCGAGAGGTCGTCCGCTTTATTGATCTGGTCCACCGTATCCGCGATCGTCTGAAGCGGGGCTAGTGCGCGTCCGAGCACCACCCACGACCCCCACATCACCAGCGCAACCGCAACCACCGCGATCAATGTCATGACCGAAAGCAGGCTCGTCCGGGTGGCATCCACCACCGCCAGGCTTGTACCAACCTGCAGCGTGCCAACGACACGGTTCCTTAACCGAAGAGGAACATTCAACACGCGTAGATGCGCCCCGTCGAGATAAGAATCTTCGTACATGGTACGACCCGACACCAACCCGGTTGGGTTGAGCGGCTTATCCAATGTGCCAATACTCGGAGAAGATGTGATCAATGTCCCGTCATGATCCCACACCTGGACGTATGCGCTCGAAGTCATATCCATCTGCGGAAGGCTGATGAGACTCAACTCCCCCGTCGAATCGACATTGGTTGCGCGGACGATCTCACGCGCCACCCCCGCAAGCTGGGTATCCACCTGGTTGAGCAAAATAATGTTGACCAGCGCGTAAACCGTCAGCCCGAATACGACCAAAATCCCGCCCATGAAAGCGGAATACAGAAGGGTGAGACGGAGACGCAGGGACATTGATGATTGAGGATTGACGATTAAGAAAAAATTGGTAACTCATGCCTGGCCAGTTACCAATCTCTAATCTCCAATCAACCCGCTAGGGATTCTCTCTTAAGACGTAACCCACACCACGAACAGTATGCAGCAAACGCGCCTCGTTCTCCGCTTCCAGTTTTTGGCGCAGATAGCGGATATACACTTCCAGTACGTTGCTTTCGCCGCCGAAGTCGTAGCCCCACACACGGTCGAAGATCACCTCGCGGGTCAGCACCTGCTTGGGGTGACGCAGGAAAAGTTCAAGCAATTCATATTCCTTGGCGGTCAACGCCACCGTGCGGTTTCCGCGCGTCGCCTGGCGCGAACCGGTATCCAGCGAAAGGTCGGCAAATTTCAAAACAGGAATCCGCTCCGGCTGGGTCCGGCGCAGAAGCGCGCGCACGCGGGCAAGCAGCTCATCGAGGTTGAACGGCTTGACCATGTAATCGTCCGCACCCGCATCCAAACCCTGAATGCGGTCCTGGACCGTGTCCTTCGCCGTCAACATCAAAATGGGAATCGAACCTCCCTGCCGCAGGCGGTGACAGACTTCCAACCCGTCCATGCCTGGCAGCATCCAATCCAGCACAACAAGATCCGGGGTATGGTCGCGCGCCGCAATCAAACCCATGCGTCCATCGGTTGCGGTATCCACCGTATAGCCCTCATAAGCCAGCCCCCGTTGAAGCATCTTCAAGATCGCCTGGTCGTCTTCAATGATTAGGATTCGCTCGTTCATGGCATTGCTCCTTGACAAAAATATACCATAAATTCAAACCGCACCAACGCTCTTAATGTTCCGCAAAGCCTCACGAAAATCTTCAGGATAGTCCGCCTGAAATGCCATCCTCTTACCTGTTTCCGGATGAGTGATCGATAAGGAAAACGCATGCAAAGCAGGTCTTGCGATCAGGCTCGTTTTGGGAGCGCCGTAAAGGATATCCCCCACCAATGGATGACCCATCGCGGAAGCATGGACGCGGACCTGATGCGTTCTCCCCGTCACCGGCGACGCCTCGACCAATGCCCCGGCTTGAAAGCGTTCCAGCAGCTTGAACCTCGTCTCAGAGCGGAGTCCGTCCCGGTCATCCACCACGGTGCGATGCCTGCGCCCCACATTCACCCGCAGCGGAAACTTCGTGGTTTTCTCCTCCCATTTCGGCACGCCATTCACCAGCGCGTGATAGAACTTTTCCACATCATGCCGTTCGAACTGAATGCTCAATGAACGGTGCGCCTCAGCCGTCAAAGCAAACACGACGATCCCGCTGGTAACCTTGTCGATGCGATGCACGACCCAAATCCGTCCAAACTCTTCTTCAAGTCTTTTCACAAGAAACGGCGCATCCTTATCCCATCCCTCCGGCAAGACGGGCAGCCCCGCTGGCTTATCCACCGCCAGCATGGATGGATCATGATACAGGATTTGCATGTTTTTCATCCGGCTTCGCTGAAGAAGCCTGACCGGCATACCGGCTGTGCCGCATTCCGTTCACCACACAGATCAGCACACCGCCGAAAAAGAAGGGACTGAATGTAAGGATGCCATACAACCCAAACAGCACGGCATGGACATAAAAATCGAAGGCGGAGTTCAGATACGAGAACCGTTGGGCAAATGTGACCTGTCCGCTTACCCCGCCCTCGCGTCTGTAGATATAAAGTTGGTACCAGTTACGCAGGTGTCGTAAATGCACCACCACTTCCAATAAAAGCAGGGCACCCAGGAGAAAAGAATACAACCATGGCATGTAAGTAAAACGTAGGCAAAGATTCCAAAACAAAAGGATTACAAGCATGTACCCAACCAGATAGGTAATATGCAACCTGGAGAAACGCACCTGTCCGTCGATATCCTTCTGGTATTGAGGCGTCAATTCGAAACTTTTCTCATGCAGAAAGATGTCCATCTCTTTATATCCCCGGGCGGTGGCGAGGGTCATATAATAATCACTGGTATACAGAAAAAACCACAAGATCATGCCGGGGTAGGGAGAATCGATCAGCCAGGATTCCATACTTTTACCTCTACCCAATTTTACCCTTTCGTAGTTGAATTCCCCCGGTACGCGGTCGTACAGCAAACTTCGGTTTGCTCCCGGCGGCACCGCCTGAAACGCTCGATTTATCAAATTTAGAGGAAATATGAAATTTCTATTCTTCCACCGAATACGGCAGTTCTGGCAGGGTTGGCTCGAAAGACGGCGCAAAGCCGAGCTCGAACAAATTCAAGAGCAACTCAACCAGGAACAATGGCGCAATTCCCTGGCAAATCGGGCACATGATGCCGACCTTGCAGCCGGGTATGGTTTGAGTCATTTCAATACAATGCAGTAAAATCCCATCATGGAAGAACAATCCGCAAACAACCCATTTCTGATCGATTCACTCAACCATCCGCTTGCCGGACCCATCCGAAAACTCCTGACCCGCGAAGGGCGGCGCGAACTCGGTCAGATCCTCATTGACGATGAAGAAAATATCCTCCAGGCACTTGAAGCCGGTGTGGAAATCGACTCGCTCTACTTCGCAGGCGATGAAGTTGTTTCTGACAATCTTCGAAAAAAATTGACCGCCGGGGCAACGATCCATGAAGTAGCCAAACGCACCACCAAAAAGCTTTTCGAGAACGATAAGATTTCGCGCATTTTCGCCATAGCCCAAGCGCCGAACCCCATTGGCTTGGAAGCGTTAAATACCATCAAAAAGGATATTGTCGTCCTCGAAGACTTGAGCATCTCCGGCAATATTGGCAACATCACCCGCACCTCGCTGGCGTTGGGGATCGGTGGTATCGTGCTTTTGAACATGGACCCCATCGACCTGTATGACCGCCGCCTCATCCGCTCGAGTCGGGGCTATCTCTTCTCCCTGCCCATGATCACCGCCCCCACTGTGGACTTCCTAAACTACTGCAAGAAAAACAATGAATCCCTATTGGTGATGGATATGAACGCAGATAAAACAATCGACGATTTCGCATCCACTCCCAGCCGCATGTTGATCGTATTCGGCAGTGAAAAAGAGGGTTGTTCGCCTGAGATCGAAGCCGCCGCCATACTCAAAGCACGGATTCCCATCAATCCCCGCGTCGAGTCGCTCAATGTCTCCGCCTCGGCAGGAATTACTTTATACAACCGCTCGAAATTCAACCAAGGGTAAACCCTCAGGTTCCCTTTGTTTGGTCAGGGGGCAAGTTTTTTCTTCAACAACAACTTTACGAAATCACAGCAAATACACCGATAAAAATCATCACATATCCAATGATCAGGACCATAAAAGCGATGATCTCCACCGCAGGGGCAGCGAGCGCAAAATTGCGGTTCAACTTTCCCACCCGCAGGGATGATCCGCCCAAAACAGCGCCGATCAAAGGCGTATCAACGCCTGGGCCATATTACAGCCGGGACTTCGGCATTATTCAGATTTAACAATACATTCGACTGGGCAAACCGTAACACACTTGGGAGAGTCGGCATGACCTTCACATTCAATACACGTTGCCTGGTTGATCACAAAAATATCACCTTCACTAATGGATTCGGTCGGGCACTCAGGCACGCATGCGCCGCACGCAATGCAATCTTCCATGATTTTCATCGACATAATTTATTCTCCTGTTGGAAATCTCTTACTGTGGGGTAGTTTTGACCAGGTAGGCTGAGTTTGCAGCCTAGGCTATCAGTCTTTATCGGGTTCCACTTACTTGAGGATTATAGATCAGCAGGAAACTAATCATGTCTAGCCGAAAGTATCGTTTACCATGGCATCAATGGCTTAACGCCTGAACTTAAGTCCAGTAGTCGATCTTTTGATTTGCATTTGCGGTGTAAAATCAGAAAGAGTGCTCAACATAATGGAGAGTTCTATTAGGATGCCTGAAACCATACACGGACAAATCGAGGAACGGGAACGCCGCCGGGATATTGCCGAGGGGTTGCGAGGCATTCTCGCCGTTCTAAACTCCGATAAGCCCTTAGATGCCATTTTGGATTACATCACTCTCTATGCTTGCCGCTTATTGGAGGCGGATGCTGTTGCAATTTACCGCCTGCAACCCGAAACAAACCTTCTCGAAATTCAATCCTCGCATGGGTTGAGCGATGAATATCTTGCGAATTCGACGATCCCATTGGGACAAGGCGCGACCGGCCACGCCGTACTTAAAGGTTTGCCTATAGCAGTTACAGATGTGGCCAAGGCAACGGACGTATTTACCAAACCTATACATCCAAAAACCGCCAGCCTTTTGAAGATCATGTCCAAGTATTTTCGTTCAGAGTTATCCGTGCCTCTTATCATCAAACAGGAAATCGTGGGCGCCATGAACCTGTATTACGCCACGTCACGCACATTTTCAAAAGAAGAAATAGAACTGGCTGTATCCTTTTGCGACCAGACCGCCCTTGCCATTGAAAATGCCCGCCTGCGGGAGCGAGCGCAGGAAGATGCAGTTGCCGCAGAACGGAACCGCATCGCGCGCGAACTGCACGACTCGGTCACCCAGACGATCTTCTCCGCCAGCCTGATCGCGGAAGTGTTACCCACTATCTGGATGCGCAATCCGGATGAAGCACAGAACGGATTGGATGATCTGCGAAAACTTGCCCGCGGTGCGTTAGCTGAGATGCGCACGCTCTTGCTGGAATTACGCCCCATTGGATTAGGCGAGGTGCGGTTGGAAGACCTTCTAAAACAACTGGCAGAAGGCGTCTCCGGACGCATCAGAGCGCAGATAAAAGTTCAGATCGATGGCGAGGCGGTGCTTCCCACCGATGCAAAGCTCGCTTTTTATCGCATCGCCCAGGAAGCCTTGAACAACGCGGCCAAACACTCCGGAGCAGACGAAGTGGATATCGTCATCAAATCGGTACTCTCATCCACCCCCCGCAAACGAAAGAAATCAGCGGATGCGCAAAGCAAGTTCTCACAATCTGTCATCATGGTGATCCGTGACAATGGCTGCGGGTTCAGCCCCAAATCCGTGATCGGGGAACACCTGGGGCTGGGTATTATGCGTGAACGCGCATCCAACGCGCGCGCGGCGCTTGCCATAAAGAGCAAGCCCGGCAACGGCACAGAGATTTCGCTCCGCTGGCCCAAACTTGAAGACTAATCATAAAGATGGAACAGATCATGAAAAAAGGTCAAATACGAGTCATTATTGCAGACGATCATGTGATGGTGCGCAGCGGACTGCGCCTCTTCCTGTTGGCATTTGAAGATTTGAAACTGGTCGGAGAAGCCGCCAATGGCGAGGAAGCGGTCCGGCTCTGTCTTCGCGAAAAACCTGACGTGGTTCTGATGGATATGGTTATGCCGGTTATGGATGGGGTCCGCGCCACAGGCGAAATTCATGCCCAGTTTCCGCATGTGCAGGTCATCGGGCTGACCACGTTCTTCGAAGCGGAGATGATCCAAAAAATGTTGGATGCTGGAGCGATCAGTTTTCTCTTAAAGAGCATTTCGGCGACCGAGTTAGCCCGCGCCATTCGCGATGCGAGCGATGGCAAAGGATCCATCTCACCGGAGATACAGGACCTGCTGCGGGGAAGAAAAACAACCACCAGTAAATCCTCGAAATACGACCTTTCGGCGCGCGAGCTGGAGGTCCTTTCCTGTATCATGAGCGGCTTGAGCAACACAGATATCGCGCAGGAGTTGGTCATCAGCCTGTCCACCGCCAAATTCCATGTCAGCAGAATCCTTGCAAAATTGAATGTATCCAACCGCGCCGAGGCCGTTTCGCTGGCGATCCAAGAGGGGCTGGTGAGCGTACCGACTCGGCAAAACAAGTGAGACAGGGCACCTAGCCATAATTAACATGATATTGATGAACTATGTCAATTGACAATGTGGTTGAGGGCTGATAAAAAAACAGTGACATTGCGCAGAACCTGGAACTTCACTTTCCCTCATTACAGCAGGCTGCCCATGACCTGCGTGTAAATACAGACTTCAAAGGAACGCCTTTATGGATGTACCGCCCGTCTCACACCCTGACTGGAAGAATGTCGTCTCCGGAAAGGTAAAACATCAGTTTGAATTCCTGGCTACTAATTTTCTTTTGGGGTATCTGACCCTTCAGGTAAAAAGGGATTCTTCCCCCCAGGTTGTCCAGAAATGCGCGCAGGAACTCCACGATATTTTTGTGCGAAACGCAGACCTTATTTCTGTGCAGCGCGACCTGATAAAGATCTTTGGCAGGGATGTGCTAAGCGGATACTTGTACGAGGTTCTTGAGGTTAAATCCAAGATCATGCATGGGGAAAAACTTCTGTTGGCAGGGGATGAAAACCTTCTTAGACAGTTACCTGCCGGGAATTGGATCGGCGGTTCAATCCCATACTTCATGACGGAAGAAGGCGGGTTGACCACAAAGAACAAGATCTATGTGACCGAATTGCCGGAAGCGGTTTCAGATATTTCCATAAAGATCTACAACTCGAAAAGTCTTGACAGCATTTATATAGATGCCCCCCAGAATGGCTTTAGCATTATCATCATGCCCGGCTCATCGCCCACGCATTTGGAATTTGCGCTGCACGCACCTGATTACAAGGACTTTGGGCACAGTCCATTGATCGGCTGGATCGCCGGTGTCCATTTGGATGATCTGGGGAAGATAACCCCCAAGGTGTTTTACGGTCCAGACCAGACGATGCTCGAAGATGCCGCAGTTGTCATCCATGCCGCGCTGTCGTCCAAGTACATTGCTGAGGTCAATTATGTAAACATCTTTGAACAGGGCGAAGGGGATACGATCACCTTCCCGCAAGATGGTTTCAGTACATCTGAGGCATTCATCAACGGTGTGAAGATGAACTTTGCAGATTATATGACGAAGAATAACCTGGATATGCGCCTACCTCTCGTGGCAAATTACTTTGGCGCCAGGGTGAACGTCAGTTTCCAGAGTGTTGACCCTGAGAAACACGAAGTGCGGTTTTATGCTCCTGTCTTTGCGGGTGTCTCTTACAAACACTCCAAACCGTTGAAGGATTATGTTCAGCAGTTCACCGAAAAAATCCCGGTCAACTTGAATAAACACCCCGCGTTCTCTTGTAATTGCGTATTGAATTACCTGTATTCGGAATTGGAAGGAAAACGAACAGGGAAGATCACCGGTCCTGCCACATTTGGCGAAGTGGTTTACCAATTGTTGAACCAGACAATGGCATATCTTACGATTTCCCACTTACGATAATTTTCAATATTTGCTTGTTCACCGAACCGCCTGATCTTGCAGGCGGTTTTCGTTTTATTCAGCGAGGGCAATGCAGTGTTTAGCTGCAAGTAATATCATCCATTTCATCGCATTTCCATTTCTTTTCCTCAATTGTTTGAATACTAGCCGAAAGTACAGGTAATCCCCAGAAGGGAACTGAAAGACTGTGCTTTGAGGTAGACCCTAGGGAAGGGGACACTACTATACTGTTTTCAAATGTGAATAAATGAACAATCCGATGATAAACGTAAATGTCAGCTTGTATGGCTCATTGGCGCGGTTTGGTGGCGGACGCCATGTCGCGCAGATCAACGTCGAATTGGAGGCGAACTCGGGAAAATTGGATCTGCTAACTCATTTGAGCATCCCTGAAAAGGAACGCGGTTATTTGTTCATAAATGCTGTCTTGTGTGAAGTCCCGGGGATCAGAACTGGTGCAAACGAGCCGCTTCACAATGGGGATCATATTGGGATTTTTTCTGTCGACCGGTTGTATCCATATCAATATCGAGATGGGCTTCCCATCTCCGAAGGGCTTAAGAAGACCCTGGAAAAGCATGGCGTTATGCATCACTCGTACGGGAAGTGATCAAGATGTGCAACAAATGTATATAGGTAACTGCAACTGTTCAAACAGTTTTCGCTTTGTAAACCAAATTTTGTAATCTCAAAGAAGGAGTAAAGCAATGGCAAAAAAGATACTGAGAATCAATATGACCAGTTTGAAGGCAGTCTATGAGGATGTGCCTGAACGATGGTCGCGCTGGGCAGGACGTGGCTTGACTTCAGCCATTACCTGCGAAGAGGTTGATCCACTGTGTCATCCTCTTGGTCCGAATAACAAACTCATTATTGCTCCCGGTTGGGTGACGGGTTCACCGGCTGCTCCAAGCAGCGGACGTACCTCTTTTGGCGGGAAGAGCCCGCTTACAGGCGGCATTAAAGAATCGAATGCCGGTGGTTTAAGCGGGCAGATGATCGCCAAACTTGGTCTGGCTGCCATTGTCGTAGAGGGCACTCCGGCTAAGGGAAAATGGTACACACTCGTTGTCAGCAAGGATGGTGTGAAATTTGAAGACGCCTCTGATTTGCTGGGCAAAGGCATGTATGAAGTAGACGAACTGCTTTGGAAGAAATATCCAAAGACTGCCGTCATTGGCATTGGGCAGGCGGGTGAGATGAAACTCTCCAATGCGGGGATCTCGGTCAATGACCCTGAGAACAAGCCTGGTCGTTATGCAGGTCGCGGGGGCATGGGAGCTGTGATGGGCTCGCGCGGTGTCAAAGCCATGGTCATTGTGGATGCGGGCGGACCCGGAGTTGAGATCAGCAACCAGGATCTTTTCAAACAGGGCAGAAAGAAATTGACCGAATCCATTCAGGAACATGGTCTCACCAAAAAGGGCGGCGGTTTGAACTCGTTCGGTACCGCGGTGTTGGTCAATATCTTGAACGAAGCGGGCGGTTTGCCCACTCGCAACTTCAGCGCGGGTCAATTTGAAGGGGCGACAAAGATCTCTGGTGAGGCAATGGCTGAAGTCTGTGAGAAGCGCGGCGGCGAGGGGACGATGGGGCATGGCTGCCATCCGGGCTGTATCATCAAGTGTTCCAATATCTATCCCAATGAATCTGGAGAAGCGATCGTCTCCTGCATCGAGTATGAAACCACCTGGGCAATGGGTGCAAACTGCGGCATCGACAACCTCGACTTCATCGCTCAGATGACCCGCGAGTGTAACGACATCGGTCTCGATACCATCGAAGCCGGAAACGCTGTTGCAGTCGCAATGGAAGGTGGGTTGCTCCCGTTCGGCGACGCGGAAGGCGCGCTTAAGACCTTTGACGAAATCCGCAAAGGCACGCCGCTAGGTCGTATTCTTGGTCAAGGTGTGGAAGCCACAGCCAAGGCGTTCGGTGTGAGCCGTGTGCCGGTTGTCAAACATCAGTCCATGCCGGCGTATGAACCGCGCGCGGTCAAAGGCATCGGCGTGACGTATGCCACCACCCCGATGGGCGCAGACCACACAGCGGGCTACACCATCGCGCCGGAAATCGCGGGCGTTAGTGGAAAGTTGGACCCGCTCTCCGACGAAGGCAAGGCGGAGTTATCGCTCACCTTCCAGGCTGCTACAGCATTCATCGACAGCACCGGCTACTGCTTGTTCATCGCCTTCCCCATTCTGGATATCGCAAAGGGCTGGGAAGGCATGGCTGAATCGGTCTCCGGCGTGACCGGGTTGAACATTACTGGCGCGGATGTCATTCCGATCGGAAAAGAAATATTGAAGATGGAACGCCTCTTCAACGAGAAAGCCGGATTCACTGCCGAAGATGACCGCCCGCCGGAGTTCATGCGCGAAGAAAGCCTGCCGCCTCACAACGTCAAGTGGTCGATCACGAATGAACAGCTAGACTCCGTCTACGCCTGGGTGCATAACGGAGAACCCGCTTAATCGATCCTTTTTAGATCTCCGGGCCTGGTTATCGAACCAGACCCGGAGAAACCAAACTCATGACCGTATTCCAACAAATTCTCTGGGGATATGAACTGACCTATCCTGAACATTGGGCGCACCAGCCTGTTCAGGATGCTGATGCATTCCATGAGGATATGGACTCAGAAAATGAAAGCTTGGAGTTCGGTCAACTGGTGGTGCGCGGCGAATGGAATTGGGAACGCAAACCGATCAAGCCGTTATGGAATCAGCACATCGGTTTAATGGCTGGCATGATCGGAGCCAAGGAAGTCGGCTCTGCGCCGTGGAAATTGGGGGGTGCAATTGGTCTGGAAGCGGAGATCGTCCTGCCAAAGAAGGATAACCGGCGGTTGTGGACGGGAATCCTGACGCATGATTTCCGCGTGCTGCATTTCATGGTCACACACCCCAAAGAAATTCGCGAAACGTTTGAGCCTGTTGCAACGAAAGTCATTTCAAGCCTGCGTTTTCTTTACCAAATTCAAGGGATAAAAACCAGCCGTGAAGGAATTCCTTTGCCGCCCGGTTATGAAGCGGTTGACCCGAAAAGCGTGTTGACAGACATCGCTGATCCGCAAAACTGGCGCGCATACTCCGGCACGGCTGGTATGGGGGCGTTGCAGGCTTTTTATATCCGGGAGATCCCACTCCACAATTGGGATATGGAAGAGTACGTGCCGTTCCCCAGTTCCTCCGAGCTTGGTTTTGCGCGGCTGCAATTGCGCAGGCGCGATCTAAAAGTGACGCTTGGCATAATGCCTTACGATCCGTCGGGCACGATCACATCCTCCAGCCCGGCGAATATTGTCATTAAGATCGCATAAAGTGAAGGAAACGGACATGCATGTGACGGTCAAACTTTTTGCCACTCTCGTTCGTTTCAAGGAGGGGACGCGCGCGGGAAGACCATTTGAGATGGAACTGCCCGAAAGCGCCACCGTGAAAGATCTGATCGACATGCTGAAGATCCCGCCGGAAGAGACGCACGTTGTATTCATCAACAATATTATTGAAGAGCACCTATCGAAGCTCAAAGACGGCGATGTGGTGGGATTGTTCCCGCCTGTAGGAGGCGGTTGAACCATGGAACTCATAGACCGCTTCGGACGCCCCATTACCTATCTGCGTATCTCGGTCACGGATCGCTGTAATCTTCGTTGTGTGTATTGTCTGCCAGAGACAGGTATGAAGTGGCTGCCGCGTGAGAATCAACTCTCAGCGGAAGAAATTGCCCGGGTGACAGAAACAGCCGCAAAGCTCGGAGTGAAGCGGGTGCGTCTCACTGGGGGAGAACCGCTCGTCCGTGCAGATATCGTCGAGATCGTGGCGCGCATTGCTTCCATCCCTAGTATCGAAGAAGTAAGCCTCACGACTAATGCCATGCTGCTTGAAATGTTGGCACGACCATTGGCAAAGGCAGGGTTGAAACGCGTCAACATGAGCCTCGATACGTTGGATGCGGATAAATTCAAGCGCATCACACGCGGCGGGAAGATTGACCACCTTTGGCGTGGGATCGCCGCCGCAGAGGATGCGGGTCTTTCTCCGCTCAAGCTTAATACCGTTGTCGTAAACGGACTCAACGCCGACGAATTGTCTGCACTGGCTCGGCTCACCATTGAAAATCCCTGGCATGTGCGTTTCATCGAATTGATGCCGGTGGGCAACGCCCAAAATTGGGGCGAAGATCTTCCCGCATTACCTGACCGTTATATTTCGGTTCACGAAATGCAAACACGACTTTCAAACTTCGACCTGCAACCTGCAACCACTCCCACCGGTAATGGACCTGCGCGGACGTTCCGCATTCCCGACGCATTAGGCACGGTTGGATTCATCTCGCCGCTTGGCGAACATTTTTGTCAGAGTTGCAATCGCTTGCGCCTCACAGCAGACGGACATCTGCGCCCCTGTTTGTTACTCGATGGCGAAGTCAACGTCCGCGACGCGCTTCGCGCCGGGCAGCCGTTACTACCGCTTCTTCAACAAGCGGTGGATGCAAAACCGCAGGGACATGAATTGTTCCTGCAACACTATCCTGAATCTCGCCGCATGGCACAGATCGGAGGATAGCGGAAATCCATGAACCAGAAACAGCTCATCAAAGCCAGCGTGGATGAACTTGGTCGCATGGTATTTCCATCTGAGATCGCGGCGCGTTTTGGTCTTCAGCCCGGTGCGACAGTTTATCTGGACGAAGGCAGCAATGAGATTCGAGTACTGCGCCCGACGTCTCAATTGGCAAAAATCTATATCGAGGTGACCAACCTCTGCAACCTCGATTGCATTACCTGTATGCGGAACGTTTGGGGCGAACCGCCCGGTAAGATGAGCGACGAAATCTTTGAGCGCATCTTTGAAACGGTGAAAGGCATGTCACCCCTGCCTACCATCTTCTTCGGCGGATACGGCGAACCGCTGATCCATCACCGGCTGGTGGAATGGGTGACACGCTTCAAAGAATTGGGGGCCAGAGTGGAAGTCATCACCAATGGGCTTCTGCTTACCGAAGAACGTTCGCTTCAATTCATCCGCGCCGGGCTGGATGTACTCTGGGTCTCGTTGGATGGCTCCACCCCGGAAAGTTACGCCGATGTACGGCTGGGCTCTTCACTCCCTGATGTGATCGAGAACCTGAAGGCCCTGCGCCGAATCCGTTACAAAGCCACCGACATCGACAACACCAAGCCAAACCTTGGAATCGCTTTTGTCGCCATGAAAGATAACATCGCCGATCTGCCGGAAGTACTGCAATTAGGGCTGAGCCTCGGCGCAAAACAATTTTCCATCAGCAATGTGCTGGCGCATACGCCAGAATTGCATGATCAGATCCTTTACAAACGTACGGTCTTCAATACCGCCACCCGGAAGACCGTATCCATTCCTGTGGTGAACCTGCCGCGCATGGATTGGAACGAACACACAAGCCGCATACTGGCAGATGTCTTTGCGCGCAAATACCGTTTGGAACTGGCTGGATACGAACTTAATCGCGCCGTGGACGCCTGTCCGTTCATTGAACAGGGCAGCACCGCCATCCGCTGGGATGGGAGCGTCTGCCCGTGTTTGCCGCTTTTGCACACGAACCAAAACTATTTTGGAAAACAACTTCGCCGCGCGCAAGCGTACATCCTTGGCAATGTGCTGGAAAAAGATCTGATGGAAATTTGGAACAGCCAACCATACACAGACCTGCGCGAGCATGTGCAATGTTTTGATTATTCGCCTTGCACGTTCTGTAATGGCTGCGAACTTTCTGAAAATAATGTAGAAGACTGCCTCGGCAACTCTGGTCTCGCCTGCGGAGGGTGTTTGTGGGCGCAAGGCGTGATCCGTTGTCCGTGAGAGGTTATTGATATGAAAAACATCACAGTTTTATTCTTTGCCACCCTGCGTAACCGGGCAGGGACACGCTCCATCAACATGGAAGTCCCCGCACAGACAACGGTTGCAAGTTTACGGTCTTTGTTGGACGCGGAATTCCATTCCTTGAACGGACTTGCCAGCCATTCACTGGTTGCTGTCAATCGGGAATATGTGTTCGATGAATTTGAGATCCCCGCCGGGGCAGAAGTAGCGCTGTTCCCTGCTGTCTCTGGAGGATGAAATGA
>ERZ761602.4896-NODE-4896-length-16462-cov-4.111538_pt1 | contig 16462 bp, 17 predicted proteins | sample MGYA00512165_ERZ761602 | MGnify/ENA primary metagenome ERZ761602 (study PRJEB28899, sample SAMN02445085) | bioreactor sludge metagenome | biome: EBPR sludge; isolation source: Thorneside wastewater treatment plant | place: Australia: Brisbane, Thorneside...
GATGAAAGCCAACCGTGTGCGAAAGGTCATTTGTTCCTTTCCCCGTCAGGCTGGCGCCCATCATTTTGAATCCAGGTTCCGCGCTGGAGAAGTGGAACTGGAACTGGTGCCACAAGGTAATCTGGCTGCGCGGATCGAGGCGGCTGGGGCAGGGCTTGGTGCCATTTACACGCCCACCGGTTACGGGACAATGCTGGCGGAAGGCAAGGAAACCCGCGAAATCAACGGGCGCAACTATGTACTGGAATATCCAATCCATGCCGACTTCGCGCTGATCCGGGCACAGGCTGCCGACCGATGGGGTAACCTTGTGTATCGCAAGGTTGCTCGCAACTTCGGACCCATCATGGCGATGGCGGCCAAATGCACGATCGCTCAGGTGGCCGAGATTGTACCGCTTGGCGGCCTTGATCCCGAGGTCATCGTAACACCGGGCATCTTCGTCCAGAAGGTCGTCCTCCATACCCTTTCCAGCGCTGCAAAGGCAGCCTGAGCCGGAGAAATATCATGCAGCCGATGAGCCGCACTGTCATGGCCGCCCGAGTAGCCCAGGACATTCCGGAGGGCGCCTACGTCAATCTGGGCATAGGGCTTCCAACCAAGGTCGCCGATTATCTGCCGCAGGAGAAGGACATCTTCCTGCAAAGTGAGAATGGCCTGCTCGGTATGGGGCCGGCGCCCGCTGACGCGGACATCGACTGGGATCTTATCAACGCGGGCAAGCAGCCGGTCACCCTTCTATCAGGCGGCGCCTATTTCCATCATGGCGATAGCTTCGCGATGATGCGCGGAGGCCATATCGACATCTGCGTGCTGGGTGCGTTTCAGGTCTCCGTGACAGGCGATTTGGCAAATTGGCATACGGGTGCGCCTGACGCCATTCCTGCCGTCGGCGGTGCCATGGACCTGGCAGTCGGCGCAAAGCAGGTTTTCGTGATGATGGACTTACTCACGAAAACCGGGGAGAGTAAGTTGGTGGCTCAGTGCAGCTATCCGCTGACAGGCATAGGCTGTGTCTCACGAGTTTATAGCGATATCGCCATATTCGAGGTTGGCATCGATGGTGCCCGGGTCATCGAGATGGTGGACGGACTGACGATCGAACAGCTGCGCAAACTGACCGGCCTTGACCTGCAATTCGCGGCATAAGTCCATCGATGAATATATTACGCAGTTTCGGTTCTTTTGCACTGGAGGTGCGGGATGATGGCGTTGCGATCGCCACATTCTCGCGCCCACCGGTCAATGCTGTGTCGCTGTCGGTTTATGAGGATATCGGCCGTTTCGCCGATCATGTTGCAGGCGACGACACGATTCGATCCATCGTCATTACCGCGCCGGAAACTGCTCGTGCCTGGTGTGGTGGCGCGGATCTTCACGAGTTCAAGGATATGACGATAGAGAAGCGGAAGGAGCGCTATCGCTTCATAAACGAGCAGTTACCCCGCTTTCACAAGATCGGTCGGCCGATGATCGCAGCGATCCGGGGCGCCACGATCGGCGTGGGCGTGATGCTGGCAGGGATGTGTGACTTGCGGGTTGCAAGCGAGAGCGCGCGCTTTGCCTGTCCCGAAGTGGATTATGGCCTGGTGGGTGGCAGCGCCGGCCTCTTCGCCATGCTCAAGATGCCTGAGGCCAAGGTACGTGAAATGGTCTACACCGGACGGACCTTCACGGCTCGCGAACTCGAATCCACCGGTTTCTTCAATTATGTAGTGCCGCATGCTGCGGTGCTGCCGATTGCGCTCGATCTGGCCGGTGAAATTGCGCGCAAGAGCCTGCCGACCCTGCGTGCGCGCAAGCTGGCTTCCTTGATCCAGGAAGGCCCGGAGTGGATGGACGCCTATCTGGATGCACAGGAGATGTCTTCGGCGCTGGTCGAGCGTCCGGAAAGCGGTGCTGCCGTGCTCGCCGTTTTGGAACGGGGCAAGGTGCGCAAACAACGCTGATCAGTCTTCGGCGGTCATCATCCCGGTCAGCCGCCGGGCGACAATGTCTTCGGCCTCGGCCATGATCCGCGTGATCAACTCGGCACAGCCGGGGATGTCGTGGATCAGACCCTGCGCCATGCTAGCCCAGTAGATACCGGAGTCCAGATCACCGGAAACCAGCAGTTCCTTGCCGCGCTGGCCGCTGACCAGTTCGGCGACGTCCGCGAAGGTTGCGCTGGGCCGTTCGATCCGGCGCAACGCTTCCTGAGCAACGCTGTTGCGCCCGACCCGCGCGCTGTTGCGAAAGGGGCGGAACAGCAGTGTCGTGTCGCGTTCATCGCCATCGACATAAGCCTTCTTGACTCGGTCGTGGATCGGTGCCTCGCGCGTCGCGCAGAAGCGGGTGCCCATATTTATGCCGTCCGCTCCCAGCGCCAGCGCGGCGACCAGTCCGCGACCGTCGGCAATGCCGCCGCTCGCGATGACCGGGATTGAAAGCTGGTCTACCGCCGCCGGGATCAGCACCAGCCCTGGAACATCGTCTTCACCCGGATGGCCCGCACATTCGAAGCCGTCGATCGAAATGGCATGAACGCCGTAGCGCTCCGACGACACGGCGTGACGCACAGACGTACATTTATGGATGACGTGGATGCCCTTGGCAAAGAGCATGTCCCAAACCTCACGAACCGCCGGCGTTCCGGCCGTTTCCACAACGGTAATTCCCGCCCGTGCGATCACATCGACGATGGCGCCATAATCGGGCGGCCGCATCGTCGGAAAAACCGAGATGTTTACCCCGAAAGGCGCGCTTGTCAGCGTCGTGCAGCGCGCGATCTCGTCAGCCAGAGCGTCTGCGGTGGGGAAAGTCAGGGCGGTGATGAGGCCCAGTCCGCCGGCGTTCGAAACCGCCGCTGCAAGCTGGGCATAGCCGACATTTTGCATGCCGCCTTGAATGATCGGGTGGCGGATGCCGCAAAGGTCCGTGAGGCGCGTGCGAAAGACCATCAAGTATCCGCGCTGATCCCCAGTTTCGCGAACAGTCCAGCGTCAGCATCCAATCCGTTATTGCTCGTGGTCAGCAGCCGGTCGCCAGTGAAGATCGAATTGGCGCCGGCCATGAAACAGAGAGCCTGCATGCTCTCACTCATGCTTTCCCGACCGGCGGACAGCCGTACCATGCTCTGGGGCATCAGGATTCTGGCGACCGCGACTGTCCGCACGAATTCAATCTCGTCGATTTTGGCCATCGGCGTGTCGGCCAGCATATCGCCAAGCGGTGTGCCCGCGATCGGTACCAGTGCATTGAGCGGCACGCTCTCGGGCGGCGTGGGCAGGTTTGCCAGCGCATGCAGAAAGCCGATACGGTCGGTTCGGCTTTCGCCCATGCCCAGTATGCCGCCACAACAGACGGACATACCGGCGGCTCTGACCCGATCAAGCGTGTCGAGACGATCCTGGAACGTTCGCGTGGTGATGACGCTGCCGTAATTTTCCGGACTCGTATCGATATTGTGGTTGTAATAGTCCAGCCCAGCATCGGCCAGCCGTTCCGCCTGATCGTTGGTCAGCATGCCCAGAGTCATACAGGTTTCAAGGCCGAGCGCCTTCACCCGACGGACCATGTCCAGCAGGGCGGGCATGTCCCTTTCTTTGGGCTCGCGCCACGCCGCGCCCATGCAGAACCGCCCCGAGCCGCTATCCTTGGCTGCCCGTGCCGCGGCAACGACGGCATCGGCCGCCATCAGCTTTTCGGCCTTGAGCCCGCTCTTGTGGTGCGCAGACTGGCTGCAATAGCCGCAATCCTCCACGCATCCGCCGGTCTTGATCGACAATAGTGTCGACAGTTGCACGGCATTACGCGGATGATGGCGCAGATGTACCGCGTGCGCCTGTGCGACCAGGTCGAGAAAGGGCATTTCGAAAAGAACGGCGATCGCTTCCTTATCGGGGGCGACCGCGGTCCATTCGGCCCGCTCAGCCAGTGCTGTCATCTCGTTCATTTGCCGCTCCACACTGGCGATCGCTTTTCGAAGAAGGACGCAATGCCTTCCTTCTTGTCGGCGGAACCGAACAGCGCCGAAAAGCCCTGTCGTTCCAGCAGGAGATGGGCCGCCTGCGTCGTTTCCAGACTGGCGCGCACCAGAGCCTTGCCCTGCTGCATCGCCAATGGCGCGCGCGCGGCGATACGCGCCGCCAGTTCCAGCGCGGCGGAGAGGGCGCCGCCATCGTCCACGACATCGCTCACAAGGCCGCTGGCCTGTGCTTCCTCCGCCGTTATCGGATCGCCGAGCAGAACCATCTTCATAGCGCGCGCGCGGCCGACCAGACGCGGCAGCGTGGCCGTGCCGCCAGCGCCCGGGACAATGCCCAGATTCGTCTCGGGCTGGCCGAACTTGGCGCTGCGCCCGGCGACGACGAGGTCGCAGCACATGACCAGCTCATTTCCCGCACCGAGCGACCAGCCCTCCACCGCCGCGACGACCGGCTTGGGGAAGGCGCGGATGCGCGCCCAGATCGAGGGGCGTATATCGAGGAGGGCGCCGCCGACATCCTTTGACGCGATCTCGTTGATATCGGCCCCGGCGGCAAAGAACTTGTCAGCCCCGGTTATGACGACGGCTCGAACGGCTTCATCGCCAATCGCCGCATCCAGCGCATCAGCCACTGCGCCGAGCAGATCGGTGGCGAGCGCATTGCGCTTCTCGGGCCGGTTGAGTCGCAGCAGCAGGACGCCATCCGCGCCCGTTTCAACAAGGAGAATGTCACCCGACCCGGTCATGCGAATTTTCTGAGATAGGGGGAAGGGCGATACATGGCCTCGCCTGTCTCATCGGCTATGGCGTCGAGCGTAGCGACGACGCGTCCTCGGTCGAAACCGTCGGCCCAGGCGAAAGGTCCGAAAGGGTAGTTGGCGCCATAGCGGAGCGCCGTATCAATCCCGCTCTCGTCCGACACCTGTTCCAGAACCGCATCGGCGGCCGCATTGGCCAGTTGCGCGAGGGTCCGGCACACGATCAATCCGGGCCTATCCGCAACCTGCCAGCCGGTTTTGGACCAGGCGAAAAGCACATCCGCCATGATCGCGGCGGCTCCGGTACTGCTGCCTGAATATGCGACATCCTTGCCATCCTCAGCGGGGAACCAGTCGAACAGGGCGACCGGCTTGCCATGAACGGCTGCCTCGGCTTGGGCCGACCGTCCGCGCGTCATGCCCAGCAGAACCCCCGCGCATGCGATGAACTCCCCCGGCGCAGCGGCCTTCAGGGCTTCAGCGGCCCGCGCGCGATCCGGCAGGATCACGTCGTTGCCGGCAGCCGGCGGCACAAGCTTCGGAGCATCTTCGTCGTAGCGATAGACCCCACGCCCTGTCTTTCGGCCCAGCCAACCGGCGTCAACCAGCGCTGCCTGCTTCAACTGCGGTACGAAGCGCGTCCGTCCGAAATAGGAGTCATAGACTGACCGGCTGACCGCGAAATTGACGTCCTGTCCGATGAGGTCGGCTAGTTCCAATGGCCCCATGCGGAAACCCACGGCACAAAACAGGGCGTCGATCGTGGTCGCATCCGCCGCCGCCTCGTTGAGCGCGGTGAAAGCCTCTGCGTAGAAGGGGCGCGCCACCCGATTGACGATGAAGCCGGGGACATCGGTGACGGGGATTGCGACTTTGCCCCAACGTTCCGCCGTCTGTCGCACAGCTTCCGCAACAGGCTGAGCCGTCGCAGGTCCGGCCACGACCTCGACCAGTTTCATGATCGTTGCGGGATTGAAGAAGTGCATGCCGACGAACCGCTCGGGCGTCCTGAGCGAGCGGGCGAGGCGTGCGATCGGCAGGGAGGACGTGTTGCTCGCCAGGATGGTGTCCCGACCGACGATCGTTTCCAGCTGTTCGAACAGCGTCCCCTTGATATCGGCATTCTCGACGATCGCCTCGATCACCAGTTCGGCCTCGGCCAATTGCTGAAGATCGGACGTCCAGCGCATGCGCCCGCGAATGTCCGCCGCCGCCTCGACCTCCATCTTCCCCTTGGCGACCAGGCCATTAATGGACGCCATTATGCGCTTTTCGCTTGCCGCGATCGCTTCGGGCTGGATATCGAAAACGATCACCTGTGCGCCGGATTGCGCGGCGACTTGGGCGATGCCCGATCCCATCGCCCCTGCGCCGCAGACGGCTATCCTGTGCAATGCCCGCCCCATCACGCGGCCTGCGCGATGCTGAGGATGGGCATGCCATATTCGACCAGCGCGCCGACATCGGCCGAGAGGCTCATGATGCGGCCGGCAACCGGCGCCGGAATGGCCTCTTCCGTATCCAGAACCCTTATGGTGGCGACAGTATCGCCCGCTTTCAGGTCCGTACCCACGGGAAGGACATGGACCAGTGTGGCGACATGCTGCGCCATCACGCTCGTCTCCGCGCCGGTCGCGGGAGCGGCGGGCAACTCAGTGTCGCCAACCGCAGTGCCCAGACGCATCGGATTGGCGCCGCCGCCCGCGCGGGCGATGAAAATCTCGATCTCGCCGGACACGACGTGAAGCTCCTGCCAGTCGCTCGAAATGAACGTATCCAGCAGCGCGCGCACATCGGTGATGGCGCGATCCATGGTGTTATCGTTCATCAGGCGGCCCTTTTCGCGCGCTCGGGCAGCAGCACCTGCTCCAGCCAGCGTGTATGAATGCGATTTTCGATAAAGTCGGGATGGGCTACGATCTCGCGATGCAGATCGATGGTGGTCGGCACGCCTTCAACGACGAATTCATCCAGAGCCGCTGACAATCGCTTGATTGCATCGGCACGGTCCGAACCATGCACGATCAGCTTGCCCACCATGCTGTCATAGAAGGGCGGAATCATTGCCCCCTGCGCCATGTGCGAATCCAGCCTTATTCCATCGCCCTCCGGCGGCTGCCAGCGGGTGATCCGGCCCGGACTCGGCAGGAAGTCACGCGTCACATCTTCCGCGTTGATCCGGCATTCGATCGCATGGCCGCTCAGCTTCACCTGGTCCTGCGTCACCGACAGGTCGGCCCCGCCCGCGACACGTATCTGTTCCTGGACGAGATCGAACCCCGAAATCATCTCGCTGACCGGATGCTCGACCTGAATACGGGCGTTTACTTCGATGAAGTAGAATTCCTGGCGCTTCACATCGAACAGGAACTCGCATGTCCCGGCATTGCGATAATTGACGCTGGCGGCCAGCGCGACGGCGGACTCATGCAGTTGCTTGCGCAGATGATCGGGCATCGCCGCGCAGGGCGCTTCTTCGACCAGTTTCTGATAGCGGCGCTGAACCGAACAGTCGCGCTCGCCAAAATGCAGGACATTGCCCTTGCCATCGCCCATCAGCTGGACTTCGACATGGCGCGCCTCCGGCACGAACCGCTCCATAAACAAGGTGCCGTCGCCAAACGCCGCGACGGCTTCAGCCGATGCGCGATGGAAGCCCGCTTCCGCTTCGTCGGCATTGTTGGCGATCACCATGCCCCGGCCGCCACCGCCGGCCGATGCCTTGAGCAGAACGGGATAGCCGATGCGGTCGCCTTCCCGCCGCGCGTCGGCGGCGCTGGCGACACAATCGCTGCCTGGCACGAGCGGAACGCCCGCTGCACCCGCCATCGCGCGCGCGCGCAACTTGTCGCCCAGCGCATCGATCACATCAGGTTCGGGACCCACGAAAGCGATGCCGTGCGCCTGACAAAGGGTCGGCAGGATTGCGCGCTCGGACAGGAAACCATAGCCCGGATGCAAGCCATCGCAGCCGCTTTCCTTCGCCGCATGGACAATCAGGCGCGGGGCGAGATAGGATTTCGCGGCTGAAGCCGGGCCGATCACAATCTTTCGGTCGGCCAGCCGCGCAGCGGCGCTATCACGATCCGGGTCGGAAACGGCCAGCACCGTCTCGATATTGAGAGCCTGCGCAGCGCGCACGATGCGCAACGCGATTTCGCCCCGGTTGGCAATGAACAGTCGCTTGATTGCCATCAATTCCTCACCAACGCAAACAGGGGTTGCCCCGCTTCGACCATCGCTCCATCGGTTGCGAGCACGGCGTAGATCTTGCCGCTCGCATCCGCGCGAACAGCCGTGAACAGTTTCATCACTTCGATCAGGCACACTTCGTCGCCGACAGAAACGGTCGAACCAACTTCGACATAGTTCGCGGCACCCGGCTTTGGCGCACGATAGAATGTGCCGAGGTTAGGTGCCCGAACAATGATGGCGTCATCTGGCAGGGCAGAAGCGGCCGGCGGAGCGGATTGCGATACTTCCGTTGGCGAAGTGCGCGCCTGCACTGGCACTGGCACTGGAGCAGGCGCTGGTCGCAGGGCGGCGGCGGCAGGAGCAGCAGCGATTGATCGGCTCCCCGCCGGATCACTCGAAAGGTAGACTTCGAAATCACCACTGCGGACATGGAGTTCGCGAACGCCCGACCGGGAGAATTCCTCCATGAGGGTTTGCAAGGCAGAGGAGAATACAGGTTCGGTCATTATGTCATCCAAGAACGGCGCGATGGCAAATCATGCCATCGCGCCCAGTTGGGATAATCAATATTTGTACGAGAGAGACAACCCATAGACCGTGGGCCTGCCACGATAGCGGATGAGTGTGTCGAGATAGGTGGAAATGGCCGTCACATAGGACTTGTTGGTGATGTTTCTGCCATAAAGGCTCGCACGCCACTGGCCGTCGGGGCTGCTGACGCCCGCCCGCACATCGAGCAGGGCATAGCTATCGATAAAGAAGTCGTCGGCTGGCAGGCCGCTGTTGTGGAAAGTGGTGTTCTGCTTACTCTGATAAGTCAGGCCGCCACCCAGGAACGCTTCGACAGTGTCGGACACGGGCACGCTGTACTGTGCATCGATGTTCGCGCTGAACTTGGGCGTATAGGGCAGCTCGGATCCCTTGAAGTTGCCGGTGTATCCGGCCGCGTTGTAGACAGCGAAGCCGTCCGGTGTGGCAGAATAGTCCGACTTGACCTTACCCTTGAGATAGGTGGCGCCGGCACTGATGCGCAGCCCGTCCGTCGGCCTCGCGACCAGTTCGCCTTCCAGGCCGAACACATAGGATTTGGGTACGTTCAACATCTTTTCGAGGAGACCGAAGATGGTGTCCTGAACGCGACCGCGAACCTGCTTGTCGGAATAGTCATAGTAAAAGACGGCACCGTTAAATTGCAGCGCGTTGCCCGCAAGAGGCGCTTTGAAACCGCCTTCATAGGCGATCACCTTTTCCTGCGTGGCCGGGCTATACTGGTTCGCCCGTGACGCGCCGATGGCCGAGAAGATGCCAGCCTTGTACCCTTGGCTGACGGTGGCGTAGATCAGCGCGCCACCATCGAATTTGTAGTTCGCGCCGACCCGGAAGGAGACATTGTCCTCGGTCAGCCGTTCGTTGACCGGGTCCAGCGTGGATTGGGCGGTGCCAAGTAGCAAGTCGCCAGTCGTCGGGAAACATTGCCCCGCACCGATGGTGATCGGCACGCTGTTGAGCGCGCTGCCAAAAAGGACGGCCGCGCCCGCGCCTGTCGGATCGCTGTAGCAATAGGTCGCTTCCTGCTTGTTCTTGGTATAGCGGATGCCGCCCTGAACGGTCAGTTGCGGCGTCAGCTTAAATTCGCCGTTAGCGAAGATGCCATAGCTGCGCATCCGCGAGTCGAACTCGTTCTGCGTGATCGAAATCAGGTCCGCATTGGCCGAATAGTCTCCCAGGAGGAAGAAATTATTCTGTGACGTGCGGAGGTTGTCGTAGCTGGCGCCGACGATCCCGTTGAAGTTGTCCGTGTCCAGCGCCAGTCGCAATTCCTGATTGAACGAGCGTACATTGCCGAACAGCGGGACGTCGACGACCTGTGCGGTTGTGCCGTCCAGATCCTGATTATAGCTCAGCTTCTGCTTGGCCAGAGCCGCAACATAAGTGAGCTGCAACGTGTCGCTCACGTCCAGATCGGCCCGGCCGGCAAACTGATAATAGCTGTTGTCGGACCGTCCAAGAAAGCCTGGCGTCCATTCGGCATCGCGCGCACTGCTGCTGACCGGCGTACCCAGCAGCGCGGCGGCACCAGCGGCCTTGGCCGGATCGGACCCGTTCAGGCGACCAACCACAACGGACTGGCGGCCAATGAACGACGCGTCATAGCCCGGCGAGGTGGGTGAGGTGATGTCGGCGTATCGCTGAGCATTCACCTGAGCATAAGGGTTACCGGATGCGTCGGCTGAGGCTTGATCGGGATAGAGGTTGAGCGAGGTTCCTGCATATTGGGGCGCAAGCGGATCGGACCGATCGCGAGAGCCCGTCGCCATCAGTTCGATCTTGAGGCTCTCGGTCGGCTCAATGTCGAGCGTGAACCTCCCCATGAACTTGCGCTGGTCGCCATTCTGATCGTCCGGTCGCGACAGGCTGCGCTGCCAGGCCCCACCTGAAACACCCTTTACCGCGAGGCGGGCGGCCACACCTTCTGTGAGAGGGCCGCTAACGAAGCCCGAAAGCTCAGCGCGATTGAACCGCTCATAGGATGCATCGAAACCTGCTGAAAAGTCTTTCGTGGGCTTGCCGACAATGTAGTTGATGGCGCCACCCGTCGAACTCTGTCCGAAAAGGGTGCCCTGTGGCCCCTTGAGGACTTCGACGCGTTCGATGTCGAGATCCAGCGCATCCGACATGACGGGCACGTTGCGCGGTATTTGATCGGTATAGACCGACACGGAAGGCGCCGCACCAAAGGTAGCATCGTACAGGCCGATACCGCGAAGGGTGAACACGGGAGTCGAGTAGATAGACTGCGTGAAGGTGAAGCCGGGCACCAACTTCACCAGATCCGCTGGTCCGGCGATGCCCCGGTTCGACAGGTCTTCGGTCGATGCTGCGGTGATAGTCAGGCCGACGCTGTTAAGCGACTGTTCGCGTTTGTTCGCGGTCACGATGATTTCAGCCAAGACATCATTGTTGCGTGCCTCTTGCGCGAGCGGAGCCTGTTCCGTCTGAGCATGTGCCAGCGCAGGAATAGCACTTACCATAGCCAAGATGGATGCTTGTGCTTTGAAGAGTTTACCGTTCATGTGATCCTCACCTCCCGTTATGATTATGCAGGACTGTCTTTTCGCGGCCGGTTCTGCGGGACGATGCGCGTGCTAACCTGTCAACCAGCGATCATTGCGCCGTCCACGACATGCTCCGCGCCAGACACAAAGCTCGCTTCATCCGACGCGAGAAAAAGTACAACGTTCGAGACTTCTTCTGGCTGAGCCATTCGTCCCAGCGGAATTGCATCGGCGGCACCGCCACCATCTGCATTGGTCGCAGCAACCATCATCGGCGTTAGAATGTAGCCGGGATGGACCGAATTGACCCGGATACCGTCCTTCCCATGCTGCGCCGCGATGAGCTTGCTCATGCCCCGCACCGCCCATTTGCTTGCGCAATAGGCTGCATTGGACGACTCCCGCGTTCCCAACATGCCGGCGATCGACGAGATATTAATGATCGACCCTTTACCCGCAGCAATCATCGAGGGCAGGACGGCTTTCATGCCCAGAAAAACACCCAATTGATTGATTGCGCAAACCTTGAGGAAATCTTCCTCGCTGAAATTGAGCAGATCTTGGACTGGACCTATGATACCGGCGTTGTTTACCAGGACAGTGATCCGCGCGAATTTTGCTTCACCCTGGGCTACTACTTTTCCCCAGTCTTCCGCACTCGCGACGTCGTGGGCGATAAACATGGCTTTGTCGCCGAGTTCGCGGGCTAGCGCTTCACCTTTGGACTGATTGACGTCCGTCAGAATGACGGATGCCCCTTCACGAATGAACACACGAGCATGAGCTTCGCCCATGCCTTGCGCAGCGCCCGTGATGACGGCGACTTTGCCGGACAGCCGGCACATGATTCAAGCCGCCACGCTTTGCGAGACTTGCCCAATCTTGGGTGCGACTTCCTTGACGAGCAGTTCCATCGAACGCTCCCAGGCTTGCGGGGCATCGATATAATCATGGCTGTAGATGAGCAGCGTTCCGAATGGTCCGCCCAGTTCATTGCACCACGCTTCCAGCTTCTGTCGGACCGTTTCGGGTGATCCCGTGATCCAAACATGTTCGGCCAGATATTCGGCATCGACATCAGCCGGATCGATTGACGCATCGTGGAGAAGCCCGGGAAGGACTCCAAAGCGTTCGTAGGTCGGCTTGATATATTCCTTCCAGGCCAAACCGATACCGCCATCGACGGCCAGCTTTCGCGCTTCCGCGTCAGTATCCGCGACGATCACGTCACGTACCACGCGGTGCACGGAACGGTCGGACTCGCGCCCTGCTTCTTGCATCTTCTCGCGATAAGTCTCGAAATGGCTGCGCAGGAAGTCGTTGCCCGCATAGACGGATGCCGGAATGAAGCCATGTGTGCCGGCAAAGGCGATCGACGGCGATGGAGCGCTCAGGCCGGCCATGGCCATTTGCATCTTGCCTCCCCACGGACGGACATCACGCAGCGGTTTCTTGGGATTGTTTTCCGGGAAGCCGGCTTTCCAGAACTCGCCTTCAAGTTGGAAGGGTTCGGCCTTCCAGATCTTCTCCATGATGTCGATCGCTTCGAGCATCATTGCGTGGTTCTTGGACATGTCGTTAATGCCGCGCAACGCAGCGTCGGTCGGATAGGCACCGGTTGCTACACCAAGCATGTAGCGGCCTTCCAGAATTTGACTCAGCCAGGCTGTCTGTACGGCGAGTGTCGCTGGATGGTGGTAGGGGAGCAGGTGAGCCAGAGGACCGAACTTGATATTCTCTGTTTGGGCCGCGGCAGCTGCGATCACCAACTCTGGGCTGGGAATGCCTTCCCAATTCAATGTTCCGTGCTCACCGATCCAATACTCGCTAAAGCCGATCTTGTCCGCATGGACTGCCTGCTGCACGGCCCAATCGAACACCTGCTTGGGCGTCCGTTCCGGGCGCAAGAAAGGCGTCTGAAACATTCCGATCTGCATTTTCTCTCTCCTATGGCGCACTTGACGGTTTGCCTGCCGGTCAGCCGTGGTCTTTCCATTCAACCAATTGGCCGTTGTTGTTGAAGCGCATCACGCTGCAAAACTTGAAGCGAAATGCCTCGCCCGCCGCGCCGAATCCTGGTAGGTCGACAGCTGCCGTGCCGGCATACCAAGCCTCGCGGACGACTATATTGCCTGCGACAGTGATGCGCTCGGCTGGCTCAAATCGACGGTCAGGGGCGTAAGTAGTGGCGAAGCCACGCAACACCTCAATCAGCGCTTCGCGACTGGTCAGGACGAAGTTGCGATTGAAATGCGCGAAGTCGAGTTCCGGCACAATGAGCGCCGAAAGGGCGTCGAAGTCCTTGGCATTGTACGCCTCAATTAACCGTTCGGAGGCGGCGGCGAACTCAACCATCCGAAAGCCTCCGCTCATCGTGAGCTTCGGCATCCAGCGCCATGCCGTCGTACATATTTTCGTAAATGAGGCGGGTACACGCCATCATGCTCTCCCCAGCTATGCGCCGCATTCGACCGGCGACCGTCATTTCTCGTGACATTAAGCTACCCGCAGCCCGCCGGTCCGTCAATAATTATTCGATGTTTTGTCGGAAAAATTATTTCCAACATTCAGAGTGTCACGGATTTGCTGAGGTTTTCACGTCTTCTCGTCCTCTGACCTGTTGCAAAAATCGATACTTGGTCGGCGGCGGCTGTGCTGTTAAATGGCTTGCTCCACATCGTTTTGCGCGGCAGGATGCAATTTTGCATCCGAAAGTGGGTCATGGGCGTAAAGAGAAAAATCAAGGTTTCGTCGGAAACGACTCGGGACGTGGTCGTTGAATCTACAAATATACCTGCGGTGAGCGGAGCGTCGGAATGGGACGCTTTGCTTGATCAGATTTCCCATAGGCCAAAACGGCTCACTGAGAGGAAGCAGGATCGGAGCAAGCGTACCGAACAGCAGATCATGGGAGCTGCTCTGCGCGTATTCGCTCGTGATGGTATATCACGAGTCCGTATTGCGGACATCGCGGCGGAAGCTGGGATCTCGACATCTACGCTCTACGAATATTATAAGAGTAAAGAAGACTTGGCTTATGATGTGCCACTTTCGCACCTTGCAGATTTTTTTGAAAGTTACCGCGTAGCAGTCGCGGATAAGATTACAGCTAAAGAGCGGATTATGCTCTATTTGTCCATGTCCGCAGATTACGCGCGAGAGCATGCCGAATGGGCGCGCATCCTCTATCTCGAAATATGGCCAAGCGTTTTTGTGAACGAGACAGAATTGCGGCACAGTATAAATGATTTCTCTCGCGTTGTCGTGTTTCTTGTACGGCAAGCGATGCTCGAAGGAAGCATTTCCGCAGATCGGGATGTTTATGAGACAGCGGCAATGTTAGTAGGTAGCGTCAATCAGGTCATTATCACCTGGTTGCTATATAGAAGGCCACGTAACCTGACAAAGGCTGGCACGGAAATGGCAGAACGGTTGTTGTCCATGCTTGAGAATGAAAGCCGGTTGGATTGAGGTATACCTAGGCCGAGAATTTCCTCGCGATGGTCCATCTCGCCAAAATTCACCTGTGGCTCCGCATTTATGAGTTCCCACCCTAGGTTGTGAACCTATACAGAGAACTGATATTATGTGATAAATATCTTGTTTCGATGGGTTTGTGCGGGAGTGGGTATGTCACTCCATCTGTTCTGGCTTTCAGATGAGGCATGGGCGGCGATCGAGCTGCATTTGCCGCACGGCAAGCCGGGTAAGCCCAGGGTTGACGATCGGACCGTGATCTCGGGCATACTGCATGTGCTGAAGACAGGATGCCGCTGGCGTGATGTTCCCGCAGCCTATGGGGCGCCAACGACAATCTATAACCGCTACAATCGCTGGTCCCAGCGGCGCATCTGGCAGCGTCTGTTCGAGAAGATCGCTGCGGCGGGGCCGGTGAGGTGATCGGAAAAACTAACTTACCGTGTGGACCAACTTTTCCCGATCACCTCATCACCGCGAAGTAACGGAGTGCCAGCGCAGCGCGAATCTCTGCTTGCTGCTCCCTTTCAAGGCGGCGGCGTTCCGCCAGCGGTATGTCAGCTTTCATATGTCACCTTGAGTTGGCGCAGGACGTGGAACATGTCGGCGCGGATTTTCGGGTCGTCGCAGTTCCGCATCACTTCAGCGGTGCATTGTTTCCCTCAATTGCCTTCGCATATTTCGGGAGCGCTTTTTGCTCCCACAGCGAGTCGTGATCGGGAAGTCGGAGAAATTCATACCGAGTTGTGGCAAGTACTTTCATGTCGGAGCGAAAACAGTTTGGGGGCATTAGTTAGGGTATTTAAAAAATTTTGAAGGCATAAGACATTAATTTTATGTAGTATTACAGTTAGGTTTCGTGGACAAAGGGCAGCCAGAGCAATGCTGAGGCGAGGCTGACGAAGCCAAGGTAGGAGCTTTTGCTCTTGTCATATCGTGTAGCGACGCGTCGCCAGTTCTTGAGCTTGTTGAACAGGCGCTCGATTTGATTGCGCAGGCGATATTTCCGGCGATCGTGCAGCGCCGGTGAGCGCCGTCCCTGCTTCGCCGGGATCACGGCCTGGGTTCCAGCGATGGCGATCTCGGCGCGGATGGCGTCAGCGTCATAGCCGCGGTCGGCGAGGAGCGCATGGACCCGACCGGCGATCATCCGGAACAGCGGGCCGAACCCCTGCACATCATGTGCCTGCCCCGGCGTCAGCACGAAGCCGAGCGGGCGGCCTTTCGCATCGCATCGGGCATGGAGCTTGGTTGTGAAGCCGCCGCGCGATCGGCCAAGCGCCTCGGTTTGCTGAGTCCCCTTTTTATGCCGACTGCACAATGGTGCGCCCGGACGACTGTGCTGTCGATCATGTCGGCGGTGCGATCCCGACCCGCCATCTCGGCCAAGGTCTCCAGCATCGCGTCGAACACCCCGGTTTCGACCCAGCGCCGGTAGCGCCGGAACACGCTGTTCCACTTCCCATATTCATCGGGCAGGTGCCGCCATTGCGAACCTGTCCGGGCAATCCACATCATCCCTTCAAAATACGGGCGGTTGTCACCCGCAGGACGGCAGCCACGTCCCCGCTCCGCCGGAAGAAGGGGCCCAATCAGCCTCCATTCTTCATCCGACAACCCAATCCGCTCGCCCAAGACTGCCTCTCAAAAAGCAGCCTTGAATCAACCGCAAGTCACTCAGTCAAGCTTTGTCCACGAAACCTAAATTTCCCTTCCTCAATGGAAACCGGTGGTTCTCGCCGGGTCGAACCTGTTCATCTCGCGCCAGCGGTTGGGCGGTATGCCCTCCCATTCGCGAAAGGCGCGATAGAAGGAGGTTGTGTCTTGATAGCCGAGCAGGCAGGCGACTTCGTCGATGTCGGTCGCCGGATCAGTGAGGAGATGACGACTCAGGTCCCGGCGTGCGTCAGAAAGGAGGTTGCGGAAAGAGGAGCCCTCCTCGGTGATGCGCCGTTGGAGCGTCCGATCGCTCATGCCGAGTTGCTTCGCTACGTCGGACAGGCCTGGCT
>ERZ761602.4897-NODE-4897-length-16460-cov-11.302713_pt1 | contig 16460 bp, 21 predicted proteins | sample MGYA00512165_ERZ761602 | MGnify/ENA primary metagenome ERZ761602 (study PRJEB28899, sample SAMN02445085) | bioreactor sludge metagenome | biome: EBPR sludge; isolation source: Thorneside wastewater treatment plant | place: Australia: Brisbane, Thorneside...
GCGGCCGCCGAGCGGCTCGAAGGTCTGGCTGAAATCCAGCCGGGCGCGCTGCGGGACCTCGATCCCGGCGACGATCAGCGGCGGCGCAGCCATGCTATCGCCTCCCCCGCGCCAGCGCGGCGCGCGTAAACACCCGCTCGATCTCGCGCTGCGTGTTCTGCCCCGCCTGCGCGTGGACCTTGCCGAGCTCGCCGAAATCCAGCGTCAGGCTCCCGCCTCCCTCCCCTCTCCCCAAGGGAGAGGGGGCGGGGGTGAGGGAGGGGACGCGCAGGCGGTTGATCGCCGAGCCGCCGATCTGCCCGCCGAGCGCGAATTTCGGTAATCTCATCGCGTTAAGCGCGGCCAGGAACGCGGCTCCGTAGTAACGCGCTGCCGGGCGCTGGATCACCCACTCGCCGGGGGTCCCCCAGTACAGCATATTGTCTGCACGGTCGTGCGGAGCATGGCCGGGGAGCAGGCCGCCGTAGGCGCGGGAAACGTCGGTGACGGGGGCGGAGTCACCCGCTGGCAGGCCGACCGCCTGCACCCGGACCGGGACCGTCACCCCGGAAAAAGCCTGTTGCACGGCGGCGATTGCGCCATCCAGCGACGCCTTGTCGATCTCCGGCTTGATCTTGATCGCCGCCTGTTCGTTGAGTGCCGTGATCTGCTGCCCCAGCGATTCGAGCGCCTTCGTCAGGTCGTTGTACGAAGCAAGCTGGGTAGACGCCGCCTGCTGCGCCGCCGCGCGCTGCCTGGCCATGATCGCCTCGGACTGGGCGCCGATGCGCTCCAGTTCGCCGACGCCGGCCGCAACCTGCGCCTCCGGGTCGAGACCCGCTCCGCGCAGGTTGCCGATCTGTTGCGCGACCCCCTTCTGCCGGTTCAGCAATTCCAGCGCCTGATCGTTCTTCCCGGACCTGTCCGCCCGGTCGGCGGCATCGCGCAGTTCCTGCATCTCGCCGGCAAGGCTCCGCCCCTGCTCTTCCGGCGTCATGTTCTGGCGGAGCAGCGCTTGGATCGCCGCCGCCGTATCCAGCCGGTTGTTCTGGATCGCCTTGTCGAGCGCAATCACCTGCTGCGCATATTGCCTGTACTGGCCGAGCGCCTCGGCGGCCTTGCCCTGCAGGGTCTTGTAGAGACCCTCGGCGATGGCCGCGCGCTGCCGCGCCGTTTCCGCATCGACCTCGCGCAACTTGCGGGCTGCGTCGACTGCCGCCTGGCTCTCGCTGGCGCGTGCCGCGGCAATCTTGCCGGCGGTTTCCCTGGCCAGCGCCGTGCGCTGATCGGCGGCCTGTGCCTCGCTGATCCGGCCTTTGGCGACATCGGCCGAAATCAGCGCCAGTCTCTCGCTCTGCGTCATCCGCGCCGCGTCGATCTCGTCGCGCGCAGCCGCCAGCGCGTCCTTTTTCTGTTCTGCGTTCAGATCGCGCTTCCTTGCCGCTACCTGCTCCAGCGCTGCCACCTGCAACGCCGCGCCCTGTTGCGCCACGGCCGCCTCGGCGTTGCGGCTGCCGGTGTCGAGCCGCGAGATTCTCGCCGTGTCGCTGGCCATCTCGGCAGCCACCCTGGCTAGCGCCGTCGTCTGGTTGAACTGCCCGAGCAGGACGTTTGCCGACCGCGCGAAAAACGCCTGCGTGCGCTGCGCGCGCGCCTCCATTCCGGAGACCATCGCGGACAGCGCCTTCATTTCCGCCTGCGTGCGCCCCTCGATGGCGTTTTCCAGTGCCGATTTGAGGCCGGCATCCTTCGGCGACGCCTTGATCGCCTCGGCGAGACGCCCGACCAGCCCGGAAAACTCGGCCGGCGTTTTGGCCTGCGCCAGCAGTTGCGCCAGTGCCGCCTTGACTTCCGCGGCGTTCGCCTTGAGGCGGTTGTTGTCGCCGATGGCGCCGTTGATCGAATCCTTGTACAGCGTCCCGAAGGCGTTCAGCTTCTGCAGCATGTCGTTGTCGACCAGGCCGCCGGAATCCAGTTTCAGCTTGTCGAGGCCGAGCAGTCCGCGTTCTTTCGCATGACTGTCGTTGAACTTCCGGACCCGGTTGTCGAACCTTTCGATCGCCTTGTCGGCCTCGGCCAGGTCGGCGGCCAGCGCGCGCCCTTCGGCGCTGTTCCGGAACAGCGGGCTGGCCAGTTGATCGCGCGCGGCGGCGGCCTTGCCCTTGAGATCGGCGAACGCTTCCGCCGCCTCGCCCGGCCCGCGCTTGGCGGAAAATGCCGCGAAATCGGCGGTCATCTTCGCCAGCGACTGCCCGCTTTCTTCGGCCGTCTGTTTCGCCGCGCCCGCGTAGTGCTGCCAGGCCAGCACGCCGGCCGTGAGCGCCGTCAGCACAAGTCCCGGCCAGCCGCCCAGTACGGCCAGCAACCCGCGACCCGCGGTCGCCGCCACGCCCATGGCACGCCCGAGCAGGGTGACGCTGGCCGCCGCTCCCGCCGTTGCAGCCGCCTGGCTGGCGGCGCCGACGGCGACATTTGCCGCCGCCAGGCGCGCGGATGCCGCCATTTGCTCGTTAGCCAGCGTCGCCAGCTCCGTGGTCGTCGCATAGGTTCGGCGCACCGCGATTGCTTCCAGCTCGGTCAGCGCCGCCTGCCGTTGCGCCTGTGCCGCCACCAGCGCCGTTTCGGCATGCGCCAGGTTGGCGCGCGCCTGGTAACCGGTCGCCTCGGCGTCCGCCAGCCTGCCACCGACCAGCCTCGCCAGTGCCGCCGTCCGGTTGGCGATCAGCGCCGTTCCGGCAATCAGCGCGGCGTCGCCGAGCCCGGCGGCGATCGCCGGAAGGTTGGTTGCCATGGCATTCATGACATTGACCATGGCGGCGGTGGCGCCGTATGCCTTGTCGACATCGCCGGCGTATTTCTTGACGCCTTCGCCCAGGTTGGTCCAGGCCATGCCGACCGTTTGCGGAAGACGCGCCGCCTCTTCGGCCAGGTCGTTCTGCTGGCTCTGCACCGCCCTGAACACCTGGGCGCTAGTGAGCGCCCCTTGCTCCCCGAGCTTTTTCAGTTCGCCGACGGTGACGCCGAGCCCGGTGGCGATGGCCTGCGCCAGGCGGGGCGCATTTTCCAGGATGGAGTTGAGTTCCTCGCCGCGCAACACCCCGGAGCCCATCGCCTGCGCGAATTGCAGCATCGCCGCCGAACTCTCGGACGCGCTGGCTCCGGAAATGCGCAAGGCGTTACCGACCGCCGCCACCGCCCCGATGGTTTCGTTCGCGCTGGCGCCCATGTCCTTGAGCGGCGTGGCGAGGCGGTTGAACAGCGCGGCGACGCTGGCGACATCGGTTCCGGCGGCCTGCGCGGTGGCGCGGATCGCCGCCATGTTGCCGGTGAATTCGAGCAGCGAGGCGGACGACAGCTTGACCCTGGCCTCGACTCCCCGCATTTCGTCAGAAACGCGCGCCAGTGCCGACACCACCGCTGCCGGCGACCCAGCGAACTGCTGCCAAAGCAGGATTGCGCCGCTGATGTGCGCCAGATCGGCAATCGTCTCCCGCGCGCTTTTACCGACGCCGCGCACCGACTGCTCGACTTGATTTACCGAACGAATGGCGCCATCATTGGTTGCGGAAATGACGAGTTTTAAGTTGAGGTCGGCCATGCTGTCACTGATTCAGGTTGTGCTCGCGATCGCCCTTGTCGGCACCGGCATCGGGCTGAAATTCGGCCCCGGATGGCTGCTCGTCGTCGGACTGCTGGCCGCAGGACTGCTGCCCATGCTGCTCGTCGTCAACCTGTTCGTCGGCCGCCGTTAGCCGCATCGGACGCCTCTTCCATCGCCGTCGCGAAAACCGCCCACGGATAAGACCAGGCGTTGGCATGACCGAGGCGGACCAGACAGGCCACGCTGCGCTCCAGCCCTACGGTGCGCCCTGTTCCGCGAGAATCCGCCGGCCAAGAGCCACCGTCCTCTCGCGCATCGCGAAAAAAGCCGCGTTGATCTCCTTGGCGACCGCAACCAGCCGCGCCACGTCGGACGGCGTCAGCGCATCGACCGCCGCCGCATCGAGGTCGGTCAGGAACGCCAGATCGGACAGCGCGACCTCCTCGAACAGCAGCGAATCGACGACGTCGCCCGCTTCGGTCTTGCTCGCCAGCCATTGGCGAATCTCCCCGACCGTCAGTTCCCTGACCTGGGCGGCCCTCCCGTCCAGGTCGATCTCCCGGATCACGCGCACGCTCAGGACTCGAGCTCGAGCTTGAGAAACTGGCTGATTCCGGCGCCGGTCACCGTCTCGTCCTTCGCGACGACGAAGGTCACCGACAGCGTCGCGAAGTCGTCGCCGATCATGCTGATGTTCGACCCGACGCCGAGCTTCGCCTTGTACATCCGCGCCAGCGCCTTCTTGCCGTCGACCAGGTTCGTTCCCTCGAAAAAGACCGACACGTCCGGCGCCGCGTTGATCAGCCCCTGGACATCGGCCGACGCCTTCGGCGTATAGTCGATGGTGATCGTGTCGCCGTCCGCCAGGCCAACCGTCGTGAACGTTTCGGCGAAGGTGATGCCGCCGGCCGAAACCACATAGTCGTCGGTATCGACGACAGTGGCCCCATCATGGACGACCGGCGCGATGGCCGTATTGATCAGGCGATCGGTCGGGACAAAGGCCCCGGCATGGGCGACGTGCGCCTCGCCGGTGATCGCCGTCGTGTTCAGCGGCGCGGTGGAACCCCAGAGAGCTAGCGCCAGGTTGGCCGCCGAAATTTTGCGGAAATCGATCTTGCCCTCGACCTTGTCGATGCGCGAAAACGACGCGGCGACGCCGCCGGCCGGGTCCTGGTAGTTCTTCAGTTCCTTCTTCTCCTCGCTGAACGAGTACTCGAAGGTCGAGGCGTTGCCGACATCGCGGAAGTTGCGCGCGCCGAACGTCGCGCCGGAAGCATAGGGGGCAATCTTGATCTTGCCGCTGCCGATGAAGCTCATGGAGAGTCTCCTAGGAGGGGGTCTGGTGGATGACCCGCCAAGTCTTTCATGCGCGCGCGGGAGGCGTCAGGGGGACGGGGTTCGGCGGCGGCTACGTCGCCGCCCAGGCCGCCCCGTTCCAGCGCTTCATCGTCGCCGCCACCCACGCCGAACCGGTCCAGCGCTTGAGCGGCTTCGCCACCCACGCGGCCCCTGTCCAGTATTTAAGCTTCGCGCCGCCGCCGGCCGCCGGAATCTCCAGCTGAACCCACGAAACGCGGGCGTCGATGCTCGGCACATGAATAAATTCGACGAACAGAAGCCCGCCAGCCGTGCCGTCGTCCCAGACATCAGCGCCGCCGGAGATGCCCCTCGGCAGGTCGGCTTGTGGATAGGTCGCGGCCATGTCTTACCCGTGAATCAGCTTTCCCTGGCCGCGCACCACGCCGGTGGTCGTCGTGCTGCACAGCATCAGCGGGAAAAGGCAGGCGTCATCGGCGATGACCGGCAACCCAAGCTGCGCCCAGTCGAAAATTTCACTTTTGTTCGCCAGCAGCATCGGGAGGGCCGCCCGCTGCCTGGTCGCCGTGATGCCGAAGTTGCCCGCCGTGCCGGTCGTTGCGGAGAGCGTAACCCCCGTGACGCCTTTAATGAACTTGCCGGCGGAGGCGGAAATCAATGGATACAACCTCCCGGCGCGCAGCGTCGCGCCGAGCGAGAAGGCGGCCAGGTTGCCGGTGGAGTCGTCGGCGTAGGTCACGGCGACGGTGGCATTGACCGCCGTGGACCCCATCTCCGTATAGACCTCCAGCCACCATTGCACATCGGAAAAATTGGAGTCCCCGCGCCGCGCCGCGCCGGGGTCGCTGGTGACCAGGCTCAATGCGCCCTGCGAAGTGGTCACGATCCCTGACAGCCCGCCCATATGCGCCAGACGGTCGTGAATCTCCAGATTGGTCGCGCTGTTGCCGGCCTGCGCCGTCATCCAGCCGAGGTAGCTCAAGGCCGGCGAGGTCGGGTTGGTGAACCCGAAGGCTCCCGTCGTCGCCTTGGTCGGCACAGCGGCTGCGCCGGGAGCCGAGCCAGCGCCGGGAACGCCGGTTGCGGTCCACAGGGAGAAGAACTGGCCGGCGGCGGCGTTACTCAAAGACGCCTTGTCCAGCACGAGGCGGTCGGCGTTATTGCCCATCGCGTCGATCAGCATGTCGCGGGTGGTGATGGTCATGATCGGTCCTTACGAAGCGGTGAACTCGACGCGCAGCGCCGAGTAGTCGGTGATCGAATCGGCCTGCCCGCCGGTCAGCGTCTGCGCGAAATCCTGCGCCGATTCGGTCAAGGTGTGCGGCCCCCATGATGCAATCGTCGTCGCACCCTGCTTGAGCGCGACGGCAATCGCCCCCGAGCCGGCCAGCAGGCGGTAACGCAGGATGTGATCGGCGCTCGAATTCGGATCAGTACCCGCCGCGAATGCCATCACGCAGGTCGCTGGGACGTTGGTCCAAATGTAATCGGCGTCATCCGCGGCAGACTCGTCAACCATCGCGTACAGGCTGCTACCGGAAGATGGGGACCACGCCCCAGCAGACACATCGGAGGTAAGCAGTAAAACGACGGGGGCTGGAAAATTGACGGCATTTCCAGATGGGGGCGTGTACGCAGCCCCTGTCTGCTGGAAATTTACCGCGTTACCGGCTGGCGCAGTGTAAGACATGACATTGCCTACACTGGGGCGACATTGTCAAAGACCAGCGCATTTTCCGAACCGCTGTCATCATGCTGAACGGCGAAGGCAGTTAACGGGGTCAAATTTCCGGAATTTGCCATAATCACCTTATATGCTCCCGTGGTTCCGTTCGATGTAACCCTCTCGACCAGCGCTCCAGTATCCTTCCTGTACACGCCGACATTGCGCGCCACGAACGATCCGCCTGAGTTTTTCACTGTGCCGGAAACGGAAACATACTCGTCCGCAAAAGGCTCTGTAGTCGGAGTGTAGCTCGCGGTGTGAAGACCCGCTCCTTTATAGATTTCTACCTCGGACATATAGCCATTGAGGTGGTATAAAAAGGTGGAGTCCCAATTAAGCGCGCCGACTTTCAGGGTTGTCGTCACGTTTTGAATGGTTCTGGAGAACGCCGTCCCCCCTGCATTGAGAGGCGTTCCGTCGACGAACAGATAGACCAGGTCTCCAACTCTGCAACACTCAACGAGATACCACGTATTCAGCGAAAAGGAATAGGCGCCTACCACTTCCGTGTAGTGAGCCGAGTCCGTGAACCCAACGAACCCGAGCGAATCAAGTGATGATGCAGTTCCAGAAACGAGCATCCCCCATGCTCGATCCCCCGACCGGTCTTGCGATATTAGAGCTTGCTTATAATAACCGTTATTGTTACTTGCATACCCGGCAAATCGAACCCGTGCGCGCAAGGTAAAATCCCCGCCTCCGAAATGCCAGTCGCCACTATCCGGAACCTCCAGGAAGCATCCGCTTCCATCAAAATACGCGGACGAGTTTTTCCCGGTCAGCGCTGGATACTGCGCCGTACTGATCTGCGCGCCGCTTTTTCCTGTGACCGTATGGCTCTTGAGCCTCTTGCAAAAGTCGGCCGAATTTTTCTGACGGCCCCGCAGTAAGCCAAAGCACGCATACCAATGGGGTCCTACGCTGAACTTTCAAAAATACAATCGAGCGCGCTGCAGATGCCTTGGTGGCGATTCGTGCCTTTGCTAATAATTGACTCTTCGTAACAGCCACACCCAGTTGCCTAAAATGGCGGCGAAATTCATCATAATCCGCCTAAATTTTAGGCAGTTTTTCCAAAAATAGTTTTGCAAGAAGCTCTCTTGACATCGGAAAACGTTGTCGATCCGTTAGCGCCGTCGCAGTGGATGCCGAGAACCTTGTAATGCCATGCTGGATCGCCCATGTCTTCCTCAAGAAATGTCGACCCACAGGTCGTTGGTTTGCGGGTTGCCCGGCGCCGAACTTGCCACCGTGATGTCGAGCGCGACCCACGCCGCGCCGTTGCACCAGTACGCCTTGTTGTTGGCGCTCAGGCGATAAATCGCCCCGGCGAGGGTCGCCGAGGCGGAAGGCAGTGAGCTGACGACCGGGGCCGTCAGCGCGTTGAGCAGCTGCATGGCTTAGGCGTGGATCACGACGCGGTACTGGTTGCTCGTCGGCGCCACGGCGAAAGTGAAGGTCGTCACGTTGACGCTGGTGTGCGTCACGTCACAGATCACCTTGCTGCCGTCGGAAACCGTGAATACCTCGGCGATGGTGTCCAGCGTGTTGAGGTTGTGAGTCACCGCGATCGCCGTTGCCGATCCGTCGCCGATGTTCGCCGCGTACTTGCGCACGACCACCGCCGTGTCGATGCTGACCGCGTCCGCTGCAACGGAGATGCCGGCGCCGGCGCCGACGTTGAAGTCGTTGGTCAAGAGCGTCAGCCCGTTGCCGGCGGTGTAGGCGGAACCGCCGGAGAACTGGACGAAAGTCAGGCTGGTGCTGCCCAGCGTGATCGTGCCGCTGACGTTACACAGCCAGCGCGTGCCCTGGTTGGTTGTGCCGTTGGTGACGTAGGCCGCCGCGCCACTCATCTCGGCGCCGGTATCGGCATCGGTGGCGCGGGTTGGTGCGCCGGAAGCATTGACCGTGTAGATGCCGTTCTCGGTCTGCGTCGACTGGTCCTTGAGCAGGATGCGGTCGCCGGTCGCCAGCACCGTGCCGTCGACCGTCTGGCCGTTGGCAAAGGCCGAGGCCAGCGTGCCAGGGGCCGTCGTCGCCACGCGCACCTCGTTCTTCCACGAGAGGCCGGCCACGGTATCGTCGACGTATTGCTTGTTGGCCGCGTCGGTGCCGACGGTCGGCGCCGCCAGCCCCGTGATCTTCTGGCTGCCGAGCGCCACGTCTGCGGTCGGCGTCGCCATCTGGTCGAGGCGGTTGGTGCGCACGGCGGTGTTGAAGTCACTGATTGTGCTCGCCGTCTGCGTGCCGGTGTGGTTGGCGCGCGCCAGCGGGTCGGTGGCCAGCTTGGCCAGCGGGATCGCGCCGTTGGCTACCTTGGCGGCGTCCGTCGCCACCCAGGCCGTGCCGTTCCACAGCTTGGCCGTCAGGTCGGTCGTGTCGTAATAGACCTGCCCGACGACGGGCGAGCCGGGTGCCGAGGCGAGGTTCTGGATGCGCGCGTTTTGCAGTTCGTTCTTGTTAAGGTCGATATTCACCAGGTGCCTCATGGCGGTCTCCTTGGGGTCAGTTCAGATAGGCGTTGCCGCCGAACGCGGCGTTGAAATGGATGGCGATGGCGTTGTTCGACAGATACTCGACATCGCCGATGACGGTGCTGCCGGCGGAATCAACGACGGTGACCGACGGGTGACGGCCGAGGTTGTGGACGATGCTCCAGTCGGCGGACGGCACCCCTTGGGCATGCGTGTAGCTGGCGCCGCCGGCTGGACCGGGCGGCCCGATGGCGCCGTCGGCTCCCGGCGGCCCGGCCGGCCCCTGCTCGGCGACTTCCAGTACCTCGAGCGCCGCCAGCGGGATCTCGATCACCTGCGCCGCGCCGGGCGTCTCGATGGCGATCCACTCGGGTTGCGCAATCTCGATCAGCTCGTTCACGGGCTTTCCTCGATCACGCCGAGCCGGCCGCGCAGCAGCAGGGTTTCCTTGCCCAGCGCGTCGGTCAGGTAGAAGCGGTAAAGCGCGCGGTCGGGGATGTCCGCCGTATCGTCCTCGTCGAGGTCGATCGCGACCGTACCGGCAGCGCCGCCGAGAGCGATATGGCCGCCCGTGGTCGAGAATTCCAGCGGCTCTGGAGGCTCGGCGGCTTCCAGCAGGCCGACGATCACCAGGCGGGCGCTGCAGCCGGTCAGGTCGACCGGGGTCTTTTGCGCACCGGCGCGCCGGGTAAAGGCGAATGACCAGGGCAGGCCCTTGACCAGCGAATAACAGCCGACAAGATCGAACTTGAGACCGAGAGCCCTCATTCCTCCACCCCTTCGGTCACCACCGGCACGGCGAACGCCAGCGGGAAATAGCCGAAGCCGTCGGTGACCAGCGGCTGCGGCGGGTCGATGGCGCGCACCAGGCCGGCGGCATCCGGGCAGCGCCAGCCGTCAAGGGCGGCGATCGCCTCGGCGAGCAGGGCGCGGGCATCGTTACGAATGGCCGCCGCGCCGACGTTCTGCCGCACGTTTTTAACGCAGGCGACGACCAGCCAGGTCTCGCGCCAGAGGGTGCCGCCGCCGGTATCGTCGTCGAGCTTGCGGTACGAGTGCAGCACCACGTGCAGCGCCGGCGTCACCTGGACGCCCTCCTTGACCGCGGCCAGGTCGGCGGCGGCGAAGACGTTGCCGGAGACGGCCGGGCATTGTGCCTTGAGGCGCTCGACCAGCAGGATTTCGGCGTCGAGGAGGGCCATTTCAGCGCGTGCCGGGCCGCCCCAAGCGCGCTGACGCCCCCTCGGGGGGCAGCGAACGCGGAGAGCGTGGGGGTTGTTTCATCTCACGATCCGGTGAACGGCGAAGTGCGCCGCCCGGAGACGATCTCGACCAGCCCGGCCGCGCTCTCTTCCGGCGCTGCCGGCGTGGCATCGAGGCGCATCTTGCCGGCGGCGATCTGCGCCAGCAGCTCGCGGGCGCGCTTGGCGCGGCCACTCACCACATCCGGCGGCGCGTCGGTATAGAGCGATTCGCGGGCGAGGTCGCTGGCGACGCGCGTCAGCAGATCGGGGACCGGCGTCATCGGCAGCGCGTAGCGGCCGACCAGCGCCGCCTCGATCTCGGCGTCGGCGTCGGAGAGCGCACGGTCGATCAGCGCCGCGTCGATCTCGCCCGAACCGTCGGTGTCGGCCACCTGCCCAAGCTCGGTCTCGCCAAAGCGGGCGACCAGGTCGGCGAGGGCGGCGTAGCTCATAGCGGAGAGGGGCCCCGCGCAGCGGGGATCGCAGCGGCCGTGAGCTGCGCCCGGCCGCCGACGGCACGGCAGATCAGCGCGACATGGCAGCTACGGAAGGCGGCGTAGCTCATGGCTTACTCGGCTGCCGCCGCATCGATCTCGATGTCTTCGACGGCAAGCAGCGGTTCGGCGCGCAGTTGCGCGACCTGCGCCGAGGTGAATTCGGCCAGCGGCGCGTCGACGGGTTCGGCGCCCCAGGCGCGGCCGGCGCGGCGGAAGCCATCGACCAGGGCGCGAATGCGCAGGCCGGGGATCTTCCCGGCCCGTGATTTCTGTGTTGCCATGTTGCCTCCTGAGGGGAGCCTCGCCCCGCCCGGGCGAACCGGGCGGGGGTCATCGGCTCGGGGGGGAGAGGGTTAGCCCAGGCGCGGCTCGACGACGAGGTTCACCGCCTTGTAGTTGGTGTTCGTCTCGCCCGCTGCCAGGTATTCCTTCATGAGGATCGCCTCGGCCGCGGCGCGCGAACTCGGGCCGCACACCAGGTGGGTGGCGGTCACGCCGATCACCGAGCCGTCGGGCCGGCGCTGCGTCTCCATCGCCAGGCGCGCGGCGGTAAAGGCCGCCGCGTCGAGCGTCGCCTTCGATCCGTAGGCCAGCTGGTGGAAGCCGAAGCCGGCCACGTAGCGGCCGTCCGCGCCGTAGAGAAATTCCTTGTTCAGGAACACGTGATCGGAATCGGCGCGCGTCAGCGCGACGAATTCGGGCTTCTTGCGCTCCTGGAAGATCAGCGGCTTCATGAAGGTGCGCGACAGGTCCATCAGGAACCAGGCCGCGCCGGAGCCGCCGCCGGTGTTGCTGTACGAGGTCTCGGCGCCGGCCGCGGTGTAGCCGACGTGATCGGTGTCGAAGTAGTACTGGCCGTCGAAACCGCGGGTGGCGAAGCCGGTGGGCAGCAGCCCCCAGACCAGCTCGTCGGGGTGGCGCGCGACCAGTTCGCCCTGCATCGAAAGCATCGGCGTGTAGATGCCGAGCTTGTCGTCCTCGATGTTCTCGCGCTTGACGCCGATCGTGTGCTCGTAGCTCTTGTTCGTCAGCTGGGCGGCGCTTGCCTCAAGGTTGTTGATGACGCGCTGGCCGACCCACTCGCGCATGCCGGGCAGGTCCTTCATCCACCCGTAGTTCTCGGTATCGGCAGTGGAGGGCACGCGCATGGCGACCAGGTCGAGGGTGGATTTGACGCTGCCCAGCCCTTGCAGGAAGGCGGCGTTGAAGCCCTGCTGGAGGGCGGTCAGTACGGCGGGGGCGATTTGCATGGCGGGTGTCTCCTTATTGACCGATCTTGACCCACACGCCGTCGCTATCGACGGCGATGATCTTGCCGGCGACCGAGCGGGTGTTGGTGCCGGAGGTTTTCGCGACCGTCTGGTCGTCGACGAGGTAGCAGTCGGCGCCGGCGTCGGCCTGGGCGACCAGGTCGCCAGATGCCGAATTGCCGAACCTGAAAGTGCCGCGCCTGACCTGCACGGACAGCGCGCCGTCGGCGCCCGACGTGTTGTCGACCGTCTGCTCGAAGCGGCCGATGGCGATCAGGCCGGTGGCGGTGGTCGCCGGCGCGGCATAGCCGGCGCTCAGCACGGCGATGCCGCCCTGGATCGGCTTGACCGAAGCCTTGACCGGATAACCGAGAATGTCGCCGGCGCGTTGCGGCGTGTTGCGGGCGGCGGTGAGGGCTGTCATGACTTAAACCTCCTGCTTGCCGGTGGCGAACACGGCGGCGGTCAGGCCCATGGCCTTCATCACCGCCAGGTCGGCGCCGGTGGGTTGATGGGATCTTCCGTCGCCGCCTTCGCCGCCGGACTGCATGCCGGTCAGCGCGGCGATGGCCGGCGTCTGCTCGACATAGGCCTTGAGCGCGGCCAGGTCGGACTTGCCGAGGTCGGTCGCCCAACCCTTCTGCGCCGGCAGCAGCTTGCCGGCGGCGAGCGCGGCCGCGACCACGTCGCCGACCTCGCCCTCGTTGAGGCGGGCGGCCAGCGCGGCGACCTGCGTCTGCAGGTGCTGCATCGTCTCGACGGCGACGAACTTCGCCGGGTCAGGCGCTTGCGCCTTGAGCGCGGCAATCTGGGTATTGAGATTGTCGGCCGTATCGGCCCTGGCCTTGAGCGCGGCGACCGCCGCCAGGGCGTCGGCCTCGCCGGCATCGTCCGCCAGGCCGATGGCGGCCAGCAGCTTCTTGAGGGTTTCGTTCACTTCGGGGTCCTCCGGGGTGGGAAAGTCGTTGAGCGCCTTCAGCGCGACCGCGGCCATGCCGTGCAGGCCGGGGTTGTTGGTCAGCGCCGCCATGCGCAGGTCGAGCACCTCGCCGGTCCGGCGGTCGTACTCGAAGACGGGGGAAATGTAGCGGTACTCGCCGTCGGCGATGCGTCCCGCCGCGGCTGGCGTCCAGTCGACACGGGCGAACAGGCCGGCGCCGTCGCGCCACTCCAGCGCGGCGCCGGCGAACCAGCCGGCGGCCGGGGCGGGCTGGCCATTCCTCTCGCAAAACAGGGTCTGGTGCTCGTAATCGACCACCAGCGGGTTGGCGCGGGCGGCGACGCGGGCGATCAGCCGGGCGGCGATCGCGGCGTCAATCTTCCAGTGCGCCGCGTCGTCCGGACGGCCGGAGCCGTCGGCCGAGCGGAACGCCCCGGCCGGCAGCAGCTGCGCCGCCTGCCCGGAAGCCGGGAGCGCGGCGGCCAGGGCCGCGACGGAAGTTCTACGCTGGGATTTCGTCATGCCGCCGATCTTCATCGGCGGGGAGCGGCGCGGTCAGGGGGACGGGGTTCGGCAGGCTGGCCGAATCAAAGCCAGTGGAAGCCCTTGGCCATCATCCCGGCGAGGCCGAGGGCGACGGCGACAAAACCGGCGGCAAAACCGGGGACAGACCACGGTTTTCGCCTGATAAAACCGTGGTCTGTCCCCGGTTTTCCGGTTTTTGGGACCAACCTCCCATTATGCGCCCGAGCCACGGAAAACAAAATGCCCGAGAACCGCGTTAAAGGCGCGTTAAATTTGTGTTTCGCGCCCTCCCCCATACCAAGGCATACCCAAGGCTAAAAAATCGCCTAAAACGCGCCGCGGCGCATCCGGATGTTCACGCGATCGCCTGCCGCAGAAACCGGTCGAGGATCTCCAGCACCGCGGTCTCGTCGCCGGCGGAGAGCCCGAGGAAGGGCCGGGCCGGCAGCGTGCCCTTCTTGTTCCCGAACTGGTGCACCGCCGCGCCGCCGTCCCATTCGCCGGCGAAGCGGTTGGTGCCGATGGCGACGCCGCGCCCGCCGTTGATGATCTGATAGCGGATCGTGTCCTGGAGGATGCCGGTATCGACCAGCGGCTTGACGTTCTCCAGCGCCCGGCGCGAGCGCTTCGACAGCGAGCCGTCCTTGTTGACCGCGCCCTTCTTCGCGCCGCGCGTCCGGTAGCTGCCGGTCGTGCCGCCGGTGATCTGCTGTAGCCGGCCGAGCACGGTCGACGCCGCCAAGCGCTCCCACGCCTCGCCATCCGGCCCGGTCGAGGTCGAGAAGCGCTCCTTCGTCGATTCGGCCAGCGCCTCGCCGATGGCGCGCATCGCCGGCGACAGGTCGTCGACCCGCCGCGCGATCTCCGCCAGGCGGGCAAGCACTGGCGCGCTGTCGAGGCGGACGGCGAAGGCGTCGGTCATAGGATCGTAGCGGCCATGAGCGGCGCCCGGCCGCCGACACCGACGGCGTCCGGGCGCGCCAGGTAGTAGCGGAAGGCGGCGTCGCCGCTCACGCGAGCAACGCCTGCACGGCGGCCTTGACGGCTTCCTTGCCGGCGGCGCCGGCCAGATCGCCGGTGATGCCGAGCAGGCGGTCGCCGAGCGTCTGCCTGGGCGCCTTCAGCGCCTCCGGCACGCGGTTGAGCGCCGCCAGTCCCTTGCTCGTCAGGCGGGCGCCGGAGAAGCCGCTGCTCCCGTCATGCTGACGTGTAACCAGATAGCCCTCGTCGGCGAGAAACTTCACGGTCGCCACGTAGACGCCGACCCGCTCCGCCAGCCTTGTCGCCCGGTCATCGTCGAACAGATCCTCGCCGCCGTCGATTCCGTCGACATCGATGATGATCGGCTTGGGAAAACTCCGGTACAGCCGGGCCATGATCAGCGCGCAGCCGCGGTTGAAGTCATCGATGTTCTGGCACATGGCTTTTCCTTCTCTGCTGCTTCGGATTGGACTATACTGCCTTTGCTGGCCGGCGGTGCCTGCAATCGGGAACAGGACGGTCATTCACCGCTTATGCAGGTTCGACTCCTGCCCGGCGGCCAGCAATCTCTACAATTTCCCACTCTCCGCCCTTGACCGCGCCGGCGATTGCTTCGTCGCTGACCCGGAATGCGGTACTCAACTGGTTCAGGCCGTCGATCTTTTTCGGGTCGAACTCGACAACGGCCTTGGTCGGACCGATTTCCTCGGCGACGAATACCAACTTCCCGGAATGCTTGTCGAAATAGATCGCGCCCGGCTTTTCCAGCAAGGACGGCAGGGCTCGCCACTCTTCGATGGTGAGGCCGTTCTGGCTTGCCTCGTGGCGGCGCTGCTTGGCGCCTTTCGGCAAATGGTCGGACACCGCGATTTCGGCGCTTTTCGGCAGCGGCGCGCCCCACGCTTGAAGCCAACCGAGCACCCTCGGCTCGAGCGCGCCGACGATTGCAGTACGGCCACGAGAGTAATCGTCGGCCAGCCACCGATCAAGCGTGTCCCACCATGCAAGCTGGCGCTCCCTGCCGATAACCGGCCTCAATGCCTCCCACATCGCCGCCCCGATCGGCGCATCGAGCCTGATCAGTTTCTGGCCGACCAGATCCACAAGCGGTGTCTTCGCATTCGCCCCCGGCGCATACCCCCAGCCGCGGTCGATGCCCGGCAGCCGGCCGGTTTCCGGGTCGGGATCGTCCCAGCCGGCGGGCGGTTCGGTGGGTTCGCCTTTCCTGGGCGCGGCGACGGCGGTCACGCGGCACCTGCAGCCCCAGCCGTTGGGCGGGAAGTGCGTCTGCCAGAAGGGGTTGTCGTGCGGCAGGGTCAGGCCGTTCCAGGCGAGGTGCTGCGGGCGCGGGTGCAGCACGCTCTCGCTGTGCACGTAACGCCGGAAAGGCATGAGCTTCTGCAGGCCGGGGTCGGCAAGCTGGGCGGCGCGGCCTGCGGCGTAGCTGCTGCGCAGGTTGGTTTCGTAGATGACCTTGGTCCGCCAGGCTTCGCCGGCCGCCGTGCCCTCGCCGGTCCAGCCGTGCCAGCCGCGGTTGAAGACGATCTGGCGGAAGCTGTCGCGGAAGGTCTCCAGCGTCGTGCCCCGGTCGGTCGCCAGAAGGACGGCCAGATTCAGGTCGGCCAGCAGATCGGCCTTGGCTGCGCCGGCGACGACGAAGGCGCGGTCGTGCGCGGCCTGCCAGATATCGTCCCAGCGCGCCGTCGGCAGGTTGAGCTTCCGCCGGAAGAATTCGATCTGCTCCTGGAACGGCAGGTCGAAGCCGCCGGCAAGGCTGGCGGGGTCAGGCATCGTCAACCCATTCCACGTCGACCGAGCGACGGTCGGCGCGCGGAAAACCGGGAAAACCGGGAAAACCGGGGACAGAAAACCGGGGACAGACCACGGTTTTCGCCTGATAAAACCGTGGTCTGTCCCCGG
>ERZ761602.4898-NODE-4898-length-16455-cov-4.128841_pt1 | contig 16455 bp, 15 predicted proteins | sample MGYA00512165_ERZ761602 | MGnify/ENA primary metagenome ERZ761602 (study PRJEB28899, sample SAMN02445085) | bioreactor sludge metagenome | biome: EBPR sludge; isolation source: Thorneside wastewater treatment plant | place: Australia: Brisbane, Thorneside...
CAGCCGCGCCTCGGCCAGCACGGCGAGGGTTTCCACCGCCGCCTCGGTCAGGTCGAACTCCAGTTCGTTGATATAGACCTTGCGCTCGCCGCGGGAAATCACCAGCGACGACACCTGAATCCCCGCCTTTTGCACCACCGCCAGTTTGCGGTTCAGCGCGATCAGCGCCAGCACCAGCACCAGCGCCGTGATCAGCAGGAGGCTGGCAAAGACGATCAGCACGAAGATGACCGCGCGGTAGCTGACCATCACCTCGGCGAATGTGGTGCCCGACTGGGCGAGGATCTCCAGCAGTCGCAGTTCGGCCTGACCGGTCAGGTCCGAGTTCTCGGCAAAGATCTGCAACACCCGCGCGTTGAATTCGTTGGTGTCGGGCAGGCTGATGAACAACAGGATGGCGGCCGCCGCCAGGATGAGGACGATGGCCGCCAACCCGAGCTGGATCGCGCGGGAACCGCCGCGCGTCAGGCTGTTTTCAGAAATTGAGGTAGTGTCCACCGGTGTAGCCCGCGTTTGCTGGTGCAGAGTTGCTCGTCACTGTGGACAAAACATTCTGCAAGGTCCAGCCGGCCTGCGCGAGTCGGGCCTGAAGATACTGCGCGGCAGCCTGCGCGTTGCACGCCCCGCCGCGGATTTCCGCCACGCCGTAAGCGAGCTGCACCGGGCTCTGGCGCGAGGCGCGGTATTCGGCATAGCAGGCCGCCGAGGCGGGCATGGCCAGCACCATCGTGGCGCCGAGGGCAAGAAGAAAGGGTCTGAGTCGCATGGTCGTGATCCTTGGGCGATGAGGGGGCCGGAGTGGGTCCGGATTGACGAGGACCATGCCCATCCCCTTGCCGCTATGCAATATCGGCCCCCCCGGTGCGGGCAGGTTATCCGATAGCCGGGCCCGGTTATTGCCTGTCCGGGCGGTCATGGTCAGTCTGGGACCGTGGACCTCTGAACCCTTCGGGCACCTCGTGCGACCCATGCGCAGTGCCGATCCGTCACACCCGTTCCAAGGAGTTACCCCATGACCTTTCCCGGATCCCTTTCGCTCGCCTTCCTGCCGCGACGCCTGACGCTGCTTCTGGCCGCGGCTGCCATCGCCCTGGCCGGGGTCAGCGCGACCCCCCGGCAGGCGCAGGCCAGCACGGATGACATCCTGCGGTTCCTCGCCGGGGTGATCATCGTCGCCGCGATCATCAACGCGGTCGACGACAACCACCGGCCCCAATACATCAGCCGCTGGGTGCTGCCCGATTCCTGCCTGGAGACCGTGCGCGCCAACTGGCGCACCATCGATGTCTATAACTCCCGGTGCCTCGATCGCGCGGGCTATCACGGACTGCCGCATCAGTGCCGCTATGATTACCAGTATCAGGGCCGCAACCGGTCTGGCTATGTCGCGGAATGCATGTGGGACGCCGGCTATCGTCGTCAGGGCGCGCAGCCCGTGGTGCCGCCGCAGGTGCAGGGACAGGTCCTGCCGTCGCATTGCGCGATGACCTATCGCCAGTCCGGCGTCCGCGTGAACGGCTATTGGGCCGGCTGCCTGACGAATGCGGGCCTGCACAACCTGCCGCGCCAGTGCCGGGTGACGTCGACCGCGGGCGATGCGATCTACAACGCGGACTGCCTGGTGGATGCCGGTTACCGGCGCGCCCGCCGCTGAGGTGCTCCCGGTGCTGCGTGGCGACGTCTGACGAAACCCTTTTCTAACGAATGCCGTTTATCGTCGCCCTGCCCCGCCAGAGTTGATACCTGCATCGGCCCCGGCGTGGCAGCAGACCTGGACAGCCCGGCCCCCCAGCCGGGTGGGGCGGTCCCCTCGGGGCCGCCCCGTTTCGTTTGCCTCCCCGTTTCGGTTGCCTACCCGCCCGCCGCGTGATTGAACGGGGCCATGCCTGACCTTGGTCCTGAAACCGCCTTCGGCCTGTCCCTGGCCCTGACCCGTATCGCCGGCGCCGACGAGGCCGGGCGCGGGCCACTGGCCGGGCCGGTGGTCGCCGCCGCCGTGATCCTGCACCCGAACCGCATTCCCCCCGGGATCGACGACAGCAAGCGCCTGAATCCATCCACGCGTGAGGCGCTGGCGCCCCTGATCCGCCAACAGGCGCTGGCCTGGGCCGTCGCCGAGGCGAGTGTTGCCGAAATCGACACGCTCAACATCCTGCAGGCCAGCCTGCTGGCCATGCGGCGCGCCATCGAGGCGCTGTCGCCATCCGCCGAAGCCGTGCTGATCGACGGCAACCGGATGCCAAGGGGACTGACGATCCCGGCCCAGACGCTGGTCAAGGGCGACGCGAAAAGCCTGTCGATCGCGGCCGCCTCGATCCTGGCCAAGGTCGAGCGTGACCGCATCATGTCTGAACTTTCGCGCGCAAACCCCGGATATGGCTGGGAAAAGAACGCGGGCTACCCCACGCCCGAGCACCTGTCGGCGCTGCAATCGCGGGGCGCGACCCCACATCATCGGCGCTCGTTCGCCCCCGTGCGCAAGATGTTGTGTGAAGAACGTTAAATAATGCCCTGATTCAAAAAGGAATTGACGGCGAGTCGTCTTTGAATCATCTTGTCACACAACGGAGCGCCGCAAACAAAGAATGGCGCCCGAACGAGGCAGTGATGGCAACAAAGACCCGGGCGCCGGTGGCCGAGAGGCTTCCGCTCGACCAGATACTTGCGGGTGATTGTATCGAGGTGATGAACGGGCTGCCGGAAGGCAGCGTCGATCTGATCTTCGCCGATCCCCCCTATAACCTTCAACTGAAGGGCGCCCTGCATCGGCCGGACAATTCCGCCGTCGATGCCGTGACCGACCACTGGGACCAGTTCGCCAGCTTTGCCGCCTATGACCAGTTCACCCGCGACTGGCTGGCGGCGGCGAGGCGGCTGTTGAAACCCGATGGCGCGATCTGGGTGATCGGCAGCTACCACAACATCTTTCGCGTCGGCGCGGCGTTGCAGGATCAGGGTTTCTGGGTTCTGAACGATGTAGTCTGGCGCAAGTCGAACCCGATGCCCAACTTCAAGGGCAAGCGGCTGACCAATGCGCATGAGACGCTGATCTGGGCCTCACGCGGGGAAAGCTCGAAATACACGTTCAACTACGAGGCGCTGAAGGCCCTGAACGAGGGCACGCAGATGCGCAGCGACTGGGTGCTGCCGATCTGCACCGGGCACGAGCGGCTGAAAGACGAGGATGGCAACAAGGCCCATCCGACGCAAAAGCCCGAAAGCCTGCTGCACCGCGTGCTGCTGGGCACGACGAACCCGGGCGATGTGGTGCTGGACCCGTTCTTTGGCACCGGCACCACCGGCGCCGTCGCGCGCATGCTGGGCCGCCATTTCATCGGGATCGAGCGCGAGGAGGCCTATCGCAAGGCCGCCACCGCACGGCTGGAGCGTATCCGCCCGCTGGATGCCTCGGCGTTGGAGACCACCGGATCCAAGCGCGCCGAACCCCGCGTACCCTTTGGCCAACTGGTCGAGCGTGGGCTGTTGCGACCGGGCGAGGTGCTGCTGTCCCCGCGCGGCAAGCCCGCCAAGGTGCGCGCCGATGGATCGCTGGTCAGCGAGGCGCATCGCGGATCGATCCACCAGGTCGGCGCCGCGCTGGAAGGCGCGCCTTCGTGCAACGGCTGGACCTATTGGCAGTTCAAGCGCGACGGCCAGCTGATCCCCATCGACATCCTGCGTCAGCAGATCCGTGCCGAGATGCTGCACGACTGACGCCCAACCGGTTTACCGCCAGCGTCCAGGCCCCAAGCCCGGACGCCACTTATCCCCCGCCAGCAATGGTGGGGGGTTTTTTTCAATCCTGACCCTTCTTCGCCTCGGCCGCCGCCTTCATGCGGGCCAAGAGCGCGGCCTTGTCGGTCTCGGCGCCCGGTTTGCCGCGCGGGTGTTCGTTGACCGTCTTGTTGCGCGGTTCCTTGCGCGCGCCCTTGGGATTGCCCGACTTGCCGTAATCCATCGCTCTATTCCTTCGTCATCTCATGCTGATAGCGCAGTTGCGCCACCGCCTCGTTGCGATCGGCGCGGCGCAGGTCGCCCAGCGTCTGCTCGACATAACTCATATGCGCCTCGGCGGCCAGACGCGCCGCCTTCGGATCGCGCGCCTGAATCGCCGCGTTGATCGCCCGGTGCTGTTCCAGCAGCATGTCCCGCGTCGTGCGCTGGCGGAACATCTGCTGACGGTTATAGAAGACCCCCGCGCGCAAGAGGTCGAACATCGCCCGCATGACATGCAGCATGATGATGTTGTGGCTGGCCTCGATGATCGCCAGATGGAATTCGGCATCCAGCGCGGCCTCGTCGGCAGGGTTCTTCTTCTGATGCGCGGCCTCCATCTTGTGGAACACCGCGGCGATCACCTTGAGGTCGGTGTCCGACCCGACACGCGCCGCCCGTTCGGCGGCCATGCCTTCGAGGTCGCGGCGAAAGCTGACGTAATCGAACACCGCCTCGTCATGGCTGGCAAAGAGCGTCGTCAGCGCCTCGGAAAAGGCCGATCCCAGCATGTCGGCCACGAACACGCCCGACCCGGCACGCGCAACCAGAAGGCCGCGCGCCTGCAGATCCGCAATCGCCTCGCGCAGCGAGGGGCGGCTGACCCCCATGCGCTCGGCCAGTTCGCGTTCGGATGGCAGACGCTCGCCCGGGCGCAGCAGGCCGCGCAGGATCAACAGCTCGATCTGGCGCACGACGCCTTGCGACAGCTTTTCCTGCTGGACGGGTTGAAACGGCATGATCCCTCCGTGATTGGTCAAGAGATATGACCACGTTGGGCCCAGAGCAACCGGGATCGCAGCAAAAAGCGGCCGGACCCCCTGGGCCCGGCCGCGCGGTGTGAAAGGCCTGAGCCTGTTGAAAGCCTCAGCTCGGGCGGATGGTGATTTCCACGCGCCGGTTCTGGGCGCGCCCGGCGGCGGTGTCGTTCGACGCGATCGGCTGGGTCAGACCCGCGCCCCGCGCCTGCACCCGGCGCGCCGCAACACCCGAGGTGATGAGGACCGACGCCACGGCATCCGCGCGCCGCTCGCTGAGGCGCTGGTTATAGCCGGCGGTGCCGGTGCTGTCGGTGTGGCCGGTCACCAGCACGATGCTGTCGGGATAGCGTTGCAGGTTGCCCGCAATGGTCTGCAGATCGGCGCGCAGGTCGGGCCGCAGGTCGGCGCTGTCGGTGGCGAACAGGATGTCCTGCGGCATGGTCACGACAATCTCGTTGCCGGTGTTGACGACGCCCACCTGCGGACCCAGCGACGAGCGCAGCTCGGCCGCCTGACGGTCCAGATGCGTGCCGATGGCGCCGCCGGCGATCGCCCCGATCCCGGCCCCCAGGATCATCTCGGGCGCCCGGCTGCCGCTGCCGGCCGCAGCCCCAAGCAAGCCGCCCGCCAATGCGCCGGTCAGCACCCCGGTGCGCGCGCGGTCAGGGTCGCCCGTCGGCGTGGTGCAGGCGGCGACCAGCGACAGGACGGCGACGGCCGCGAAGGCCTTGGATACAGACATGCAACTCTCCTTGCTCATGGACGAAGGAGCATAGCGAAACCGCTGCCGGGCCAACAGTCCCCCGAAAGGACAACCGGCCTCACGATCGATTGAAGCGTGCCGCTTCGGCAGGATCATGCCGCATCCTGCCCGGCCTCGCAGCGCGCCGATTCCCAGGCCAGCATGGCGCGTTTCACCGGCAGGCCCCAGTGATACCCGGTCAAGGCGCCGGATTTCGCAATCGCCCGGTGGCAGGGGATCAGCCAACTGAGCGGATTTCGCCCCACGGCGGCCCCAACAGCCCGGTTCGCCTGCGGGCGTCCGATGGCGCGGGCGATCTCGGAATAGGTGGTGACATGGCCCGAGGGGATGGCGAGCAAGGCCTCCCACACCTTGATCTGAAACGGCGCCCCGATCAGATGCAGCGCCGCCCGGCCACGCCCGGCGAACACCGCCTGCACCATCGGTTCCAGCGCGGCGGCGTCCTCGGCCAGCCGCGCCCCGGGCCAGCGCCCGGCCAGATCGGCAAAGGCGGCCTCGCGCCCCATCTCCGAGGCGAATCCCATCCCGCACAGCCCGCGCGGCGTCGCCATCACCAGGGCTTCGCCGAAGGGCGTGTCGAACCAGCCCCAGCGCACCGCCAGCCCCTCGCCGCCGCGCGCGTATTCCCCCGGCGTCATCGCCTCCCAGCGCAGGAACAGGTCATGGAGCCGCCCGCCGCCGCTGAGACCCACCTCTTGCGCCACGTCCAGCACGCTGAAGCGTTCGGCCAGCAAGGCGCGCGCATGGCCCAGCGCCAGGTATTGCTGATACCTCTTGGGCGAGACGCCCACCCATTGCGTGAAGACCCGCTGGAAATGCGCCGCGCTCATCCCCAGCCGCGCGGCCAGATCCTCCAGCCCCAGCCGCTCACCCCCGGCGGCGTCGATCTGGGCAATCGCCCGCGCCATCACCCCGTAATGATAGGCCCCCGCCTGATCCATCTCGCTCTCCTTGCGACCTGACGCGATCCTATCCACGCCGCGCCCGCCGTGCGACCCGAAACCTGCGCAACGCGTCTGGACCTTGGCCCCGCCGCGCGCCAAAGTGGCGTCAAATCGGAACACCGCATGCCCCTGCTCATCTCCTTCACCGCGCTCTTTCTGTCGGTCTTCCTCTTGCAACTGGGGCTGGGGGGCGTTGTGCCGCTCGACGCGCTTTCGGGCACGATGCTGGGCTTCACGCCGCAGCAGATCGGCTTCATGGGCTCGGCGCATTTCTTCGGCTTCTTCATCGGCTGCTGGTGGGCGCCGCGCCTGATGGGCGAGGTCGGGCATTCGCGCGCCTTTGCCGCCTTTGCCGCGGCCGGAACCATCGGCATCATGGCCCACATGATGGTCGTCGATCCCTGGGCCTGGTCGGTGATGCGGATGTTCTCGGGGCTGGCTGTCGCCGGCTGCTACACGATCATCGAGGCCTGGCTGCAATCCAAGGTCACCAATTCCACCCGGGGCCGGGCGATGGGCGTCTACCGGGTGGTCGATGTCAGCGGCAACCTGGGCGCGCAGGTGCTGATCGCCTTTCTCGAACCGGCGGCCTATTTCAGCTACAACCTGCTTGCGCTGTTCATGTGCGCGGCGCTTTTCCCGCTGCTTTTGACCCGCACCGAGGCCCCAGATACCGGCGAGGCGCCCCGCCTGCGCCCGATGCTGGCCTGGCAGAAATCCCCGCTGGGGGCGCTGGGGGTGATCGTCTCGGGCATCACCGGCGCCGCCTTCCGCATGGTCGGCCCGCTTTACGGCCTTGCCGTGGGGCTGGAGGCGGACCGTATCGCGCTGTACCTTTCCGCCTACGTCGTCGGGGGCGCGCTGGCGCAGTATCCGGTGGGCTGGCTGGCCGACAAGTTCGACCGCAGGCAGGTGCTGGTCTGGGTCTCCGTGGCGTCGATCCTTGGCTGCGCCGCCATGGTCGTGGGCGCACAGGGCAATGTGGTGACGATCTTCCTTGCCGCCGCCTTTTTCGGCTTTACCACCTTTCCGATCTATTCGATCTCGACCGCCCATGCGCACGACTTTGCCGAACAGCATGAGCGCGTGGAACTCAGCGCCGCGCAGATGTTCCTTTACGCCGTGGGCGCCATTGCCAGCCCGGTGATCGCCTCGGCGCTGATCGCCACGATGGGCCCGGCCTCGATGTTCGTCTTCATCGCGCTGGCGCATGTGGTGCTGATCCTCTTCGGCCTCGTGCGCATGGGCGCGCGCCCCTCTCCCTCGGCGCGCACGCCCTATGTCTACACGCCGCGCACCTCGTTCCTGATCGGCAAGCTTTTGCGCCGCAAGGATGACCCATGACGCAGCTCGATTACGCGACGATCTCCGAGATATTCCGGCGCTTTCACGCGGCCGAGCCCGAGCCGAAGGGCGAGTTGCACCACACCAACGCCTATACCCTGCTGGTTGCGGTGGCGCTGTCGGCGCAGGCGACCGATGTGGGCGTCAACCGCGCGACGGCGAGACTGTTCGAAATCGCCGACACGCCCGAAAAGATGCTGGCGCTGGGCGAAGAGGGGTTGATCGAACACATCAAGACCATCGGCCTTTTCCGCAACAAGGCAAGGAACGTCATCGCCCTCAGCCGGCTGTTGATCGAGCGGTTCGGCGGGCAGGTGCCCTCCAGTCGCGCGGCGCTGCAATCCTTGCCCGGCGTGGGGCGCAAGACGGCGAATGTGGTGCTGAACATGTGGTGGCACATTCCGGCGCAGGCGGTGGACACCCATATCTTCCGCGTCGGCAATCGCACCGGAATCTGCCCCGGCAAGGATGTCGACACCGTCGAGCGCGCCATCGAGGACCATATCCCCGCCGAATACCAGCAGCACGCGCACCATTGGCTTATCCTGCATGGCCGGTATATCTGCACCGCGCGCAAACCCCGCTGCGCCGATTGCCTGATCGCCGACCTTTGCCAAAGCCCGGAGAAAACCCCGTGAAAACCTATCAAGTCGCCGGTATCGGCAATGCCATTGTCGATGTGATTTCCACCGTCGACGACCATTTTCTGGATCACATGGGCATCCACAAGGGCATCATGCAACTGGTCGAGCGTGAACGCGCCGAAACCCTTTACGGCGCCATGCGCGAGAGGGCCGAGGCCTCGGGCGGATCGGTCTGCAACACGATCGCCGGTCTGGGCGCGCTGGGCCTGAAAACCGCGCTGGTCGGGCGGGTGGCAGGCGACTCGCTGGGGCGGTTCTTTGCGCAGGATACCGAGCGCACCGGCACCGCCTTTGTCAATCCGCCGGTGCAGGGCGCCGACCTGCCCACCTCGCGCTCGATGATCTTCGTGACCCCGGACGGCGAACGCTCGATGAACACCTATCTGGGCATTTCCGCCGAGGTCGGCCCCGATGACGTCGACCCTGCCGTGATGGCCGCCTCCGACGTGGTGTTTCTCGAGGGGTATCTGTTCGACAAGGACAAGGGCAAGGCCGCGTTCCTGAAGGCCGCGCGCGCCTGTCGCGCGGCAGGGGGGCGGGCGGGCATCGCGCTCAGCGATCCGTTCTGCGTCGACCGCCACCGCGCCGATTTCCGCCGTCTGGTGGCCAACGAGATGGATTACGTCATCGGCAACCAGCAGGAATGGACCTCGCTCTATCAGGTCAACGACCTCGACGAGGCGCTGGCGCTGGCCGCCGCCGATTGCGGCACGGTGGTCTGCACCCGTTCGGGCGACCCCGTGGTGCTGATCCAGCACGGCCGCCGGGTCGAGGCACCGGTGCGCGCCGTGACTCCGGTCGATGCAACCGGCGCGGGCGACCAGTTCGCCGCCGGGTTCCTTTACGGCTTTGTGCGCGGCTTTGCCCTGGAGGTGGCCGGCCGCATGGGCTGCATCGCCGCCGCCGAGGTGATCGGCCATATCGGCGCGAGGCCTCGCCGCGACGTGCTGGCGATGTTCCGCGCCGAGGGGCTGGTGTGACCTTGCAGCGGGCCTGACCGCCCCCATATCAAAGGTCTCTGGACGGAGGGTGTCATGGGCTATGTGAAGACCGGAATCCTGATGGCCGCAATGACCGGCCTGTTTCTGGCGGTGGGCTATGCCATCGGCGGATCGGGCGGGGCGCTGATCGCGCTGGCCGTGGCCGCGGGGATGAACGCGCTGGCGTGGTGGAACTCGGACAAGGCGGTGCTGAGGATGCACAACGCCCGGCCCGTCGACGCCCATACCGCGCCGGACCTGCAACAGATGGTCATGGAGCTGGCGCGCAACGCGAACATGCCCACCCCGGCGGTCTATGTCATCGACGAGGACCAGCCCAACGCCTTTGCCACCGGCCGCAACCCCGACAACGCCGCGGTCGCCGTGACCACCGGCCTGATGCGGCGCCTCACGCGCGAGGAGGTGGCTGCCGTGATTGCCCATGAACTGGCGCATATCCGCAATTACGACACGCTCATCATGACGGTGACCGCCACTTTCGCGGGGGCGATTTCCATGCTGGCCAACTTCGCCATGTTCTTCGGCAACAGCCGCGCCCGCCAGAACCCTATCGCTCTGATCGCCGTGATGATCCTGTCGCCGCTTGCCGCGGCGCTGGTGCAAATGGCAATCTCCCGGTCGCGCGAATACGAGGCCGACCGCATCGGTGCCGAGATCTGCGGTCAACCGCTCTGGCTGGCCGATGCGCTGCGCAAGATCCAGTCCTTTGCCGCACGCATCGACAATGACGTGGCCGAGCGCAACCCCCAGACCGCCCATATGTTCATCATCAACCCGCTGCACGCCCATGCACGCGACAAGCTGTTCTCGACCCATCCCGCGACCGAGAACCGTATCCGCGCGCTGGAGGAACTGGCCCGCGCCATGCCCCAGACGCGCCGTCCCGCCGCACCGAACCGGGGTCCGTGGAGCTGATCCATAGGGGGCGCCGCTTCGCGGCGATGGGGGGCGCTGCCCCCTGGCCCTCGGGATAGTTGCCAGACAGATGAAAGACCAAAGGGCCGCGCCCCTTCATCTGCCCTCAAATATCCTCAGGGGGTGAATGGCCGCAGGCCAGAGGGGGCAGAATGCCCCCTCCTTCGCTTTACCGCCGCATCGCCTGCAGCAAGGCCAGCGAGACATAGCCATCCGGCGGCAGCCCGTTCGCCGCCTGCCAGTCGCGCACCCCGGCCATGGTCCCCTGGCCGATCCGCCCGTCGATGGCACCGCCGTAATGGCCGGCGCGTGCCAGCAGCCGCTGCAATTCCTCGCGCTCGGCGCGGTTCAGGGGGCGGTCGCCGCGCGGCCATTCGCCCTGAAATCCGCCCGCACCCCGGAGCCTGTCGGCCAGATGACCGATGGCGATCGCATAGGCATCGGCGTTGTTGTAACGCTTGATGACCCGGAAGTTCTGGAACACCAGCAGCGCGGGGCCGCGGGACCCCGCCGGGAACAGCAAGGTCGCCTCGCCGGTGCGCGGCAGGCTGGCGCCGCGCACGGGTTCGATCCCTTGCGCGCGCCAGTCCTGAACCGGGCGGCGGGTGTTGGCCAGCCGCGGGTTGAAGCCGCGCGGCAGACGCACCTCGACCCCCCAGGGCTGACCGCGCTCCCAGCCGTGGCGCGCCAGATAGGCGGCGGTCGAGGCCAGGCTGTCGGTCGGATCGTCCGACCAGATGTCGCGCCGCCCGTCGTCGCGAAAATCGACCGCATAGGCCAGATAGCTGGTCGGGATGAACTGCGTATGCCCCATCGCCCCGGCCCAGCTGCCCACGAGGTGGCGCGCGTCCACATCGCCCGCCTGCAGGATGCGCAGGGCACCGATCAGCTGGTCCTCGTAGAACCCGGCGCGCCGTGATCCCATGGCGAGGGCGGTCAGGGCCGGAAGCAACGGCGTGGTGCCGCGCAGGCGCCCATAGGCACTTTCCAGACCCCAGACCGCCACGATCACCTCGCGCTCGACCCCATACCGCGCCTCGATTTCGTCCAGAACCCGGCGATGCTCGCGCAGCATGCGCTGGCCGTTCTCGATCCGCGTCGCGGACACGGCGCTGTCGAGATACTCCCAGATCGGGCGGTTGAATTCGGGCTGGTTGGCTTCGCGCGCCAGCACCTCGCGGTCCGGACGCACCCCGTCAAAGGCGCGGTCGAACACCGAGGCACGGATCCCATGCCCCAGGGCGCGACCGCGAAAGCCCTGCAGCCAGCGGGCGAAATCCGCATCGCGCGGGGGCTGTACAGTGGTGGTTTGGGGGGCATCGGCCGCAACCGGTCGGGCGGCGGCCAACCGGACGGGACGGGCCACCGGGCGCAGGCTGGTGTGGGGGGCCAGAGCACCCAGGGCCTCACGCGGCGCGGGGGCCTGGTGCTGGACGCTGACCGTCGGAACGCGCGCACGCGGAAAGGGCGAGCGTTCGACATCGGCGAGGGCCTCGGTCGTCAGCCCAGCATGCGCGATCAGCCAGATCATTCCGGCGCGAAACATCATCGGGACCCTGCTCGGTTCTTTTGCGACACTCTAGCGCAAACAGGCCGGGCGGAAAAGCCGCCTGGTCTCAGGTCAGCGGAACCACGCAATCACAGATGCGCGTGGTGACCCGCGTACCGATCGGCAGGTTCTGCCCAGGGCCCGAGATCACCGTCAGCAAGGAGTCGCCATCCTGCACCCAGTAGATCTGATCATGGCCGCGAAACTCGCGCCCCACGACGCTGGCCTTGCCCCGCGGATCGGCGTCGATCATGATCTGTTCCGCCCCATTGGCCGCGCGTGAGATCGGCAGGTTGCCGAAGGCGGTCTGCACCGTCATGCCGTTGGCGGTTCCGGTCAGGAAATTCGACCGGCCGATGAAATTCGCCACGAATTCGCTGACCGGGTTGCGATAGATTTCATCGGGAGTGCCCACCTGCACCACCCGCCCGCGGTCCATCACCGCGATGCGGTCGGCCAGGGCCAGCGCCTCTTCCTGATCGTGCGTGACCAGAATCCCGGCCGAGCCCGTCGCCTGCAACAGCTTGCGCACTTCCTGGCGGGTTTCCACCCGCATCTTGGCGTCCAGGTTCGAAAACGGTTCATCCAGCAGGATCAGTTGCGGCGCCACCGCCAGCGCACGGGCCAGCGCGACGCGCTGCTGCTGTCCGCCGGACAATTGGTGCGGCCTGCGCGCGCCCAGATCGGCCAGCCCGACCAGCGCCAGCATTTCCGCCGCGCGGGCATTCGCCTGATCGCGCGGCAGCTTGCGCAGGCCGAATTTCACATTGTCGGCGACGCTCAGATGCGGGAACAGCGCGTAATCCTGAAACACGAATCCGATGCCACGCGCCTCGGGGGGCAGGTGGGTGATCTCGGTGCCCTTGAAGCGGATCGTTCCGGCATCGGGTGTCTCGAATCCACCGATCATGCGCAGCGTCGTCGTCTTGCCGCAGCCCGACGGGCCAAGCAGCGCCAGAAGCTCGCCCTCGCCCAGTTCCAGGCTGACTCGTTCGACCGCGGCGCCCTTGGCATGGGGGAATTGCTTGCGCAGGCCCTCGACCACCAGAAGCGGTTTCGCCGCCCGCGCGCGAAACCCCAGGGGCGAGGCCTCGGCCGGCATGCGAAAGGTGAGGGTCTTGGGCAGCTCGCTCATCAGGGCTATTCCTAGTGTTGCACTTGGTTATGTCCGGGGGCAGGGAATGTCAAATTCTTTGGCCTTGCAAGGGTTGCGGATTTGACCAAATGGTCAAACCGGGGGATTGCGCGATGGCCCGCTCCCGCGCATAATCAGGGCTTCCCTTGCCGTGAAAGCTGCCATGTCGCACGCCCGAAATCCCGGAACCTCGCTTTCGCCCAACTGGTTCGACCGCATCCAGGTCAACCGCCCCGCCGCCGAGCGTCGCGCGGCCACGCTGCTGACCCGGCGCAGCGTGAAAAAGGAACACCAGGCCGCCTGGCTGGTCAACGCGATCCGCTGCATCGACCTGACCACGCTGTCGGGCGACGACACCGAGGAACGCGTCGCCCGGCTCTGCGCCAAGGCGCGTCGCCCTCTGTCGGATGAGATCGTCGCCGGTCTGGGCCTGCAAGAGATGCCGAAAACCGGGGCTATCTGCGTCTACCCGACCATGGTTTCCGCAGCAAAGCGCGCGCTGTCCAATTCCGGTATCCCGGTTGCCAGCGTTGCCACCGGCTTTCCCGCCGGGCTGACACCGTTGAACCTGCGGCTGGCCGAAATCCTCTATGCCGTGGAACATGGCGCCGATGAAATCGACATCGTCATCACCCGCGAACATGTCCTGCGCGGCAACTGGTCGGCGCTTTATGACGAGATCGCCGCCATGCGCGAGGCCTGCGGCGATGCGCATATGAAGGCGATTCTGGCGACCGGCGATCTGGTGACGCTGACCAATGTCTATGCGGCATCCATGGTCGCAATGCAGGCGGGGGCCGATTTCATCAAGACCTCGACCGGCAAGGAAGCCGTCAACGCCACGCTGCCCGTGTCGCTGACCATGGTGCGCGCGGCGCGCGATTACGGCGAGCGCACCGGGTTCAAGATCGGCTTCAAGCCCGCAGGCGGGATGAAAACCGCCAAGGACGCGATTTCCTGGCAAATCCTGATGAAGGAAGAGATGGGCCGCGACTGGCTGGAACCGGACCTGTTCCGCTTTGGCGCCTCGTCGATGCTGGCCGATATCGAGCGCCAGCTGGAGCACCACGTCACCGGGCGTTACGCCGCCTCGCACCGCCACGCCATCGCCTGAGGCCCCCATGCCCACCGTCACCGAAGCCCTGTCGCTCATGGATTATGGCCCCGCCCCCGAGGCCAGCGGCCCCGCGCTGGACTGGCTCAAAGGCCGGACCTTTGGCCATTTCGTCAACGGCGCCTTCAGCGTGCGGGGGGAAACCTTTGCCGTGATGAACCCCGCCAGTGGCGCCGAACTGGCACGGGTCACGCAGGGCACCGAGGCCGATGTGCAGGCCGCCGTCCGCGCCGCCCGCGCCGCGCAAAGGAAATGGGCCGCCCTGCCCGGCCACGCCCGCGCACGCCATCTATATGCGCTGGCACGCCTGATGCAGAAACGCGAACGCCTGTTCGCCGTGCTCGAATCGCTCGACAATGGCAAGCCGATCCGCGAATCGCGCGACATCGACGTGCCGCTGGCGGTGCGGCATTTCTATCACCACGCGGGCTGGGCCGAGTTGATCGAGGACGACTTTCCCGGCATGGCCCCGCATGGCGTCTGCGGCCAGATCATCCCCTGGAACTTCCCCCTGCTGATGCTGGCGTGGAAAGTCGCGCCCGCATTGGCGGCGGGCAATACCGTGGTGGTCAAACCCGCCGAGCAGACGCCGCTGACTGCCCTTCTGTTCGCCGAACTCTGCATCGAGGCCGGATTGCCCAAAGGCGTCGTCAACATCGTCACCGGCGACGGGCGCACCGGGGCGGCGCTGGTGGCCTCGGAGGTCGACAAGATCGCCTTTACCGGCTCGACCGAGGTTGGCCGCCTGATCCGCCGCGCCACCGCCGGGACCGGCAAGGCGCTGACGCTGGAACTGGGCGGCAAATCGCCTTTCATCGTCTTCGCCGAGGCGGATCTGGAGGCAGCGGTCGAGGGCGTCGTCGATGCGATCTGGTTCAATCAGGGCGAGGTCTGCTGCGCCGGATCGCGCATTCTGGTGCAGGAATCGGTGGCTGACCGGTTTACCACGCGGCTCAAGGCCCGCATGGCAACCCTGCGGCTGGGCGACCCGCTGGACAAATCGACCGATATCGGCGCCGTGGTGGACAGCACGCAGATGAGCCGCATCCGCCGGATCGTCGATCAGGCGGTGGCCGAGGGCGCCGTGCTGCATCAGGCGCCGATCCCCAACGGGCCGGGCTGCTTCATGCCCCCCGCACTGCTGACCGGGCTGGGCGCGGCCAACATCGCCATGACCGAGGAAATCTTTGGCCCGGTCGTGTCGCTGATGACCTTCCGTACGCCCGGCGAGGCGGTCGAGCTGGCCAACAACACCCGCTATGGGCTGGCGGCCTCGCTCTGGTCAGAGAACATCACCGCCGTCCTCGATGTCGCGGCACAGGTCAAGGCGGGCGTGGTCTGGATCAACGGCACAAACCTGTTCGACGCCAACGCCCCCTTTGGCGGGATGCGCGAATCGGGGTTTGGCCGCGAGGGCGCGCGCGAGGGGATGCTGGCCTATCTGAAGTCGCCTGCCCCCTCGGGCCGTGAACGCAAGGCCCCCGGCCCCCTGTCACGCCGTCCCGGCGAGGCTGCGGGCGATGCCATCGACCGCACGCGCAAGCTTTATATCGGCGGCGCGCAAAAACGGCCGGATGGCGGGGCGTCGTATGCCGTGCCGGGCGGGCAGGTGCCCTTGGGCAACCGCAAGGACATCCGCAATGCCGTCGAGGCCGCGCATGGCGCCAAGGGCTGGAGCAAGGTCACCGGCCACAACCGCGCGCAGGTTCTGTATTTCCTGGCGGAAAACCTTGCAGCACACCGCATCGGCGATGCTGCCGAGCACGCACAGGCGGTGCAGCGCGCCTTCTACTGGGCCGCCTGGGCCGACAAATACGACGGCCGCGTGCATGCGACCCAGTCTGCCCATGTCACGCTGGCGATGAAGGAGCCCTTTGGCGTCATGGGCATCGTGGCACCCGAGGAATCCCCGCTTCTGGGCCTGATCTCGGTCGTGCTGCCTGCAATCGCCATGGGGAACCGGGTGGTTGTGATCCCCTCGCAATCTTCCCCCCTGCCCGCGCTGGACCTCTATCAGGTGCTGGATACGTCTGACGTCCCTGGCGGCGTGGTCAATATCGTCACCGGCCCGCGCGGCGAACTGACCGACACGCTGGCAAAGCACGACGATGTGGCGGCGCTCTGGGTCTTTGCCGACCCGGCGACCTGCGCGAATGCCGAAATGCAGTCGGCGGGAAACCTGAAGCCGGTCTGGACCGAATCCCGCGCCCGCGACTGGGCCGGGGCCGAAGGGCAATCGCGCGAGTTCCTGAGGAAATCGGTGCAGGTAAAGACCGTGTGGGTGCCCTATGG
>ERZ761602.4899-NODE-4899-length-16448-cov-4.332093_pt1 | contig 16448 bp, 13 predicted proteins | sample MGYA00512165_ERZ761602 | MGnify/ENA primary metagenome ERZ761602 (study PRJEB28899, sample SAMN02445085) | bioreactor sludge metagenome | biome: EBPR sludge; isolation source: Thorneside wastewater treatment plant | place: Australia: Brisbane, Thorneside...
CGCCAAGCACCGCGTCCGGACCCAGCGTCACGCTTTCGAGCGTCACTTCGGCCGCACGCTGGCCATCGACCGTGCGGTAGGGCCGCAGCGTCAGGCCCTTGGCGCCCTTCGGCACGAGGAACAGGGTGATGCCCTGCTTCTCGTCGACGGCGCCCGCCGTGCGCGCGGGCACGACGATCCAATCGGCCGACGCGGCGTTGAACGCCACACCCTTCTGGCCCGAAAGCGAGAAGCCGCCGTTCGTGCGCGCCGCCCGCGTTTCCACCCGGGCGAGGTCGAAGCGCGCCTTGGGCTCGACCCAGGCGAGTGAAAGCTGAAGCCCGCCCTCGGCCAGCGCCGCCACAAGGTCGCGCCCCCCGCCCGCCGCGAGCAGCGATCCGCCGAGCACGACGGTCGGCAGATAAGGCTCGAGCACGAGGCCTTTGCCGAAGCCTTCCATGACGATCGCCGCCTCGACCGGGCCGCCGCCGAGCCCGCCCTGATCTTCGCCGAACGGCGCCGCGAGCCAGCCCAGCTCGGCGAAGGCCTTCCAGGTGTCGCGGCTCCAGCCTTCGTCGCCCGCCATCAGCTTGCGGCGCGCTTCGAACGGATAATCCTTGGCGACGAAGCGCGCGACGCTGTCGGCGAGCAGCTTCTGTTCGTCGGTGAACGCGAGCTGCATGGGTCAGCCGGCCTTGCGCTGCGGAATTCGGCGCTGTTCGATCCAATCGACCGCCAGATCGGCGAGCGCGTCGCTATTGTCTTCCATCATCATCATGTGCCCGTTCCCGGTGATGCCGATATCCGGCAGGTAGACAAATTCCGCGGCGGCGCCCTTCTCCTTGAGCCAGTTCGCCGTGCCCTCGTCGAGCGCGCGCGGATGATCGAGATCGTGGCTGCCGGTGACGACCAGAATCGGCTTGCCGCGGAAATTCTCGAAGCGCTCGATCTTGAGCTGGGCGCCGCGCACGTTGAGCCGCTCGAGGATCAGGCGCGGCGCGATCGTGCCCATCGCGGCCGCCAGCGGCGCGACGCCGGCGCGCGCGAAGCGGCCGCCGTCGCCGACCGCCTTCTTCTCGACGAACGCCATGTCGGCGCGATAGGGCTCGGTCTTGCTCAGGCGGAAGCGCAGTTTCGCCGGGGTCTCGACGTCGACGGCCTCGTCCGTTTCGCCGACGACCTTGGGCTCGGCCTGGATGTTGCCCGGCGGGCCGGGCGCGATGGCGACGACGCGGAGGATGCGGGGCCCGTGCGTCTCGACGAGGCGCCAGCCGAGCGCGCCCGACATCGAGTGCGTGAGCAGGACGACCGGCTCGCCGAGCGCTTCGAGCAGCCTGCCGAGCCCGCGGCACACGGCGGCGCCGTCGAGCGCTTCGGCGCGCACGGCGCCGCTGCGCCCCGAGCCCGGCCAATCCGGCAGGATCGCGCGATAGCCGCGCCGAACGAACGCGAACGCCCAGCCCGGCCGGCCGTCCGCCGTGCGCAGGAAGCAGCTTCCGGTCTGCGTGCCGCCGTGGACCATCACGACCGGCGGCTTGGTCCGCGCGTCGAGCGGAGCCACCACGTCGTAATAGACGGCAAGTTCGCCGGGACTGGCGGCAAGGCCGGCGCCGAACCGCACCGGCGTCGTGGTCACTTGCATGGCTCCCTCCGCGGCTGCCGGCCGGTTCGCGCCTAGTAGCCCATCACGAACTTGGCGAGGATGCCGCGCTGCACCTCGTTGGAGCCGCCGTAGATCGTCGTCTTGCGCATGTTGAAATAGGCGGGCGCCAGCGGGGCCGCGTAGTCGGGGCCGATCGGCGGCTCGTTCCAGCCGTGCTCCATGGCCTCGCGATTGTAGGGGAAGCCGTAATAGCCGACCGCCTCGATCAGCAGCTCGGTCAGCGCCTGCTGCAGTTCCGAGCCTTTGATCTTGAGCAGCGAGGCCTCGGCGCCGGGCGGCCGGCCGCTCGCCTCGGCGGCGACGATGCGCAGGATCGTGGCGTCGAGCGCGATGAGGTCGAGCTCGACGTCGGCGATGCGGTCGCGGAACTCGGGATCGTCGAGCAGAGCGCCGCCCCCACCACCGGCCATGGGCGCGCGTTCGGCCGCCGCGATCTCCTTGACGCGCGCGAGCTGGTGCTTCGCGCGGCCGATATCGGCGATGTTCGTGCGCTCGTGGCCGAGCAGGTATTTTGCCACCGTCCAGCCCTCGTTTTCGGGCCCGACGAGGTTCGCGAGCGGCACCTTCACGTTGTCGAAGAACACCTCGTTGACTTCGGCGCCGCCGTCCATCGTCACGATCGGCTTCACCGAGACGCCCGGCGACTTCATGTCGATGAGGATGAACGAGATGCCTTCCTGCTTCTTGGCGGCGGGATCGGTGCGCACGAGGCAGAAGATCCAGTCGGCGTGCTGGGCCAGCGTCGTCCAGGTCTTCTGGCCGTTGACGACGTAGTGATCGCCCTCCTTGACCGCGCGGGTCTTGAGGCCGGCAAGATCGGAGCCGGCGCCGGGCTCGGAATAGCCCTGGCACCACCACACCTCGCTCCTCAGGATTTTCGGCAGGTGCTCGCGCTTCTGCGCCTCGGTGCCGAATTTCATGATCACCGGCGCCACCATCACGAGCCCGAACGGGATCACGCGCGGCGCGCCGGATTTGCCGATCTCGTCGTCGAAGATTTAGCGCTGCATCGGCGACCAGCCGGTGCCGCCATATTCCTTCGGCCAGCCCGGCGCCACCCAGCCCTTCTTGTGCAGGATCTTCTGCCAGCGGACGTAGTCGTCCTTGCCGACATGCAGGCCCTTCTGGACCTTCTCCTTGATGTCGGCGGGCAGCTCGGCGCGGATGAAGGCGCGCACCTCGTCGCGGAAGGCGCGAAGCTCGGGCGTGAGATCGAGATTCATGCGGGGCGTTTCCTCGGCCTTGGTGTTCGATCGATTGCGGCTGGCCTAAGCTGCGCCCGCGAATTATAGGAAGGCGCCCGCCTCGGCGAAAGCCGCCGCGGAGGGCCGCGACAACCCCGCCCCGCCAGCCCCCGGATCGCCATGAAATACGCCGATCTCTTCCGCCTCGACGGCAAGACCGCGCTCGTCACCGGCTCGTCCAAGGGCATCGGCCGCGCGATCGCCGAAGCCATGGCCGCGCAGGGCGCGCAGGTGGTGATCTCCAGCCGCAAGGCCGACGCCTGCGAGCAGGTGGCCGAGGAGATCGAGGAGGCCGGCGGCCGCGCGGTGGCCATCCCGTGCAACATCTCGCACAAGGACCAGCTGCAGGCGCTGGTGGCTGCCACGCGCCGCGCGTTCGGCCGCATCGACATCCTGGTCTGCAACGCGGCGGTGAACCCGCATTACGGCCCGATGGCGACCGTGCCCGACGAGGCCTACGAGAAGACGATGGGCGCCAACGTCCGCTCGAATCTCTGGCTCTGCAACATGGTGATTCCCGAGATGGCCGAGCGCAAGGACGGCACGGTCATCATCGTCTCGTCGGTGGCCGGCCTCAAAGGCACGAACAACATCGGCATCTACGCGCTGTCGAAGGCCGCCGACATGCAGCTCGCGCGCAACCTGGCGGTGGAATGGGGCCGCAGCAACGTGCGCGCGAACTGCCTCGCCCCCTCGATCATCAAGACCGACATGGCCAAGGCGCTCTGGGACAACCCCGAAACCTACAAGCACGCGGTCAGCACCTACGCGCTCGGCCGCATCGGCGAGGTGGAGGAAGTCGCCGGCGCCGCCGTGTTCCTCGCTTCCGACGCCGGCCGCTTCATCACCGGCCAGACCATCGTCATCGACGGCGGGGCGACGATTTTCGGGGGAATGTAGCGGTGGCCGCGCCTCAGGCGTCGGCGCCGAGATAGGCGGCGCGGATGTGTGGCTGGGCGCGGAGTTCGGCAGGCTTGCCTTGCGCGACGATGCGGCCGCCTTCGAGCACGTAGGCGCGCTCGACGAGATCGAGCGCCTTGGTGACGTTCTGCTCGATCAGCAGGATCGAGACGCCGCTCGCGTGGATCTGCTTGATCGTCGCGAACACCTGCTCGACGACGAGCGGCGCCAGGCCGAGCGAAGGCTCGTCGATCAGCAGCATTTTCGGCTGCGACATCAATGCGCGGCCGATCGCGAGCATCTGTTGCTGGCCGCCCGACATGGTGCCGGCGTGCTGGCGGCGGCGCTCGGCGAGGATCGGGAACATCGCGTAGACGCGCTCGCGCGCCGTCTCGCGCGCGCCGCGCGCCGCGCGGCGATAGGAGCCCAGATCGAGATTCTCCTCCACCGTCATGCGCGTGAACAGCCGGCGGCCCTCGGGGATCAGCGCCACGCCGCGATTGCACATGTCCTGCGCGCCGGCCGCGCTCACGTCGGAGCCGTCGAAGCGCAGGCGGCCCTGCCGGATCGGCAGCAGCCGCGCGATCGCGTTGACGAGCGTCGTCTTGCCGGCGCCGTTGGGGCCGATCACCGAGACGCACTCCCCGGCCGCGACTGCGAGCGAGACGTCCCACAGCGCCGGGGCGTCGCCGTAGCCGACATGCAGCCTCTGGGCCTCAAGCATGCGTGCCCCCCAGATAGGCGCTGACGACCTCGGGATTGCGCATCACCTCGCGCGGCGCGCCGGACGCGATGACGGCGCCGTAATTGAGCACGACGAGGCGGTCGCACAGCTCCAGCACCGCGCGCATGTTGTGCTCGACGAACAGGATCGTCGTGCCGGCATCGCGGATGCGGCGGATGAGCGCCACGGCGTTCTCGATCTCCGTGGGCGTGAGCCCGGCCAGCACCTCGTCGAGCATCAAAAGGCTCGGATGCGCGGCGAGCGCCCGCGCCAGCTCCAGGAACTTGCGTTCGTGCAGGTTGAGCGCGCCCGGCAGCGCATGGGCGCGCGCGCCGAGCCCCGCGAAGTCGAGCCAGTGCCGCGCCTCGGCGCGCACCGAGGCCTTGTCGCTCTCGCGCCCGAACGTCGCGGCGAGCACGACGTTGTCGAGCGCGGACAGATGCGCGAACGGCCGCGGGATCTGATAGGTGCGCGCGATGCCCATCTGCGCCACGCGATGCGGCTTGAGATGGCCGATCTCGCGTCCGTCGAGCGCGATGGAACCGGCGTCGCGCGGATAGTGCCCGCTGACGACGTTGATGAGCGTCGTCTTGCCCGAGCCGTTCGGGCCGACGAGGCCGAGGATTTCGCCGCGCTTCACCTCGAGCTGCACGCCGCGCAGCGCGTGGATGCCGCCGAAGGAGCGATGGACGCCGTCGCAGACGAGGAGCGGCCCCGCATCCGCCGCGGCCGGTTCGCGCCTGGGTGCCGCCGGCACCGCCGCAGCAGCGGGCGGCGTTGCGGGCGGCGCGGCCGCCGGCGCCGCGGAGCGGCGAAACAGCGCCCCGGACCGGCGCAGCAGTGTGGGCACCACGCCATCGGGCAGCAGCAGGATCACGGCGATGAGGCCGAGCGCCACCGCGGCGCGACCGACCGTGGCCGAGGCGCCGCCGGTGAACGCGAACAGCGAGGCGCCGATGATGATCGCGCCCACCGCCGGCCCGAGCCAGTGGCGCATGCCGCCGAGCACGGACATCAGCACCACGTAGAGCGGAATCGTGATGCCGAAGGTCTCGCCGACGGTGACGTAGCTGACATACATCGCGTGCACCGCGCCGACGGCGCCGGCGATGCCGGCCGAGATCGCGAACGCGATCATCTTGTATCGGAACGTCGGCACGCCCTTGGCCTCGGCCACGTCTTCGTCGTCGTGGATCGCGAACAGGCCGAGGCCGAGCCGCGAATGCGCGACGGCATAGGCCGCGGCGACCGCGATGACGGCGATCGCCAGGCCGAGCACGTAGATCGTCGCCGAGGGGCTGCCGGCGAGGTTTGGCAGCGGCACGGCGCTCAGATACACGCCCGGCCCGCCGTCGATCGGCGTGTTGAGGATCACCGTGGCGAGGACGAAGGCGACCGCGAGCGTCAGCAGCGCGAACAGGTCGCCGCGCAGCCGGTTGAGGCGGAACACGACGGCGCCGATCCCGAGCGCCAGCAGCGCGGCCACCCCGGCGGCCAGCGGGATCGAGGCCAGGAACGGAACGCCGAGCTTCGTCGTCAGCGTCGCCGTGGCGTAGACGCCGGCGCCGAAGAACGCGCCGTGGCCGAAGCTCAGATAGTGCGCGTAGCCCGAGAGGATGTTCCAGCTCGTCGCCAGCGCGATCCAATAGAACATCAGGTAGAGGAACGACTCGTAGAACGCCGGCACCTTGGCGGCGGGCACGAGGAACAGCGCCGCGGCGGCCACGGCCACGATCGCGGGCGCCGCGCGGCCGTTGCGCGTCAGAGCCATCGCGGCTGCCAGATCAGGAGCGCGATCAGCAGCGAGAACGCCACCACCGGCGCCCAGGCCGGCGCGATCAGCGCCATCGTCATCGATTCGGCGACGCCGATCAGCACCCCGGCGACGAGCGCGCCGAGCGGATTGCCGAGCCCGCCGATGATGACGACGGCGAAGACGACGCCGAACCACGCGAACATCTGCGAGGGCGCCAAGGTCGTCGTGAGCGCGATGAAGATGCCGGCCACCGCCGCCGACGCCGCGCAGAGGCCCGCGATCAGCAGCGCGTTGGCGCGATGGTTGATGCCGTAGGCGGCGGCCATCGACGGCTCTTCGGCCGCCGCGCGCACCGCCTTGCCGAAATAGGTGTAGCGCAGCACCGCCCAGGTGCCGACGGCCAGCGCCGCCGCGATCAGGAACGCCGTCAGCTCCATGTACGGGAGGTAGACCGGGCCGAGCTTCGCCGACGCGGTGAGATAGGGCAGCTCGAGCTTGCGGAAATCCGCGGTCCACACGATCTGGATCACCGCCTCGACGACGACGATGAGCCCGAAGGTGACGAGCAGCGAGACGAGGCCGGCGACTCGGAACCGCGCCAGCGTCCAGTGCAGCGCCACGCCGGCGGCGAAGAACGCGGGTACGAGAAGCGCCGCCGCATACCACGGCGGCAGGTGGTACACCTCGCCGAGGTGATAGGTGAGGTAGGCGCTCAAGAAGGCAAGGCCGAAATAGGCAATGTTGATGAGGTGCAGCAGGCCCCAGCTCAGCGTGAGGCCGAGACCGAGCAGGCCGTAAAGCCCGCCGATCAGGACGCCCGAGACGAGCGCCTGGCCGAGCAGCGTGAAGCTGGGCAAAACTACACCGGCCGGTTTCGGTCCCGCCCTCCCCGCACGGCGCGCGTTACGGCAGCACGGCCTTGGCGCCGGCCACGTTCTCCGGCCACACCACCACCCACTTCTTGTCGATCACCTGCTTGACGACCGAGAGATCGGGCCCGTGATTGTTGGGGCCGTCGAAGCGCAGCTTGCCCATCAGCGTATCCAGCTGAGCGCCCTTGAGCCACGCCGCCATCTTCTTGTCGTCGAGGCTCTTGGTGGCGACGACGGCGGCCTCGAGCAACTGCCACGCCGTGCCGGATGCGGCGGCCTGGAAGTCGAAGAAGGGATAGGGGATCCCCATCGCCTTCGCCTTGTCGCGGTAGAGCGGCAGCATCTCCTTGGCGCCCGGCCGCGACGTGAACGGCTCGTGCTCCTCGAAATAGGTATAGGCGAGCGCATGGTTGCCCTCGGCCGCGTTCATCAGCGGGCCCGGCGCCGTGAACTGGTGGTAGTGGCGCGGCGGCGCGTAGTCGATCTTCTTGAGTGCGTCGAGCAACTGCACCGACTCGATGCCGAGCGCGCCGCAATAGAGGAAATCCGCCTTCGCGTCCTTGACGCGCGCCGCGATGGCGCCCCAGTCGCGCGTGCCGAACTCGTATTCGAGATACACGACCTCCTTGATCTTCCGCTTCTCCGCCTCGGCACGGAAGCCCTGCGCGATGAAGTGCGTGGACGGGAACTTGCTCGCGACGACGGCGATCGTCTTGGGCGGCGTCTTCGACTTCTCGAGCAGATCGAACACTGGGATCGGCGCGGTCTTGTTGGGCTCGGGACCGATCGGCGAGGACGGGAACTGCATCTCGTACTTCGCGAGGTGCGGCAGGCCGAAGGTGTGCTGGATCAGCATCTTGCCGTAGCGCTGCGCCACGCCCATCGCGGCCAGGATGTTGCCGGTGGCGTAGGGGCCGATGATGAGATCGACCTTGTCGACCGTGACGAGCTTCTCGTAGAGCGTGCGCGCCACGTCGGGCTTCGACTGGTCGTCGAGCAGCACCCATTCGACCGGACGCCCGAGCAGGCCGTCTTTCTTGTTCAGCAGCTCGACGTAGATCTCGCCGACGGCCTTGTGGATCAGCGAGGTCTGCGCGAGCGGACCGGTGAGCGCGAGCGTGCTGCCGATCCGCACCGGCGCGCCCGACGGAGCCGCGCGCAGGGGATAGGCCGCGGCCAGCGCCGCCGTGCCCGCGAGTCCGCCCAGAACCGCGCGCCGCGTGGCGCGCCGAACGCGTTTGGCCATGGAATCCTCCCTGTTGCGCCGCGATGCGGCGCTTATGCGCGGCAGCTTAGGCAGGCGGGCCTGCGGGTCAAGCCGGAGCGAGGCGGCTTGCCCATACTGCGAAGCGGCCTGGCCGTGGGCAGCGGCGCGCGCCGGCGCGTCAGTCGTGCGGTTCGAGCGTGCCCTGCCAGGTGTAGCGACCGATCAGGCGCACCTCTTTGCCCGGCCCGGCGGTCACCGCGTAGCAGCCGTCGAGATTGCGATTGGGGCCCTGGAACGAGACGCACACCTGGCCGGCCGTAAGGCGCCAGGTGCCGATATCCTGCCATTGCAGGTTCTCGTCGGTGTTCGGCCAGCGCAGCACGCGCGCATCGGCCACGGCGCGGATGTAGCCGTCGGGGCGAAAGTGCCAGATCTGGTTCTCGAAGCCGCGGCTCGTGTGCGCGTAGCCGCGGAATTCGCCGTTGTGCACGCGCTGCGCCAATTGCGGTCCGCCGAGCGGAAACGCCTGCGCCGCGGCGGCGGGCAAGAGCGCGATGGCGGCGACGAGGGCGATCGAAACGGTCTGGCGCATGTGGACGTTCCTTCTCGGCGAAATGCGGCGCCCCGGGCGACTCCCTGCGCGGCATTGCAGCGGGCAAGCGTGCCGCCGCGAGGGCCGAATTGCGGCGGCTTCGCGGCGCCTCGGCCGAGGCTACGCCGGTCAGCGGTCGAGCGTTCCTTCCCAGCGCGCGGGGCCGACCAGGCGGACATGATTGCCCTGCTGGGCGTCGATTGCGTAGCAGCCGCTGAAGCGCGTATTGGGTCCGACCCACTGGACGCAGAGCGTGTTGCCCTCGACGCGCCAGGCGCCGCTGTCGCCGAACTCCACGGCCGTGGCCGTGAACGCGCTATAGCCGCGCCGCAGCGTCACGACCGCGCGCGCTTCGCCGCCGGGCAATAGCCGCCAGATGTGACTCTCGAAGCCGCGGGCGCTCAGCGTGTCGCCGCGGAACTCGCCGGCGCGCGCGGCGATCGCGGTGCCGGAGAGCGGCTCCGCGCCGGCCGTGCCGGCAAACGCCGCCGCGATCAGCGCCGCCGCGAGCAAACGATATTTCGACATGGGTTCGCCTCCCGCGTTCAGTGGCCGAGCGTGCCTTCGAGATTGGCCGGGCCGACCAGGCGCACGTGGTCGCCGCCGGCCCCGTCGACCGTGTAGCAGCCGGACAGGAACGCGTGCACCGACGCGAACTGGACGCAGAGGCGATTCCCCTCGACGCGCCAAGTGCCGGCATCGCCATATTCGACGAACTGCCCCGAATCGCGGCCGCCGGTCCGCAGCAGCGAAACGGAGCGCACCGTGCCGTCCGCGCGCATGCGCCAGATGAAATCCTCGAGCCGCCGGACATTGCCGTAGCCGCGGAACTCGCCGCCGGCGGCGCGGGCGCGGATCTCCTCGCCGCCCAGCGGCGCGGCGGCGGCGGGCGCAAGCGGCAGCGCCGCGAACAACGCCGCGGCGATCGACAGGCTCTTCATGTGGACCTCGTCGGCAGGCACGCCCCGCGAGCGACATATGAACAATGAGCGCCCGCGTCCAATCCCGTTCGATCACAGATCGTTGAAAGACCGGGCCGTGGCGGGCGCTGCGCGCGCGCCGCCGCTCAGCCGCCGCGCGGTCCGTCGGGCGCCAGCACGGCCTCGCCGATGATCTTCATCACCGTGTAGAGGTCGTTCTTCAGCTCGAAGCCGATGCCGGGGCTGGTGTGCGGCGCGATCCGCCCCTCCTCCACCCGCTGCGTGTCCGCGAAGCCGCCGAACGGCTTGAACACGAGCGGGTAGGATTCGTTGCCGCCGAGGCCGAGGCCGATCGCGATGTTGAGCGCGAACTGGTGCCCGCCGTGCGGCACGAGGCGGCGGCGCGACCAGCCCTGCGCCTCCACCATTTCGACCGTGCGCAAATACTCGACGAGGCCATAGGAGAGCGCGGGATCGAACTGCAGGACGTCGCGGTCGGCGCGCAGGCCGCCGTGGCGCAGCAGGTTGCGCGCATCTTGCATCGAGAACAGGTTCTCGCCGGCGGCGAGCGCGCCGGGATAGCGCTGCGCGAGCACCGCGTGGAGCAGGTAGTCGAGCGGATCGACCGGCTCCTCGAACCAGCAGAGATCGAACGGCGCGATCGCCTTCGCGTAGGCCAGCGCCGTTTCGAGGTCGAAGCGGCCGTTCGCGTCCACCGCGAGGCAGCGCCCCTCGCCCACCACGTCGAGCGCTGCTTCGATGCGCGCGAGATCGTCGGCGAGGCCGGAGCCGCCGATCTTCATCTTCACCGCGCGGTAGCCGAGATCGCGATAATGCCGCATCTCGTCGCGCAGATCCTTGAGGCTCTTGCCCGGATAGTAGTAGCCGCCGGCGGCATACACCCAGGCGTGCGGATCGGCCTTGCCGCCGTTGTGGCGGTCGGCGAGGAGCTTCCAGAGCGGAACGCCCTCCGCCTTGGCGCGCAGGTCCCAGAGCGCCATGTCGAGCACGCCGACCGCGACCGAACGCTCGCCGTGCCCGCCCGGCTTCTCGTTGGCCATCATCGCAGTCCAGCACTTCACGGGGTCGATGAGGCCCTTCTCGTCGAGCAGCGATTCGGGCGGCGCCGCGAGCAGCCGCGGAATGAAGCGCTCGCGCAGCAGGCCCTGCGCCGCGTATCGCCCGTTCGAGTTGAAGCCGAAGCCCACGATCGGCTTGCCGCCGGGGGCGCCGCGATCGGCCGCGATGCCGACGACGCTCGCCGTCATCTGGCTGAAGTCGATATAGGCGTTGCGGATCGCCGACTTGATCGGCGCGACGACGTCGCGGATGGCAGTAATGCGCATGGCTACGCGATCGCGGCGCTGACGACGTAGGGGCGCACGGCTGTGCGCCCCTGTTGCCGTCCGTCGTGCGTTGGCCGGGGCGCACAGCCGTGCGCCCCTACGCCTTCGATGCATCGCTCGAATGGCGGCACGGCAAACGGCCTCAAGCCGCCGACCACTCGCGGAACTTCTTGCCTTCCTTCACCAGCCGCCGCAGCAGCGGCGCGGGCTCGAGCCAGTCGCGGTCGGCGGTCCGGTAGTAGTGCTCGAGGCGCTCGAGCAGCTTCGGGAGGCCCACCTCGTCGGCCCAGTGCATCGGGCCGCCGCGATAGCGCGGGAAGCCGTAACCGAAGATCCAGATCATGTCGATGTCGAGCGGGCGCGCGGCGATGCCCTCCTCGAGGATCTTGGCGCCCTCGTTCACCAGCGCGTACATGCAGCGCTCGACGATCTCGTCGGCGCCGATTGCGCGGCGCGGGCGGCCGTTCTCCTTCGAGACCTGCTCGACGAGGGCCGTCACCTCGGGGTCGACCTTTCGGTTGCGCTCGGCGTCGTAGAGATAGAAGCCGCGCCCGGTCTTCTGCCCGTAGCGGCCCATCTCGTAGAGCCGGTCGGCCACCGTGTAGGCGTAGCGCTTGTTGGTCGGCGCCTGTTCGCGGCGCTCCTTGCGCACCAGATAGCCGACGTCGATGCCGGCGAGGTCGCTCATCTGGAACGGCCCCATCGGGAATCCGAAATCGTGGATCGCCTTGTCCACCTGCTCGGGCGTGGCGCCCTCGTCCAGCAGGAATCCCGCCTGGCGCGAATAGGCGTAAAGCATGCGGTTGCCGACAAAGCCGTCGCACACGCCGACCAGCACCGCCACCTTGTTGATGCGGCGGCCGAGCTCCATGGCGGTCTGCGCGGTTTCGGGCGAGGTCTTCTTGCCCTTCACGTTCTCGAGCAGGCGCATGACGTTCGCCGGGCTGAAGAAGTGCGTGCCGACCACGCTCTCGGGCCGCTTCGTCGATTCGGCGATCGCATCGACGTCGAGCGTCGAAGTGTTCGTCGCCAATACGGCACCAGGCTTCGCGATCTTGTCGAGCTTGCCGAAGATCTCCCGCTTGAGAGCGAGATTCTCGAACACGGCCTCGATGACGATGTCGGCGTCCTTGAGCGCGTCGTAGGAGGTCGCGCCCTTGATGAGGCCCATGCGCCGGTCCATCTCCTCCTGCTTCATGCGGCCTTTCTCGACCGGACCGGCGTAGTTCCTGCGGATGATGCCGAGGCCGCGCTCCAGCGCCGCCGCGTCGTTCTCGACGACGGTGACGGGAATCCCGGCATTGGCGAAATTCATCGCGATGCCGCCGCCCATCGTTCCGCAGCCGATGATGCCGGCGCTCTTGATCTCGCGCGGCTTCGCGTCCTTGGGAATCCACGGCGAGCGCGCGACGTCGCGCTCGGCGAAGAAGACGTGCCGCATCGCGCGCGCCTCGGCCTGCCCCTGGCCCCAGACGAAAAGCTCGCGCTCCTTCTCGCTGCCCTGCGCGAACGGATATTTCACGCACAGCTCGATCGCCTCGACGGCCTTGAACGGCGCGGTGAAGCCGCGGAAGCGCCGCGCCATGCCCTTGCGGTAGTCGTCGAACAGCGTGGGCTTCGCCTTGGCCGAGGCGAGCTTGCTGTCGTCGTCGGACAGGCGGCGCACAGGCTTGGCGAGCGCCATCGCCACCGCGCGGCCGACGCAATCTTCGGCGATCTCGTCGGCGAGGCCGGGCGGGCATTTCGCGGCGGGGATGAGGCTGGCACCCACGATCATGTCGAGCGCCGCCTCGACCCCGACCGCGCGCGGCAGGCGCTGCGTGCCGGTGGCGCCGGGGATCGTGCCGAGATTCACCTCGGGCAGGCCGAGCGGCGCCTTGGGATGCGCGACCCGATAGTGGCAGCCGAGCGCGATTTCGAGCCCGCCGCCTGCCGCCACGCCGTTGAGCGCTGCCACGACCGTTTTCGGCGAGGCTTCGAGCGCGGCGATGTTGTCGCGCAAACTGGGCACGCCCGGCGCCGCCGGCTTGCCGAATTCGCGGATGTCGGCGCCGGCCACGAACGCGCGGCCCGCGCCGGTGACGACGATGGCCTTCACCTTCGGGTCGGCAACAGCGTCCTCGGTCGCCTTGAGCAGCCCGCTGCGCACCGCGGCGCTGATCGCGTTCACCGGCGCGTTGTCGATGGTGATGATCCGCACGCCCTCGCGGTCGGCGGTCTTGATCACGTCGGTCATTCCCCAGTTCCCGTCTGTTGAATTCGCAGGGGCGGGTCCCCGACCCGCCCGTTTCGGCCGCGAGGCGAACCCCAGCGTGGAGTGCGGGAGTTCGCAGCGCCGCGGGCGGGCCGGAGACCCGCCCTACCCGATCATCAGTGCTTCGGCCGCGGCGGCAGGTGCTTGCTCAGCTCGATCTTCGCCACCGCCTCGGTGTGCACCTCGTCCGGGCCGTCGGCCTGGCGCAGGATGCGGGCCCAGGCCCACATATGGGCGAACGGGAAGTCCTCGGTGAGGCCGCCGGCGCCGTGCACCTGCATCGCGCGGTCGATGACGGCGAGCGCCATGTTCGGCGCGACCACCTTGATCATCGCGATCTCGGCGCGCGCGGCCTTGTTGCCGACCGTGTCCATCATGTGCGCGGCGTTGAGCACGAGGAAGCGCGCCTGGTCGATCTCCATGCGCGATTTCGCGATCTGGTCGCGGACGACGCCCTGCTCGGCCAGCGTCTTGCCGAACGCCACGCGCGCGAGCGCGCGCTTGCACATCATCTCGAGCGAGCGCTCGGCCATGCCGATGAGGCGCATGCAGTGATGGATGCGGCCCGGCCCGAGCCGCCCTTGCGCGATCTCGAAGCCGCGGCCTTCGCCCAGCAGGATGTTGGACGCCGGCACCCGAACGTTCTCGAACTTCACCTCCCAGTGGCCCTCGGGCTCGTGCAGGAAGCCCATCACCGGCAGCGGGCGCAGCACCTTCACGCCGGGCGTGTCGCGCGGCACGAGGATCATGCTCTGCTGCGCGTGCTTCGGCGCGTCGGGATTGGTGCGGCCCATCACGATCATGATCTTGCAGCGCTTGTCGCCGGCGCCCGAGATCCACCATTTGTGGCCGTTGATGACGTAGTCGTTGCCGTCGCGCCTGATCTCGGTGCGGATGTTCGTGGCGTCGGACGAGGCCACCGCCGGCTCGGTCATCGCGAAAGCGGAGCGGATCTTCCCTGCGAGCAGCGGCTCGAGCCACTCCCTCTTGTGCGCTTCGGTGCCGTAGCGCTCGAGCACCTCCATGTTGCCGGTGTCGGGCGCCGAGCAGTTGCATGCCTCGGGCGCCAGCAGCGGCGAGCGGCCCATGATCTCGCAGAGATGCGCGTAGTCGAGGTTCGAGAGCCCGGCGCCGCGCTCGCTCTCGGGCAGGAACAGGTTCCAGAGGCCGCGCTTGCGCGCCTCGGCCTTCAGCTCCTCCATCAGCGGGTGCGGGTTCCAGCCATGCGCCTTCGTCTCCTCCTCCATCCGCTTCTCGTTCGGATAAATGCACTCGTCCATGAAGCGCAGCAGCTTCTGGCGCAGTTCGACGACGCGCGGCGCGGGGGCGTAGAGCAAAGCGGTTCTCCCGAGTTCGATTTTCCGGTCCCTAGCCCCGCATCATCCGCGCCGCGCCGCGCGAAGCAAGGTGCAAAATGGCATCGGGTCGAAGCGCGGAGAACCGCGGTCAGAGCAATTCCGCCATCGCCTTGAGCTGCGCCTTCAGGATCTTCCCCGTCGGCGCGGCGGGGAGCTGATCGAGCACGAGGATGCGCGCCGGCTGCTTGTAGGGGGCGAGGCGCGGCTTCAGGAATTGCGCGAGCTCCGCCTCGCCCACGTGCGCGCCCGGCGCCGGCTGCACGAACGCGATCACCTCTTCGTTGCCGGCGCGGCGGCGGCCGACGACGGCGGCGAGGGTCACGGCCGGATGCGCGGCGAGCTCGGCCTCGACCTCGGCCGGATAGACATTGAAGCCCGAAACGATGACGAGATCGCGCAGGCGATCGACGATGGCGAGCGCGCCGTCGGAGCCGAGCGATCCCAAATCGCCTGTCTTGTACCAGCCGTCCGGAGTCAGCACGTCGCGCGTCGCGGCCTCGTTCTTGTAGTAGCCGAGCATGCAGTTGGGCCCGCGCAGCCAGATCTCGCCGGCCGCGCCCGGCGGCCGGTCGCAGCCATTCTCGTCGACGATGCGCACCTCGATCCCGGGCAGCACGGGGCCGGCCGAGATGTCGCGCCCGGTGTTCTGCGGCAGGCTGCGGGAGACGGTGGAGGCGAATTCCGTCATGCCCCAGCCGTTGACGAGCCGCAGGCCGAGCGCCTGCTCCACCGCTTCCTTGAGATCGGGCTCGATCGGCGCGCCGCCGACCGTCGCCATGCGCAGCGCCGGAGCCTTCAATCTGCGCCCGCTCGTGCGCGAATATTCGAGCAGCTTCGCATACATCTGCGGCACGCCCTGGAAGATCGTCACGCCGCGCTCCAGTGCGTCGGCGAGATGCTCGGCCGAGAATCGCGGCACGAACAGCACATGCGCGCCGCCATAGAGCCCGCGCAGCCAGGTGGAGGTGAAGCCGAAGATGTGCGCGACCGGGAGCGTGCAATAGACCAGGTCCTCGGTCGTCGGCCGCCGCTGCGCGCCGGGGCTCGACGCCACGTAGAGGCAGGCGCGATGGCTGAGCATCACGCCCTTCGGCATGCCGGTGGTGCCCGAGGTGTAGATCAGCGCCGCCACGTCGCGCGCCGGATCGTCGGAGACCGGCTCGGGCCGCGCATCGCGCGCCGGGCTCACCGCGAGCGCGCCGGCCGCGGCGCCGGGAAGATCGCACGGCGCGGCGCCGAAGCGCCGTGCATGATCGCGTGCCTCGGCCGAAAGCCCGACCGTAAAGAACACGCGCCGCGGCTCGGCGTGCCCGGCGATCGTGTCGATTTCGCGCGCCGAGAGCCGCGCGTTCACGAGCATCGGCCAGGCGCCGCGCGCGCTGGCGGCGAAAAACGCGATGCCGGCGGCGATGCAATTCTCGTTGACGATCATCACCCGGTCGCCGGGGCCGACGCCGAGTACCCCCAGCCGCTCGGCCGCCGCCGCCACGGCCGCGGCGAAATCGCCGTAGTCGATCGCGGCCCCGCCCGGCTCCGACATCGCGGTTTGCCGCGGCCAACGCGTTGCGCCGCGGCGTGCGAGATCGGCGAGGCGCGGCGGCAGCTCGGCCAGCACGTCCGCCAGGGTCTGCAG
>ERZ761602.4900-NODE-4900-length-16445-cov-3.545638_pt1 | contig 16445 bp, 14 predicted proteins | sample MGYA00512165_ERZ761602 | MGnify/ENA primary metagenome ERZ761602 (study PRJEB28899, sample SAMN02445085) | bioreactor sludge metagenome | biome: EBPR sludge; isolation source: Thorneside wastewater treatment plant | place: Australia: Brisbane, Thorneside...
CGCCGCGGCAACCGGGGGAAGGTGACCTTGGCGAGGTCGAGCACGCGTTGGGTGCGCCGGGCGCCATCGGCGCCGCCGCGGTCGAGGCGCAGATCGCGCGCGAGGCGCTCGGGGAGGAGGTTGGCGGTGAGGACACCGTAGTCGTCGCGCACGATGCGGCCGAGCCAATTCTCGGGCCGCATGATCACCGACGCGATCTCGATCGCGGGCGCCGTGACGGTGAGCGCGTCGCTCTCGAGCATGTCGGTCACGTAGTGGCGAAACGCCTGGTGGTCGGGGGGCAGCGCGTCGTCGAGCCCGAAGAGCATCGCCACGCGCCGTCCCTCTTCGTAGAAATGGTCCTTTTCTCTCTGGTCGAGGGGGCGAAAGACGCGCTCGAAGACGAGCATCGTCGTGTCCCACAGCGTGGCGAGCACCCACAACTGCGAGGCCCGATCGTTGGCCTCGTACCGGTGGCCCGCGCGGAACGCGCCCGCGTCCTCGCGGATGGCCCCGCGGATGCGCTCGTGCACGCGGTGCACGCGGCGCGCGGCGCCGACGGCCTCGTCGAGCTCGCCGAAGGTCATACGAAAGATCTGCTGGAACGTGGTCCGAAACCGCGAGAGCGGGTCCGCGCGCGTCACCGAGTGGTCAGCCACCGCGTACGCGACGTACGGGTGCGCGAGCTGCAAGAGGGCCGCGCGGCCCGCGCCGAGAAAGAGCGCGGCCTCGCGCGAGACCTCCCACGCCAGCGTGTCGGGCCCGAACAGCCCCGCGCGTGGGTCCACCACCTCGCCCTGGAGGCGCGAGAGGCTTCGCTCGAGATCGTCGCGCGAGACGAGGCCGTGCACGACAGAGAGTCTACTCGAAAATCCCGTGGCCTCGCCGCCGTGCTACGCCCCCGGCCGTGCTCGAACTCGACCCCTGGTCCCGGCCACGGTCCCCCGGCGAGCGTCCGCGCCTCGCGCTCGGGACGATGAACTTCGGCAAGCGCACGCCAGCGCCCGACGCAGAGCGCATCATCCACCGCGCCCTCGAGCGCGGGATCACGCTCTTCGACACCGCCAACGCCTATTGTGACGGCGCGAGCGAGACGATCCTCGGCCGCGCCCTCGCCGGCCGCCGTGACCGCGCGCTCGTCGCGACCAAGGTCGGCTTCGGTCGCGTGGCGGGCAAGCTCGAGGGCCTATCGCGCGCGCGCATCGCCGCCGCCCTCGACGAGAGCTTGAAGCGGCTCGGCATGGAGACGGTCGACGTCTACTACCTGCACGTGCCGGATCACCAGACGCCGATCGACGAGACGCTCGAGGCGATCGGCGCCGCTCTCCGGAGCGGCAGGATCCGCGCGTTCGGCGTGTCGAACTACGCGTCGTGGCAGGTCCTCGAGATCTTCACCGCCTGCGAGCGCGCCGGGCTCCCGCGGCCGATCCTCTCGCAGCAGATCTACAACGCGCTCATCCGGCAGCTGGAGCTCGAGTACCTCCGCTTCGCCGCCAAGTACGGCCTCCACACCACCGTCTACAACCCCCTCGCGGGCGGCATGCTCACCGACCGCTACACCGCCGAGGGCGACATCCCCAAGCACTCGCGGTTCGACCAAAACCGCCTCTACCAGGGCCGCTACTGGTCCGGCGCCATGCGTCGTCTCGCCGAGGACGTGGGTCAGATCGCCCAGGGGGAGGGCCTCAGCCGCGCGCGGTTCGCCTACGCTTGGCTCGCTTCGCGCCCCGGCGCCGACTCGATCCTCGTCGGCCCGGGTACGCTCGAGCACCTCGACGACGCCATCGACGCCCTCGAAGCAGCGCCCAGCGCCGAGAGCCTCCGCCGCGCCGACGAGCTCTACCGCGCCTTTCAGGGGACCGAGACCAGCTACGCTCGCTGACGATGTTGGAGCCGGGCGCTGCCGATCGCGACGTCGCCGAGGCGATGGCGCACTACCGGGCACACGGATGGGCGCGGCTCGAGCGCGTCTTCAGCGAAGGCTGGCTCGCGGCGCTGCGTGAGCGCGCGGACGATCTGATGCTCGGCCGCGTCGTGCACGACGGGATGTTCTTTCAGCACGATGCGCCCACCGGCCGCTACGAGGATCTCACCCACGGTGAGGGCTGGGTCGGGCCCTCGCTCGCTTACCGCAAGCTCGAGAAGCTCGAGCGTGACGATCGTTTCCTCGCTCACATTCAGAACCCGCTCTTCGAGCGGATCGCACGACAGACTATCCCAGGTGACATCGCGATCTACCGCGCCGTTCTGTTCAACAAGTCGAGCGAGGGCAGCTCTCCCCTGCCCTGGCACCAGGACGCGGGCCGCTTCTGGGGGCTCGATCGGGATCCCGATCTCCAGGTCTGGACGGCCCTCGACGACGCAACCGAGCGTTCGGGCTGCGTCGAGGTCCTGCCCGGCAGCCACCACGCCGGCCTCGCCACACCCCTCGGCGGCGTCGTCCCGCGCGACGTCCTGGACCGACACGAGGCCGACCGGCACGCCGTCTCCATCCCCGCGCGCGCGGGCGACGTCCTCTTGCTCCACAACCACGTCTGGCACCGATCGGGCGCGAACACGAGCGGCTCTCCGCGCCGCGCCGTCACGATTTGCTACATGAGCGCGGCCACACGCTGCCTGCGCACCCGCCGCGCGCCGCGGTCGTTCGTCCGCGTCTTCTCTGCCTACGAAAATGGATGAATCGGACTTCGACGGGACGCTCGTGCTCGAGCAGCTGGCGGAGATCGGCCTGGTCGAGGACTTCTTCGACGCGATCGACGCCGACGACATCGGACGGGCGACTCGGCTGATTCGTCGAGCGGAGGTCGATTCATCGACCATCGCTTGGGTGATCCGAAAGATGGAGGAGGGAGATGGCGAGCACTGATGCCCCCGCTGACGACGGCTCGCGCGGCGGGGCCCCGCAGGGCAGTGACGATTTGCTACATGAGCGCGTCTACGCGCCCGCGCCCGCGCCCCGCCGCGCGGTCGTGGTCGGCGTCTGGTCGACTCGACGCCTCTCCCGCGAGAAAACCCCGGTCCTGACACCGGCTTCCGTCGTCCGGAGAGGATGGCGCGGCAGCTGCATGAGGCGTGGCCGTGAGCTCTTCGCACCAGGCCGACGACCCCAGGACCGAGCCGGCACGCCCGCCTGCGCACGAGCCGCACGACAAGCCGACCGCCCCGACCGGTCGCGGCCGCAAGCTCCGGATCGCCATCTTCGTCATGGCCGCCATCGGGCTGTCGTTCTGGGCGACGCAGGGGAGCGCACCCTCGGAGGCTGCGACGCGCGTGCCCATGAGCGACGTCGTCCGCGCCGTCGACGAGGGCAGGGTCGAGCGCGCCGAGATCACGGCCGAGGCGATCACCGTCACGCTGAAGGGCGACGAGGGGCAGACCGGCGACAAGCTCGTCGCCGAGCGCCTCCCCAACATCGACGAGACGGCGCTCCTCGGAGCCATGAGCGAGAGGGGCGTCACGTTCGAAGGGCAGATCGAGCGCTCCGCCTGGTGGTGGACCCTCTTCGCCGGGCTCTTGCCGTTCCTGATCCTCGGCGCGCTCATCTTCGCGATGAGCGGCGGCGCGATGGCGGCCGCCGCGCGCAACAAGCCGATGAGCTTCGGTCGGTCCAAGGCCAAGCTGTACGACAAGAGCCGCGACAACGCGGTGACGTTCGACGACGTGGCCGGCGTCGACGAAGCCAAGGCCGAGCTCACCGAGATCGTCGACTACTTGAGAGACCCTGGGCGCTACGCCGACGTAGGCGCTCGCATCCCCAAGGGCGTCTTGCTCGTGGGCCCGCCCGGGACGGGCAAGACGCTCCTCGCGCGCGCGGTGGCGGGGGAGTCGGGGGTGCCGTTCTTCTCACTGTCGGGCTCCGAGTTCGTCGAGATGTTCGTCGGCGTGGGCGCGGCTCGCGTACGTGATCTCTTCGAGCAGGCAAAAGAACGCGGCCCCTGCATCATCTTCATCGACGAGCTCGACGCCTTGGGCAAGATGCGCTCGGGCGGTGGCGGGTTCGTCTCGAACGAGGAGCGCGAGCAGACCCTGAACCAGCTCCTCGTGGAGATCGACGGCTTCGACTCCGGCGCAGGCCTCATCGTCATGGCCGCCACGAACCGCCCCGAGATCCTCGACAAGGCGCTGCTCCGCGCGGGGCGCTTCGATCGGCAGGTGGTCGTCGACCGCCCCGACGTGCGAGGCCGCGAGGCCATCCTCCGCGTGCACGCGGGCAAGCTCAAGCTCGAGCCCGACGTCGACCTCCGCCTCGTCGCGCAGCGCACCCCGGGCATGACCGGCGCCGACCTCGCCAACGTCGCGAACGAGGCCGCCTTGGCCTCGGTGCGGCGCCACGCGTCGGCCGTCGGGTCGGCCGACTTCGAGGAGGCGGTCGATCGCATCCAGCTCGGGCTCAAGAAGGAGGGCCGCGTGATGACGGCCGACGAGAAGCGTCGCGTCGCGTACCACGAGGCCGGGCACGCCCTGGTCGCGCTCTCGGTCGAGCACGCCGACCCCGTCCACCGCATCACGATCATCCCGCGCACCATCGGTGCCCTCGGCGCGACGCTCCAGCTCCCGACCGACGAGCGCTACCTCGTGACCCGCGGCGAGCTCCTGGATCAGCTCTGCGTCCTCATGGGCGGCCGCGCCGCCGAAGACGTCATCTGGCGCGACGTATCGACAGGCGCGCAAAACGACCTCGAACGCGCCACCGAGCTGGCGCGTCAAATGGTGACGCGGTTCGGCATGAGCGACCGCATCGGGCCCCAGACGGTCGGGCGGGCGGAGTCGCTTCGATTCCTCGCGACCGCCGACGGCGGCGCCGATCACGCCCTCGGGAACGACACCGCCCAGCTCGTCGACGCCGAGGTCAAGGCCATTCTCGAGGGCGCCTGGAAGCGCGCCCGAGAGATCCTCGTCCGCCGCCGCGAGACGCTCGAGCGGCTCGGACGGGCCCTGCTGGCGAAGGAGACGCTCGAGCGCGACGAGGTCTTGGCTACCGTCGATACCTTGCCCTTCCCCGCCCCCGACGCCCTGCCGCCGCCTTCGCTCCGGCACCTCGAGCGCCGTTCGCTCTGCTGACTGCCGCTCCGGCGTGGCGTTCTCCGGAGCGACGGCGCATCGCGTCGCGACGTCGCGCAACCCTTGCTCGAATTGCGCGAGGACGGTACCAAGACCCGGCCGCCCAGCGCCACAACCGGTAGATTTACCCCGGCACGCAGCATGCAGTGCCGCGAGGCGCGCGGACCGCCCGTCGGCGAGTCCGCCCCGGGCCACTTCTCTATCCGCAGGGGGACCGTGAAACACGCACTCGTCATCGAGGACGACGCCTTAATTCGCGAGAACGTGATCGAGCTCTTGACCGAAGAGGGCTTCGCGGCCGAGGGCGCCGAGAACGGCAGGCTTGGCCTCGAAGCCGCGCTCAGGTCGCCGCCTGCCATCATCATTTGCGACGTACGAATGCCGGAGCTCGACGGTTTCGGCGTGCTGGAGGCGTTGCGGCAGAACCCGAGCACGCGCTCGGTACCCTTCATCTTCCTCTCGGCCAAGGCGGACCGCGCCGACGTGCGCGCCGGCATGAACATGGGCGCCGACGACTACGTGACCAAGCCCTTTACCCGCGCCGAGCTCCTCGAAGCCATCCGCGCGCGTATCGTCCGGCAAGAATCGCTGCGCTCGGCCCCCGATATCCCCACGGCCAAGCCCGAGCCGGGGAGCGTCGTGATCGAAGACCCGGCCATGCAGGGCGTGTACGCGCTCGCGGCCAAGGCCGCGCAGGCGCTCATCAGTGTTTTGCTCCTCGGCGAGACCGGCGTCGGCAAAGAGGTGTTGGCGCAGAGCATCCACAAGCTCTCCCAGCGGCGGGCGGGGCCGTTCCTGGCCCTCAACTGCGCAGCGATGAGCGAGTCGCTCCTCGAGGGGGAGCTCTTCGGCAGCGAGCGCGGCGCGTACACCGGCGCGACCCAGTCGCGCCTGGGCCTGCTCGAGTCGGCCAACGGCGGCACCGTGTTCTTGGACGAGGTCGGCGAGCTCCCACTCTCGATCCAGGCGAAGCTGCTCCGCGTCCTCGAGGAGCGCCGCATCCTCCGGGTGGGCGGGCGCACCCCGGTCGCCATCGACGTTCGCTTCGTCTCGGCGACGAACCGCGATCTCGAGGCCGAGGTCGCGCGCGGGGCGTTCCGGCACGACCTCTACTATCGGCTCAACGGCATCAGCATCACCATTCCACCGCTTCGCGAACGCCGCCGCGAAATCCTCCCCCTCGGTCTGCGGTTCGTAGATTCCGCCGCCGCGCAGCTCGGCCGCCCCGCACCGACCCTCGGAGAAGACGCGAGCGAGATCCTCCTCGGCTATGGGTGGCCAGGCAATATCCGCGAGCTCAAGAACGTCATCGGGCGCGCGGTGGTGCTGGCCGATGATTCCATCACGCCCGAGCACCTGCCCGACTTCGTCCGCAAGAGCCGGGTCTCGCAGCCGCCGCCCTCGGCGCCCCCCGCGAGCGCCGGCGCACCCGATTCGCGTGGGCTGCGCGACGAGCTCGCGGCCATGGAGAAGCGCCGTATCGTCGAGGCGCTCGACAAGTGCCACGGCAACCAGACGGCCGCGGCCGAGCTCCTCGGGATGAGCCGCCGCACGCTCGTCAGCCGCCTCTCCGAGTACGACCTGCCGCGGCCTCGAAAGCGCTGACCCGGAGGGATGATGCGAGCGGAAGCCCTGGCTCTGACGTTCCTCGTGACCGCCGCGGCGGCGGCCTGCGCAGACCCGGCGCCCACCAGCGTGCCGACCAGCGAGCCGCTCGCGTTCGTACCGGACCTGGTGCCTGCGACGGCCGACGACCCCATCGTCCCCATTCCTACGCGCCTCGACCTCGATGCGCGCAAGGTAGCGCTCGGCGAGAAGCTCTTCAAAGACCCCATCCTCTCGCGTGATCGCGACACATCGTGCCTGGTCTGCCACCCCTTCGGCAAAGGCGGCGCCGACGGCATGCCGAAATCGCAGCTCTTCGGCAAGGAGCCGCTCGCCGTCAACACCCCCACCGTGTTCAACGTGGGGCTCAACTACAAGCTCCATTGGAACGGCAAGTGGGACTCGCTCGAGGCGCAGCTCGACACGCCCATCCTCAACCCCAAGGTGATGAACATCACGTACGGGGAAATCGTGTCGCGCCTCGACGCCTCGACCGACTACAAGCCCGCGTTCGCGGCCATCTACACCGACGGCGTCACCGAGAAGAACTTCCGCGACGCTGTCGCCACCTACGAGCGCTCGCTCCTCACCCCTCGGTCCCGCTTCGACCGGTTTCTGTCGGGCGAGCCCGAGGCCATCGACGATCGCGAGCGCCAGGGCTACGCCCTCTTCAAGAGCCACGGGTGCATCAGCTGCCACCAAGGCGTCAACGTGGGTGGAAACATGATGCAGCGCTTCGGCGCGCTGAAGGACTACTTCGCCGGTCGAACCATCACCGAGGCCGACCTCGGCCTCTACCTCGTGACGAACCGGGAGGAGGACAAGCACGTCTTCCGCGTCGCCAGCCTGCGCAACGTCGCGCTCACTGCTCCCTATTTTCATGACGGCTCCGTCGACACGTTGGAAAAAGCAGTCCGCATCATGGCCGAGTACCAGCTCGGCCGGCCGCTCACCGACGAACAGACCGGGCTCATCGTGGCGTTCTTGGGCTCGCTCACGGGCGACACCGGAGTCGAGGGGCTATGAAGCGTGACCTCGCTTTCCGCGGCCTCTGGATCTTGGGCGTCGCCGCTTTCGCCGGGCAATGGGTCCACGCCGAGCGCGCGCGCATCGTCGGGCCCGAGCACGACGCCTACTTGCACGACGTCCGGAGCCTCCAGGCCAGCGACGCGCGGCTCAACGAACAGGTCATGCAGTCGCGGCAGTCGCTCGTCACCCATTACGACGATCTCGCGCGCACCGTGACGGCCCTCCACCGGCTCCACGGACGCCTCGACCGCACGCCTGCGTTCCTCTCCCCTGCCGATGCCGAGGTCGTCAGGCAGGCCGCCGGCGTCTCGCGCGAAGCGCTCGCCGAGAAGGCGCGAATCGTCGAGCAGTTCAAGAGCGAGAACGCGGTATTGCGCAACTCGAGCCGGTTTTTCCCGATCGCCGCGCAAGACCTCCGTGATCGGCTGCGCGCCGACCCCGACGCCGCCACCCTCGCTCCGATCGTGAACGAGGTCTTGATCGCGGTGCTCCACTACACCCAGCTGCCGAGCGGCGCCCAGCTCGCGCGTGCGCAGGACGCCATAACCGCGCTCGAGCGCGCCAGCATGCCTGGCGCGTTCCGAGACGACGCCGATGTCGTCTCGTTGCACGCGCGCACGTTGCTCTCGCGCGGCCCCAAGGTCGCCGATCTCACGAACGCGGTCCTCACGGTTCCGACCGCGCCCGCCGCCGAGGCGGTAGACGCCGCGTACGGACGGGGCGTCCACGCCGCCGAGCAGCAGTCGGCCCATCGGCGCGGCTTCATGTTCGCGACCCTGTTGGCGGCCCTCGGCCTGATGGCAGCCGACTTCGTGCTGCGTTACCGGCGCGCCGCGCGGTCGGAGCGCGACACCGCCGCGAAGCTCGCGGCCGCCAACGAGACCCTCCTCCGCGAAAAGGAGCGAGAGAAAGAGCTCTCGGATCTGAAGAGCCGCTTCGTCTCGATGACGTCTCATGAGTTCCGCACGCCCCTCGCCGTGATCCTCTCCTCGGCCGAGCTCTTGGAGGCCTACGGCGAGCGCTGGGTGCCGACCAAACGGAGCGACCACTACGGTCGGATCAAGGGCGCGGTCGGCACGATGCGTGAGCTGCTCGACGCGGTCCTCGTCATAGGAAAGAGCGACGCCGGCAAGCTCGAGTGCAAGCCCGGTCCGCTCGACGTCGGGCGGTTCTTGCGCGAGGCGATCGACGCGATCGCGTCGACGTCTCTCCGTCACGAGGTGCGGACCGATATCGCCGAGCCGCTGCCCAGCGCAGAGATCGACGAGAAGCTCGCGAATCATGTCATCACCAACCTTCTCTCCAATGCGGTGAAATACTCGCCCGCAGGCGGAGTCGTGAGAGTCAAGGCGAAGGCCGACGGCAAGGACCTCGTCCTCGAGGTGGCCGATCGCGGGATCGGGATCGGGCGGGCGGATCGCGCGCGGCTCTTCGAGAGCTTTCACCGCGGCGCCAACGTCGGCACCATCCCGGGCACGGGGCTCGGGCTCGCGGTGGTCAAGCGCGCCGTCACTGCCCACGGGGGCTCGATCGACGTCCGCTCCGAAGAGGGCGAGGGCACGACGTTCATCGTGCGGTTGCCGGTGTTCACCGGCGAGAGCGATCAGCGCGAGGCAGCGCGGGCGCCGTCGAGCCCCGGGCGAACGACGACGGTCGTGTAGACGAAGCCCTTGGCCTTGCAGTGCCCCGACGAAGGCGACGCGCACTCGATCCAGTAGATGCCGTCGAGGCCTGCCCGCGCCGCCTCGACGCGCATGAGCTCGATGCTGCGGGGGCTCTCGATCGTCGCGGCCTTGAGCTCGCCGACGACACGAAAGGGTCGGTCCGGCTGCGCGTCGAGGAGCACGTCGACCTTGTCTTCGCTGCGCGGGACCGAGGCGATCTCCTCGGTCGGCAGATACGAGACACGCGGCGTGCTGGAGCAGCCGACCGCCGAGAGACCAATGACCATCGAGAGAGCGTGAAGCGTCTTCATCTTCGTTCCTTTGCGCGACCCCTTGGGCGTCGAGGAGCGGTATCGCAAGCGCGATGCCACGATCGATCGACGACCTTTTGCACCGAGAACGCGCGACGACCGGCGTTTGCGCAAGAGCCTCGAGCAGGCCTTGCGCAACGGTTGGGCGAGCGTCGCGCAACCGCTACCATCGGCCCATGCACAAGCTCATCGGCGTCGCGCTCGCGTTCGTTCTCGGGTGCAACGATGGCGAGGTCGGGGCGGGCGGCGGCGATCCCGGCGGGCCTGGCTCCTCGGGCAGCGGCACCGAGTCGAGCCGCGAGCTCCGGCGCAGGCGGCGGCGTCCCGTGCGCGGGCGCCACGCTCGCGGATCTCACGCGCATCTCGACGCACCCCGTCTCCGGCGCCAACGGGTCGAGGGCGCTCTACGCCGAGGCCGCCTCGGGTGGTTGGGTCGCCTGGCCCGGCGGCGATGGCGTGCACCTCACGCCTCTCGACGCGAACGACACCCCCGCCGGGCCTGACCTGGTGGTTTCGGCGCTCGAGCCCTACGGGTTGGTGGTCGACGGTGACCTCTTCCTCCTGGCCTCACGCGCGCCCGACTACATGACGTTCTTTCGCATCGGCACCGACGGCTCGGTGCTCGCGTCGGTCGACCTCGTCGGCGGCGGCAACCACATGACCGAGGGGGTCGAGTGGTTCGGCGAGTTCGCGCGCACCGGGCGCCTCGTCAGCACCGGTGCCGGCAGCTTCGCGGCGTACTTCGCGCTGCACCGCCGTTGGCCCGACGGCATCGGCCACCAGGGCGATACCCTCCGCCTCCTGGACGCGAACGGTGCGCCGCTCGGCGGCGGATGGGGTTGGGGCTGCAGCCACAGCATGGACCAGCTGCTCACCACGAGCGGCGCGACGCTCGCCCCCATCTGCATCTCGGACTGCTATCCAGAGAAAGGGATCTGGTTCAACCACAGTCAGTCGATGCTCATCGACGACCCGTCCGCCAACTGCGCGGGCGGCTACACCACCGTGCTCGGCGGCATCGCCGGTGTGTCGGACGGCTTCTGGATCACCTTTGGCAAGCAGGGGCAGGCCGGCTGGGACATGCAGCTTGCGCACCTCGACACCGCGGGGGCGGTCGGCTCGTCGATCCCGCTCGGCGCTTCGTCGACCGGGCAGGTGCGCCTCGCGGCGTACGACGGCGGTCTCCTCTTGGGCTCGTTCGATGGGGCCGCGACGACGCTCGAGCGCCGCGATGTCGCGGGGACGCCCGATGGTGCGCCAGAGGTGATCTCCGGGCTCTCGCTCCCGTTCCAGGACTTCACCAGCCTCACCACGGGAGAGGTCGCGTGGGCGTGGGCCTCGGGCACCTCGCTGCAGATCGCCCGCGTAGAGACCTGCCGCTAGTACCGCGACACATCGACTTCGATGGGTCGCGGTATCGAAAGAAGATCGAGTACCGAGCCCGAAGATGCGCCATCAGGAGGTTCCTCCCATCCCCCTCGCCCCGTCGTGGGGGTGGGAGGAACCGATCGAAATCAGTGGGGCGAGGTACTAACGCGCTCAGGCGGCCGCGACCCGCTGCTTTTTCTTTTTTTTCGGGCGCCCGGCGCGCAGCTCGGCGAGCTTGGCGACCAGATCGGCGCGCTCCTGCTCGTGCGCCGCCGTCGCGCGCTCGTAGAGGACCGCCTGCTGGTGGAGGCGGAACGCCTGCCACACGATGAACGCCGCGAACGAAAGCATGAGCGCGACGCCCCACCACGGCACCGGGATGCCGTCGGACCAGAGCGGTGCGAACGGGAGGACGAGCAGCGGGGCGCAGAGCCCGAGCGCGATCGCCGAGCCCTTCGTCGGCGCGTGGACCGCGCCGTCCTTGCCCCTCCGCATGAGCCCGGTCCGGCGAGCCTCCCACTCGCGGTCCACCCGCTCGAGCTCGTTCTGCACGATGAGGACCTCGTTCTGGCCGCCTAGCGCCGACGCGTGCTCCTCGAGCGCCCGGGCGCTCGCCTCGACCCGGTTCGCCGCCTCGACCACGTCGGTGTAAGCGGCGCCGTCGCCGTGGTGGATCGCGAGCTGGGTCTCGCAGTGCTTGCAGGTCACGAATTTCGCTGACTCTTTGACCTTCAGCTTCGCGCCGCAGTGGTTGCAGTTCAGGGCGATGAGCTCCATCGAGGTTCGCTGCGAATGGTAACGCTTCGGGAGGCTCGGCCTTTCGATAAACTGCGCCGGTGCGCGCGTCGACTTGGCTCCTCTCCGCGTTCCTCCTCTCCGGCTGCGATGCCTGCGACGGCTGCGCCGAGGCCAAGAAACGCGTCATGGGTGAGCTCCAGACCCCCGACGAGCACACCGCCGAAAAGCTCGTGCGCGAGCGCCTGCCCAGCGAGAGAGCGGCCGCGTCCAAGCTCTGCGGCGCGCCCGTCGGCGGCCTCGACGACGTGAAGCTGAAGCTGAAGAAATCGATCGTGCCCGGGTTCTACGACGTCGAGATCGAGGGCAAGCCGCTGCCAGCGCCCATCGCATCGGCGACCGCGGCCGCAAGCTCGACCCCGGCGCAGGACCTCGCGGCGGCGGCCCTGTGCGTCGGCGTGCTCCACGCCTTCTTCGACGCCGATGTCGGTGAGGGCGGCGAGGTCGAGAGCTTCAAGCTGAAGTCGCTCGAGGTGACCGAGGTGAGGACGCCCGGCCACGAGTGGAAGAAGCCCCACGAGTCCAGCGACTGGGACTGAGCCCGCCAATCAGCGCACGCCGCCCGAGGCGATCACGAAAGCGCTCTCGACCTCGGCCCGCGCCTCGTCGTCGCCTGGGTGAAAGCCGACCCGCTCGTAGCGTACGACCCAGTCGAAACCGCCCGCTCGCGTCTGGGCCGGCAGATCGAGGACGACCGTGCGCGGCACGAGGTGGGGGCGATCGTCGTCGACCTCGACCCGCTCGCGCCCGATCCCGCGGTAGTGGCGGGCGAGGTACCGCGTGACAGGCTCGGCCCGGGAACCGTCGACCGCCACGGGGATCACCTCGACCGCCAGCCGCCGAAACAGATCCCCGGTCGGCACCGCGTGGGTGACGTTCTTCGTCGTCAGCGTCAGGCGCGCGGTCTCGCCATGTTGCTCGACCACGACTTCCAGCGCCGATCGAACGAGCGCTTCGTCGTAGCCGCCGGGAAAGGCGTGGCTCTTGTGCCCGGCGGTCGCCGGCATGTGGCATGACGAGCACGTCAGGCTCGAGCCCGATGCCTCGTGCTCGGAGACGGTCCGCTGCATCGACGCCCCACGGCTTCGATGGCCGGGAAAATCGAACTCATGGCAGCTCTTGCACGCTTCGGCCGAACGAAAGCCTGGCGTCGCCGTCGTCGCGTGCGGCGCGTGGCCGCTCTTGTCGGCAGCGACCACTGGTCCTGCGAGGACATGGCAGGTGATACAGCCGACCCCGATCTCGGCTGCCGCATCGGGCCGCTCGGCGCTGCGCGACTCGGGCGCGTGACAACCGACACAGAACGCCCGCGTCGCTTCGGGCTCGCGCTCGAGCGCGGCCTGGAACGAGCCGTTGGTGAACGCGGCGTGGTGGCGCGACGTGCGCCACTCGCTCGCGATCGCCTCGTGGCAATGCTCGCACCCGCCATTCCAGGCCACCATCTCGGGCGCGGCGAGGCGCTGCGGGCGCAGCTGCGGACCGGGGCCCGGTAGGCGGAGCGCCGCCGCCACCGCACCGCGTGCCCCCTCGGCCGGCGCGAGCGACGCCGAGAGCGTGGCGGCGCCCGCGGCCGCGACGAGGAGGGCCGCCCTGTACCTCACATCGGCCAGATGAGCGTCGATTGCTCGAGGTTCACGAAGTAGACACGCAGATCGCCGGGCGGGTTGGTCGGGTCGGGGATGTTCCCTATCGCGTCGAGGCACGTGAGCTGGGGGCTCAGCTTCACCTTCTTCGCGAGCTCCATCGCCCGATTCGCTTGTTCGACCGTCTTGGTCTGCACGCCGAAGAACGACGTCTCGCCGCGGGTGAACTGGACGAACGTGAGCGCGTCTTGCAAGTCGGCCTGGCCGTAGAACGCGGCCACCGAGTCGCGGAACGTGTAGTAGGCGCTGCTGTTCGACGCGAGCATCACGAACGGCGTCGTGCAGGCATCCGTGTGCTTCACCGGGCTCGGCAGACTGTGGGGCGGCTTCTTTGCGTCGATCTCTTCTTGCGTCGGCTTCGGCGGCAAGTAGCGCGTCCACGGCGTGCTCTCGGGGCGGGCCGCGACCTTGACCTTCTTGTCGTGCGTGAGCACGACCCACACCTCTTTGCCCACGAGCTCGAGCCTGAGCTCGCTCGCGCCCTCGAGCGGCTGCGCCTCGGCACCGGCGGCCTCCCTGACGACGATCGGGCTGATACCCTCGTCGGACGCGACCCGAAACACACCCGCCTCCGTCGCGACCACGAAGCTCGCGTCGTCGAGCGCCACCACCGAATCGGGCTGCTTCTTCCAGGGGCCTCGCCTTTTCTCACCACCCGCCGGCGTGAGGCGCGCGTATCCGTCCTCGAGGAGCACGACGCCCGAGCCGTCCGAGAGCACCGCCATTGTGTCGACCTTCGTCTTCGCGCGGGCCAAGAGCGGCAAGAGCTTGCGCGCGGGCGCGACGAGCCCCGCGTCGTCACAGTTCATCCCGGTGAAGAACCCGAGCGTGCGACCCCGCAGTCGGCAGCCGATGGTGTCGGGCTGCTTGCCATAGTCTCGGTTCTCTTCCCAACCGCTCGCGCCGGCCCGAAGAGGCACGACCGAGCCATAGCCGCCGCGGTCGTACGGCGCGTCCAGCACCGCCCAGAGGTTTTCGGGGTGCGATCCGGAAAAGGTGACGGCGCGAGCCTCGCTGAAGATCGTCTGGCTGTTCTGGTAGAGCGAACGCCACTTCGCCTCCGGGAACAGCGCGTGCTTCTTCACGCCGTTGCGGTCGACGATCGACGTCTCGACCTTGGCGGCGGCCCCCGAGCCGGTCATGCACCGGTCGCTGCACGCCAGGAGCGCGCGCTCGAGTGGCATCACCCTCGTCCCTTCCGAAAACGAGGCCTGCACCACGAGCTCGATCCCCTTGGGCCCCGCGCTCGCGGCAGGAGCGCTGCCGCTCGGCGCGGGCACAGCGGCGCTCGAGGACGCTCGACCGACCGGATCCGCGGAGGCCTCGGATGGTTGGTCCTTGCTCGAGCAGCCCTGGACCACGAGCGCGAGCGCGGTGACGGCGACGATGGGGCGCACGGTTCGAACGTACCTCAGAGCGCCTCGTAGCCGCCCGCCAGATCACGCAGCGCTCGCGCGCCATCGCCCTCGAACGACGAACCATGCATGATGGCGAGCCGGCGTGGGGAGAGCTCGGCAAGCGTGCGGAGGGTCCTAGGCGCGAGCGGCCCCGGCGTGGTGGCGTGAAACATGCGCTCGGCATCGAGCGCGGGACCGACGACGTCGTTGTCCGTCAGCGGCTTTGGTCTACCCGTATGGCTGAACAGGTCTCCACAGAAGAGGGTGCTCGTCGTCTCTTCGAACAGCACCTGGGCCTCCCAACCGTGCGGGACGTGCGGCGTCGAGACCTGACGAACGCGGCGTCCACCCAGATCGAGCACCTCGCCCTCGGCAAGCGCGCGCGGCGGACGGTCGCAGAGATCGTTGAACGAGATGTCGCATCCGAGGGCCCCGAACGCGACCTGGCTCTGCGGCGCGGCTGCGAGCCACATGTTCACCGAGCCCGACTCGTCGGCCTCGAGGTGTCCGAAGCTGATCCAGCGGAGCTTCTCGACCGGAAGGACGGTCGCTACCGCCTCGGCCACGTGTGCGAAGAGGCCGCGCGGCCCGGTGTGGAACAACAAGGGCTCGTCGGCGAGAACGAGAAACTGGTTGAAGGTAAACCCTGTCGGACCGACCGAGGGCACGAAGGTCGAGATGCGGTGGATGCCAGGGCCGATCTCCGCGATTTCGGGGCTGTTCATGCCCCCATGGCGTTCAGGAGCCCGCCGACCCGTTCACTCGAGACTGAACGACCCAAGAAATCTCGTTCGGCCGCGGCTCGAACGCACAATAGAGCCCGGTGCGGACCTGCCGATCCAGCGCGGCGCCGGCTTCTGGCAAGGCCTCGGTTATCTTGGCGATGGCGGTGCGCAGGGCCCGTGTCACGTTCAGACGCGCTCTCTCGGCGACGTTTCCCGCCTGGCGCGCCCGGCCGCCGAGGCCAAACGCCCGCGCGAGCTGCGCGACGAGCGCGTCGACCTCCTCTTGCGCTTTCTCGGCTGCCTCGAGCCGGCCCGCCTCGAGCGCGGCGTCGGCCGCGCTGCGCAGCACCTCGATGCGGTTGCGGTAAGCGGCGCGCGCCCGGCTGTCGAGGACCTCTCCCGCCGAGCCCAGCGCGCGCCGGTCTGCTCCGTCTGCGTCCGTTCCCTCTACCTGATCGACGAGATCGAGCGCATGCCGTTCGACCCCCGGCGAACCGACGAGCATCGCGAGGTATCGCAGACCCTTCGCATCGGGGAGCCGGATCGTCATCGCCGCGTGCGAGGCAGACCACCACTTGTCATCGTGGCCGAGCCTGGCCTGCTCGTTCGCGGGCCGCGCTGTGACAGAAGCGAGCTGCTCGAGGCTGGCTCGGTCGTCGCTCGTCAAGACGATATCCAACGCGCTCACGAGGGTGCGCGCCGCTCGGGCCTCGACGGTCGCCGCCGCGCGCTCACCGAGCGCGTCGTGGACGCGCGCCAGCTCGATGAGCAGAAGGACCCGACGGAGTGGCGCCTGCGCCGCATCGAGGCGGTCGAGCGCGCGCTCGAGCGTCACGCGCGCGGCGGGATGATCGCGGCGGGCGACCGC
>ERZ761602.4902-NODE-4902-length-16426-cov-5.971291_pt1 | contig 16426 bp, 18 predicted proteins | sample MGYA00512165_ERZ761602 | MGnify/ENA primary metagenome ERZ761602 (study PRJEB28899, sample SAMN02445085) | bioreactor sludge metagenome | biome: EBPR sludge; isolation source: Thorneside wastewater treatment plant | place: Australia: Brisbane, Thorneside...
CAGCTCGAAGTATAAACCGGATTCCGGATTGCCACCGCTGTTGCCGACGGTGGCAATCGCCTCGCCGCCACGCACCCCATCACCCACATTTTTCAGCAAGGAATCGTTGTTGGCATAGATCGACAGGTAGCTGTTGCCATGGTCGACGATCAGCAGATTACCGAAACCGCGCATCCATTCGGCGAAAACCACCCGCCCGCCGGCAATGCTGCGCACCTCGCTGCCGGTGCTGGCCACGATGAACAGACCCTTCCAGGTGCTGCCCTCCTGTCGCGCCGCGCCAAATCGGTTGCTCACCGCCCCCCGCGTTGGCAAACGAAGCTGGCCTTTCAGTTTGGCCAGATTGTCCGTTGCGGGTGATGCCGCAGGTTCCGGCGGGTGGGCTTCCGGTGTCGCCGCATCGCCCCTGCTCCGCGTTGCGCCGGGCAGTGCCGTGTCGTGAGGTGGCTGTTCCTGGGTCGTTCCCGGTCGTGCCAGCTCCCGTTTCTGCGCTTCACGACGCGCTTCGGCTGCTTGCGCGGCAAGCAGCCTGGCCAGGCGGTCGACGAGTTCGGCGAGGCGTCTTTCGTCGCGCTGCAGGTTGCCGATCTCGCGCCGCTGTGCAGCTATCTGGTCCGCCATCCTGTCAAGCATTGCCTGCCGTTGCTGCCGCTGCGCCAGCAGTCTGGCATGTTCCTCCTTTTGTCGGGCCACACTGGCCGACAGCCGCTCTGCTTGCTGGCGCGCATCGCTGGCCAGCGCCTGCTTGCGCTGCAGCGTCGTCTCGATCTCGAGCAGGATCTGCCCGCGCGCCCGACCAATGGCCTCCAGATAGTGCAGATCGCGCGCCACTTGATTGGGGTCGTCGCCGTTGAGGAACAGGCGCAGCGGATCCGGATTGCCCCGCAGGTACTGTTTGTAGAGCAGTCTTTCCAGTTGTTCCTGTTGCGCGTTCAGCCCTCGTTCGAGCGCACGGGACTGTGTATCGAGCTCCTTCAGTCGTGCCTGCAGCGCGTCGATCTCGCTGGTCAGGCGGTGCAGGTCGCGCTGTGTCGTCGAGATCGCGCGCTCGGCGTCCTGCAACTGATCCATCGTGTCCCGCCGCGATCCCTCGGCGGCAACCATCTGTTTGCGCAGCGCTTCGATCTGCGAGCGCAACGACCTCAGATCGCCCTGCTTTTCGGCGACCTCGCCGGACGACGTGCCTTCGGCTTTCTTCCGGTCTTGCCGGTCGCTTGCGGCGGCGCGCGGGATGGCGAGTGCAGCGACCAGGCAGGTCACCAGGAGCCATTGCCAGCCGGATGCCGCGTGTTGCGGCCCGGTTCGCTGGAGGTGTGGTCGGATGGTACTCGTCAATGAACGACGCGCGTCTTGCAAAAGCGTGGAATGACTGGGCGTGGCCCGTGGCCCGGGTTGCCGTGCCGGTCGCCAGCGTGGGGGAGTGCGCGGGACATCCCGCGGATCAGGCTTTTACTCTATAATCGCGAATTATATGATAAACGAGGACGCTGGCGTAGCGTGCCGATCACAACGAGTCTGATTGACAAGCAGGAGCATATCGAGCGGGCGGCGCGTGCGCTAAAGTCGATCTCGCATCCCTTGCGCCTCAAGATCCTGTGCGTCATCGGTGAGCAGGATGCTTGCGTGCAGGAGATCGTTGAAGCGGTCGGTACCTCGCAAAGCAACATTTCCCAGCATCTTGCCATCCTGCGCGAAAAGGGCGTCCTGATTGCGCGCAAGGACGCCAACCGGGTTTATTACCGGGTGGGTGACGCGCGTACGCTGCAGCTCATAGGCATGATGCGCGAGGTGTTCTGCGGCGGCTAGCCGTCGTGGCCCGCTCGTGACATGCGATTCTTCGGGTGAACGATGGGTCGGTGCGTTGTGGGACTGCATCGGTTTAGGGAGTCTGGATTGGAATTCATACAGCAGAACATTTTTCTGGTGGCGACTGCCGTGCTCAGCGGCACGCTGCTGCTGGTGTTGTCGCTCCGCCGCCCGGGCGGCGCACGCGGGGTGACGCCAACCCAGGCGACGATGTTGATCAACCGTGAGAATGGACAACTGATCGACATTCGTGAGCCGAATGAGTACGTCTCCGGGCACCTGGTGGACTCGCGCAACATCCCGGCGGGGTCGCTTGCCGAACGCGTCGGCGAACTCGAAGCCTTGAAGGACTCGCCGGTGATCCTGGTCTGCCAGTCGGGAGCGCGCTCATCGGTGGCCTGCGGTACGCTGGCCAAGCTTGGCTTTTCCCGGGTGCACACGCTGGAAGGCGGAATTGCCGCATGGGCCGAAGCCGGGCTGCCGCTCAAGAAGGGCGCCCGGCGATGAGCGCCCGGCGACCTGTCCTGATGTACTCGACGGCCGTCTGTCCCTACTGCGTTCGGGCGGAGCAACTCCTGCGCGCGCGTGGCGTCGTCGAGATCGAGAAGGTGCGGGTCGATCTCGACCCCGAGCGCCGCGGCGAGATGATGGAACGGACAGGCAGGCGTACCGTTCCCCAGATTTTCATTGGCGAAACGCACGTTGGTGGCGCGGACGAATTGACCGCGCTCGATCGTGCCGGCAAGCTGTTACCTCTCCTCGCGGGCGAAAGTGCCTGACCCGGCCTTCATCAACCCTTTTCCATTTCTGGCCTGAAACTACCATGAGCGAACAAGAAAACCCCGTTTTTGCCATCGAGAAGATCTACATCAAGGATCTGTCGCTGGAGGTGCCGAACGCACCCCAGATTTTTTTGGAGCGTGAGTCACCCAAGGTGAGCATTCAGTTGCAAAGCAATGCCCAGGCGATTGGTGAGGGTGTCTTCGAGGTGACCCTGACGACTACCGTGACCTCCAAGATCGAAGAGAAGACCGTTTTCCTCGTCGAAGTCGGGCAGGCCGGAATCTTCCGCGTGCAGAATGTACCGAACGAGAACATGGATCCCCTGCTGTCGATCGCCTGTCCGAACATTCTCTTCCCGTACACCCGTGAAGTGGTGTCCGATGCCGTGACGCGTGCCGGTTTTGCGCCGGTAATGCTGCAACCGGTCAATTTCGAGGCACTCTACATGTCGCGCCTGCAACAGCAGGAAGAAGCGAAGGGCGAGTCCGGGGCCACCGCCTAGGGTTCCGCCGGATGAAGCGGTTGTTTGGTTTGGTGCTGGCGGGCGGACTGGTTGCTCCGGCGCTGGCCATCGAGTACCGTAGCGTTGACCAACCGGCGGTGCTCTACGATGCGCCGTCACAGCGCGGCGGCAAGCTGTTCGTCATCCGCCGCGGCACACCGGTCGAACTGGTGGTCAGCCTCGAAGGATGGTCCAAGGTGCGGGATGCCGACGGTGGAATGGCCTGGATCGAGGCCAGGTACCTGGTCAAGCGCCGCACGGTGATCGTCACGGTGGCGCGCGCCCAGATCCGACAAAGCGCCGAGGATTCGGCGCCGCTGGTCTTCGAGGCAGAGAAGAACGTTGCACTGGTTCATGTCGAGACGGTACCCGGTGGGTGGGTCAAGGTGCGTCATCGCGACGGTGACACGGGTTTCGTGCGCGCCAACCAGATCTGGGGTCTTTGAGCAGCCCGCCCGAGGTGGCCGGTCAGCGGGGCGTGGTCTCCCGTCCGCTTTCTCCATGACACGAGTTGCGGGCTGTTCTGCCGCCCCCCCGTTGGTGTGTCTCTCTGGCCGGCGCCCGCTCTGAAAGCATCGGCCCCGGGCGTCCGGCCCATTGGCCGTCGGGGACCCACCCACAGCCTGCGTCATGCAGGCGGGACCGGGGCTGGTGGCCCTGCATGCCAGTTGCCGTGTGCTAGTAGGCTGCGAGGCTCGGGCAGACGCAGGAAATCCGCGCCTTGGGCCGGACCCGGCATCTGCCGTTCGTCCAGTTCGGCGCTGCTGGCCTTGCGGGAAAGGGGGAGTGGTGAAGCTAATGCTGCTGGTGATGGATGAGCAGCGGGTCATCCTGGATCACCTCTACGAGATGATTCGCGTGCACAGTGGAACCTGCGAGATCTTTCGCCTGAACAGTTCCCAGCAGAGGAATCTTGGCGCCTTCCTGGCGTCGGTCGCTTATCGGGACTACGAGAGAATCATCCTTTTCACTCGGGTCAAACGTCAGCTCTCGCAGCTCCCGGTCTTGCGCTGCATTCCCGGGCTGGTCATCCTGGAGCATGACGCGTGCCAAAACTACATGGCGGAAAGCAAGTACCGGGGAGCGTATTCGAAACTCTTTGCCAGCCTGCCGTGGGCGCGAGCCATCGTCTCCGGTTGCGGGGTGGCGCGCCGGCTGCAGGGCGAGGGGGTGGATGCCGTCTTCGTTTCCAAGGGCTATGATGAACGACTGCTGCGCGATCTGGGAAGGCCGCGCGATGTTCCGGTCGCCTTCCTCGGCAGTTTCAGGAGCGACGCGTACGCCGGACGCCGGGCGGTGCTCGAGCGGATCGCCGCCGCCACCGACCTGCTAGTGACGCGCACCAGTTCCGGTGCCGAGTACCTGGAACTCCTGAACCGTATCCGGATCTTCGTCAGTGCCGATGTCGGCATGGGCGAATACATGATCAAGAACTTTGAAGCGATGGCCTGTGGCTGCACCCTGCTGGCCTGGTTCCAGGGCGGCGAGGAAGAGGCTGCACTGGGTTTGCAGGACATGCAGAATGTGGTCCTCTATCGTTCGGCCGAGGAAGCCATCGCGAAAATCGACTGGTTGCTGGCGAATCCCGAGCAGGCCAGGCAGATCGCCGATCAGGGCAAGGCATTCGTCGAGCGCAATTACGGCTTTGCCCGCGTTGGTCGCGACATCGCGCAGGCGGTGCTGCAGCCGATGCGTCCCTGGCCGGGTGTCGGCCGCCTGCGGCGCGGCTGGGTGAAGTGGCGTTACGGAATGGAGGTGGCCTGAGGTGGCGATCAAGCTCTACTGGTGCCGCGGCAAGGGCCGCAGTGATTCTGCACAGCGCAATTTTGGCGATTATCTGTCGCCCTTGCTGGTCGAGATGCTGTCGCATCAGGCGGTCGAGTACGCGCCGGTGCACCAGGCAGACCTGCTGGCGATCGGCTCGATCATGCACCGTGAGCGGAAAGCCAGGCGTTTTCTGATTCCCCGCCGGCTACATGTGTGGGGCGCGGGAACTCCGGCGCCCGGCCTGTCGTTTTCCGGTCGCCACTACTATCATGCCGTGCGCGGGCAGAAGACCGTCGACCAGATCAGGCAGCTCAAGGCCGTGCCGGCCCTCGGCGACCCCGGCCTGTTGGCCGGTCTGTGGTGGGAAGGTCGGCCACGTCCCGCCAAGCGTTACCGTATCGGCCTGATTCCACATTACGTAGACCAGCCTCTGGCGAGTGTGAAGCGTTGCCTGAGCCTGCCCGGAGTGAAGCCGATCGACGTCTTCTGGCCAGTCGAAGAGGTACTGAAGAGCGTTCAGGAGTGTGACTTCATCGTTTCGTCGAGCATGCATGGCCTGATTGTCGCGGATGCGTTCGCCGTGCCGAATCGACGGATCATTTTTTCCCGCGGCACGATATCGGATTACAAATTCGTCGATTACTACTCGGCCTTCGGCCTCGACGAGCCGCCAGCCTTGCCGGAGAACGGACTGCTCGAGGCGGGCGGGCCGGATTTGTCGAGACTGATCGGCGAGTATGCGCGGCCCGGCCTGGCCGAACTGCAGGACCGACTGGTCAAGGCCTTCCCGTCCCTCTGAGCGCCTTGCGATGCCGACCTTCCTCAGGCAGGGCGAATCCCTTGCCGCCTACCTCCGGGTCGTCGTCCCGCTGTTTCTGCTGGCGTTCTACCTGCCGATTCCCGCCAAGGCGACCAACGACGTCTTCTATCTCGGCATCGCCTTGCCGGTATTCCTGTGGATACTGGCCGGCCTGCCGGCCCTCACCCGCCTGGTCGGCCAACTCGCCTGGTTTTTTCTGAGCATGGCGGGAATGGCGCTGCTGATGGCGCTGCGCGACATCAGCCTGCTCAAACCAGTGCTTTACCTCCTGCTCTGGTTCTCCTGCTGCCTGCTCCTGCGGCAGCATCCGGCCGACCCCGGCCGGGGTTTCCAGGGCTTTGCCCTGGTCAGTGTGCTGCTCCTGGCGGTCGCCGTGGCCGACTGGCTCTGGCAGCGACAGGTGGGCGGCGCGTGGGTGCGCCAGACTCTGTGGGGGCAGTCCGGCAATCCCGTGCACGCTGCGCTGCTGATGGTCAGCGCCCTGGTCCATCTCTGGGTGTTCCAGGTCGAGGCACGGCTGGCGCAACGCTCGCGCGGTCTGCTGCTGGCTGGTTTCTGCGTGCTGCTCGGGCTCGTCCTGCTGTGTGCCAGCGTTTTCCAGGCGCGTTCCGCCCTGCTCGGTTTCGGTCTGTTCCTGGCCGCTTACCTCTGGCAGCGCCGCTTGCTGTGGCCCGGTCTGCTCTGTCTGGCGGCAGCGCTGTTCCTGCTGTATCTGCTCGGGCTGAGCGACCTGCTGCTGCAGGCCGGCCTGAGTTCCCGCCTGGCGATCTGGCAGGATGCGCTGCAGCACCTGGGTGGCCAGTGCCGCCTGTGGGTCGGTTGCGCAGGCAGCGACTACCGCTTCCTCGGTGCTTATGAACATCCGCACAGTGCCTATCTGTCGCTGCTCTACTATTACGGTGCGCCGGCTGCCGTCGTGTTCTGCTGCTTCGCGCTCGCTTTTTTCTGGCGGGCCGGGCGTGCGCGCTCGCGCTGGCTGCTGGTCGCGCTGGTCGGCTGGGGTGGCGTGCTGACCTCGAGCAGCGGTGTGTTCACCGCGCCGCAACCGCTGTGGGTGTATTTCTGGCTGCCCAGCTTCATGGCCATTCTCGATGCCCACCCCGACGCGCTGGCCGGCTATTTCGCCGCCCGGCAAAGCGCGCAGTCCGCTCCTCCGTAGATTCATGCGCGGCCAGCCTGTCGATTGCCGATAGCGCTCCGGGGCGCGGGCGGTCTGTCGCGCGACTGATCGTGACAGGCCGCCGCACTTCGCTGGCGCGCTCCTCAAACGATAAAAGCCTCGGTCTCGCCAGGCCGTCGCAGCATCTTGTTGACCTCGTCGGCGTGCAATTCCTCATCGACAATCAGCTCGCGAGCATACTCCTCGAGCAGCACACTCTTTCCGGCAACGAGCTCGAGCAGCCGGTAGTATGCCGCCCTGGCTTTCGTCTCATGTTCCAGGCTCTCGCGCAGGATGTCGCCGATGTCGTGCCGGTGGGTTTCCAGAAGCGGGCCGATGCCGAGCGACGGATGACCGCCGAGCAGGGTCACCAGCTCGCCTGCGCGAGTCGCGTGGAGGAGGCCCTCCGCGGCATTCTTCTTCATCCAGTCAACGATCGGGATGCGGTTGTAACCGTAGACCATCAACGAGTAGTGCGTGTAGCGAACGACGCCGGACAGCTCCAGTTCCATGATCTGATTGAGCACGGCGATGGTTTCTTCTCTTTCAAGTTCCTGCATGTCGGTCTCCAGTAGTGGACGCCGGAACAGGATGTCGACTCGCCGCCGGTGTGGCGTCCGCGCACGGGCGGCGGCAGGCGCCGGCCGCCGCCGGCGAACGCGGCGGATCGCCGCTCACAGGGTCATCTGCAGGCGGACACCGGCGACGGTGGTATCGGGCAGGGAGAAACCCGGGTTGAGGATGCGCTGCACCAGCGGTTGCACCACCAGTCCGGGGACGAGCTGCGCCTGGTAGGTCACTTCGACCACCGTTTCATTGTTCGCGGACAGGGCGGTGCCTGCTTCACTGGCCAATTGGAGCCGTCCCTGCGGGTCGGCATGGGCGCGCGTTGCCGCGATTCCGAAGACGTCGTTCTCGCGGCCGGCGAAGGGGCCGCGGTAGCTGAGGCCGAGGCTGGTCGAATAGCCGAGCGTGCTCGTCCGGCCATCGGTGAATCCGTAGCGGGCGAAGAGCGTCAGGTCGCGTGTCGTTTCCGGCACGCGGTAAATCGTCTGCTCGGCCAGCACATAGGCGCCCCAATGGGTCGACGAGAGCGGGTCGCCCGCCGCGTCGCGTGCCGTGAGTTGCGGGAAGCGGGGCGAGAAACGCCACAGGCCGAGCGCCAGCTTGCTGATCGGCGAATAGTCGTCGCCATCGCCCACGGCGTCGGGGGAATCGCTGCACAGGCCGAACAGGCCGGACCTGACCGGGCTGAAGCCAATCTCGCCGATCAGCATGCTGCCGCTGCCGTTCCGCCAGCTGAGGTTCGGCCCGGCCGTATCGATGCGCTCGCTCGGTATGCCGCGGCCGATGGCCAGCATGGCGTACCAGGCCGGATCGGGGTCGATGCGCAGACGCGCACCATAGCCGCTGGTGGCGTAGATCGACGGGCCGGCGAGGCTGCCGAAATCGGCGGCTTCGGCCGCCATCCCGAAGGACGGATGCACGAAAACTCCGGATGCTTCGGTGACATAGAATTCGCTGTCGATCGGGTAAAGTCCGGCGCGCAGCGACGCCCGGTCATCGAACAAGGACTGTTGCAGCCAGGCGGTGAAGATGCCGGTGCGGTTGACCGGTGCCTCGAGATTGTCGACGCCCATGAAACTGCCGACCTCGTTCAGGTTGGGCCGGCCGCCGCTGTTGCTGATCAGCGCCAGATGGGCCGAGCCGCCCGTCCAGCCGATCAGCCTGGCGCCGTCCAGGCTGATCGCCAGGTTGAGGTTGCCGACATGGGCTGCCCCGCGTTGCAGACCGCCGCCGCTGTTGCGCAGGTAGTCGGCGGTATACACCAGGTCGACCTGGACGCCGGCCGCGAAGAGCTGTGGCCGGACGCCGTTCCAGTCACCGCCGAGCGTCGATTCCCGCCAGTCGGGGGGGCTGCCCCGATCCTCGTCATCCCCTGCGGCGGCGGCGAGCGCCTCGTCGGCCGCCGCCGCCGCGTCGGCCAGGTCGCAGACCCCCGACGCCAGCAGCACGGCGAGCAGCACGGCACCGCACCGCGCCCCCGGTGCCTCCTTGTGGATCAGCATTTCTTGTCCTCCCTGATGGTTTTGATAATGATCGTCGCCCCCCGACCGCTGGAGCAGGCGCTGCAGCTCCCACAGGCGGCCGGCCTGTGCTCTTGCCTTGCGGCGGCTTCCGACGCCGGTTTGCGCCCCACGCGGCGCAGTATCGCACGCCAGGCGTCCGGCATCAGGCGCCAGCCGGTGTAGAGCGCAGCAGCGAGCACCGCGGCATGGACGATCAATTGTTCAAGCACCGGCGCCTCCGCTGAACAGGAGTGCCACCCGGTAGGTCACGAAAGCGGCGCCATAGGCCAGTGCGAAGAGATACCCGGCCATCAGCAGCGGGTAACGCCAGGAGTTGGTCTCGCGCTTCACCACGGCCAGCGTGGACAGGCACTGCGGCGCGAAGACGAACCAGGCGAGGAGCGAGAAGGCGGTGGGCAGCGACCAGCCGGCAGCCAGCATCGGCGCGAGCTGGGTGGCCACATCGTCACCCGTGGCGGACAGGGCGTACACCGTTCCCAGCGCGCCGACCGCGACTTCGCGCGCTGCCAGACCGGGAACCAGGGCGATCGAGATTTCCCAGTTGAAACCGATCGGGGCGAAGATGACCTCGAGTGCATGGCCGAGCATGCCCGCGTAACTGTACTGGATGGCCGGGCCTGCTGCACCCTCCGGGGGCGCCGGGAACGACGACAGGAACCACAGCAGCACCATCAGCGCGAGGATGATGTTGCCGACGCGCCTGATGAAGATGCGGGCGCGTTCGAGCAGGCCGAGCAACAGGCTGCGGGCATCCGGCCAGCGGTAGGAGGGCAGTTCGAGCAGCAGCGGATGGTGCACCCCGGCCGGCGCGCGCAGCTTGAGCACGCCGGCGACGGCCAGCGCGCCGGCCACGCCGCCGACGTAGAGGACGAACAGCACGACGCCCTGCAGGTTGAACAGGCCGCCGACCGTCTCTTCGGGAATGAAAGCGCCGATGATCAGCGCATAGACCGGCAGGCGCGCCGAGCAGGTCATCAGCGGGGCGATCATGATGGTGGCCAGCCGGTCTCGCCAGTTGGTGATCGTGCGTGCCGCCATGATGCCCGGGATGGCGCAGGCGAAGCTGGAGAGCAGGGGGATGAAGGAGCGGCCCGACAGGCCGACGGTGCCCATCAGGCGGTCGAGCAGGAAGGCGGCGCGCGGCAGATAACCCGAATCCTCGAGCGCCAGGATGAACAGGAAGAGGATCAGGATCTGCGGCAGGAAGACCAGCACGCCGCCAACGCCGGCGATGATGCCGTCCACCAGAAGGCTGCGCAGAATGCTCTCCGGCATCTGCTCGCTGACCAGTTCGCCGACCGCGGCGACGGCGCTCTCGATCAGATCCATCGGCAGGCTCGCCCAACTGAAGACCGCCTGGAACATCAGGAACAGGGTGGCGGCCAGAATCAGCATGCCCCACAGCGGATGCAGCACCACCCGGTCGATGCTTTCGTCGCGGCGCGTGTCCACCGCCGGTTCGCGCACGGTGGCGGCAAGAATCCGGCGCACCTCGCGTTGCGTCGCATGCACGTCGGCCACGTCGGGTGGCAGCCAGGGCAGCGGATTCGCCAGCGCCTGCGGCAGCGTCGACTCGATGCGTGCAATCAGATCGCTCGCGCCGCCGTGCCGGATCGCCACCGTCCTCACCACCGGCATGCCCAGCTCGTGTTCGAGCGCCGGCAGGTCGATCTCGATGCCGCGTCGCCTGGCGAGGTCGGTCATGTTCAGTGCCAGGATCATCGGCAGGCCCAGGCGCCGGACTTCCAGGACGAGGCGCAGGTTGAGCTTGAGGTTGGTCGCATCGCTGACGCAGACGATCAGATCGGGACGCTGTTCGCCGGCCAGCGTGCCAAGCACCGCGTCGCGCGTGATCGCCTCGTCGACGCTGACCGCATTGAGGCTGTACGCCCCCGGCAGATCGAGCACACGGAACTGCCGGCCGGATGGCGTGGTCAGCGACCCTTCCTTGCGGTCGACCGTGACGCCGGGATAGTTCGCCACCTTCTGCCGGCTGCCGGTCAGACGATTGAACAGCGCCGTCTTGCCGCAGTTCGGGTTGCCGAGCAAGGCCAGTTGCAAGGCCGCTTCTGCCGTATTCATGGTTGGTTTCTCCCAGGATTGTCCGGAATGACGAGAACCTGCTCCGCTTCGAAACGGCGCAGGGCGAACATCGTGTTGCCGACCCGCACCGCCACCGGTTCGCCGCCCGGCTGGCCACGCGCCACGATGCGCACGCGCTCGCCCTCGACGAAGCCGATCTCGAACAGCCGCAAGGCCAGTTCGCTTGCGGCGTTGCCGCCCGTGGCGGGCGCCTCGCCGCTGACGGTCGCCGCCTGACCGAGCGGCAATTCAAACAGGCTCACCGGCCTGGTGGAATCCATATGCTCCTTGCCTCCGCAAAAAAATCGAACGCCCCTCCCGGCAAGGCTGCCGGGTGGAGCGAAAAGTGCCTGCACTGGGGTCGGGCAGACCGTCGCCAAGCCAGCAGGCCGCATTCTAAATGCGAACGACTCGCATTACAAGAGGCCGCTGGCCGATCCGGCGAGCGCGCCGCAACGCGCCTGCGACATCCCGGCCAGGCACTGGCGGGCGGCGACCGATTGCCGCAGCTATCGGACGGGCGGCGGAAAGGCGTACACTCCACCCGGCGTCCGTCGGCCGCCGCGCTTGCCACAGGCCGGCAGGTCACCGGCAGGTCACCGGGTCCGCCGCAGCGGACGCCCGCCCGCGTTGGCGACGGGCGTCGCCGCACCACCGCTCAACCGAACGAAATTCTGAACACCATGCCGGAAAATCCTTCCCAGACAGCCGACGACGGACGCTCGACGCTGCTCCTGGTAGACGACGACGAAGCGTTCCGACGCGTTCTGGCGCGCGCGCTGGAACGCCGGGGCTATGCCGTCAGCGTCGCCGCCAATGTGCCCACCGCTCTCGCCAGGGCGTCGGCCCTGGCACCCGAGTACGCCGTCATCGACCTCAGGATGCCCGGGGAATCGGGTCTGGTGCTCATCGAAAAGCTGATCGAGCTCGACCCGAACACGCGCGTCGTCATGCTCACCGGTTACGCCAGCATCGCCACGGCAATCGAGGCGATCAAGCTCGGCGCCATCCACTATCTCGCCAAGCCCTGTGATGCCGACCAGGTCGTCGCGGCGCTCAACAAGAGCAGCGATGGCGACTCGGCCATTCCGGTCTCCGACTCGCCCCTGTCGATCGACCGGCTCGAATGGGAACACATCCAGCGCGTCCTGGCCGAACAGCAGGGCAACATCTCGGCCACCGCACGGGCCCTGAAGATGCATCGCCGGACCTTGCAGCGCAAGCTGGGCAAACATCCGGCCCGGGAATAGCCAGCCATGGAGAACCGGCCGCCGGCGCCGCTGGAGCGCATGCGCATCGACAAATGGTTGTGGGCGGCGCGCTTCTACAAGACGCGCGCGCTGGCAGCGCAGGCGATCGCCGCCGGGCACGTCAGGCTCGACGGTCACGCGGTCAAGGCGGCACGCGAATTGCGCTGCGGCGAGCGCCTCGAGATCGCCCTCGGCGACGTACTGTGGAGCGTCGTCGTGCGCCGCCTCGACGAACGACGCCGGCCGGCGCCCGAAGCGCAGCAGCTCTACGAAGAAAGCAGCGCGAGCCGCGCGCGGCGGATGGCGCAGAAGGAGGCCCGCTTGCTGGCCCCGGCGCCGGGCAGCGAACTGCGCGGCCGGCCGACCAAAAAGGCCCGCCGGCAGATCGGGCGCTTCAACCAGGGGAATTAGCCGTCCGGCCGGCGTGGCTGGCGCAGCGTGCCGGACCGGCCGGTCGCGCGGCGCATCTCCCGCCGGAAAAGAGGTACATTCTCGCTCTCGGAAAACGGCGGGGAGCGAACTTGGAGGAGCCATGTTGAGTCTGCTGCGCGGCTGGCGCGAACGCGGCTGGACGCCCATCGCGGCGGCCGACTACGCGCAGGCATGGCAGCGTTTCGGCGGCAGCGTCGTGACCCATCCGCGGGTCGTCGAACGGCTGGCTGCGCTGGCCCGGATTCCGGTGCGTTACCTGGGCTGCTTTGCCGACGATCGCCTGCTTGCCGCGCTGCCCTGCTGGGGGCGTCATCTCGCCCTGTCCAGGGAGGTGTTGAAGCAGCGCGGCCGGCGCGGCCTGTTCGATCTCGGCAATCCGGAAGTCATCCTGCCGATCGGCGAGCAGGCCTGCCTGCCGCTGCGCCAGCGCCTGCGCTACGTCTCCGGATTGCACGTCGGGCGGATCAGCAACCTCCGGCCGCAGGCCGAAAGCCTGGCCCTCGCCCGTGCCCCGGAAGACTACTCGAGCAAGTTCCTCTACAACCAGCGGCGCGAACTCCGTCGGCTCGAACAGGCGGGCGGGCGGCTGCGCCCGCTGCTCGACTACCCGCCGGCCGAGCAGGCGGCGATCTATGCCGATCTCTTCCGTCGGCGCTGGGGTTTTGCCGCCAGGGGGGAGGCGCAACTGGGCGAGGTCTTTGCCCTGCTGCGCGAATTCATGACCGGTGCGCTGCTCCTGCGCAACGAGCAGCCGATCGCCATCCAGATTCTCTACCGGGTCGAAGCGCCGCACTGGGTGTCGCTCGAATACATCAATGGCGGCGTCGACCCGCAGAACGACCACTACAGCCCGGGCAGCGTGCTCACCTTCGTCAACACGCAAGCCGCCTGGGCCGAGGCGCGCGCCCTCGGCAAGCCCCTGCGCTACTCCTTCGGGCGCAGCGACGGCGGCTACAAGGAACGCTGGTGCCAGCGCGTGGCGGTGTACCAGACCGGATGAGCCCCCGACATCGCACCCTCCGTCGCCGGGACGAGCCATGAACGCAGGCAAGCAACAGTTGCTGGCGCGGCATCGCCGCAACAAACGGCTGGGCCTGGCGCTCGCCCTCGTGCTGCTCGCGGCGAGCGGCCTCCTGCTCGCCGGGTGGCTGCCGCCGCTCCTCCTGCTGCTCGGCTGGATCGCGCACGAAGCGTGGTTCGCCGACCACCTGTTCTACTCGCCGCAGGAGGATGACCAGTATCGTTTCCCCGCCGGCACCGTGCAGCAGCCCGTGTCGCTCGCCGGCGGACGACTGCGCCTCGCGGCGCCGCTGGCCGCCGGCGAGACGCTGATCCTCGAACTGTCGCTGCGCGCCACCTGGCTCGGCCGCTGGCTCGACCCACGGGTCCTGCTCGGCGACGACCGGCAGGACTTCGAACGCGGCGTGCGCGGCCGGCGCTATGTCAACCTCTCGGGGCAGGCGGCGGCGCTCGCCGCCGGTGAACTGTCGATCGCCGGACGGTATTGCCGGCTGCCGGGCAGCGGCACGCTGCACGTGTTCGGCAATCCGGATTACGCGCAGCGCCGCATCATGATCCTCGCACCACATCCCGACGATGCCGAACTGGCCGCCTTCGGCCTCTATCGGCGCAGCGCCGAGGTCTCCATCGTCACCCTGACGCAGGGCGAGAGCGCGGCGGCAGACTATCGCCGACTCGGGCTGGACGCCGCCGCCGCCGCCCGCCTGAAGGGGCGGCTGCGCGGCTGGGACAGCCTGGCCGTGCCGCTCTGGGGCGGCGTGCCGCAGCGCCGCTGCGTGCAGCTCGGCTATCACTGCCTGCAGCTCGCGGCGATGCTCGCCGAGCCGGCGCGCGTCTTCGCCTCGCGCGACTCCGGCGAGGTCGACGTCCGTCCCTTGCGCCGCCACAATCCACTGCCGCTGCCGGCCGACGCCGACGGCCTGCCGAGCGGCGCCAACCTGCTGGCCGATCTGGTGGCGCTGCTCGAACACTTCCGTCCGGAAGTCGTCGTCACCCCGCACCCCGAACTCGACCCGCATGTCGACCATGTCGCCTGCAGCCGGGCGCTCATGCTGGCCCTCCGGCAGGCGCGCTGGCAGCCCGGCATCGCCTTGCTCTACGCCAATCACCTGCACGACAACGACCGCTGGCCGATGGGCCCGGCCGGACAGGGCATCGCCCTGCCGCCGGTACGGCGGCCCTTGCCGGCCGACGGCTTGTGGAGTCCGCTGCTGGCTGCCGACGCCCAGCTCGACAAGGCCATGGCGCTCGCCATGCAGCACGACCTGCAGGGCGGCAACCCGCTCAAGCAGCGGCTGCGCCGGCAGATCCAGCGCTGTCTGGCCGGTCGCCGCTGGCCGGCGAGCGGCGACAACGAATTCTTCCGCAAGGCGGTGCGCCGGCATGAGCTGTTCTGGGTTCGCCCGTTGCGCGGCTGAGCTGCCGGACGCGCGGCGCCCGGGCAACCCCCCGCCGGCCTGCCGCCCGGCGTTTTCCGATCGACCGACGATGACTCCCTTCCCTCCACGCCGATGAACGAAACCAGCAAGTCGCCACCGTCCGGCCCGCTGCGCGGTGGCCCCTGCCCGGGCTGCCGGGTAGCGATGGCGATTCATCGCTTCGCGCGTCGGCTCGGCGGCGAAGTCAGCCTCGACCTGTGCTTCGCCTGCCAGGGCATCTGGTTCGACGAACACGAGAGCACCCAGCTCGCCCCGGCCGGCGTGCTCGAACTGTTCCGTCTGCTGCACGCGCACCACGCCGACCGGCGCCAGCCCTGGCCCGCCGTGCTGCGCTGCCCGCGCTGCCGGGAAGCCCTGCTCGACTGCCTGGACAGTACGCGCGCCGGCCGCTTCGCCTACAGCCGCTGCGCGCAACGCCACGGCCGCTTCAGCGCCTTCTCGGCCTTCATGATCGAGAAGGGCTTCGTGCGCCAGCTCGACGGCGCCGAAATCGCCGACCTGGCGCGCCAGGTGCAGAACATCCGCTGTGCGGGCTGTGGCGCGCCGGTGGACATCCGCCGCGATCACGTGTGCCGGCACTGCCGCTCGCCGATCGTCGTCCTCGACCCCGACGCCGTGCGCCAGGCGCTGGCCGATTTCGGCCGGCAGGCCAGCCGGCAGGAAAACATCGATCCGCACGCCGTCGCCGATGCGCTGATCGCCAACGAACGGGCGCGCGCCCAGGTTGCCCGCCAGGAGCGCCGGGGCCTGCTCGACAGCGACCTCGGCGACCTCGTGCTCGGCGGTATCGAAGGCCTCTGGCATCTGCTGCGGCGCTAGGCGCGGCAATGTCCCGGCGTGGCGCGTCGCCGGCGGGGACGCCGGCGGGCGTCCGCTGGCGCCTGGCGGCGCTGCCGCGTGCCGGGCGGCGTGCCCGGTGACGCCGCGCCGCGTCACGCCCGCCGGGATGAAGCGCGCAGCGACGTGATCGGGCCATTCCACTCGCCAGGCAAATATTTCGGTTACGAGTGAAAAAATTTTCACTGCGAGTGAAAAAATTTGCCCGGGGAGTGAAATCGTTCCTGGACGGAGAGGCAATTTTCTCGTTGCGACCGCAAAACTTGCTATTCCCGGCGAGCCGCTTCCCTGATCGTGTCGCGACGTTGCAGGCGCGCCATCGATCGCCGCATGGCGCGCCGCCAGCGTCGCAGCCGCCGGATCGAACGATCGGTCGCGGCGCGTCCCGAGCCCACCCGTGGCGTCGCCGGACGCTGGCGCGGCAGGCGGTGCTGCCCGC
>ERZ761602.4903-NODE-4903-length-16425-cov-321.935614_pt1 | contig 16425 bp, 12 predicted proteins | sample MGYA00512165_ERZ761602 | MGnify/ENA primary metagenome ERZ761602 (study PRJEB28899, sample SAMN02445085) | bioreactor sludge metagenome | biome: EBPR sludge; isolation source: Thorneside wastewater treatment plant | place: Australia: Brisbane, Thorneside...
CGGCTGAAGCTGAACAAGCGCTTCGGCAAGGACTACTTCGACGAGCTGCTGGAGCCCCGTGGGCCGGTCAAATTCCCCCGGGTCGCCACCGAGCCGCAGCTCAACCCGGTCTACGCGGCAGTGCTCGCGCATTACGGCGTCGTGGCCGACCGCTGGACGAGCCCGGTTTCCTGCGGCACTGGTGCATCCTTGCGAAAACCCGCCGGACCGGCCATCACCCGCCCGGCTGCTGCCAGCGTTCGGCAGCGCGGTCGTCCGCCTCGCGCGCCTCGACCCAGCGCGCCCCTTCCGGAGTCAGCTCTCGTTTCCAGAACGGCGCCCGCGTCTTCAGGTAGTCCATGATGAACGCGCAGGCGGCAAAGGCTTCCGCGCGGTGCGCCGCGGCAACGGCAACGAGGACGATCTGGTCGGTGGGCAGCAGACGGCCGACGCGATGGATCACCAGGACGTCGATCAGCGACCAGCGCTGCAGCGCTTCGCCGACGATCGCCGCCAGTGCCTTCTCGGTCATGCCGGGATAGTGTTCGAGGTGCATCTCGCTGACGCCAGAGCCGCCGCTGACATCGCGCACGAGGCCGACGAAGGATGCCAGCGCGCCGATCCGCGGGTCCGCGCGGCGCAGGGCGGTGAGTTCGCTGCCGACGTCGAAATCGGCTTCCTGGATCCGCACGTGCATCCGCTCAGCCCCCGGTCACCGGCGGGAAGAAAGCCACCTCGTCGCCATCGCCGATCGGCGAATCGAGCGCCACCATCTGCTGATTGACCGCGCAGCGCAGGTTCGCGATCCGCGCCAACCCCTCCCAGGCGCCACCGCGCTGGCCGAGATGGCGAAGCAGCCCGGCGACATCGGCGACGCCGGCGGGCAGGACCAGTTCCTCGGCGGCCCGGCCGACGCGCTCGCGCACCGAAGCAAAGTACAGAATGGTCAGCATCAGCGTCTCCCCGATTCAGTCGAGCAAGGCCGAAAACGGCATGAAGGAGACCACATCGCCGCGTCGGATCACCTGCTGTGGCGCGTTGTCGACCAGGCCATCAGCCCACACGGACGAGGTCAGGACGCCCGAACCCTGGTTGTCGAACAGCTCGACGCCACCGCCGGCGTTGCTCCGCACGCGCAGGAACTCGCGCCGGGCGTCCGGGAATGGCCAGTCGAAATCGGCGTGCAGCCGGTAGCTGGCCGGCGCCACCTGCCGCACCCCCTGCATGCGCAGGAGCAGCGGCCGCACCAGCATGACGAAGGTGACCAGGCACGATACCGGGTTGCCCGGCAGCCCGACGAAGGGGATCTCGCGCCCGTCCGTGGCGAGATGGCCGAAAGCCAGCGGTTTGCCCGGCTTGATCGCGATCTTCCACATTTCGAGCCTGCCGGCCAGTTCGACCGCCGCGCGGACGTGATCCTCCTCGCCGACCGAGACGCCGCCGGAGGAGATCACGAGGTCATTGTCGCTGGCCGCTGCCCGCAGCGCCGCCTGCGTCGCCGGCAGGGAGTCGGCGACCGCGCCGGCATCGTGCACGACGCAGCCGAGTCGTTCGAGCAGCGCCGCCAGCAGGAAGCGGTTGGTGTTGTAGATCGCCCCCGGCGGCAGCGTCTCGCCGGGCATCCGCAGTTCGTTGCCCGTGCACAGCACCGCCACCCGCAGGCGGCGGAACACCGGCAGCGAGGCGATGCCGACCGACGCCGCCAGCGCCGTGTCCTGCGGCCGCAGCCGCTGGCCGCAGGCGAGGATCTCGCTGCCGGCGGCGATGTCGCTGCCGGCGCGGCGAATGTGTTCGCCGCTGCGCGGCAGGTGGTTGATGCGCACCGCGGCAGCATCGTGTTCGCAGAGTTCCTGCATCACGACCGCATCGGCCCCCGGCGGGATCGGCGCGCCGGTGAAGATGCGCGCGGCGCTGCCCGGCTGCAGCCGGCTGCCGACGCTGCCGGCGGGAATGCGCTGCGTCACCGGCAGGCAGGTCCCGACGCGCGGCACGTCGGCCACCGCGACGGCATAGCCATCCATCGCCGAATTGTCGAGCGGCGGCGCATCGACGGTTGCCGTCTGCGCCTGCGCGAGGACCCGTCGATCGGCGTGCAGCGTCGACAGCGATTCGACTTCGGCGACCGCCGGTGCTGCCGCAAGCAGGCGGGCAAGAGCTTCTTCAAAGGACAGCATCGGCTTTCCCGGTGAGTTGAAGATGATCGAGGATGAAAGCGACGATCGTCGGCACGTCGTTCAGGTCGAGCCAGCGCAGACCGGCGGGCAGGCCCACGGGCGCTTCCTGGTCGGAGGCGACGGCAACGATCTGCCGCTGCTCGGGCCACAACGTTGGCTTGCCGTTGGCCGGCCGATGGACCTCGAGCCTGGGAATCGCCTCGTGCTTGAAACCCTCGACGAGCAGCAGATCACAGGGCGAGAAACGGCTCGCGTATTCGGCCAGGGTCGGCTCGCGCGCACCGCGCAGTTCGTGCATCAGCACCCAGCGCGAAGCGTTGGCGAGCAGCACTTCGCTGGCGCCGGCCTGGCGATGGCGGAAGGAGTCCTTGCCCGGCCGGTCGATGTCGAAGTCGTGATGGGTATGCTTGAGGACCGCGGTGCGCAGGCCACGCTCGATGATCTGCGGCAGCATGCGCTCGATCAGTGTCGTCTTGCCGGCGCCTGAATAGCCGGTGATGCCGAAGATCTTCATCGGCAACTGCCGCCGCCGCACTGCCCGGGCACCGCAAAGACGGCGGCAAAACCGCCACCGGGAGTGCGGAAATTGGTCGTCTGGCCGCGATAGAGGCGCGCCGAAACGAGCTGCACGGCACCCCGGTAGACGTAGTTGCGCAGGTCGAGCTTGAAATCCTGCTCGACACCGTCGATCAGCAGCCGGCGCTCGGAGGGGCTGACGACGGCCTGGGCGACATAGCCGCCACGGGCGATGTCGGCGAACACCCGTCGCGTCAGCTTGTCACCACGGTACGCCGCCCTGCTGCCGAAACCGGCGACCGGCTTGAAGAACCACTGCCGACGGCTGGGCCAGAAAGCCTCGGCGTTGTGTGGTGTGACTTCCTCGGTACGCGGAATGCTGCTCGCCAGCAGTTCACGCTCGTCGTCGGCGATGCCGATCTGCCGCAGCCAATGCTGGTCGCCAAGCGCCAGCAGGTTGCGCTTGTCGGCGAAGAGCGCATGCGTCTGCGGATGCGGCGTGAGAACGACGGCGTCGGCGAGATAGGCCCGCCGCAGGGCCTGGTTCTGCGGCTCGGCGAGGGAAAAGTCGGTCAGCCGGTTGTACACCAGGTCGACGACCTCGCCGCGGCAACGCAGTGCATCGCCGTCGAACGACAGCTCGGCGGGATCGGCCACCTGCGCGTCGATGCCATGGGCGGTGAAGAGCTGGCGGAAGAGTTCGAACTCGGGAGCCAGGTATTGCTCGGCAGGCGCCTCGTCGACGATCACCACGCGTGCCAGCGGCCGGGCCGCAGCCACGGCGGGCCGCGCCAGCCGCCATTCGTCGCGGAACATGTCGAGGAAGCGTTCCTCGACCGGCAACGGCGGTGGCATCATCGTCGCCACCGGCGCACAACACGCCCGTTGCGCCCGCAGCAGACGCGAATTCAGCAGCGCGCCGCCGGCATTCGAGTTGATCTCGATCAGTTGCGGCCCGTCCGGGCCGAGGTGGAAATCGTAGCCGAGGAAGACGCCGGCGGCGGCCGGTGAATGCTGCGCAACCGCCGGCGCGTAGGCGAGCACGCGCTCCCGGTACGCGGGCTGCGCGACCACCCGCTCGATGGCGGCGATCGTCCGTGCCATGCGCGCGAGGTGCAGCTCGCTGACGAAGACCATGCTGTCCGAAAAAAGGTGCGGGCGGCTCGCCAGCCACTCGCCATTCGCCGCGCTGCCATCGCCCGCTGCGAGTTCCCGCTGCAGCGACTCGGGATCGACCGAGATGCACGCGCAACCCCGATTGAGCGCTTCCGCCGCAGCGCGGCAGTCGCCCGGCAGCGGGTCCGGCAGCAGTTGCCCGCTCACTCGCCCCCCGCGCCGGACGCGCCGCTGAAGAAGGCCACCGCATCGGCCAGCTCGCGCGTCCGCTGCATCGGTGGCAGGCTGCGCCAGATGCGCTTGCCGTAGGTCTTGGCGATCAGGCGCGGATCGCAGATCATCAGCACGCCGCGATCGGTCTCGTCGCGAATCAGCCGGCCTGCCCCCTGCTTGACGTTGATCACGACCCGTGGCAACTGGTACTCGAGAAAGGCGTTGCGGCCTTCGCTGCGCATTCTCTCGATGCGCGCCGACAGCACCGGGTCGTCCGGTGGCGCGAACGGCAGCTTGTCGATGACCACCAGCGACAGCGCTTCGCCGCGCACGTCCACGCCTTCCCAGAAGCTCTGGCTGCCGATGAGGATGGCGTTGCCGAGACGGCGAAAGCGCTCGAGCAACTCGTTCTTGCCCTGCTCGCCCTGCAGCAGCAGCGGCAGCTCGAGCCCGTCGCGGGCCAGCCGGTCGGCGAGCAGTTCGTGTACCCGGCGCATCGCCCGCAGCGAGGTACACAGGAAGAAGGCGCGTCCGCCGCTCGCCCGCAGCACCGGCCACGCTGCGCCGACGACCGCCTCGGCATAGTCGGCGCTGTTCGGGTCGGGCAGATTGCGCGGCGCGTAGAGCAGCGCCTGCCGCGGGTAATCGAACGGACTCTCCCAGCGCGCCGAAGCGGCATCGACCAGTCCCATCTCGGAGCAGTAGTGGCCGAAGTCGTTCTGCACGGCGAGCGTCGCGGAAGTGAAGATCCAGGCCCGCGGATGCCCGCTCATCTGTTTCTGCATGATGCCGGCGATCGCCAGCGGCGTTGCGTTGAGCTGCAGCGCGTGCGTATGGGTTTCCGCCCAGCGGACGAAGTCGTCGTTGCTGCCGCTCTGCCAGGATTGCAGGCGCCGCAGCAGCTCGCTCGCGCGCCGCCAGCAGTTGTCGAGCCCCTCGCTGCGCTGCGCCTGCGTCTCGAGCAGACCGGCCAGCGCCTCGACGGCAGCGATCACGGTCGTCAGGGCGTCGGCAAATCCGGGCCGTGCGGTGAGCTGCGGCAGCGCATGACGCGCCGGCTCGAGCGGCAGCGTCAGTCGCAGGTCGCGCACGTCCTTCTCCAGGCGGCTGCACAGGCGCGGCAGGTCGAGGCAGTCGCGGGCCGCCGCCAACCCTTCGCTCTGCGCGTCACGAGCAAGCTCGAGGAGCTGCGCGGTCGATACGCTTTCACCGAAGAACAGGCTGGCGACTTCGGGCAACTGGTGGGCTTCATCGAAGATCACCGTGTTGCAGGCTGGCAGGAGTTCCGCCGTACCTTCGTCGCGCAGCATCACGTCGGCGAAGAAAAGGTGATGGTTGACCACCACCAGGTCGGCCGCCAGCGCCTCACGGCGAGCGGCGAGGACGAAGCATTCCTTGTGTTGCGGACATTCCTGGCCCAGGCAGTTGTCGCGCGTCGAGGTGACCATCGGCCACACCGTCGCGTTCTCCGGCACGTCGACACATTCGGCCTTGTCGCCACTGCGGGTCGTGCGGGCAAAACGGGCGATGCGCTGCGCCCAGGCTGCGTCCTCGCGGGTGAGAAATCGGCCATCGGCGAGCGCGCGCGCGAGATGATGGTGGCAGAGGTAGTTGGCGCGCCCCTTGAGCAGGGCGACCTTGACCGGCAGAGCCAGCGCCTTGCGGATCGTCGGAATGTCTCGCCCGAAGAGCTGGTCCTGCAGGTTTCTCGTCCCCGTGGACACGATCACCTTGCCACCCGAAAGCAGCGCGGGAACGAGGTAGGCATAGGTCTTGCCGGTACCGGTACCGGCTTCGGCGACGAGCACGCGGTTGCCCGCCATGGCGGCGGCGATGCTTTCGGCGAGTTCGAGCTGCTGCTGCCGCGGGCGATAACCGGGAACCGCCGCGGCAAGCGGCCCGGAGGCGGAAAAGACTTCGGCGAGCAAGGCGGTCATTGACGGTCCGTCGGAGCAGCGAGCATGCTACCAGAAGCCGGCGCCGGCAGCCGCAAAATGAACCGCCGCCTGGCGAAGCGCATCCGCCAGACAGAAGCAAGCGGATCCTACGGGCCGCCCTTCTGCAGCAAGTCCCGCAGGAAGCGCACGGGAATGGCGAAGCTGATCCCGGACGGCTTGCTGAGGACCGATTCCTTGTTCTCCTTGACGAAGACCATGTTGATGATGCCGAGCACCTCGCCGCGACTGGCATCGAAGAGCGGACCGCCGCTGTTGCCCGGGTACGCCGTCGCGTCGAGCTGATAGATGTCGAAACTGCCGGTCCTGATCTGCTGCACGACGCGGGCGTTCAGTTCGCGGGCATTGGCCCCCGGCAGGACGATCGGCGTGATCGCCGAAATGATGCCGCGATGCGTGACCGGCGACAGCCCGAGGGCGCCGCCGATGGGAAAGCCGGTGAAGGCGACCGCCTGCCCTTCGCGTACCGGCTCCGCTTCGTGCAGGGTGAGGGCCGGCAGGACGGGGCCGTCGATGCGCAGCAGCGCGAGATCGTGGCCCTTGTCCACGGCGACGACCCTGGCCGGCCGCTGCTGCGCCTTGGCGTCGGCCAGACGGACGAGGATCACCAGCTTCTCGCCGGCTGCCTCGTCGACCGCTGCCGGGATCACGTGCGCGTTGGTCGCCACCGTGCGCCCGTCGCCGACGACGAACCCCGTTCCGCGCATGACGAACTGCGGGCTGCGCGTCAGCTGCTGCGTGCCGACGACGACCACCGATGGCTTGACCCGCTCGATGACCTCGGGCAGGTCGGCTGCCGCCGTGCCGGCGAGGGCGAGCAGGCCGACGATGACCGCGGCGGCGGCCAGCAGGCGGCGCAGCGCCGAAAACCCGCCCGGCACCCTAGACTCCCCTCGTCGAGCGGATGCGTGGCAACTCCGGCGACGGCGTCGTCACCTTCGCGTCGTAGGGATGGTCGTCACGCTTGAAGATGCCGATGATCCGCTTGACGTAGCCCTGTGTCTCGGCGTAGGGCGGCACGCCGCGATAGCGATTGACCGCGCCTTCGCCGGCGTTGTAGGCCGCGGCAACCAGGCTGACGTCGCCTTCGAAATAGGCGAGCAACCAGCGCAGGTAGGCCAACCCGCCGCGCAGGTTCTGCTCCGGATCGAACGGCTGCCTGACGTTGAAACGCGCCGCCGTATCGGGAATGAGCTGCATCAGCCCCTGCGCGTTCTTGTTCGACAGCGCCGACGGATTGAAATTGGATTCGGTGCGGATCACCGCCAGCGCCAAGCGCGGACTGACGCCGTACTCCGGCGCCAACTGCTGCACGAGACCGACGACCTTCTTCTGCATTTCGGTGATCGGCACGAGGACATCCTTGCCCTCGTCGAAAAAGGCGACACCGCGCATGCAGTCGGGGACGGTCGCCACCGGTTCGCCAACGAAACGCTGCATCTTCTGCGACTGCTCGTGTCCCTGCCTGGCGGCCAGGGCAAAGAAAAAGGCGGCACGGGAATCGTCACGCTCGATGCCGCGGCCGTTGGCGTACATCCAGCCGAGGTTGAACTGCGCCTCGGGGTCACCCAGCCGTGCGCCCTCGCAATAGAGCTTCACCGCCCGGGCGTAATCCCGTGGCACGCCCTCGCCATGCTCGTGCGCCAGCGCCTCCTTGCGCAGTGCCAGCCGGCGCTCGGCCTCGGACTCCTTCGCCGCCACGCCGGCGGCGGCAGCAAACGACGGTGCGGCAAGAGTCAGCAAACCGCAGAACAGGATCGCACCCTGGCGCATCAGGGCGGCACAGCCAAGACAGGAAACTTTCATCAACGGACTCCAGCGGCCACGCCCAGGCGTGACACGTACCACGGCATCGCCGCCCGAACCCCCTCCTCGATCCGGTGGCTTGGAAAATAGCCAAGCAGACGCCTGGCCTTCGAAATGTCGGCGCGTGAGTGGCGAACGTCGCCTGGCCGGAAATCGCCGTGCACCGGCCGCAACTGACGCACGTCGGGGCAGAAGTCGAGCAAGGCCTCACGCAGGATGTCGAACAGCCGATTCAATGATGTCCGGTCGTCGACGGCGACGTTGTACACCTGGTTCACTGCCTCCGGATCGTCGCACATCGCCGCCAGCAGGTTGGCCTGGACGGCGTTGTCGATGAAACAGAAATCGCGGCTGGTCTCGCCGTCACCATTGATCGTCACGACATCGCCGAGCAACATCGCCCGCGTCCAGCGGGGGATGACGGCGGCGTAAGCGCCCTCCGGATCCTGGCGCGCGCCGAAGATGTTGAAGTAGCGCAGGCCGATCGACGGCAGGCCGTAACAGCGCGCGAAGACGTCCGCGTACAACTCGTTGACCAGTTTGCTGACCGCGTACGGCGACAGCGGCCGGCCGATCCGCTCCTCGACCTTGGGCAGCGCCTGATGGTCGCCGTAGGTCGAACTCGACGCCGCATAGACGAAACGCCGCACGCCGGCATCGCGGGCGGCAACGAGCATGTTGAGGAAACCGTCGACGTTGGTGGCGTTGGTCGCCAACGGATTGGCCAGCGAGCGCGGCACCGAACCGAGTGCCGCCTGATGCAGGACGATCTCCACCCCGTCGCAGGCTTCGCGGCAGGCGTCGGGATCGCGGATGTCGGCCTCGATGAAGCGGTGCCGGCGCCATGCCTCGACGCCAACCAGCTCCTGCACCTCTTCCAGGTTGCGCCGGTGGCCGGTCGCGAAGTTGTCCAGCCCGACCACCGTCTGGCCCATCCGCAGCAGCGTTTCGACGAGGTGCGAGCCGATGAAGCCGGCACTTCCGGTCACCAGCCAGCGTGCCGGGCGCTGCCGCAGGCGCTCGTCGAGCGCCGCCAGCGCCGGCGTCGCAGTGAAGCTCAGAGCCGCCACACGCTCACCCCGTTCGCCACCAGCTGCGCCTCGTTGAACATGCTCTTGACGTCGGTCAGCACGCCGCCCGGCTGCAGCCTGGCGACGAAATCGGTCAGCGGACGCTCCCGGAACTCGCGGTGGGCGACCGCGGCGACGATGGCCGCCGCCGCCGGCAGCTCATCCCACGGCGTCAGTTCGACGCCATACTCGTGCCGTGCCTCGTCGGCATCGGCCACCGGCTCATGCACGACCACTTTGGCGCCGTAGGACTCGAGTTCGCGGATGACGTCGATGACGCGCGAGTTGCGCAGGTCGGGGCAGTCCTCCTTGAAGGTCAGGCCGAGGACGATGACCGGCGCCCCCTTGACCTGCCAGCCATTGCGGATCAACTGCTTGACCGTCTGCTCGGCGATGAACTTGCCCATGCCGTCGTTGATCCGCCGCCCGGCGTTGATCACCTGCGGGTGGTATCCGAGCATCTCCGCCTTGTGCGTCAGGTAATAGGGGTCGACGCCGATGCAGTGGCCGCCGACGAGTCCCGGCCGGAACGGCAGGAAGTTCCACTTGCTGCCGGCTGCCTCGAGCACCTCGACGGTGTCGATGCCAATGCGGTCGAAAATGATCGCCAGCTCGTTCATCAGGGCGATGTTGAGGTCGCGCTGGGTATTCTCGATGACCTTCGCGGCCTCGGCGACCTTGATGCTCGACGCCGGGAAGACGCCGGCAGTGATGACGCTGGCGTACATCTGGCGAACGCGCTCGAGGGTTTCCGGGGTGTCGCCCGAGACGACCTTGACGATCTTCGTCAGCGTCCGCTCCTTGTCGCCCGGATTGATGCGTTCGGGCGAGTAGCCGACGAAGAAATCCTCCTTCCACTTCATCCCGGAGTACTTCTCGATGATCGGAATGCAGACTTCCTCGGTCGCCCCCGGATAGACCGTCGACTCGAAGACCACGGTCGCGCCACGCTTGAGGTTTCTCCCGACCGCCTCCGACGAGCCGATCAGCGGACCGAAGTCCGGTTGATGCGCCTGGTCGACCGGCGTCGGTACGGCAACGATGACGAAATCCGCCGCCACCAGAGCAGTCGGATCACTGCCGACTTCGAGATGAATCGCCGCCTCGAGATCGGCGGTGCTCACCTCACCCGTCGGATCGACGTGGCGGCGATATTGCGCCACCTTGCTTGCCGACAGATCGTAACCGATGGTCCGCATCTTCTTGCCAAACTCGACGGCGAGTGGCAAACCGACGTAACCCAGACCCACCACAGCAACAATAGTCATGAACACTCCATTCAGTTGGTTTTCCGCTCCAGCGTCCAGCAACCGCCAGCGCCCCTACAGCCCTTTCTGCAACTCCGCCACCTCTGCCTGCGCCGGGAACTTGTCGCCCAGTTTCGCGACTTCATCGAGCTGCTTCTTCGCTTCGCCCTTCTGACCCGCCTTGATCAGGGCTCGCGCATAGTTGACGCGAATCACCGCCGCCTGCGGCGCCAGCTCGAGCGCCTGGCGGAACAGCTCGAGCGCCCGCTGCGTCTCGCCCTTGTCCATCAGCAGCACCGCCAGGGTATCCATCTGTGCCGGCTGGTTCGGCGCCAGCCTGTTCGCCTTCTCGGCATACTCCATGGCCTTCGGATCCTTGATCTGGGCGCCAACCCACGCCAGGTTGTTGAGCACGATCGCGTTCTCCGGCTGCGCCTCGAGCATGACGCGGTAATGGCGCGCAGCCGCCGCATAATCCTTGCGCGCCGTCGCGTGACCTGCCAGGTAGAAGCGGAAACGCGTGTCCTTGGCGTTCTCCTTCAACCAGCTGGCAGCGAAACTGTCGGCCTCTGCCATGTTGCCGCTGTTCGCCAGGGCGAGATGCAGCTTGGCCGCCAGGTCGGGGCCTCCAGCCTCCTTGAGACCGGTCCGGTAGGCGGCAATGGCTGCCGGCCAGTTCTTCAGCGACGCCTGCGCGTCACCCTCGAACAGGTAGCCGACCGCCTCTTTCGGACGCTGCTTCTGGACTTCCTTGGCCATTGCCACTGCTTCGGCCGGCCGTCCGGCATCGAGTTCGAGCATCATGATGCCGCGCTGCGCCTCGAGCGAATTCGGCTGCACCTTGAGCGCCTTCCTGAGGTTCTCCAGGGCAGCGGGCTTGTTCTTGGCCACCACTTCGATCTCTGCCATCCGCAGATAGGGCAGCGGCAGGTCGGGTTTCAGTGCGGCGAGCTTGCCATAGGTCGCCAACGCCTGGTTGTAGTCCTGCGCCGCCTGCTGGGCGCGGCCGGCCGCGTCGAGCACCTCCGGCCGGTCGGGCAAGGCGGCGGCCGCATCCTGGGCGGCAGCGAGCGCGCTCTTGACCTCGTTCTTGCCCAGGTACAGACCGATCAGCGCCAGCCGTGGTGCCGACTCCTGCGGGTTGGCCGCGATCGCCCGGTTGATCTGGGTGGCGACTTCCTCGGTGGTGCCGCCGGTTCGGGAGCGCAGTTCGGCCAGGGCGAGGAATCCCTGCGTGCTCTTCGGATCCTTGGCGACAACCGCCTCGAAGCGCTTCTTCGCCTCCTCGGGTTTCTTGTCCGCCATGTCAAGACTGGCCAGGTTGGCTGCTGCCGGGAAGTACGCGGCGTTCAGCGCGAGTGCCTGCTCGAAGCTCTTGCGTGCGCCCGCGAGATCGCGTTTGCCGAGCAGGGCCGTGCCGCGCAGGTTGTACACCAGCGGGTTCTCCGGTTGCTTCTTCTCCAGGGCGGCGATCGCCTTCAGCGCCGGGTCGAACGCGCGCCGCTGCAGATGCGCCGTGATCAGTGCCAGATCGGCGCGATTGCCGGGGTCGGCGGCCGCCACCTGCTCGAGGTCGCGGAAGGCCGTGTCGGTGTCGCCGCGGGCCATATTGACCATTGCCAGCGAGGTCCGCTTGCCGGCATTCTGGGGATCGAGTGCCGCCGCCTTGGCAAAGAAGGCGCCGGCCTTGTCGACCTGGCCGTTCTGCAGAAACACCTGTCCGGCCAGCGCCAGCATGTTCGAATCCTGGTCGATCTTGCCGAGCACCGGCTCGATCAGCGGCAGGGCCTTCGCCGGCTGGCCGTTGCGCAGGTAACTGGCGATCAATACGCGGCGGGCGATGCCGAGTTCGGGCGTTTTCGGCAGTGCCTTCAGGAGGTAGTCCTCGGCCTGCGGATAGGCCTTGAGTTCGTATTCGATCAGGCCGGCCAGTTGCAGACCGAGCGGGTTTTCCGGAACGACGCGCAGCATCAGCAGGATGGCATCGCGGGCAGCCGGATAGTCCTTCTTCTGGTAAGCCAGCATCGCCGTCAGGTAGTGCGTCTGCGGATGACTGGCGGCGAACTGCTTGATCGTCGCCAGTTGCTGGGCGGCGGCATCGAGCTGGTTCTCCGCCAGTTGCAGCCGCATGATCGCCGCGTGCGCCGCGAGGTAGTCCGGCTTCACCTCGACTGCCTTGCGGTAGGCCGCCATCGCCGCCGTGCCGTCGCCCTGGGCCAGCAGCAGGTCACCCTTGAGCTGCCAGGCTTCGTACAGTTTCGGCGAGTCCTGCAAGCCGCGGTCGAGGATCGCCAGCGCTCCGGGCAGATCGCCACCGGTGGCTTTCAGCCGCGCCTCGCCGATCAGTGCCGGCGCGAAGCCCGGCTGCGCAGCCAGCGCCGCGGCATAGGCTGCTTCCGCCTGCCGCGGCTTGTCCTGCAGCAGGTAGGCCTGACCGACCGAGGTCTGCAGGTCAGCCCTGGCTTCGGCCGTGGTGAGCGGCGCATTGGCCAGGTCGTTGATCACCTTGTCCGCCTTGCCCATCATCAGCAGCGTGCGGGCAAGCAGGGGAGTGATGTATTCGGCCGAATAGTTGAGTTCCCGCGCCTTTTGCAGCTCGACCTCGGCACCTGCCGGATCGCCGCCCGAGAGCAGCGCCTTGGCCAGCAGGAAACGGGCTTCGGCAAGCTGCTGATCCTGCTGCAGGGCGTTCTTGAGGTGGATCACCGCCGTCTTGTGGTCGTTCTTCTGCAGCGCTTCCTTCGCCTGGTTCACGAGATCCGCCGGCTTCTCGCCACCGCCGCAGCCGACCAGGAGCAGCGCAGCCAGCAGGGCCGAGGCGGTCGCCTTGCGCAGTGCATGCACGGAGTTACGAGTAATCATCAAAGTCCCCCTGAGTCGAAAAGCTTGCCCGAAAGAAAAAAGGTCGTGTTGGCGGCGCTACTTGAGTCCGAAGCGGTGCATCATATCGTACAGCGTCGGACGGCTGACACCGAGGAGTTCGGCGGCCTTGACGACGTTGCCGTCAGCACGCGCGAGAGCGGCGATGGTCACGCGTTTCTCCGCCTCATCGCGCGCATTGCGCAGGTCGAGCACGGTTTCCTCCGCCTGTACCCCGCCGAGGAGGCCGATGTCGGCGGCGGTGAGCTGATTGCCGTCTGCCATGATCACCGCGCGCTTGATGCAGTTCTCGAGTTCGCGCACGTTCCCCGGCCAGGCGTGTGCCTCGATCGCGCGCAGGGCATCCTCGCGCAGGCTCATGGCGCCGCGACCGTTTTCGGCCGCGAAACGCCGCACGAAGGCATGCGCCAGCAGCGACGCGTCGCCGGTGCGGGCGCGCAGCGGCGGGATGTTCACGACGATTTCCGCCAGCCGGTAATAGAGATCCTCGCGGAAACGACCCTCGCTGATCAGGTTCTGCAGGTTCTGGTGCGTGGCGCAGACGATGCGTACATTGACCGGGATTTCGTTGCGCCCACCGATCCGTTCGATCACCCGCTCCTGCAGGAAGCGCAGCAGCTTCGCCTGCAGGTTGTGTGGCAGATCGCCGATCTCGTCGAGCATCAGCGTGCCGTTGTTGGCCGTCTCGATCTTGCCCGGCGTCGTCTTCCCGGCACCGGTGAAGGCGCCCTTCTCGTAACCGAAGAGTTCGCTCTCGAGCAGGTTGTCGGGAATCGCCGCGCAGTTGATGGCGACGAATCGCTCGCGACGCCGCGGCGACGACTCGTGCAGACCACGCGCCAGGAGTTCCTTGCCGGTACCGCTTTCACCGAGCAGCAGCACGGTCGCGTCGGTGACGCCCACACGTTCGATCGTCCGGCAGACGCGCAGCAGATCCGGGTCGCGGGTGATCATCCCCGACATCGCATCCGGCTGCTGCATCGCCTGCAGCCGCTCGTTCTCCTTCTGCAGTTCGTGCAGCCGGTAAGCCCGCTGGATCGTCAGGCCGAGCATGTCGACCTCGAACGGCTTGGCGAAGAAGTCGTAGGCACCGAGGGCGATCGCCCGCAGGGCGTTGGCGCGGTCGTTCTGGCCGGTCAGCACGATGACCTTGGTATCGGGCGCCAGGCTCAGGATCTCCTCGAGCAGCTTGAAGCCTTCCGACACCGAGTCCGGGTCGGGCGGCAGACCCAGATCCATGGTCACCACCGGTGGCTGGTAACGGCGCATCAATTGCATCGCCGTCTCGCGGTCGTCGGCAGCCAGCGTCTCGTACTGATCGAAAGCCCAGCGAATCTGCTTCTGCAGCGCGCGGTCATCCTCGACGATCAGCAGGTGTGGCATTTTTGGTGCGCTCATTCCTCTTTTCCCGGTAATTCGTCCGATTGCAGCGCCTTGCCGGCTTCAAACAGCGGCAGCAGGAGGTCCACCTGCGTACCGACGTCGACGGCACTGTCGACCGAGACCCTGCCGCCCAGTTCATGGACGTACTGAAAGCTCTCGTAAGCACCGATTCCCATTCCCGTCGGCTTCGTCGTCTGGAACGGCTTGAACAACCGCTCACGGACGAACTCGGGACTCATCCCGTGCCCGGTATCGCCGACCTCGACGAGGGCCTGGGTGCCCTGGCGGGCCATCCGGACCCAGACGCGACCACCCTTTTCGGTGGCGTCGAGCGCGTTCTGCACCAGGTGGCCGATGACACGCTCGATCCGGTCCTCGTGACCGCGCGCCAGCAGCTTTTCCTCGATGGTCAGCTCGACCTCGCGCCCCTGCCCCGACTTGGCCGTCTGTATCCGCCGCAGCACATCCGCCAGATCGATGCCGCGCGGGCCGTCGAGCGGCGTCGTCCCCTGCCGCAACTGCATCATCAGCTGCCGCATGCGCTCGACGGAGTGCTCGACGGTCATCAGCATGTCCTTCTGGAACTCCGGATTGTCACGGTGACGTTCGGCGTTCTTCAGCATCAGCGAGAGCTGGGCGATGATGTTCTTCAGATCATGGACGACGAAAGCCGACATCCGGTTGAAGGAATCGAACTTGCGTACCTCGAGAAGCGCTTCGCTCGCCTGCATCTGACCGAGGAAGGCACCAGCCTGCCTGGCCGCCGTCTTGAGCAGGTCGTTGACCTCCCAATTGACGTCGATCCGCGTCCGCGCCGTCGCCAGCACGACGAAGGCGATCAACTCGCTGCCGGTGGTCAGCGGCACCACCAGCCAGGCGTTCGGCACCTCGACCAGCCACGACGGGAGCACGAGCCCATCATAGCGGCGTGGCAGCGAGCGATACTCTTCGAGGTTGATCACCCAGCCGCTTTCGAGCAGGAAGCGGCAGAGCGGGCTGTCGGCGTCCTCGGTGGCCGGTGACGCGGGCATGTTCCAGAATGCCGCCTGGGCAAGGAAGCGGCCAGAGGGATCCTTCAACCAGAGCGCACCGCTCGGGCTCTCGACCATGTCTGCGAGGCCACGCACCACGTGCCGGCCAAGACCAGCGAATCCGCCCTGTGCCGACAGCGTGGCGGTGAAGCGCAACCACTCCTCGCGGTAGTCGTAGCGGTAGCTGAAGAAGTGCTTGCCGACCTGCACCCGCAGGCGTGCCCGCATCGAGCCGGAGAAGGTCAGCGCCACCAGCACCAGCAGGGCAGCGAAAAGCAGCGCCAGTTGCAGGGCACGCCCCCACTCGCCGCCGAAGAAACGCACGTAGTAACCGGCGGCTGCCATGAACAGCAGGTAGGTGCCGACGATCAGCAGGGTCGCCGACTGCAGGACCGCGCGCTGCGACATCACCAGCCGCCGCTTCCAGTCGTGGCTGCGGATTGCCGACAGCGCCACCAGCGGCAGGGCGATCGCATGGGCGAAACCGCGAATGCTGAAGGCGTCGGCATCGATGCGGTTGAACAGCAGGGCGTCGGAGTAGACGTAGAGGTCGAACAGGAAGATGCCGCCCAAGCCAAGACACAACGGCTTGATGCTCCAGCGAAAATCGGGCGAGACGTTGCGGAAGAGGCGCTCGACCAGGACCAGCCCGAAGACGGTCATCGCCAGCGAGGCAAACAGCGCCAACCGTGCCGACGAACCCATGAGGTCGACGCCGAAGACGGCCATCGCCTGCGCGGCAAAACCGAAGGCGACCAGCAGCCCGGCAATCGCACTCAGCCAGCCGGTGCCGGTCGTTGCCGGCGCGCCGTCGGCAGGAGACTCCGGGCGCATCAGGATGATCAGGAAGAGATACCAGCCGCCAAAGCGCAGGACATCGGCCAGCAGGCTGCCGGCGAGAAAGAGGCCCTGGCCGGTGAGCGCGAAGGCCAGACCCAGCATCCCCCAGACGGTGCACAGGGCGACCGCCAGGAACATCGCGCCACTGCGACTGCTGCTGCGCCGGCCGGACGCCAGGTAAAGCGTCAGCAGCGCCGCCAGCACGCCCGCCAGGC
>ERZ761602.4904-NODE-4904-length-16423-cov-5.424548_pt1 | contig 16423 bp, 17 predicted proteins | sample MGYA00512165_ERZ761602 | MGnify/ENA primary metagenome ERZ761602 (study PRJEB28899, sample SAMN02445085) | bioreactor sludge metagenome | biome: EBPR sludge; isolation source: Thorneside wastewater treatment plant | place: Australia: Brisbane, Thorneside...
TAGCCCGCGGATGGAGATGTGCCGCCGACCGATGCCCGAAATCCATTCGGGCGCACTTCGTACACACAACAGGAGATCGTAGAAGTTTGGCTTCGGGCAAATTTCTACGATCTCTCTGTTTTCCACGACCACCTCTTCCAAGACTGTGCGAAAGAAGGCCTTCCGATCCTCAGGGGAAGCCTGAGCAATCATGCGTCCGAAAGTGTTCAATAACTTGGCGGCCTCCTCAATCTCAAACTGAGACTGCACGATCGGCTGCAGGCGGGCCAAAGCCCGATCAATCTCGCCGCGTTCCTTCATATATTCGCTGTCGGTCAGGTCGCCCAATTGGAACAGACGTTTGTTGCGTTCCTGCCGGGCCAGCAGATCGGCGCGCTCCCGTTGATCGGCCTCCGTCGAACGGGCCGGCGTTACCATACTCAAGGCGCGCTGCTTGATATCGTCATCAATCGCAATCGCGGCAAAGTAGGCAATGAGCGGGCTTTCCAGTTCGCCGGCCGGGATCATGTCCGGTTTGCAGTCTTTGCCGTAGGCGTGGCCCGAGTCCTTGTAATAGATGTAACCGCGATTGCTTTGCCCGCGGAATGGGCTGCCGCATTTTTCGCAAACGGCCAGGCCGGTCAAGGGGTAGACGCGGTGTTCCGGATCCTGGCGGACCCGCCGGCGCAGCGTCGATTGAATGGCGCGATGGGCCTTGTCCCACAGGGCCTGGTCAATGATGGCCGGGTGTTTGCCCTTGAAGTAATCGAACTGGCGAGGCTGGGTCCTTGTCTGGCGATATTTGGCGTAGCCTAGATAAAAGCGGTTGTGGAGCAGGTCGCGGGCCGTGAACTTGGTAAAGCGGTTCTTGGAGAACTTGCCCCGGCCGTGGGTGCGGTAGCCGCCTTCGTTGAGCGCTTTGGCGATTTCCACATAGGTGTAGGCGCCGGTGGCGCACAACCGGAAGGCCAGGCGCACGCCTTCCGCTTCTTTTTTGTCCACTTCGATTGTGCGGGCATCCTGGCTGCGGTAGCCGAACGGCAGGTTGCCATTCCAAAAGCCGGCCTCGGCGCGGGCCTTCTTGCCCTTGGTGATTTCCTGGCTGAGGTTGTCCAGGTACCACTGGGCCAGGGCCGCCATGATGTGCAGCTGCATCTTGCCCATCGGCGTCGAGAAGTCGAAATTCTCGGTGGCGCTGGCATAGGAGACGCCCCACTCATTCAGGTCGCGCAGATAGGTCAGCACGTCCAGGATCGAGCGGCTAAACCGGTCCAACTTGTGAGTCAAGATGACGTCAAAGTGGCCGCTCTGGGCATCGCGGATCATGCGCCGGAAGGTTGGCCGGTTGCTGTCCTTGCCGGAGACACCCGGCTCTTCATACTCCGCCACAATATTCCAGCCGCGCTCCTCGGCGAATTTGCGGCAGGCCCGGAGCTGAGCTTCGAGACTGAATCCCTCATCCACCTGCATTTGGCTGGAGACGCGCGTGTAGATGGCCACCCGGGTTGTGTCAGCCGGCCGTTTGATCAGCAGGCGGTCTTTTGTCGCCATGGTTACCTCCCGGCGCAATTATACCGGCTACGGAACAAGTGTTTCATTCGATCCGGCGAGCATCTGGGTCACAATCCTGGCGAGAATCGCCGCCAGGGCGTCCCTGTCGGCTTCGGTCAGCGGCTGCGGATCAGCCGGCCGGCGAATGCGGATGCGAGGGTGGGGAGCGGTATTCATCGAGAGACCTCCACAAGCAATCCAAGTCTGTGGGTGGCGTCTTTCACTTCCGGACGGGTGTCGATTGCTGGGCTTGTCCCGGCAGCCAGCGTCGCTCGGCGAGGTAGGTGACTGTTGCGCTGATAAGGGGATCAGTGTCCGTGAATGGCAGATGGTGAAGGAGAATGTTGGGCGGGATCAAGGCCGGCTCCTTTCTGAGAAGAGGTGCGCTGGAGTTTTGGCGGCGGGTTTGCTTCACTTCAAGCCGGTTTTTGACTGCCGCGGGCCGGGCCGGGAGGCGGGGTGGAGCCGGCCGGCCGGCTGCAGCGTTTCAATCCAGGCAAAGGACAAGGCCTGAAAGTGGGCCGGACGTGCGATCATGGCCCACACAAAGAAATGCCGAGCGGCCTGGATCACCCGGCGGCGGGCAGCCTGGGTCAACGGTTCTGGTTCCAGGCTGACATCCACGGTGGGGGCTGCCAGGAAGGCCGGCAGAGTCGGCTGATGCGAAGGCGCCTGGGACAAGGGGGTTGCGCCCGCCCACAGCCACAGGTACCGCAGGTGAAACCAGTAACTCAGGACCACTTCCGGCTCCATTTCCAAGCTAGCTTCCAGGCCGGTCAAATGCGCTTTCAGCCACAAGAAATTCTGGTGCCTGGCCGTGGTCATTTCACCCGGGTCCGCAGCGGGCCTGGCGCGTCCGCTCGCAGCCGGGTCCAGGCTGGCGGCCGGCCGGCTGGCTGGGAAGAGCGAGGTTGCCGGAGGGCGCAACAAGCGGGGCCAGGGTGGGGGGATGGGGCTCAAGTGAACCTCCAGGGGAACAAAAAAACGTCCGCGTTGGCCCGACTGGCCCGACGCGGACGTCTGGTTTGATTGTGTTCAGTGTATCGCGGAGCCGGCGGGAGTCAAGGCAATCTGCCCGGTTTTCCGGGCATTTCGGGCGCTGAGGTTTCAACGGCTTGGCCCTCAAACGCCGGCCGGCCCACCCGGAGGCTGGGCGTCGACGTTGCGGGGCTGGCCCTCGCCCGAGGCCGCGACCGGGATGATGGCATTGATCGGGCCGCGTGGGGTGCCCCCGGACGGGGCTGCCTCCACCGACCCTCCGCCAGCATCCCGGGAGTGAAGCCTGCGCCCGTCAACTACCCGACCTGGGATTACCGGGCCTACTACGGCCTGCCGGAGAGCGCGCGCGACGTCAGCCCCATCGGGGTGGCCTTCATCGTGGTCCTTGGCCTGTTCATGCTGGCCGTCGGGCTGCTGGCCTACGGGCAGCAGCGCCGGCGCACTGCTTGATCGCGGCTGGCCCGACGTGGCTACTCAGCCGCGCAGCACCGTCAGTTCGTAGATGACGAGCGGCTGAGCCCGGCCCTTCATGAGCGCCGGAGCCGGCGGGCAGGCGCCGATCTGATCCGGCACGGTAGCCCGGACTGTTCCGCTGATGATGATCGTGCCCAAGCTGTCCAGGTTGGCCAGCCGGCCGGCGAGACTGACCGCGTCGCCAATCAGGGTATGTTCCAGATGGTTGGGCGCAGGCCGGGACCATGGGCCAAGCGTGCCCGGCCAGATCGATCCCAGCCGGAACGGCATGCCCCATAGCGGCGTAGGGCCTCCACATTTGTCCCGGATAAGGAGGTGTCCACAACTTGTTTGGATCCGTCCGAAAACGTAGAGCCGCCTGCGGATCAGATGGTCCGCAGGCGGCCATGCGCCAACGCCGGCACTCCCTGACTCTTGGATGTTAACCGTACCATGTGCCGATTACGGCCTTCACGGGGACGTCCGCCTCATCCGGTTGTACGAGCCTGCCGGCGGCCGTTGGGCGAGAAGAGGGCAGACGCGCACAGCCCGATCCCCGCCAGGTAGAGGGCGCTCTGAAGGACGTTCACCTGCCAGCGCCCGTGCCCGACGTAGGCCGAGGCCCAGAACGCCATGACCTCGATCCAGCCGATCACGACGACCAGTATCCAGAAAGCCCGCTGGTCACCGGCGACAAGCTCCCTGCGGATCAGCGGCCACGTCAGGATCGAGACCGCCAGCGAACAGGAGTTGTACAGCAGTGTGAAGGCGTTGAGGGCCCCCAGCGTCCGGGCGCTCAGGGCCGCGATCTCGGCTGGCGAGAAGCCGGCCACTTGCAAGATTGGCGAGTCCTGCCTGAGGACGATCACGTAGCCGAGGATGATCAGCGCCAGCAGGCCGTTGATCGCGCACCAGATCGAAAGGATCCAGGAGCCTGTCTTCAACATATCCCCTCCTTGTGTGGGCGATGGGTGAGTCTGAGTCTTGTGTGGCAGGGCCGGTGTGTCATAGATCGAGGGTCTGTCTCTCAGGCGAGTGCGGCACGCCCCGCATGGCGCTCCCGCGGGCCCAGGAACAGGAGCGACAGCGAAAGCCCGACCTCGGCCGCGAACCCAAGTGTATAGCTGACGTAGGTGATGGCCGTGAAACCCGGGAAGAGGAAGAACTGCAGGGTCGTCGCCGACCACGTGCAGCAATGCACCATCAACACGACGCCCAGTGCCTTGGGGAGGAAGCTGGATTTGTAGACCAGGTAGCCGAGGGGGAAGACCCAGGCGCCGTAGAAGACCTGGGCAATCTGGAAGCCGTTCTTGTAGAGATACAGAAAGGTCATCGCCAGGGCCTGCAGTTGGTCGGCCGGGTAGGGCGTCAAGAAGGCAGCGCCGCTCAATACCAATGAGCTGGAGACCAGGAAAACGTCGCTGACGCACTGGATGGCGACGCCGGTCAGGTTCAACAACAGGAACAGCAAGGCCACCTCCTGGTTTACGGGCTTGAGCAGCCTGTACAGGGCCCAGGCCGTCAGAAGGAACAGCACCGCTGCGAATAGGTCGATCACGAAACCGGCCCGGAACAGGCTCGCCGACGCCGCGATGTTCGCGGCCGTCGTCGCAGCGTCCCCATAGGCAATTGTGCGGGAGCGGCCCATGACGTCCGCGACGATATGGACGACGACATAGGCCAGATACAGCGCCCCAGCCGTCCGAGCTGTCTTGGTGATGGTGTTCATGGCGTAACTCCTTGGTGTCAGAAGGTCAACTGGATCAGCTGGCCGCGTGAGGCTGCGGTTGGATCGTGTCGGTCAGGGCCGGCCCCTGGTTCAGAGCGCGCGGTGCCAGCGGTGGGGGCCTCACGCGCGGACAAGCGGGCGACCGCCGCTGGATCGAAACCTTTGGCGATCAACCAAATCGCCAGGACAAGCTCCTGCAGGGCGGAGGGCGCCAGCAGGACGACCTGCAGCGGCGACGAAGGGCCGATGATTTCGAAAAGGGCCAGCAGGCAGCCGGCCAGGTGCAACAGGATCGCGAGGATGCCCCAACCCGCCAGCCAGCGCGGGAGCAGCCTGGACCGCAGAAAGATGAGGTTATACAGCAGGGCGCCCAGGCCCCAGGCGAACAACATCACGACGTCGCGCATCCAGTCGCTCGTGGCCAGGATCATGGCGCCCAGGGTTTGAAAATAGGAGGCCTCCGGCGCCCCGCCGCGAGGAACGCCCGGCCCAGCGGGATCAGGGCCAGCAGCGCGACCCCGGCGACGATCCCGCAGACCGCCTCGACCGCGCGCAGGCCGACGGCCCAGAGCGCCAGCGCTTCGTGGTGTCTGCGCAACACCGGATACAGCCAGACCGCGATGCCCGAACAGGCCAGCTCCATGGTCAGGATCAGGAGGACGCCGCTGACCACCTGGCTGCTGTGGGTGGCGGCCGTCGCGAGATAATCGGGGGCCCTGTCGAACAAGAAAGCCAGCGCAGGATAGGCCAGGGGGCCGACGATGTCGGCGATGACGAACAATACCCCGGCGCCCAAAGCGTTCTGTCTGTAGGTGTTCATTCAGCCTCCTTGCCCGAGCGAACCGGATAGGGCTCGCCGGGCTGAACTTGAGCGATCGAGATTAACGGCAGGCCGACATCACGGATCTTCCTGAGCACGCCGTGCAGCGCGGCCTGATCGGCCACGGGTCCGGCGAGAAGCGTCGTGCCGTCCGTCTCGGCCGTGACGCTCAGGCCGTCGAACCAGCCGGCCAGCTCGGGGCTCAGGTGGCCCTGAAGGCGGATGTGGTACTCGACCGGCCGCTCCTGGTCGGGCCTGAGCGCGCCTTTGTTCGACATGGCCACTACCTAGCGGAGCCGGCGCTCCGGTCCAAAACGTCCCGAGGCAGTCCGGTGATAGGCCCTAAGAGCCAGCCGATGGCGGCACCGAGCGCCAGGAACCGGGGCACGTTCAGGCCCGCGCCGATCAGGTGATAGAGGGAAAGGTGGTCGGCATCGACCACGAGCGAAAACACCTCGATGACGCCCATGACGAGGAAGGTCAGAAGCATGGCCTTGGAGATGGGTCTTCCGCCCGGGACGCGATCCTGAAAGCGCAGCAGCAGACCGCTGACGCAGCCCGCCAGGATCAGGCCCCCGACCAACGCGGCGGCGGTCATGGGCCAGTAGGGAATGGAAAAGGCAGCCCGGTACGCGGCCGCGATGGGGGTCAGCGAGATGGCGAAATTGGCCGTCCAGAAGGCCAGGCCGCCCGCCAACGTCATCAAGGTTGCCGCGCGCCAGGACGAAGTCGTGCGAGTCATGTCGGTCTGCTCCGATCGCGTGACGAGCCTGCCGGGCGAGCAGGTGAACCGAACCCGCGCCTCGCCCGACCTAGAAACACTATGCCTCGGTTCAGGCGCGGTCGCTAGACACTTCGGTGTGGGCCGGGGTGTTGTTTTGTGGGGGACGCTGCGGTGGGGGACGACTAAATCAGGCCGAGCGCGCGGGCGCGGGCGACGGCCTCGGTGCGCCGCTGGACCTGCAGCTTTTCGAAGATCCGGCGGTTATGGCCCTTGACGGTGTCGAGGGCGAGGCAGAGCCGCTCGCCGATCGCGTGGTTCGTGAGGCCCTGGGCGATCAGCTGGAGGACCTCCAGCTCGCGCGGGCTCAAGGGCTCCACCAGCGGCGAGTGAGGCTCACGCGGAGATCCGTCTTTCAGCATCGGCGGCTCGGCGCCGAAGGCTGCCAGCAGCCCACCGGTGTAGTCCGGCAGGATGCCTCGGGCACGGGCTTCACGCAGCAACTGCTCCAGGCCCGGGCCCTCGTCGATGAACAACCGGGCGTAGCCTTCCGGCTCGGCGAGCGCCAGGGCGCGCTGCAGCGGGACGAGGGCGTCCGGCAGTGCGCCCTGCGCGTGATGGGCCAGGGCCTGCAGCGCCAGGATCTCGATGACGGTGCCAATCCGCGAGCCGGCCTCGGCGGCCTTGAGCAGGCGGTCCAACAGGCCAAGGGCTTCCGCGAGGGACGCGCGATTGCCGTGGCCGCGGGCCAGCAGGATACGCGCCAGGGTGATGTGCTCGAACTCGCGGAGGTAGGTCAGCTCATCGTCGACGGTCAGCCCTTGCGCGCTGGCCCAGCGCAGCGCTTCGTTCAGGCGGCCGTGGGCAGCCCACAGCCGCGCCCGGCGCGCCGCGATCGGGCGCACGTTTGGTGAGAAGTTGCCGTCAAAGACGCGCTCAGCTTCGTCGAGCAGCGCCAGCGCGCTGTCCGGATCGCCACGCGCCGCACGGAGGTGCGCCAGCGCCGCGCGCCAACGATAGGGGTTCTGCGGCAGGGCGGCTAGTTCGCCCAGGGCCTGGCTCGTGAGCAGGCACTGCTCGGCGGCCTCCAGGTCGTTGTGCTCATAGTGAAGCGCCGCCAGGCCGACGTGCATGTCCGCTGCGCCCTGCCGGACCCGGCTCCCCGGCTGCGTCGCCCACCCCAGACCCTGTTCGTAAGTGGCCCGGGCGTCGCGCAAACGGCCCAGCCCGATCTGGATATCCGCCAGCGTGATGGCGCCCCCGATCGCCGGGGAGTGATAGCCGGCGAGGCGCAAGTCCGCCAGGCCTTCGCCCGTCATGCGCGCTGCCGTTTCGAGATCGCCCACGGTCCAGGCGGCCAGGCCCAACTGCGTGGCCGCCCCGCCCCGCGTCAGCCGGTCGTCCTCGGCGGCGTGATCGCGCGCCCGCCGGGCGTAGGCTGCCGCCGCGGTGACGTCGCCGCGCGCCAGGGCCTGTCCGGCCTGGATCAGCGGCACCCGGCCCGGCAGCCGGCGGAATTCGTCTTCATCGACAACGACCATCCCCGCCGGCCGCGCGTGTTCAGGCGCGGCCGCCGCTGTCTCCAGCCAGCGTTCCGCATCACTCAACCGCTGCGCCACGCTCCCCATCTCGCCACAGGCCATGGACGTCAGGGCGTAGCCAGTGCTGAGCACAGGCCGGGTGCGGACCAGTTCGTCGGGCAGCATCTTGAGCCAGCTCAACAGCAGCGTGAACTGGCGGCTGCGGCTGATGTCTGGGAGGGCCAACTCGATCAGGTCCGCGGCCCGCGCCAGATCCCCGGCGGCCAGGGCATGGCGGATCGCGCCGGGCCGCTCACCGCTGTGCTCGTACCATGCGCTGGCCCGCCGATGCAGGGCCGCGACCCGCCCGGGCTGCGACTCGTTGAGATGCGTTTGCAGGACGTCGGCGAAGAGCTGGTGATAGCGATACCACTGACGCGTGTCGTCGAGCGGGACGAGGAACAGGTTGCTGCGCTCCAGGCTGTTCAGCTTTTCCTTGGCATCATTCCGGCCCGTCACGGCATCGCACAGCGGAGCGCACAGCCGATCGAGGAGGCAGGTCTCCAACAGGAAGCCGCGGGTCTGTTCAGGCAGTTGCCCGATGACTTCAGCGGCCAGATAGTCCAGGACGAAGCGATGGCTGCCTGCGAAGGCCTGAATGAAACTCGCGGCGTCATCCCGGCCCTGCATCGAGAGCGCGGCCAGCTGCAAGCCGGCGATCCAGCCTTCGGTGCGGGCCTCCAGGGCGGCCACGTCCCGTTCGGCCAGCGTCACTCCCATGACCCGCTGCAGAAACTCGGCGGCCTCGGTCGACGTGAAGCGCAGCTCGGCGGCGCGCAGTTCAATCAGCTGGCCGCGAGCGCGCAGCCGGGCCAGCGGCAGCGCCGGATCTTCGCGGGTGGCGATGACCAGGTGCAGGCCCGGCGGCTGATGCTCGAGCAAAAAAGCGACGGCCCCATCCACCGCTCTGGAGTCGAGCCGGTGATAGTCGTCCAGCACGAGGGCGAATGAACCCTCGCACGCCGCGATAGCGTTGACCAGCGCCGTCAGGGCCGCGTTGGCGGGCTGAGGTTGGAGGTCCTGGAGCGCGGCCGCCAGGCCCTGGCCGATGGCCGCGTCGATGGTCTGCAGGGCGGAAACCAGGTAGACCAAGAAGCGCTGCAGGTCGCTGTCTTCTTCATCCAGCGACAGCCAGGCGACGGGGATCTTCGGCCGCCGGCGCGCACAGGCGGCGGCCCATTCGCTGAGCAGCGTCGTCTTGCCGCTGCCCGCCGGGGCCGAGATCACGGTCAGCGGGCGCCCGAGGCCGTCGTCCAGGCGCGTCATCAGGCGCGGCCGCCGGACGACCTGCGGCCGGCTCGGGGGGATATGGAGTTTCGTGGTCAGCACGGGCGTGGACATCGCACCGTCCGTTCGTTCGTCCCAGCACGCAACGCCGGCCGGGATTGTAACTGAGGCCGCGACATCACCCCGAGCGGTGCCGCTCCCCCGCCGGTCCTGAAACCGCCCGCCGATCGAGCGTGCCCGGCGCGGCCGCCGCTCAGGGCAGATAGCCAGTCGTGATGACCAGGGTCTCCACCCGGTCGTCGTGGAGCGTGTAGAGCGCCATGAACGAGCCGTTCGGGGCGCCCTGCCAGGCGGGCTCGTCGAATTGATACGACTGCTGACATTGTAGCAAAGCCGGCCCTGGAGCGCCGGGCAGCTGAGCGTTGGGATGGGGCTGTGCTACAATCTATCGATGTGTACACAAATGAGTACACATTGGAGAGCGGCCATGCCGAAATCGGTGGGAGTCCGTGAACTGAAGACCAAGACGAGCCGAGTCCTGAAACGGGTGCGCGAGAAGCGCGAGATCGTGGATATCACCTATCGCGGGCAGGTGATCGCCCGCATCGTGCCGGTGGTCTCGCCGGCTGAGACCGCGGACCTGACGCGGGCCGTATGGGCCGACATTGATCGCCTGGCGCAGGAGATTGGCCGGCGCTGGCCGGCGGGCCAAACCGCCGCGGCGGCTGTTGCTGAGGGCCGTCGCGGATGAGCGATGTGGTTGTCGATGCCAGCGTCTGGGTGAGCCGGCTGGTCGCGGGCGATGTCCACCATGGCCGCTGCCAGGCCTGGGGCCAGACGCAGTCCGAGCAAGGCGGCCTGCTGATCGCGCCCGTCCTGGTCCTAGCCGAGATTGCGGGCGCCATCTCTCGACGAACCGGCCAGCCGGAACTGGCCGAAGCGGCGGTGGCGCAGGTCCAGCGGCTGCCCGGGCTCCGCCTGGTACCACTGGACGCCAATCTGGCGAAGCTGGCGGCCGGCCTGGCGGGCCGGCACAGCCTGCGCGGAGCAGACGCCGTCTACGTGGCGGCCGCGCAGCGGCTCCAGGTGCCGCTGGTGACGCTGGACGACGAGCAACTGCGGCGGGGCCGGGCGGTCGTGACGACCCTTGAGCCAGGCTGATCGGCTGCAGACCACATCAGGACTCATTCCGCAATCCGCTTCCCAAGTGAATGTGCCCCAACCTCAACTGGGGCATTTCTGCATTAAACGCTACTTGGCTATTGACAGCGGTGATTTCTAGTGTAATCTGAAACAAACATGTTTTCCTGGTTTACTTGTTGATTACCGGACAGAAAAGTAGTGTTATTGTTGTTGTTTTTCGGCGAGAGCGCTAAATTCCTGAAAAATATGAAATAAACATTCTGACTCCATTCACAAAGACCATGGATCACGGCAAGACACTTCACATTGATGTCAGTCAGCCCAGTGACAAGGCCCTGAATACCCTAAAGGCGCTGGCCTCCGAGCCGCGCCTGCGCATCCTGGCCTTGTTGGGCGCCGAGACTCGTTCCGTCAACCAGCTGGCGCAGCTCCTGGATATCCCTATCTCCACGGCTGCGATGCATATCAAGGAACTGGAAGATGCCGAGTTGATTCACACCGAGATGCAGCCGGCCAGCCGGGGCCAGCAGAAGTCCTGCTCACGCCGGTTTGATCAAGTGCTGCTCAAATTGCCGCCGCTGGAACGGGCAGAGGGCAAAGCCCTCGAGATCACCATGCCGATCGGAGCCTATGTGCGCTTTGAGGTCGCCCCGACCTGTGGCCTGGCTTCGGAACAAGCCCTGATCGGCACCATCGACGATCCGGTCAGCTTTTTTGAGCCGGAGCGCGTCAACGCCCAGATTCTCTGGTTCCGGCAAGGGTTCGTCGAATACCAGTTCCCTTATCGGCTGCCGGCCACCCTTCGGCCGCAGAGCCTGCAGCTGCGCATGGAGGTCTGCTCCGAAGCACCGACGCACAACGAGCAGTGGCCGTCCGACATCACGGTTTGGATCAACGGCGTCGAGGTCGGCACCTGGACCAGCCGCGGCGATTTCGGCGGGACGCGCGGCGCCCTGACGCCCGCCTGGTGGCTGGACGTCGACACGCAGTATGGCCAGTTGAAACGCTGGGAGGTGAACGGCACCGGCACGTTCGTCGATGGCCTGCAAGTCTCTGACGTGAAATTGGATGAGCTGCAACTGGGCAAACTCCCGGCCACCACCGTCCGCATCGGCGTCAAGCCGGACGCCGAGCACATCGGCGGCCTGAACCTGTTCGGCCGCAAGTTCGGGAACTACCCGGAAGACCTGATTCTTAGAATCACTTACGCCTAAGCCCGCGCCAATCGGATCAGCCGCGGCCTGGTGCCGCAGGAGGTGCGACTCGCCCCGCGACCGCCGCTCATTTCATGTTCCTTAACGCCGGTGGACGGCAGCCCACATCCCCATCGTCATCGATCGTATCTGGAGGACGCCATGTCACATTCGCTCACACCCCCCAAACTATCCCGCCGCACCTTGCTCAAGCTGCTGGGCTACGGCGCCGCCGGCGCCACTTTGGCCGCCTGCGCCCCGCCGGCGACCCCGGCCCCGACGGCCGCGCCGGCCGCGGCCACGCCCGTCCCCGAGGGCGAGATCGTGATCTGGGATCGGTCGGGCGACCTGTTCCAGGTCTTTGACGCCACGATCGCGTCATTCAACAAGAAGTACCCGAAGATCACGGTCCGGCATGAGGCCGTGGATATCAACGCCAAGCTCGCCACTACCCTGGCGGCGGGCGTCGATGTGCCGGATGGCACGTTCATTGAGGATGTGAATATCCCGACCCTGGCCGACTACTTCACCGACATCACGGACTGGATTCAGCCTTACACCCAGGCGATCGTCCCGTTCAAATTGCGCGTCAACACCGTCGCCGGGCGGGTCATCGGCATCCCGTTCGACATCGATCCGGCCCTGCTTTACTATCGCCAGGATCTGCTGGAGCAGGCCGGCGTGGACCCGGCGGCCATTGCGACGTACGACGACCTGATCACGGCCGCCCAAACCATCCAGGCTAAGCTGGGCGCAGACCGGAAGCCCATCCACATCGAACGGGCCGCCTGGGCCATCCCACTGCAACTGGAGATGTTCGCCAACCAGCAGGGCGCCAGCTTGGTGAATGAAAAGGGCGAGCTGCAGCTGGACGGCGAGCCGTATCGCCGCGCGCTCACCTGGGTCAAGAATGTCCTGGACAGTGGTGTCGGGAGCGTCCAGGAATACTTCTCGCCGGGCGATATCCAGGCCATCGACACCGATCAGGTGGCCTTCTACCCCTGGGCGATCTGGTTCGTCTACGGCCCCGAGAATCTGTTCAAGGAGAGCAAGGGCCAGTGGCGCGCCATGCCGCTGCCGGCCTGGACCGCGGGCGGCGCGCGCGGCGCCAACATGGGCGGCTCGTCCTTCGCGATTCCGAAGCAGGGCAAGAACAAGAACCCGCAGTTGGCCTGGCTGTTCTACGAACACCTGATGCTCAGCCCGGAGGGTTACAAAGCCGTCTACGGGCCCAATCAAATCTACCCGGGCGGCCTCAGCACTTCCCTGCCGGCCTACACCCCCGCCCATGCCGAGAAGCTATTTGAAAACCCCAAAGGCCTGGGCGACCAGAATCTCTGGGAAATGGCCGTCTCCACGGTCAAGGATATCCCGGCTAACTATTTCTACGCTCCGTGGTATGGTCAGGCGGCCGAGATCATCGCCGCCAACGTCCAACGGATGCAGGACGGGCAGGTGACGCCGGACGAGGCCATCGCGGCCTCCGCCGCTGACATCACGACCCGGATCATCAACCGCTAGGCGTCCGATTACACTCGATTACACCCCCGCCGCCGTGGGCTGTACCAGAGCAGGCCAGCGCCCTGGCTGGTACGGCCCCGCGGCGGCGTTCAGCAAGGAACCTTTGTGACGGCCCTTCCTGCTCGCCCGAGTCTTGGCGCGCTGCGCCGGTGGTTGGGCGGCAGCTTCGCCCCCTATGTGTTCATCGCGCCATTCTTCCTGCTCTTCGTGGCGTTTGGCCTGTTCCCGCTCCTGTACGCCCTGGCCCTGAGCTTCACCGATTGGCGCGGCGTGCGCGCGCCTGAACTAATCGGCTTCTCCAATTACATCTTCCTGCTGACCGACCAGGCTTTCTGGGAGTCGCTCGGGAACTCCCTCTACCTGTGGCTGTTGATCGTCCCGGTACAGACTCTCTTCGCCGTCCTGGTCGCGTCGCTGCTGGCTCGGCCGTTCCTGCGCTTCCGCTGGTTCTTCCGCACGGCCTACCTGATTTCCTATCTGGTGCCATTGGTGGCCATTGCCCAGGTCTGGAAAGTCCTGTTCGACCAGGACTTCGGCGCCCTCAACTTCGCCCTGCAGGCCGCCGGTTTGTCGGCGATCGGCTGGCTGACGACGCCGGCTTGGGCCAAACCGACGCTGGCGCTGCTGGTGTTCTGGAAGAGCAGCGGATTTGCCATCCTTATCATGCTGGCTGCGATCCAGGGTATCCCACGCGAGCTGTACGAAGCCGCCGCCCTCGATGGGGCCGATGGCCGGCAGCAATTCTGGCAGATCACGCTGCCGCTCATGCGCCGCGCCATCGCCTTCTACGCCGTCATCGCCACCCTGGCCGTGATCCAGATGTTCGCCGAGCCTTATGTGCTGACTCAGGGCGGGCCGTACATGAGCACGACGACGGCCGGGTATGCATTGAACCAGTATATGAAATACCTTGACCTCGGGACCGGCGCCGCCAATTCCTTCCTGTTGACGCTATTGGTCGTGGCTGTGTCAGGGATAATGCTGCGCCTGCTGCGAGCGCGCGACGAGGACTGACCGAAATGACGACTCGCCTCCCGACCCGGTCAGAGACGGCCTCCTTCCCTGCGCTAACCGGCCGCACCCTCCGCCGGTTGAACCTGGAAAGCCTGGCGCTCTACGCCTTCCTGTGCCTGCTGGCCCTGTTTTATCTCTACCCGCTGGTGTGGATGGCCTTGTCTTCCTTCAAGCTCGGGCCGGACATCGCCAGCCGGCCGCTGTCGTTTGACCTCTCCGCCGCCACACTGGATAACTACCGACTGCTCCTGCGCAACGTGCCGCTCCAGATCGGCTTCCAGAACACACTGATCGTCCTGGTGTTCAAGGGAGCGCTGACCTTGTTCTTCTGCCCGCTGGCCGGGTTTGCATTCGCCAAGTTCCGGTTCCGCGGACGGGACAGCCTGTTCTCGCTCGTGCTGGCAACGATGATGCTGCCGCCAGTGGTCATGTTGATCCCGCTGCTGCTGCAGATGGGGCGGCTGGGCTGGGTCAACACTTACCAGGCGCTGATCCTGCCCGGCGCCGTCAACGCGTTCTCAATCTTCTGGATGCGCCAGCAGATCGCCGAGGTGCCCGATGAATTGCTGGACGCCGGCCGGGTCGACGGCTGCTCCCCCTGGGGCCTGCACTGGCACATCGTCTTGCCTGTTATTCGCCCAGCCCTGGCGGCCCTGGCTATCCTGACCTTTCTGGACATCTACAACGACTTCGTCTGGCCGGTCGTGGCCGTGAACACGATCCGCATGCAGACGCTGCAGGTCATGCTCTCTGACCTGTACAACCAGATCAACAACATGCAGGTTGGCGCGGTCGGGGCCAACGCCTGGGGGCAGGTCCTCGCCGCCAGCACCCTGGCGACCCTGCCCGTGCTGGCCCTGTTTGTGGCGCTGCAGCGACACTTTATCCACGGCATCCTGTCCGGGAGCCTGAAGGGCTGAACCCCGGGATGCCCATCGACCGCTTTGGGCCGTGGTCCTGCCTGATCCCGGCTGCCTCAGGTTGTGTCTATGACCTCTCCCACCGACTATCCGCGCCCTGACTTTGATCGTTCCCACAGCTGGCTTTCACTCAACGGGACGTGGGACTTTGCACCCGATCCCGATGAGGTGGGTCTCGCCGACGGCTGGCAAATGCCGGGCGCCATCGTCTGGCTGGCCTGCATCGTCGTGCCTTTCCCATGGGAGGCGCCGGCGTCCGGCGTCGCGCAGCAGTGGCTACCAGTGGGTTGGTACCGACGGCTGATTGAACGGCCGGCGGCCTGGGAGGGCCGGCGCACGATCCTGCACTTTGGCGCCGCCCACTACGAGTGCACAGCCTGGGTCAATGGGCGCCGGCTGGGCGACCACACCGGCGGTTACCTGCCCTTCGAATGGGATATCACGGAGGCGCTGGAGCAGAGGCGGGGTGAGCTCGTGGTGCGGGTGGCGGCGCCGGTGGACAAGCGCTTCATCCCGCATGGCAAGCAGCGCAGCCTGCCGCCGGACGACTATGATGATTGCGCCTTCACGCCGAGCAGTGGGCTGTGGCAGCCGGTGTGGCTGGAAGCGCGCCCGGCCACCTACCTGGCGAGCCTGCAGTTGCGGCCCACCGAGAACCTGGACGGCATTGCGGTGACGGCTAGGGTGCAGGGGCCGCACCGCCTGGGGGCGTCCGTCACGTTGACCGTAGAAGGCCAGGCTCCGCAATCGCTGCCAATCGGCCCCAGCGGCGAACTGACCACCACTCTGGCTGTACCGGAGCCGCGGCTCTGGTCGCCGGCCGATCCGCACCTGTACACGGTTGGGGCTCGCCTGGAAAGTCAGGACGGCCCGGATGAGGTGCGCGGCTACACCGGCCTGCGGCGGATTGAGACACGTGGCGACCGCCTGTACCTGAATGGCGAACAGCTTTATATCCGCGGTGCGCTGGATCAGGGGTTCTGGTCTCAGACGATTTACGCCGCGCCGGATGGTGCGGCGCTCAAGCAAGACGTAGAGCTGGCGCTGGCGGCGGGCTTCAACCTGGTCCGCAAGCACATCAAGTTGGAAGACCCGCGCTGGCTGTACTGGGCGGACCAGTTGGGGTTGCTGGTCTGGGAGGAGCCGCCCTGTGTGGGACGGTTTACACCCGGATCGCTCGCGGCCTTTGAAGCGCAACTGGCGCCGATGGTGGCGCGGGACGGGAACCACCCGGCCATCATCATCTGGGGGCTGTACAACGAAGAGTGGGGCCTGGATTGGCAGGTGGCCGATGACCCGGCGCGGGAAAGTGCGGTCGAGCGGGCCTATGACCGGCTGGCCGCTTGTGACCGGACCCGGCCGATTGTGGACAACTCTGGTTGGTGGCACGTCAAGACGGATCTCGTGGACTGGCACTACTACGACGTTGACATGCGCTCCTGGTCGGCCGTGAGCCAAGCCTTGGCGCGGGACCGGAACGCCTGGTTTGGGCACCGCCTTTCGACGGCCCGTTGGTACGAGACCCAGTTGTGTGTGCCAGGACGCGAACATCCTGGGGTGCCCTTGCTGAATG
>ERZ761602.4907-NODE-4907-length-16416-cov-7.187947_pt1 | contig 16416 bp, 14 predicted proteins | sample MGYA00512165_ERZ761602 | MGnify/ENA primary metagenome ERZ761602 (study PRJEB28899, sample SAMN02445085) | bioreactor sludge metagenome | biome: EBPR sludge; isolation source: Thorneside wastewater treatment plant | place: Australia: Brisbane, Thorneside...
AACCGGACATCTAATGTGCTAATAAAACCGGACATCTTCATTTGCTATTAACAGAGCCGGTTCCGGAGAACGAAAGACTACTCCGATTTCATCTCTGGCTCGGTCTATTGCATAATTAGTGTTCGGAAGTTCGCCCGATTAGCAAATTATGCGTTCAATGACAGGATACGGCAGCGGCTCTGCCGGCACCGCAGGGACGACGGTCTCGGTCGAGATGAAGACGGTCAACAACCGCTTTCTCGACGTACATATGCGCATGCCCTCGAGCCTTCAGGCGTTTGAGGCTCCCCTTAAAAAGCAAATTTCGGCCAGTCTGACCCGCGGGCGTGTCGATGTTTCGATCCAAATGGAGCGTGCGGCAGAGGTCAGCTACCATATAAATAAGGAACTCGTCGCCGGCTACCTGGCATCATTTCGTGAGATCGGCGAGGAATTTTCACTCGGCGGCGAGGTTGATATCTCCACGATCGCAAAGCTACCAGGAGTTCTGACTACCAGGGAGCCTGCCGCCGACGAAACGCTCGAACGCCTCCTGGCCGATGCGGTCGGCAATGTCATCGAGCGGCTACAGGAAATGCGGGCGAACGAAGGTGCCTCGCTTTACGACGAGCTTGCCCTGAGACTCGACAATATAGAGCGGCACCTCGGGCCGATCGAGTCGGAGAGTGCCAACGTCTCCGAGGAATATTTCAAAAAGCTTTCGAAGCGGATCGGCGAACTTCTTGAAAAGGCCGAGGCCCGAATTGAAATTGACGAAGGCAGGCTTGCCCAGGAGGTCGCATACCTTGCCGACCGCTCGGACATAAGCGAGGAGATAACCCGGCTTCGCGCCCATATCTCGCATTTTCGGGCAATAATGGATGAGGAAAGCGAGGTCGGCAAACGGCTCGATTTCCTAACGCAGGAACTTAACCGCGAGGCAAATACCATTACCTCGAAAACCGCTAATCTGATCGTCAAGGAGAACGCTCTTGCCATCAAGAGCGAGATAGAAAAGATAAGAGAACAGGTACAGAACATCGAGTGAGAAATGAAAAAAGGAAACCTGATAATCATTAGTTCTCCCTCGGGCGGCGGCAAGGGAACGCTGATCCGGGAGATAATGCCTTCAGTTCCCGACCTCGGTTATTCGATCTCTCACACGACCCGCAAGCCGCGATTCGGCGAGGAGCACGGTCGGGAATACTACTTCGTCTCTCGTGAACAATTTGACGAGAGCATTGCCAAAGGCCGCTTTCTCGAATACGCCGAAGTGCATGGAAATATGTACGGCACCTCTCGCGAGCAGATCGAGGACATAACAGCCTCGGGTCGCGACGCTATTCTCGAGATAGACGTCCAGGGTGCTCTTACGGTCATGGAAAAAGTGCCGACGGCGGTCAGTATTTTTATCCTCCCGCCGTCGTTCGAAGTGCTTCGTGCCCGGCTGACGGCTCGCAATACCGAAGATGCGGACGACCTGGCCCTTCGCCTCCGTAATTCATTTGCCGAGGTCCAGAATTATGTCCGGTTCGATTACGTGATCGTCAATGAAGATGTGTCGCTCGCCTCGCGCCAACTGGCTTCGGTCATCTGCGGTGAAAGGCAACGCTGCGATAGACAAACCGATCGGATAGCGACTATAATTGAAAGTTTCGCGGGAGCGAACCATTCTACGATCGGAATTTGACCAGATATGACCGAAGAAACAGAGCTTCTTGAGAATGAAGTGAACCTTGATGAGATCGATCCGCCTGAGATCGATTCGAAATATCGGCGGATAATCCTGGCAGCCCAGCGGAGCAAGCAGCTTCAGCGTGGAGCCTTGCCGCGGGTTGACGTCGATCCGCGCAAGACCAAGCCGACGCGCATTGCCCTTAAGGAATTTGAAGAACGTAAGGTCAACTTCAGCTTCACCGACCAGAACGAAAAACCCAACTCCTGATATGCACGAAATAGCTTAATGAAAAAGTCCGCTCGAAACGGACTTTTTTCGTTACATTCCCTTGTAGTTCGGTCCACCGCCGCCCTCGGGCGTTACCCAATTTATGATCTGGTACGGATCGGCGATGTCGCAGGTCTTGCAGTGAACGCAATTTGAGAAGTTCACCTTCAATTCCCGCCTGCCGGTCGCTGCATTCTCTTCCATCTCATAAACCGCCGCCGGACAGAATCGCTCGCATGGATTGCCGTATTCCGCCGCGCATCGCGTCGCACAGATCTCCGTATCAAGGACGTGCAGATGTGACGGCTGATCCTCGTCGTGCGAGACTCCGGCGTGGAATACGTTCGTTACCTTGTCAAAGGTAAGTTCTTTATCAAACTTCAGCTCTGCATATCGGTCGGGGTCGGCGCTGCCGTTGAGTTCACCTAGCTTTGCCATTCTCTCGTGGCCGGCAACGTGGTGCTCTTTGGGCATAAAGCCCCAGGCGAGTCCCTTGGTCAGATACTGCAGCCCCGAATTTATCAGCGCCGACCAGCGTCCCTTCTGGAACGACGCGTGGAAATTCCGTACCGGGTAAAGCTCATCGTATATCCAGCTTAGATTGACCTTCTCATCGAAGTGGCGAAGCGTTCGCTCGCTGAAATCTTCATGCTCGAGAGCACCGACTATCGTCTCCGCCGCAAGCATTCCCGACTTCATCGCCGTGTGGATGCCCTTGATCCGCTGGCCGTTCAGGAAGGACGCGGAGTCGCCGACCATCAGCAGCCCGTCGGCGTAAAGCTTCGGCATCGTCCAATAGCCGCCGGCGTTGATCGTTTTGGCTCCATACTTGATCATCTTTCCGCCGCTGAGAATCTCTGCTACCGCAGGGTGTGTTTTGAACTTTTGAAACTCCGCATGCGGATCGATGTTCGGATCGACGTAATCAAGCCCGGTCACATAACCGATGCTGACGACATTGTTCTTCATTCCATAGATCCAACCGCCGCCGTAGGTCTGAGTATCCGAGGGAAACCCGAGCGTATGGACGACCTTGCCTTCCGGAAAATTTCCGGCGGGGACTTCCCAAAGTTCCTTGACGCCGATCGAGAACACCTGCGGCTCTTTGCCTTCCATCAGCCCAAGCCGCTGCATCGCCTGCTTGGCAAGCGAGCCTCGCGAGCCCTCTCCGAGCACTGTGACCTTGGAGAGTAGTTCGACGCCGGGCTCGAAATTCGCCTTCTGATGGCCTTCCTTGTCGATTCCCTTATCGCCGGTCCTTACGCCGATAACGCGATCGTTCTCATCGTAGAGCAATTCGGCCGCCGGAAACTCGGGAAAGATATTGATCCCGGCTTCCTCACATTTTTCTCCAAGCCACTCGCACATCTTCGAGAGGCTCAGGATGTACTTGCCTTTGTTCTTCAATGGCGGAGGGACGATCGGTGCGTTGATCATCTTCGAAGGCGTCAGGTACCACGCGGCGTCCTCTGTCACGACCGTATCGACCGGACAGCCCTTTTCGAGAAAATCCGGCATCAGCTCGCGGATCGCTTTCGGGTCCATTACGGCTCCCGAAAGGATGTGTGCTCCGACGAACGAGCCTTTTTCGACGATGGCGATCTCTATCTCGCCGATCTTGTTGCCGTGCTTTATCCCGCGGTCGATCAGTTCGTCGTGTCGCCTTATCTCGGCCTTGAGGTGCAGAGCCGCCGCAAGGTTTGCCGGCCCGGCCCCGACGAAGACCACGTCCATCTCGATCTGTTCCCTTTCGATCATATTTTCTCCGGTATTGCCATTTCGCAAAAAATGAATAGCGATTCAGTTGCGACAAGTATAGCAAATCGAGCATTAAGGTAATAAACGGTCGGCTGCGGTAGTGGTAGAATTCCAGGGTGTATTTCCGCCCGATCATTCTCTTTGTTTTGCTTTCGCTTGTTGCCGCCTGCAACACGGAAAGGGCCGTTCGCGAGCCTCGTCCTTCCGACGCGCCGGCGACGATGCTCTGGGCATGGGAACGAAATGAGGATCTGCGTTTCATCGATCCGGCGACGACCGGCGTTGCATTCCTCGCGATGACACTGACACTTGAGGCGGATTCGGTCCGCCGCGAGCCGCGACGCCAGCCGCTGTTCGTTCCCGAGGGTACTTATCTCACCGCGGTGATCCGCATCGAGACCGTAAAGCAGACCGAACGTCGGCCCGCTTTAAGCGACGGCCAGATCGCCGAGATCGTCGTACTTACACGCTCCGCCCTTGAGCGGCCGAACGTGCGGGGCATTCAGATCGATTTTGACGCTGCACTCTCCGAACGGCCCTTTTATCGAAAACTGATGAAGGAGCTTCGTTCCGGCCTTCCCGCCGGAACCCCGCTTACGATGACCGCTCTCGCGTCGTGGTGTGTCGGCGACCGCTGGCTGCAGGAGATGGATGTTGATGAGGCGGTTCCGATGGCGTTCGTGATGGGTGCCGATGCCGAACGCATTCGCTCTTTCCTTCGTGCCGAGAACGACTGGACAGAACCGCTTTGCCGGGCAAGTTACGGCCTTTCGATAGATGAAGCTCCGCTTGCGGGCCTAAAGCCCGGCCGGCGTGTTTACTACTTTAGCGATAATTCGTGGAATGCGGGCGATCTTAGAAAGCTCTATTACCCGTAACGCAAAACCCGCGAATCGCTCCGCGGGTAATGCGTCCTTGAGAAGACCGGATTTCTGCTTGTTTCGTTGAAAAAGCAGAGCGCGAAGCACACACAAAATTCGCGACCTGAAGTCTTTTCTTCTGCAGTAACTTCTTTGCCACACCTACGAGGTTAGCTGACGGGCTAGGAACGAAAGTTATCCCCGCAAGCCTCTAAAGACCTGCTTCGCCCCTGAGATCGGACACGTCCTTTCTCGGTGGTTCCCCCGCGTCGGGTCATCCCGACCTCGGTGATCAACTTTTCAACGTGTAGATATTAGCACTTTGTTTCGGCTAAGAGCAAGAAAACTGTGGAGAAACCCGACATTTTTTCCGATCTCAGCGTGCCGGATAGAGGTGATAGAGCATTATATAGACGATAACGCCCGTTACCGATACGTAAAGCCATACAGGAAAAACGAATCTCGCGAGCTTTTTATGCTTATCGAATCGGCCTTTCAGAGCCAGATAAAGGGCCGCGATGATGAACGGAGCCCCGATCGCCGCGAGGATCGTGTGCGAGGTCAAGATGGTGAAATAGATCGGCCTCGCGAGACCCTCGCCGGTAAATCGTGTCGGCCCGATACCGAAATAGTAGCTTCGCAGGGCATGGTGGGTCAGATAACTCGCCAAAAATATGGTCGATACCGTAAACGCCGTCAGCATGCAAGCCTTATGCTTCGGGATCGCCTTTTGCCTTATGAAATAGAAGCCGATGACCAGGAAAACCGCCGAGGTCGCGTTAAGGAACGAATTCCAATGGGGAAAAATGCCGAGAAGCTGTTCCATAAAGAAAGATCACTTCCAGAACGCGAGCAGGACGACGATCGCAAGCCAGAGACCGCCCATGAAGTGCCAATACCAGCCGACCGACCGGGCAAGTTTCCGTCGATAGTCCCGCTCTTCGTAGTTCGAGGTTCCCTGCCAGTTCCGCAGCACGACCGCCGCTAGAGCCACGATGCCGCCGACGACGTGAATCGCATGGGCCGCCGTCAGGATATAAAAGAACCCGGCGTAGGGATTTCCTTCAACGTAAAGGCCGGTCCGCCAAAGTGCTATCCATGCGAGAAGCTGCGATGCAATGAAAATACCGCCGAGCACTGTGGTCGCGACGAAATAATTTCGCGAGGCCGCCCAGTCGCTTCGATCTACCGCAAGCTTCCCCGCATGATAGGCAAAACTGCTGAGAACGATCGTGAAGGTGCTGATCCAGATCGGGATCGGAAGTTCGAACGGCTTCCACTCGATCACATTGTTCGTCGCGATAACGATATAAGCCCCGAGCAGACCGCCAAAGGTCATAAGCACGACCAGCAGTACGAACCAGGTGATCACTTTGGCCTTATCCGGCCGCTCGTCGTCCTCGTCGTCAAAGAAATCGTTAGGGCCTCCGCCCGGTCCGCGGTCGTAACCGCCCGGCCCGCCGCCCCTGCCGGAGAGGATATCCTCGACAGTAGTGCCCGGTGCCCGGTCTGATGTTGCTGTTACTCCTTCTCGCATCATCAACGGCTGTTTATAACAAGCGCCCCGAAGACTATCGGAAGATAAAGGACCGAGACAAGAAGAAGCCGTCGGGCCGCTTTATCGTTCTTCGCCCGCGACATCCGGAAGGATTCGACAAGAAACCAAATGCCTGCAAAAAGTGCCGCCCCAAGGTATATAAAACCCGCGTGACCAAAAAAGAAGGGGGCCAGGCTGACCGGTAACGTCAGAAAGCCGAACAAAAGTATCTGCCGGGCCGTGATCACACCCGACTTATCGACGACCGGGAGCATTTTTATACCGGCCCGCTCGTACTGATCGCGGTAAAGCCAGGCAATGGCCAGAAAATGCGGGAATTGCCAAAGGAAAAGCAATGCGAAGAGAGCCCAGGCTCCAAGTGAAATTTCATTCGCGGCCGATGTCCAGCCCATAAGCGGCGGCATCGCTCCGGGCACGGCCCCGACCGCCGTGCAGATCGTGCTTCGGGTCTTGAGCGGCGTGTACATCAGCACATAGCCGACGATGACGACCAATCCGAGCAATGCTGTTAACGGATTAACGAAAAAGAAGAAAACCAGTTCTGCGGCTATTGTCAAGGCCGACCCAAACACGAACGCCTCGATCGAACTGACCTTCCCCGCCGGCAGCGGCCTTTTCGCCGTCCGCTCCATCAGCGAATCGGTTGCCCGCTCGAACCATTGGTTCAGCGCCGCGACGCCGAGAGCAAGAAGCAAAATGCCGGTCATCGACCATCCGAAAAGTGCGTAGTCGATCGGGCTTCCCGAACCTACGTAATATCCGGCTGCCGCAGTCAGCACCAACATGAACGCGATACGCGGTTTGGTCAACACCACATATGCGTTCAGGCGATCCCGAAGGCTCAGGGGCTCAGCGGCCTCGCCGATCTCTGCGACTGACATGCTCATAGGGTCCAGGCTCCGCAATGCTAAAGAATAGCTTTACAAGCCTATTTTTCAAAGTAATGAAGTTCTATTAGGTTTATTCACTTTTAGTAGCCGAGCTTATAAGCATAAAGGTGACAACGCTCACATTCTGTTTTAACATCGGTATAGTCTAATGATTTAAATGTCCGTCAACGAAGAAAGCATAAAGTCCAGCCCGCCGAATGCCCCGGCGAAGGCTGCTTCCGGAACGAACTTAATGGGTTATGTCGAAGCTGTGCTCAAGTTCCTGAGCTCGGTCAGGTTCGGCGTGACCTTGCTCGTCATTTTGGTCATCCTCTCGATGATCGGGATGCTCATCATTCAGCAGAACGTCGATGGATTCGATTCCTATTACGCGTCTTTGACGCCGGCCGAAAGGACGGTCTATGGCGCTCTCGGGCTCTTCGACATCTACCACGTCTGGTACTATAACCTTCTGCTGCTCGTCCTTTCGCTCAATATCGTCCTGGCGTCCATCGAGCGGTTCCCTTCGGCGTGGAGTTACATCCGCAGCCCTAAAAAGACCGCAACCGCCGAGTGGCTCAAGCAGCAGCAGGTCAGTTCCGAATACGTTGTGTCGGGAGCGAACGTTGAGAGCGTGGTGGATAAACTGCGGGGCGTCTTTGCCCGCCACGGTTTCGCGCCCGAGGTGACCGAAACGACGACGAAATCTTACGCCGTCGATGAAAGCGGCAAGAAAGATTTCTCGCGGACGATCGAAAGTAAACAGGCGGTTCTCTTTGGTGAACGCGGCAAGTACAATCGCCTCGGTGCGTACATTGTTCACGTTACGCTGCTGACCCTCTTTCTTGGCCACGCCCTCGCCCTGATGACCGGATTTGACGCTGACGTCAGGATGATCCCCGGCGATGCCAGCGACCAGATCGAGATGATCCGGTTCGAACTCGATAAGCGAGAGCGTTTCGCCGTCCAGCTTCCCTTTACGGTCACCTGCACGGACGTTCAGCAAAAGCTGATCGATCCGAGCGGTGCGATCGACGTTACCAATACGCTTGATTGGCGTACGCAGATCAGGATCGACGACCCCGAATACGGAACGACGATTGCGGATGTCAGCATGAACAACCCGTTCCACTACCGCGGGTTCCGGTTCTTCCAGGCTCAAACGGTCCCGATCGGCAATGCACGCGAGATCAAGATCCAGGCCGTGCCGGTCGATGGCGGCGAACCGCAGACCGTGAACATCATGCGGCTCGGAAGCACCACGCTGGCCGACGGCACGGTCATCGAATACGATCAGTTCCTTCCGGATTTTACCTTCAACCAGAACGGCGAACCTGACACTCGCTCCGGCGAATACAACAATCCGGCGGCGGTGCTCAGCGTTACTCCGCCCGGCGGCGAGCGGCAACGCGTTTTCGCATTCGGCTCGACCGTTCCGGACAACATCCCGATAAGTGCTCCGAAGGCCGGCTATAAGTGGCGGCTCAATGAGTTTGAGAAGGCTCCGTTCGCCCATATCTTATCGATCAAGTACGACCCGTATAACGGTGCGTTCATCGCCTGGTACTTTGGCGGCGTCGGACTGATGGCGGCCCTGGTCTATGTGTTCTTTTTCTCGCATCGCCGCATTTGGGCAAATGTGGAAGAGCAAGCGGACGGAACCGTAAAGGTGATCCTCGGCGGGCACACGAACCGCAACCATAAGGCTTTCGAGGATATCTTCAACAAAGTGGACGCCGAGGCCGCACATGGCCTTGGGCAGGAAAAGCAGGTGAGAAACTCGTCCGAATAGAGAATAGTTATGGCACAGGAAATTTACGAAAGAGAGATCGGAACAGGCTGGACCTCATATCTTCCGGCCATTCTTGCGTTGGGCGGCTCGCTGGTGATGCTCGGATTGCGGATCCAGATGGGCCAGTCGTTCATGTCCGACGGCGCATTGATGATGGTCGCACTCGCCTGCTACATCCTCGCGGGGTTGTTCCAATTGACGAACCTCTACGCACCGTCAGAAATGGCCCGCAAGATCTCGCTCTGGACGGCGACTCTCGGGGTGTTCTTCAACCTCTCAAGCTGGCTCGTCCGCTGGGTCACGGCCTACGAACTCGAGACCGCCGTCCTCCGCCAAAGCGGCTACACCGAGATGCCGTGGGTGTTTCGTTATGTGCCGTTCGCGAATCTCTATGACCTCAGCATCGCGTTTGCTTTCGGCGCCGGTATCGCAACGCTTCTTCTCATCCGCCGAAGCTCATATCAGATCCTGACGGCATTCACGCTGCCGCTCGCTGCGATAATTCTTGTTCTTGCAAGGTTCATCGGCGATGAATTTATCGACCTTCCGCCGGTTCTCGATTCCTACTGGCGGCCGATCCACGTCGGCGTCGCTTCGCTGAGCTACGGCGTCGCTCTCGTTTGCTTTGCGATCGCCGTGATCTACCTGCTGAAGGATCGCGTCAAGGTCGAATCAATGGCCATCTGGTCGAGCGTTTTCGCACTCGGCGTTATCGGAACCGTCAGCAAGTTCTCCGTCTTTACAGAGTTCGTTTACCGTACCGGCCTGTTCATGCCGAATACGAACGGCGGCAAGCCTTTCTCTGCCCCGTTCCGCCTTGAACTTCCGTGGGTTGGCGAAACTCTTGCGATCGCCGGGCTTTTGTATCTCGGGGTAATAATCGCTTTTCTCTTCTATCTTTACGGCAACAACGAACCTGCGAAGAAGGTCGGCCACGCCCTTCTCAAGGCCGCACTTCTCGTCAACATCGTCGCAGTCGGCTTCCTGGTAAATGGCGTTCGCAGTGTCGAGAATCCGCTTCCGCGGCTCGAACAGCAGCTCAAGGAAGACCCGAGCCAGTATGTCGTTGCCGGACGTGCGATTGCCGAGCGTCAGGACCTGACGGCGAAGGAATACGCTGCACTGACGCCGCTCCAGATGGAGCAGATGGCCCGCTCGTACCTGCAGGTTTACGGGCCGCAGCTATATTCTTCGCTCAATACGAACCCGGTCGAGCTTTCGGGCCTGATCACCGCTCTTGCCGGAACTTTCTTTGTCATCCTTTTTGGCTTCCGGACCGAGAAGCTAATTGAGCGTTTGCCGAGCCTCGAATCGCTCGACGTGCTGATGTACAAGACCGCCTGTCTCGCATTTGCCGGGCTCGCGATGCTGCTGATCACCGGAGCCATCTGGGCAAATGAAAGTTGGGGCCGGCCATGGGGATTTGACTCGAAAGAGACGGGCGCACTCGTCGCCTGGCTGACATATGCGGCGTTTCTTCACACGCGGATCTCGCGGGGCTGGACGGGCCGTTCCTCGGCATACTTTGCCATCGTCGGCTTCCTTTTGGTCATCTTTACTTATCTTGGAGTCAGTTATTTGCTGCCGGGGCTTCACAGCTACGCATAGCCTTGGCGTTTGAGCGTTATTTTTTGCAATGCAGAAAGCGATAGTCTTCGGCCTTTGCGGCCTTCTTCTGGGTCTCGGGCTTGGATTCTGGGGAGCCAATCGGCTCAATAAGAACGTTGCGGCGGATGCTCCTCTCGTCGGTACGAACATCGATCCGGCCTCGGTCGGCCTTACCGGACAAAACCCGGCCGACATACAGGAACTTCTCGATCAGGCGGCCGCTAAGCCGCAGGACTTCGTCACCCAGATGAAGACCGGCGACCTCTATGCCCAGATCGGCCGCTTCAACGAGGCGATCGAGTATTACAAGCGGGGCGTCGAACTCAAACCGAACGATTATCTGGCGAACCTCGTTCTCGCAAATGCCTATTTCGACGGAAAGCAGTTCGAGAATGCGGCGAAGCATTACTCAAAGGTTCTCGAACTAAAGGACGACGACCTCAACGCTCGTTCAGATTACGGCGCAACGTTCGTCGAGCGGCCCGAACCGGACCTCGACAAGGCTCTCGCCGAATTTGCAAAAGTGCTCGAAAAAGACCCGAACCATACGGCGGCATTGTATTACTCGGCCATTGCAAATCACCGGAAAGAGCAAAAAGACAAGGCGTTCGGGTTCCTAGCAAAACTCGACGCCACGACCGCCGATCCTCAATTAAAGCAGCGTTTGCGGGATATACTTGAAGGAAAGGCCGCTACTCAATAGAGACGCGGTTGACCGTCGCCATTGAATACCGCCGGACCGGCCCGCCTTTCGGGAGCACGACCAGCGTGTCGCCCTCGACCGAGAAGCGGCTGATCTCCGTCATCGGGCGCTCGATCCGCGAGCCGTCCGTAAATTCGATCACAAGCTTGAGTATTCTTGCCCGCGGAGCGGCAGATCTTGCCGCCTCGCGTTCGGGTGCTCGCGGGGTTGCAGTCTCGCCTCGCGGAGCCGCCGGCGTTTCTTCTTCTTCCTTTGCCGGAACTTCCTCTTTTCGGACAACCGCCGTTTCCTCTTTCCTGGCCGGAACTCCCGGACGGCTTTCCGCTTCGGCCCGCTCGGCCCTGACCGGAGCGGTCTCTGTCCGACGTGTTTCAGCTCTGGCTTCCTCTCTCGCCGGCCCCTCGGTCCTTACCGGCTCGGAACGCGTTATGACCGGAAGCTCCGGGGCGTCCGGAAAATCGGCCGCATTTACCGCAAGAAAGCTCCCCGCAAATTTGATCACGTAGCTCGCCGGATCATCGTTCGGCGTCCGCCCCTGAACTCGCAGGAGAAGCCGCTCGCGCTTCCTGAGATAAAGCACCCGGCCGGTTTCGTTGTTCTGGTAATCGGCGTAGAAGACTATCTTCGAAAGTAGCCGCAGCCCGTCCTGAATAAAAATGTCGATGTCGCCCGTGAAGTTTTCGGCAACTATATTAACGAAGATATCGCCCTGTTCGCCGTCGAACACATAAAAGTGTTGGGTCAGCCGCGCATCGCCGACCGGCCTCGCTTCGATCCGCCCGCGGACCTCGCTGCGGGTTACGGGCGTCGGGTACCGCTGGTCGTTCGATTGCGCGTCGGCTTCCAACGACAAAAAGCCGGCAGCCGACGCAGCGATCACAATGTAAAGAAACGAATTCAGATAACGCATTCGCATCGGGTGAGGCATCTAGAGATCTTTGCGAAAATGGACGAGCCGCGAGGTTTCCTGATAACCGACCTTGGCATGCGCCTCAATGCCGAGTTCATTACCGATCTCGGCATCCGAGGCCATTTCTGTGCAGCCGAGGCTCCGGGCCCAGTCTTCAGCGGCCTTGACCAACCCCGCTCCGACACCGCCGTGGCGGAACGCCGGCTCCACATACCAGCCTTCGAGGTAGCCGACCTGGTCCGTCATACAGTCCTCGACGAACGGCCGAATCCCGGCCTCGACGAACCCGACCAGATTGTTCGGCCCGGCCTCGGCGACAAAGACCTGCTGCGATTCGGGATCGGCCAGTATCTCGAGCATCTCGCTGCGATGGTCGTCTTCGGAGTTCTCGTCCCAAAGACGGATCCGGAGCCGCATCCATTCGTCGAGGTCAGACTCGACGATCGGTCGAATAGTTATCGGTCCGCTGTCCATTACGAAGCGATTCTACCAGTCTTGCGTCCTTGCAACAATCGAAAAATAAAAAAGCCGGGCACAGCCGGCCCGGCTTTGTATCTTAAACCATGTCCGGCTTAGCCGGCCTTTGCCGCCTGAGCCTTGCCATTCAGCACCTCTATCGCCCGCTTAAGCTGTATGTCCTCGACCGCGGGTTTGGCGGCTGGCTTAGGAGTTGCCGTCGGCTGCGGCTGCTGCGGTGCGTCCTCGTCCTGTTGTTCGATCAATTCCTCGACCTCGGCCGCCTCAGGTGTTTCGGGCCGCTTTACCTCGACCGAGGGCTTCACGCCCATCGAGTCGCGGCTATCGCCGAGGAAAGGCACACCGTTCGGCGACGCCCACTTCGACGTAGTAAGGTATAGCCCATCGCCGCCGCGGAGAGTAAAGAGCTGCTGCTCGGCACCGGCTCCAAAGCTCCGCTCGCCGACGACCTCGCCGCGTTTGCGGTCAAGCACGGCGGCCGCGACCGCTTCGGCAGCACCGGCCGAACTGAAATCGATCAGTACCGCGAGTTTTCCGTCAAAGAGGTGCTTTGCCGGGTCGGCCGAGAACGTGCTGATCACCTTATTATCCCGGCCCATGACCTTTGCGATCTCACCCTCGCGGATGAACAGATTCGCGACCGCGACGGCTTCCTGCAGTTTGCCGGCAGCCACGCCGCGAAGGTCGAGCACGATCTTCTCAACGCCCTGCTTCTTGAGCGATTCGACCTGGCCGCGGATGTCCTCCGCTTCGCCTATCTCAAGACTGAATACCTTGATGACGCCCGTCCTGCCCTCGGCGATGGTCGATTCCGCTTTCGGTACCTGATAGGTTCCGCGGGTGATCTTGATCACCTGCGGACGCTCGCCGGCACGAAGCACACGCATCGAAACCTCGGTTCCCGGCTCGCCCATTACCATCTGCCTTGCGTCGTAGAGCGAGATATCGCGCGTTGCCTTGTTCTCGATGTATTCGATAACGTCACCGGCCTTGAGGCCCGCCTTCTCCGCGTTCGAACCCTTCACGACAGATATAACGTAAAGATACTGCGAGACCTGAGAAAGCTCGGCACCGATGCCGACCTTCCTGCCGTTCTGCGGCGAACCGAATTCCTTGACCTGTTCGGGTGTCAGATACGAAGAATACGGGTCGAGCCCGGCGACCAATCCGCGGAGTGCACCGGCACGGACCTTCGCGAGGTCCGGCTCATCGACGTAGTCGTTCTGAATATGCTGGAGCACCGATTCGAAGATCCGCAGCTGTGCTCCGGGGTCGTTGATCGGCTGCTGTGCCTGCGTCTGGAGCATTGTCCCGACAAACGGCAGACCGCCGACCAAAACATACGCCGCGACTACCGATGAGATCAGCAGCGTCCACATTTTTCCGCGAAATGACATATAATTACCTCGAAAGCCCGGAAACGGCTCTGTTTAATACGCTTCGGCGGTGCCGAAGTTTCCAAAGCCGCATTCCTGCAATTATCGAATATCAAGGCCGTTGACGCAAGATTTATATACAACCAATAATTCCCGCGTTGCAGATATCTCCGAGCTCCCGCGTCAGGGCCGTCTTCTTGCGCTCGACCCCGGCACAAAGCGTGTCGGCGTCGCGATAAGCGATGAGACTCAGACCGTAGCAAGCCCGCTCGGCCGGATCGAGCGGACTTCCTGGAAAAAACTGCTTGAAAAGGTTCGGGCCATCGTCTCGGAGTTTGATGCCGTCGGGCTGGTCATCGGTTTGCCGCTGGAATCGGACGGCACAGAAAACCCGATGTCCGCCGAAGCACGCGACATGGCGCGCAAGTTCTCGCTCTCGCTCGATATTCCGGTCGCAATGGAGGACGAACGCGTCACGAGCTACGCCGCAAAGGCTAGGCTCTGGGAACGCGGCCTTTCGGTAGAAGAAAGCCGCCGCCTCGTTGATAGCGAAGCCGCGGCCATCATCTTATCCGACGTTCTCGAACGCCTCAGGGCCGAAAGGCCGTAACGCTCGCCGCCGCCTTTGCTACCGCATCTTTGCTGAACACAAAGACCGGAGCTTTGCCGCCGCTCCACGCCTCGAACTGATCCTTAAAATGCGGCGAACGCGGGTCGCCGCTCTGTCCGAGCGGAATGACGAAACGCTTCGTGTCCCAGTTTCCCGGGCTGACGATGTGCCGCATCGAAACGGCCGAGGCGACATTTGGCGTCTGGCCGCTGCCGCGTATCGGGACATTCGGCGTTGCGAACTGCGCCCCGATCAGCGGAGCCGCCGCGAGCGGATGCGGAAAGCGTGCCGTTACGACGCGGCCCCATGTCCAATTCGAGGATTCGGCACCGTAGTCCTTCGCAAAGCGGGCCTTCGCTTCCGCGTCGCATGCCTTGAACAGGTCGCCGTAGCTCGAAACGCCCGATGGCAGCCAGCGCGCCGTCCGTTCGCGGACCGCCCAGAAAAGCACGCGTTCGCGGATGGCACCTGCCGAAACAGGCTGATTGGAAGCCGCCATTTTGTTCGCTGCGCAGTTGCGAAGCTCATTTACGAGCAGTGCTGCATACGAATCCGGCATCATTCGGCCGTCCCATTCTTTCAGGGCCTTCGTGTCCGCCTCGCCGACCGCACCAAGATCGGTGATGTCCTTCGCCAGCATCGCAAGCGGGATGTTGTAAGCATCGAACTGGGCCGCCTCGGATGATTCGAGGGTCGCTTTCGTGTCCTTAGAGAGCAGGTCGTAGAGCCGGCGGGCACGCCATGGCGGAGCGAAATCGCGAATGATCTGCTGATGCTTGTAGTCCGTTCCGGCGATCCGCTGATTGGCCGTCATTATGAACCCTTCGGGCGGATTGTAAAGATTCGGAAGTTCGGCAAACGGCACCGTGCCGACCCAGTCGCCGTCGGTCGTCGCTCCATCGTATGGCAGCGAGCCGTCGCCTTTTCGGCGGACGGGGATCTTGCTCGCCGCGTACCAGCCGATGTTGCCCTTCGTATCGGCGTAGATGAAGTTCTGCATCGCACCGGCGTATTTGCTGAGCGCCTGCTTGAAGCCGTTCCAGTCCTTTGCCCGGTTTATCTCAAGAAACGCGGTTAGGTCGTCGTTCTTCGGGTCAAGTGCCGTCCAGCGGAGGGCGTAGCTCTTGCCGCCGCGTTCGACGATGACCGGGCCGTTGCGAGTTTCGGTAACAAGAAGTTCCTCGCTCGAAAGTTCGGGATTGAGCGGATTTGCCCGGAACTTGATCACCTCTTTGCGGATGGTCGGCTCTGCCCAGCCGTCGGGCGTCGCGATCTTGCCGTCCTGAATCGTAACGAGATAAAGGTCCTGCACATCCGGCCCGACGTTCGTCGCTCCCCAGGCAAAATGCTCGTTATGACCGAGCACGACGCCCGGCACCCCCGGGAACGTAACGCCCGCGACCAGCATTCCCGGAGCCGCGAGATGAACCAGATACCAGATGCCCGGAGCCGCCGGCATCAGGTGCGGATCGTTCGCCAGGATCGGCTTTCCATCCGCCGTCCGCTTGCCGGAAATGACCCAGTTGTTGCTCGCCGCCAGGCCCTCGGCATAAAGCCCGACCCGCTCCAGCGACCGCCTCCGAATTTCCTCATCATCCGCCACAGAGGGCACGGAAAGTTTTGCCAAAGAGATCACAGGGTCATTTGAGAAATCGTCGGAAACTGAACTACTCGAGTTCACCGCGTCCCCGTGTCCCCGCGTCTCCTCTTCTCCTTTTCTCCCCTTCTCCCCTTCTCCGTCCCTCGCGTCCTTACCAAACAAGATCACATCATACGCCGTCGTCTTCCCGTAGAGGTCGGCGTATTTTTGCTTGTCGATGCCCTGCAGAGCGAGCCGCTGGAGGTCACCCTGCCACGTATTGCTAAGCGCGTCGGCGAGTATCTTGCCGATGACGATGGTGTCCGCCGGCGTCCATTCCCGCGGTTTGTATCGCAGAATGCGGAACTCCATCGGAGTCGTCTCTTCGGTCA
>ERZ761602.4908-NODE-4908-length-16412-cov-4.611848_pt1 | contig 16412 bp, 19 predicted proteins | sample MGYA00512165_ERZ761602 | MGnify/ENA primary metagenome ERZ761602 (study PRJEB28899, sample SAMN02445085) | bioreactor sludge metagenome | biome: EBPR sludge; isolation source: Thorneside wastewater treatment plant | place: Australia: Brisbane, Thorneside...
CGGCCGGAGCAAAGACCAAGAAGGCGCATACGATCAAGAGCCACCACAATGTCGGCGGCCTCCCGGAAACGCTTGATCTCTTTCTGCTCGAACCCCTGCGCGAGCTGTTCAAGGACGAAGTACGCGAACTCGGCATCGCGCTGGGCCTGCCGCACGACCTCGTCTACCGCCATCCCTTTCCGGGCCCGGGTCTCGGCGTACGAATTCTGGGCGAAGTCAAGCCGGACTTTGCCGACCTGCTGCGACGTGCCGACGCCATCTTCATCGACGAACTGCGGGCGGCCGGCTGGTACGAGAAGACGAGCCAAGCCTTCGCGGTATTCCTGCCGGTAAAGTCGGTCGGCGTGATGGGCGATGGACGAAGCTACGAGTACGTCATCGCGCTACGTGCGGTCGACACGCAGGACTTCATGACCGCCGACTGGGCCGAACTGCCACACAGCCTGCTCGGCAAGGTTTCCAACCGGATCATCAACGAGGTGCGCGGGATCAACCGAGTGGTCTACGACATTTCAGGAAAGCCGCCAGCAACGATCGAGTGGGAATAAAGCAATATCGGTCAGCACCGTTCAACAACGGCCAAAAAATCCGATAAAACCCAATTAAATCAAAGGCGCGTCGTTCAACATCGTTCAGCGTCGTTCAACAAGTGATTTATTTGGATTACGGTATTTAGCTCGGTAAATTTTCGGTGTCTCGAATCTGCCCGAGTCGATACCGTCAGGCTGTTCTGACGGTATCGAGAGGCAGCAAAAGGAACCGATATGCTGACCGACTCTCAACTAAGAAGCCTCAAAGCCCAGGACAAGGCGTACAAGATCGCCGACGCCCTCGGCCTCTACGTTACCGTCGCCGCTTCCGGCACTAGGTCTTTCCGGTACGACTACCGCCTCGACGGTAAACGGGAAACTCTCACCATTGGCCGTTACGAGGAAGGCACGCCTAGCCGGGCGGCCGATGAACTCAACGGCCTGGACTTTGGCAACGTGCTGTCCCTCGCCGATGCACGGGCGCTGCATGATCGCGCCCGGCGCATGGTCAAAGCCGGTGTCTCCCCTTCAAAGACCAAGGTCGAGAAGCGCACCGTGGCCGCCGATGCGCAAACCTTCGGCGCCTGGGCCGACAAATACTTCGAGTTCAAGGCCGACCCCAAGAGCGGGGGCGAGCAACTTGCGGACTCCACTCTGGCACTGCGGAAGTCGATTTATCGACGCCTGCTGGAAAAGCCGCTCGGCAAAAAGAATCTCGACGACATCAAGCCGAAGGTGCTCACCGAGCTATTCGACAAAGCCAAGGCGGAACGTGGGCCTGGGCCCGCCGTGCATGCGCGGGAATTGGTGTTGCTGGTCTATCGCTTCGCTATCGGCAAGGGGGTGGAAGTCACCAACCCGGTGGATTCGATTCAGCGCAAGACCATCGCCACCTTCCAGCCTCGTGAGCGCAACCTCGACCGCAGGGAAATCAAAACGTTTTTCGATGCCTTGCAGCACACCGCCACGCTACCCACGCTGCGCCTGGCCGTCCGTTTCATGCTGCTGACCATGGTTCGCAAGGGCGAGTTCATCGGCGCAACCTGGAAAGAAATTGATTGGGATCGCGGAACCTGGACGATTCCGGCCGCACGGATGAAAGCGGACAGGGCACACACGGTATATCTCAGCGAGCAGGCGCTCGACATCCTGACCACGTTCAAGGCGTGTTTTCCGTCAAGCCAATACCTGCACCCAAGCCGGTACGAATCCGACGAGACGATCAGCAACGCGACGCTGAACCGTGTAATCGACGCGACGGTGGCCCGCATCAACGACGGCCTGCCGGAAGGCGCCGAGCCGTTCGAGACTTTCAGCGTGCATGACCTGCGCCGCACTGCTTCAACCAGGCTAAACGAGGCCCTGTTTCCCGAGGCACTGGTCGAGGCTTGCCTTGCTCACCAAAAGAAGGATCAGGTGGCGGCCGCGTACAACCATGCCAAGCTGCCGGGGCCTCGCCGGGCGCTCATGCAGGGGTGGGCCGATATGGTCGACTGCTGGTTGCGCGGGGAAAGCGCCAAGGAAGTCATCGCGGCCACGAAGGTGCGGATCGACGAGGCCGCGCACGACGACGCAGATATGGATCTTTGAGAAGCAAGTCCGTCGCCTGACGGTTTCAGGCAAAGCGGGCCAGCGCGGTGGGCAAACACCGGTTGGCCCTGACCAAAACGCAACTGCAAGGAGTTACAAAATGGCTGACCAAGAGTATATCAAACCCGCGACCGAACCCGCAGAGCGCGACGCGCTCAGTGAAGCAAGCATGGCACTTGGCCGGGCGTGGGGGCTTGCTGAAACCCTATGTTGTCAGACGGGCGAACGTCCCGACGATTTCGACGTCGAGGGCGTCATGCGCGTGATTCACTCGCTGGTCGGCCAGGCGAAGAATCTGGCGGGCGTCCGGGCTGTCGATCTGGAAATCGACGCCACGCTGGCGGTTTGCTGTCTGGTCATGGTGGATTCACAGGAAAGCGCCTACGACCAAGGTTCGTCGTCATCGTGGGCGCTTGAAGCAGTGCCGAGCGCCATTCAACGGGCGAAGGACGCCGTCGACGCGGTGCCATGGGGGCTACCGAAAGCAGCGTGATACCGGCCGCCTTCGGGCGGCTTTTCCATGCGCCAGAACATAATTTTTCAGCGGTGCACGTACCGCATTCGTTTGTGTTCAAAATAGTTCAAATGCCCTAACACGGCACCGAGTTGCGCGGCTCGTTGATACGCGTGGTCGTCCGGCAGCGTACCTATGACTGCCGGCGTGCGATAGTCCGCCAGTCAGAAGTCACGCCTTGGAAGCTATCGGCAAACACGTTACGGGCACTCCGGGTCGGGTATGCGTGGCAACTTCCAAGGAGTTGCGCCATGCAAATTATCCAAGGCCGCCGCACCCTGCGCCGTGACCAAGTCCTGCAAAAAACTGGCCTCAAGCGGACAACCCAACACAACCTTGAAAAGGCCGGCGACTTTCCCCGCCATTTCCTGCTGACGCCGCGCTGCGCGGTGTGGTTTGAGGACGAAATCGACGCTTGGCTGGAAGATCGCCGAGCCAAAGCCATGGCGGCCTCGCCGCTTTCCAGCTTGATGAATGGATGGGCCAAGCGTGAAGCGGGGGCTGCAGCATGAATACAAAAGAAGGCGCCCCGGTCGTTGTAGCGAGCGAGGCGCGGGAAGGAAAGCGCATGACGAATTGCGAGACTACCAAACTCGAAGGCGCGGGATGTGCATCGCTGCCCATCGAATTCAGCATCTTTCCCGACGTACTCGGCAAAGTGATCCAGCGCAACCAGGCCACCTGGGCCGATCTGGTTGCGATGATCCTGAACTCGGCCGAGCACACGAGCAAGAGTGACTGTCCTCTCGTGAAGCTCGCCAAGTTCGGCGACGTTCGCACCAAGAAGGGATCGATACGCCATGACGAAAATATGCTCGAAGTGCTCGGCGTCGAGGGTGACTACGATGGCGAGAAGGTGAACATCGAACGCGCTGCCGATTTGCTGCGCGTGTTCGGTATTGAGGCCGTGCTTTACACGAGCGCGAGCCACGGTGTCGTGAATCCTCCAAAGTCGCACGGCGGCCCGCGCTGGCGCGTGCTTGCGCCGCTCTCCCAGGCATACCCCGCAACGGATCGCCGCCGCTTCGTAGCCATGCTCAACGATGCCCTCGGCGGCATCCTCAGCGGCGAGAGTTTCACGGCAAGCCAATCGTTCTACTTTGGCAAGGTGCGGGGCGTCGAATACAAGGCGCTGCACATTCAGGGCGAACCGGTCGACCTTAGTCTGGTGCTGCGCGAAACATATCCTCCCAAGGAAAAACAGCCAGCCGCAAAGCTCGCCGTCGATGAAGAAGAAAGCGACCTTGACCGATTGGCAGCGCTGCAAGGCGTAACCGACGAAACCATCGAGCATCTGCGCTCGGCTCTGCTTGCACTGCGCCAGCACCGCGCTGACGACCGCGTTGCCTGGATTCAAGTGCTCGAAGCCTTGGCGAGCCTCAAGGAGACTGCCTGGGCCGACGAGGCGCACAGCCTGGCGCACGAGTTCAGCGCACGCTGCCCCGAGAAGTACGACGCGGGCTACCTTGACGAGAAGTGGGAGGGGATGAATCCGAACCGCATCACCTTCCGCACGATCTTCGACCTGGCCGAGCAGGATGGGTGGTCAAACCCCTGGAAGAAGCCGAAGGCGCCGAACGCTGCCGAAGTCATCGAGAAACTGCGCAAGTTGGATGCCGACGACGTGCTCGCCACTTGGCTGGCGGATGCTGCGCAGCTTGGCAAGGGCGCGGCGCATGAGGTCGTCGAGGAAGTCGCCCGGCTGACTGGAAGGGGCAAACGCATCCTCAGCGCTGAACTGGCCGAAGCCAAAGCCGAAGCCGCCCAGGAGCGCAAGCGCGAGCAGATGCGCGAGAGGGCAGGGAAGCGCCAGATCCTCTATTACCGGCCGGAAGATCGCACGAAGCAGGCCCAGGAAGTCGAGGCCGCCATCATCAAGACGGCGAAGCCTGGAGAGTACATCGCCTTCGGTGGCCTACTGTCGCACGTTGCCCTCAAGCCGCTGCCCTACACGCACCTGATTGACGACGCCGAAGGCGTGGCGCCGCCAGTGCCGCAAATCGAGCCCTTGGGCAAGGTTGCAGTGCTGGGCATGGTCGAAAAGGTTGCAGCCTTCTGCGACGTGCGCGATGGCGCGCCGGCCATCATCGCAGTGCCGGACAAGATCGTCGACATTCTCATCGACAAGCCAGAGCACCAAGCGCCCCAGGTGGCCGGCCTCGTCACCCACCCGATTGTCCTGCGCACTGGTGAGATTCTGGCCGACGACGGTTTGCACGCTGGTACCGGGCTGTTCCTGTCCGGTGCAGCCGTGGCGGACGTGAAGCCGTACAGCCAGGACGAGGCACGGGCCGCACTGTTGCGTCTGCGCGCTGACTTCCTGGAAGGCTTCGAGTTCTACACCGACCTGGATACCGACGTGGCCATCGCCGGCCTCGTTACCGGCGTGCAGCGTCGCGTGCTGGACATGGCACCCGGCCTTGGCATTCTGGCGAGCACCCAGGCCAGCGGCAAAACGACACTTGCCCGGCGCATTCACGTGTTGCTGACCGGCCGCGACATGCCGGTGAGCACATTTCCCCAGGGCGACGAGGCCGAGGTGCAAAAACGTCTGCTGTCCCTGCTGCTGCGCTCACCTGCCATGGTTTGCTTCGACAACATCACGGACGGCACGACGTTCCGGTCGGGCTCGATTGCGGCCGCAATGACCGGGCCGTCCATTGAGCAGCGTGTGCTTGGCCTGTCGCGGGATGCGAACTGCCTCACCAACGTGCTGTTCGTCATCACCGGCAACAACCTGGGCCTTGGGCCTGACGAGGTAACACGCTGGATGGTGGCGCGCCTCGCGCCTGGCACCGCCCGGCCGGAAGAGCGAACATTCAAGCACCCCGATGTTGTGGGACACGCCGTGCGCATGCGCGCCTCCGTCCTGCGCGACGTGGTGGGAATCGTCGCAGGCTACCTGACCAGTGGCACGGCCTTGGATACCCGCAGCCGGTTCGCGCGGTGGGATCGCATGGTGCGGCAGCCGATGCTTTGGGCCGGGGCTTCGGACGTGGCCGACGTATTCAGCCGCAATACCGAATCTGCCGAGCACGTGCTTGCGCTCGAAAGCCTGCTCACGGGGTTGGACTTGGCCTTCGGCGGCAAGAAGTTCCTCGCCGCCGAGGTTGTCGCCGTGATTCGCAGCGACTACGAGTTCGCGGTGGGCGAGGCGGTGGCCGTCGCCGCCCGGTTAGCGGCCGCCCTTGAGAATCTTCGAGTCAAGGACGTGCGCAGCACCCGGTCAGTGGGGCGGGCGCTGGCCGGCCTCGAAGGGCGCGTCGGATTCATCGACACGGACGATGCGCGGCGCGCGGTTCGCCTGCGCAAGAGCACTTCACGCGGCGAATCCTTCTACTCGGTCGAGGACGCCGAGGAATGATGCCCGCCGCCGTTCGCTCGATGCGGTGAGCGGGCGGTGGTGGGTTTGGTGGATTTCAAAGGCTTTTTTCTACTCGCTACTTGGTTGAAACCATGAAATTGAAATTCAATACCTTGATCTGTCGTCGTATGAAAAATGCCCCAAATAATCCACCAAATCCACCACGCAAGGCTATGCGGATGCGGCGAACACGTAACGAACTGCATGAATGGGGGCCAGGACGCAGAACGATGCAAGTTAAAGCGAAGGCGCGCGTTAGCGCATGTCGGTAAAAGTATGCCAATGGCAAATCACATCAGCAGAAACTATCGAGCGTGCGGTTTTCTGCACGATTCATAACCAATCATCAACGGCACCCCTCAAACCTTTGCACACGGTGGGGTTCTAGGTTTTGGCGTAGCCCACTACCGCTGCAAATACCGTCACACCCTTTTTGTACGCGCAATTTTCTGCGTAATGGAGGCATCGAAATGGACTACTACGAATATCTGAACCGCCTGCACAAGTTGCTTCGGGAGGCCCAGGACAGGCAACCTTTAAACCTTGAGTTGGGCGCGCTGGCCGCTGAAACGCATAACCGCCTGGTGGCGGATACCCCCATCGTCTTTGCCGAGCCAGCACCGGGCTACATGCTGATCGGAGTAGAAGGCCAGGAGGCGCTTTTCCAGCACCCTGGTCTGGCCGGCTTGCAGGATGCCTGGCGAATCTTCATGTACGGCGCCACGGCCGGCGACATCCTGCACGCCTCGAAGTTGGACGGTAGCCCGAGCGGCACCGCCCTGGGCAATCGTTTGAAGACTGCCGCCACCTGGGTTGAAAAGGAAGCCCGGTGCATAGAGTTAGCCTGTGCCATGCGCTCGCCATCCATCGAAGTGAGCCGCGACGGCTCTATCCACTACAACCCGGCTATGCGCCGACCAATTCGCCTTTTCTCACACTGACGTGGACAGTGCGTGGATGGTTTTCGGCCTTCGCGCATAGCGCCCGATCATTGGGGGTATCACCAACAGAACAGGATACCCCGATGAAATCCCATGCCATCCAGCAGCAACTCGACGACGTAATCGCCTCTATCAACAGTGCCGAGGCCCGCCGTGGCGCCGCAACTACTCGCTTGGTCAATAACCCCGCCGACACGGAAGCCCGCAACGTGGTGCGCGAAGCGAGCGCCTATATCCGCGACATGCGCGATGAGAAGGAAGCCCTCGAATTCGCCATGACGGCTGCGAAGGCCGAGGACAACAGCGAGTCGGCCAAGCAGAAGCGCCAGGCCGCGCGTGACTCGGCCGCCGCCTTGGTTGCCACCTCGAAAGCGCGGGCCAAGAAGGCCGCTGCCGTCGATAAGGCCGTCATTCAACTGCGCACGGCGCTGTGCGACTTGGTCGCTGCCAATGCCGATGCGACCAGCATCCTTTCCGATTACCTACAACGCGCCCACCGTGGCGACCATCGGAAGCATGCGGATTGGCGTCTGGTTCTTCGTGACCACGTGAATGGCGCCGGGTACATCGCGCCCGCCCTGGGCCGCGCCCTTGGCTATGCCATGGACGGCCTGGAACTGCCCAACAACGTACTGCTGCGTGATTGGCTGCACGTCAATGAAGGCCCGTGCAACCCGCACATCATCGAAGAGGCCGCGACCCTTTGTGCCGAGCGCCTTACGGGGCATATGGACTTCCACGTCGGCCAGTATGTTGGGCACGAGGAGGATAGCCATGCAACGAACCAATGAGGAACTGGCGGCCGCCATGTATGGCACCCCGGCGCCAGCTACTATCCAACCCGCGCAGGCAAGCGCCCAGGGGGGAACCGAAACACCCGTAACGCAGCGCACAAGTGCCGAACTGGCCGCTGCTTTGTACGGCACCCCGGCCACTTCCGGGCAGCCTGCTACCTCTGAGCAACCCGCCTCGAACACGGAAGAACAGACCAAGCCCCGCACCCAGGAAGAACTTGCGGACGCCATCTACGGGCCGAAGGACGACGGCGAAGCCCTCGACCCGGTGCCGGAAGAGGTGGCCGCGTTGCGGGATGATCCCCTTCGCCGCATGTATCCGGCTCAGGTCAGTTTGCAAGAAGCCATCCCCGACCAGCTATTCACCAGCGCGGAAGGGGTTGATGCACAAGCCGGCCGCAAGGTGGCGCGCGAGTTGCGGGAAATGGCGGCCGACCTAACCCTGGGCCGGGGAGAGGTGCAAACCTTGCGCAGCCGCGCCGCATTCGTGCATGAGCACAAGCCCGACCCGGCAGTCCAACGTGAGGCAGCGGTCGAGGCACTGAACCGTGAGTTCGGAAACGGGGCGAAACAGGCCCTACGCGATGCCCGCGCGCTGCTCCAACGTGACCCGCGTACCGCCAAGATCATCGAGGCCATGGGCGTCGGGGACGACCCGCAAGTCGTGCTGATGATCGCCCGCGCGGCCCGGCAACAGCGCGTGGCCGGCAAGTTCAAGGGAGCTCGCCATGAGTGAAGAAACCAAGCGCAACGTGGTGCGGCGCTACCTCGCCGGCCACCCGGACGTGCAGTTCCGACAGGCCGTGTTCGCGCTGCAACTGATCTACCGCCCCGACCACCTGGCTGTGCTGTTCGGCATGGCCTTGCGAGGGGCATAGCGTGGCATCCGCCGAACTGCGCCGCGACCTCGACGTGACCCTGGCGCACGTCATTGGGCAGGCCGTGGTCGCCTTGGCTATCGGGTGCGAAATCCACCTTGCAGTGGAGAAGCACCCGAGCGGCAAGTGCTTCGAGGGCAATTGCTGGGCTCGCCATCCCGGTGGCGAACTGCCCAAGGAATTGCAGCGCCCGCTGGGCATTGCCGGCCTCGTTTCCACGCTCGCCTACCTGGGCGGATCGCCGCACGACGTTGAAGCCGACGACCTGTTCGACCGCTTGCAGGCCGGTGAATTCGAGTTTTCCGAAGCTGACGCGGTACTCGCGGAAGGCTACACCCTAGCCGATGTGGTGTTCGCGCTCGACGTGCTGCGCGCCCGCTGGCCTGTCGTCGCCGAGGAAATCGAACGCATGGCCCCAGCATCCTGCATGGCGGCCACCGATTGAATTAAGGAGCACCCCATGGGCTTTACTTCCACCCAGCTTGCCACCGCGTCGCTAATCGGCCAGGTCGGTGGCATGGCTACGTCAGCAGTCGGCAGCTACTACAGCGCGGCCACGCAAAAAGCCACGCTCAAAGGGCAGGCCGCCGTCGCCGACATCAACGCGCGTATTTCCGAACTCGGCGCACAGTCGGCCCTTTATCAGGGCCAGCAGCAGGTCGGCGCCCTGACACTGAACGCCGGCCGCCTGAAATCTTCGCAACGCGCAGCGATGGCCGCCAATGGCATCGACCTGGGCGTGGGGGCGCCGCCGAGATCCAAGCCTCGACCGACATCATGAAGGAAATCGACATGGCGACCGTTGAGTCGAATGCCGTGCGCAACGCCTTCGGATACCGCACCCAGGCCATGAACTTCGAGAACGAGGCCATGGCGAAGCGGGCAACGGCCGGGGCAATCAGCCCCTTCGGCTCGATGGCTTCTTCGTTGCTGGGCAACGCTGGCGGTGTGGCGCAGTCCTGGTACTCCTGGCGGAAAGCCACCGAAGGGAAATAGGCCACCGATGCGCAAGGTAGCGGTGAACGAGGAAGGGCTGCGCATTGGCGAGGATCACCCCAACGCCAAGCTGTCCGATGCTGACGTCGATTTGATCCGCGACCTGCACGAAGAGGACGGCCTCACCTACGAAACCCTGGCCGAGAAGTTCGAGGTCAGCAAATGGGCGATTGGCCGAATTTGCCGCTACGAGCGGCGCGCACAGACCCCGAGCAGCCACAAGAGGGTGCTCGATGCCAGCGACTACCCCCGCGTCCAAGAACTGCAAGAGCAGGGCTATCGGAAATACGAGATTTGCGAAGAGTTGGGCGTGGCCGAGTCGGTACTGGAATCGCTCATCAAGCAAATGAATCCCCAACCGGAGCAACAAGAACATGAGCAACGAACTGAAAACAATCTATTGCAATGCTCGGGGACGTCCAGTCGGAATGTCGAATCCCGGAGCCAGGCACAGTGACGATGTGGTGGCCCGTGCTCGGGGTTTGCATGCAACAGGAATGGGCTACCGAGCCATCGGGCGGGTGCTCGGTGTTGCCCGATCCACGGTGCAGTCGTGGATCGGCAAGAGTGGAAATTCACGCCGCGCCGTCAAGGCAGTGCGTGTCATCGTAAGGCGCAAGAAAACATGACAGAGAGCACAGAAATTAACCGCAACCAGGACGGCCGTTTCGTGACCGGGCATGCCGTCAAATCGACCGGGCGGCCCAAAGGCCCGAGCGCGGCCGAACAAGTGCGCGCCCTCATAGAGCCACACAAAGCGGCCATCATCGCCAAAGCGGTGGAACTGGCGAAGATGGGCGACCCGGCCAGCATCAAGCTGTGCCTTGAGCGCCTGGCACCAATTCCCAGGCCCGAGGATGAGAAAGTCGTTGTGCCGGGCCTTGCCGACGCGCCCACACTGCAAGCCAAGGCCACCGCAATTCTCGCGGCTGTGGCTGCTGGGCAGATCAGCGCAACGGCAGGTGACAAGCTGCTGCGCATGCTGGACACGTACAGCAAAGCCGTGGTGCTCGACGAACACGAACGCAGGCTCCAAGCCATAGAGGGTAAGCGCCCCAAGCAAGTGGGGCTGTTGAGATATGACACCGAGGGGTTGGTATGACACTATCAGCAATGGCACGTCGCTTGGATAAGATCGAGGCCGCCGAGTTAGCCACCCAAGACCTGCGCACTGAAATCATCAGCGCCCGGCGCCAGGCACCAGCGCCGACGCACACCCGCGCCGAACTGCTGACCTTGGCTGGCGCCGGGGGCTCTGTCGGCAGAATTGCACGTGGCTGGCTGCGCATCGGATTCGTCGCCGCGCAATCGCGTGGAAACCCGATGATTGACCCGGCCGCTACGCTACCGGCAATGGCTGGCTACCTCTACGACAAGCCGCTGGCGTTTGTCTTGTTTGCCTATGAGTGGGATCAAGACCGCTCGCTGCAAGTGGTCAAGCTGGCGGATGCCTACCGCCTGACCTACGATAGCGAGTTCGGCCCTGATGCTTGGGCCTGCGATCTACTCGACGAGGTGGCGCTGCAGGTGAGGGAGCGCCGGTTTGACCGGCGCAATGCCGTTGATTCGATTCGCTCGGCGGTGAGTTCCGGCCACGGTATCGGCAAGAGTGCAATTACCGCGTGGCTGGTGAATTGGATCATGAGCACTCGCCCAAATGCGCGCGGTGTCGTGACAGCCAACACCGCGCCGCAGTTGGAATCGAAAACCTGGGCCGAAATAGGAAAGTGGACGAAGCGCTGCATTTTCGGCGATTGGTTCCAGGTTACGACCGGCAAGGCCTCCATGCGCATGACGATGAACGAGCACCCCGAGTCGTGGCGCTGCGACGCGCAAACCTGCCGCGAGGAAAACAGCGAATCGTTCGCCGGCCTGCACGCTGCCGACTCCACGCCGTTCTATATCTTCGACGAGGCGAGCGCGATCCCCGCGAAGATTTGGGAGGTGGCTGAGGGTGGCATGACTGACGGCGAGCCCATGTGGTTTGCTTTCGGCAACCCGACTAGAACAGGCACCAAATTCTTCGAGTGCTTCAACGGTCTGCGCCACCGCTGGAATACCCGACAAATCGACAGCCGCACCTGTCAAATCACGAACAAAAAACAGATCGATGAATGGGTGCAGGATTACGGCGTCGACTCGGACTTTGTGAAGGTTCGCGTCCTAGGTGAGTTCCCGAGTGCTTCCAGCTTGCAGTTCATCAGCCGTGAACTGGTCAATGATGCCCAGGCGCGCGAAGTGGCCGACCAAGAACTTGAGGTGGCCGTGTTGGGAGTTGATCCGGCACGCTTTGGTGACGACAGCAGCGTGATTTGGACGCGCATCGGACGCGATGCCCGCAGCTTCGCCCCTATCCGGTTGAGAGGCGCCGACACCATGACGTTGGCGGCCAGAGTTGCCGAGCACGTCAATACCCTGCGTCTTTCAGGGCGCCCGGTCATCATCAATGTGGACGGTGGTGGGGTAGGGGGTGGAGTCATCGACCGGCTGCGCTCTGTGGGCTTTGACGTGAATGAGGTGCAGTTCGGCGGCCGTGCCATTGACCCGCGCAAATGGGCGAATCGCCGTGCCGAGATTTGGGGCGCCATGCGGGATTGGCTAACGGGCGGCGCCATTCCGAAGGACGAGATCCTGGCGACCGACCTCACCTGTGTGGAATACGGCTACAACAACGCCGACGCAATCCTTCTGGAAAAGAAAGAGAGCATGAAGGCTCGCGGCCTGGCTTCGCCGGACTCTGCTGATGCCTTGGCAATTACCTTTGCCGTGCCTGTGCCGGTGGGAGTGCGCGACAGCATGCAAAGGGTCAATCGACGCCAACAGGCAGAATACGACCCCTATGCCGCATTGAACCTGGGACACGACCCCGTTTCCTTGTCCCAGCGAATCTAGGCGCTGCTCGATTGGTGGGCTGGCTTTAGATGGCCTGGAAGCTGGTTGCAGGCAAGCGAGTAGGCCCGTGCCAGCGTGGCCCGCGTGTTTGGATCGTAGAGGGTGAAGTCGGCCACGTGCTCGGCTTCGCCTGTGAGGGCTGAATGCCACGGCGAGCCATCGCAGACAATTACCGGCGCTTCTACCTCGTCGAACTGATCCGCTGTGATGTCCACAACGAGTGAGCCACGTTGCAGCCAGGCGTGTGAGCCGTCGCCGCGCCGGCCGAGCATGTAATCGAATTGGCCGTGACCATGCTCTTCCAAGAATTTGGCGAGTAGCAGCGCTGCGTCACCGCACGCGCCGTGCGGAAAGGCTTGGAGCGTGATCGGAAGGCGCGAGCGGTCGGCGGTTTCCAATGCAGCCCGGAATGCCGAGGCGAGTTCCGCGATTCCGAAATTTGGGTTTCTCGTCATGTAGGAAAGGCTCCCCACTCGCCGGACTCGGGGACACCACACAAAGCGGGAGCCGGAACCGACAAGGGGAAGCCCATAAACCGAAGATGAGCGGCGCGGCCACGAGGACAGACATTGAAACCGCCTTGCTGGCCGGGATGGCAAACTCGCCCGGCCACCGCTCAATCCATCATAGCGTCGTAGCCGCTGCAAGTCCAATACCGACAGGCTGGTGCTCGATACCGTCAGCAGGTCGGTGGAGTCGTGTGGGTTTTACCGTCAGCGCACGTCCTAGGCTGCCTTGAGCACGCGGAATAATGCAAAGTACAATACACCCCTCGGTGGGGCAGGACACAGGCCGCCTTTTTTGCCCCGAAAATTGACGGTATAAGAGGGGTTAAGCGTGTCGTACAAACACCATCGAAAGCCTTACGTGGCAACGCTTTTCACTTCCCTATTGACAATCGAGTGGGAATGATTATGCGCCCATTGTGGTCTATCGAAAATCGATGCTAAATAATAGTTCCGTATAGAGAACGTCTGTCGACATCTATCGACATCCATCGAGGTGATGCCCTCCAGTTTGACCGTAGGTCTGACGCCAAAGATCTCGCATGAGCGCCCTCCGGGCTTCTTACCGTCACCGCTTTAGGGTCAGTTTCGGCAGAAGCAATGGTAGAAAAACGAGAGGGAGCAACAACTTGGCGCAGTTTTTGGTGGCCAGATCATAGTGACGGGTAAAGTTCCATCGAGAGGAGCGACCGCCGATGCTGTCGCATGGTACGCTCAGGGGCATCAAGCCCCGGGCCACCACCTACAAAACGGCCGACCCGGACGGGATGTGCGTGACCGTCTCCGGCCGTGTCACGATTACTTTTCGTTTCGACTACCGGCTGAACGGCCGACGGCAGACGCTTACGATCGGCCGCAAGGGGCCAAGGGCGGGATCTCGCTTCTGACAGCGAGCGAGCGCTGCACGGTAGCGCGCAAGGCGATCGATGAAGGCTGGTCTCCTCCCAGAGAAAGCAGCGCGAGAACCTCTGGACGGCCGATGCCAAGAGCTTCGACGCGTTCACCAAACGCTGGTTGGAAGAAGCCAGGATGGCCGCGATCGGCGCGGAACACCTCAGCATCGTGTGCGCCAAGGTCAAGGCGCGCCGCGCACCGGCCACCGCCGTGCATGTACGCGGCATCGTGAGGCGGGTGTTCGGTTTCGCGGCAGTGCACGGCGAGAAGGCACGGAACCCCACGCACGAAATCGGCCCGTCATCGATCGCCACCTTCGTGGCTAAGGGCCGTTGCACTGCCGCCAGCCGAAATCCGCGCCCTGCATCGGGTGCTGGACGCCACCGCGACCCTGCCGACCGTCCGCTTGGCCCTGCGCCTGATCCTGCTGACGCTCGTGCGCAAGAGCGAGCTGATCGAGGCTACACGTGACGAAGTGGATTTCGCTAACGCGGTCTGGACGATTCCGAAGATTCGCATTAGGGCCAGCAAGCCCCACAAAGTCCACCTGTCGCAGAAGGCTGCTCGACATCATGGTGGCGTTGCACATCTGTGCTAGCGACTCGAAGTTCCTGCTGCCCTCGCGCTGCGACGCCGAACGCTGCATGTCGAAGGCCACGTTGAACAGGGTCACCCAGACCGTCGCAGGGCGGGCGGAGGAAACGAAACTCCCGCTTAAGCCCTTCACCGTGCACGACCTGCGCCACACCGGATCGGCCATCCTGAACGAGCTTGGATTCAACAGCGATTGGTTCGAGAAGTGCCTTCCCCACGAAGACGGACGCTCATCGCGCGGCGTCTACAACAAGGCAGAGTACGCAGAGCCGCCACATGCTGCAGGAATGGGCGAAGATGATCGATACCTGGGTGGTGGGAAAGTTCCAGACGCCGATGCTGATGCCGCCGAGCATGAAGGTGGTGACGACGGCGGCGCCGATTTGACTGGTTACGACGACGGTGTAGAGAGCCAGCGCCGCAACGAAATCTCTCCTGCATGCGCCGCATTGCCACGTGTTTACCAAGTCAGTCGAGTTCGGCGTCGTCGGTGCGCGCGGATGCCAGGTCGCGAACGTATCGAAGGAGGCCGCCAGCCATGGGCACACTCCGGAAAACAGCATTCGGAGCGATTGAGACGCGGCGGGAGTTGGCCAACTGGCGCGGTGCGAATCGAGGAAGCATTACTGGCGAGGTGATCACGATGAGACGAGGCTCACGGACAAAGCATGACTTCGCCTGAACTCACTGGCGGTGCCGGATTTACCTACGAAGACGCCGTCCCGGCGCAGTACCTCGCGGCCATGGTCGGAGGCACGACGGCGGCGGCCCTCGACGCGAGGGTCGTGCAGCGGGTCGCCCAGCAACAGGCCGACTTCGGCGAACCGCTTGACGACGTGATCGTCGATGCCGCCTCCCTGGCGGACGGAACGGTCATGCGGCTGTCGCTGCAGGTCAAGCGTTCGCTCACGATCTCGGAGGCGGAGACCAACAGCGACTTCCGAGAAGTGATCCAGCGCAGCTGGCAGACGCTGCAAAAGCCCGACTTTCGCGAGCATGTGGACCGTGTCGGAGCGGTCACGGGGTCGGTCGCGGAAGAGACGTCCCGAGCTTTCGCGACCGTGTGCGAATGGGCTCGGGCTTCCGACACAACTGCGGCCTTCATGCAACGGTTTGTCGACGGCGGGAACGCCTCGGCAACTCACCGCGCTGTGGTCGAAGCGGTTCGAATCGTTGCACAGGACCGAGGCGCACCACTGTCCAACGACCAGCTGTACCGCCTGCTTTCGCACTTGGTGCTGATCCGGTTTGACTTCCTTCACGCCGGATCGACGCACGAAGCCGACGTTATTGTCAGCCTGCAGCGCGCGCTTGCGCCGGGGCAAGCGGAGCGTGCAGGCGATTTGTGGGATTTGCTGCGCCAGTTCGCTCGCGACGGCGCGGGCCGCAGCGCCGTGCACACCCGAGCATCGCTGGTGCGCGCGCTGGCTGGCTGGCGCTTCACGGGGGCACCCGCGTTCGCCGGCGACATGCAAACCCTGCGCGACAGCACGCGCCACTGGCTCGACCAGCAGGCCGACGACATCGGGGGGACGCACCTCACGCGCCAGGTGCTGCGCGACCAGCTCGGCGCTCAGATGGCAGCCCACCGTCTGACGCTGATCAAAGGCCTACCCGGCACCGGCAAGACGGTGCTACTACGTGACTTGGTGCAAAAGCTCGCCGCCGATGGCACCACATTGTTCCTTGCCGCCAACCGACTCTCTGGCCGGAGCTGGTCGGAGCATGCCCGTGGGATGGGCCTGGCGACGACATCGATCGAGCCACTGCTCATTGAGGTCGCGGCCACCGGTCATGCCACGATGCTCATCGACGGCCTCGACCGTATCGCGCCGGAACGGCGCGCGATCGTGACCGATTTGCTCGGCCGTGTCCTTTCGGCAACCCTGCGTGAAATCCCTGACGGCGTCTGGTAGCGT